>LNAP01011728.1_pt1 | contig 19143 bp, 20 predicted proteins | sample 602601 | NCBI WGS metagenome assembly LNAP01 (sample SAMN02440304, study PRJNA202911) | soil metagenome | biome: Subtropical and temperate rainforests or woodlands; isolation source: soil samples (1 kg each in a 20% v/v slurry with milli Q water) were... ...
TAATCGGAGTGCGTTTATAGCAAGAAATTCAATCGAGCGGCTGTATATAGATGACAAACGGCCTGGACCGGGCATTTTTCACTGTCATTTGCAGGGCTGTGAACCTCAGCTAAGGTTGTCCCTCCCGAAATGGCCATATAAAGGAAAGGACCATGAAGTTGATCGGTATGCTGGATTCGCCCTACGTACGGCGCACCGCCATTTCTGCCAAATGCCTGGGAGTCTCGCTGGAACATCAGTCGGTTTCGGTGTTCCGTCACTTCGAACAATTCCAGCAGATCAACCCGGTCGTCAAGGCGCCCACCCTGGTGCTGGATGACGGTGAGGTGTTGATGGACTCGACACTGATCATCGACTACCTGGAAACCCTGGCGAACAAAAGCCTGATGCCCATCGAACCGGCTCAGCGCCTGCGAGGGTTGCGCCTGGTTGGGCTGGCACTGGCCGCCTGCGAAAAATCCGTACAACTTTACTACGAGCGCAACCTGCGGCCAGCGGAGATTCAATTCGAACCCTGGGTGCAACGGGTCGAAGGACAACTGACGGCAGCCTATTCGGCGCTGGAGAGGGAGCTGGAAAAGCAGCCGCTGAAAACTGACGGTTCGATTGAGCAGGACGGCATTACCCTCGCCGTGGCCTGGAGCTTTACCAACCTGGTGGTGCCGGACCAGGTGAGTGCGCCGCAGTTTGCGCGGATCGCAGCGTTCACGAAGTATGCCGAGGGACTAGAGGTGTTTGTCAGTACGCCGATTGACTGACGGATTCACTTTGCCTGTTCTGTCGTCATCGCGAGCAAGCTCCCCACAGTAATTTTCGTCGTACGCGGACCTTGTGTTCGACATCAATCCATTGTGGGAGCGAGCTTGCTCGCGATGACGTCGGGTCAGTCGACACACGCATTGTTTATTTGCGCTTATAGCTTTTATTGCCACCAGGGGTCAGGCAGTAAACGCCACCTCTGGGCCCGGTACAAAACGAACCGGTGCCACAGGCGCAACCCTGCGTGTCCTGGAGCAACGTTTGCGGTCGCGCCTGGCCTTTACCGCCAAACATTGACGAGCAACTTTTTTTCGACCCACTGATAGAGCCGTCGTTACACAGGAACAGATCGCCGTCGCATCGATCGATTCCACCTTTCTTGCCGGAACACGGTGTATTACCAGCCCAGGCAGGCGAACTGAAAACACTTAACAACAACAGACAAATCGGAATCCAGCCACACAGGATCGAGTTGCGCACAATGCAGCCCCCCATTGAAGTTGTGGCCCAATGATATCAACGTTGCGAACAGCGACCCCGCCTAGATGAAAGTTAATTTATTAAGTCGCGGGCAATTCTTGGCAAAATGCTCGCAACTTCGTATTGAACTGCTTATCAGGCCAGCCCTATGACCCGCATCGACGCCGTGACCGCCCGGGAGATTGTCGCCGAACTGAGTAGCCACGGCCTCGACGTCGACTGGGTGGACAATGGCCGCGAAGGGCTGGAGCGCGCGGTCAGCGGCAACTACGACTTGATCACACTCGACCGCATGTTGCCCGAACTCGATGGCCTGGCGATTGTCACCACACTGCGGACCATGGGCGTGGCCACGCCGATCCTGATGATCAGCGCGCTGTCCGACGTCGATGAGCGCGTACGCGGCTTGCGCGCTGGCGGCGACGACTACCTGACCAAACCTTTCGCCACCGATGAAATGGCCGCCCGGGTTGAAGTCCTGCTACGCCGGCAGAACACCGTGACCGCCCAGGCCACCACTTTGCGGGTGGCGGATCTGGAACTGAACCTGATCAGCCACGAAGCCAGTCGCGACGGTCAGCTGCTGACGCTGTTGCCCACCGAGTACAAACTGCTGGAATTCCTGATGCGCAATACCGGGCAAATCCTCTCGCGGATGATGATTTTCGAAGAGGTCTGGGGCTACCACTTCGATCCCGGCACCAACCTGATCGACGTACACATCGGCCGTCTGCGCAAGAAGATCGACCCGCCTGGCAATGCCCCACTGATTCGGACCGTGCGAGGCTCGGGTTATGTCATTGCCGAACCCGTCTAAAGGCTGGCGCTCTTCCAGCAGCCGTCTGCTGGCGCTCTACAGTTCGCTGTTCGTGATCTGGAGCGGGATTCTCATGGGGGTCATGTACTACGAGGTTTCCGCTTACCTGGACAACCTGGCCAAGCATTCGCTGATGCAACGCCAGCACCTGTTTTCACGCTTCTCCGGCGAGCAACTGGTGGACGCCCTCGCCGTCAGCATGACCTTCGACATCCGCGGCATCGACGCCTACGGCCTGTTCGATGCCCGGCACCATTACCTCAGCGGCGCCCTGCGCTACATTCCGGACGGCTTGCCGCTCGATGGCAAGATCCACATGCTGCGCGATTGCGATGCCTCCGACGACAGCGACGAGCAGACGCTGCCCGCCGACAGTTGTGACGCCGTGGCGACCCGCACCCTCGATGGCCGCTGGCTGGTGCTGGTACGCGACAACGGTTCGTTGTTTGCCGTGACCCGGATCATCCTTCACGCCTTGTTCTGGGGTGTGACCCTGACCATCGTGCCGGGCATCGTTGGCTGGTATTTGCTGCGCCGGCGCATTCGCGGGATTCAGGCCAGTGCCGAGGCCATCGTCGCCGGCGACCTGAGCCGACGCTTGCCACTGTCCAACCGGCGTGACGAACTGGACATGCTCGCCGCCATCGTCAACGCCATGCTCGAACGCATCGAGCGCCTGATGAACGAGGTCAAGGGCGTGTGCGACAACATCGCCCATGACCTGCGCACGCCCCTGACCCGTCTGCGCGCGCAGCTTTACCGCATGCAGCAACAAGCCGGCGAAGGCTCGCCGCAGGCCATGCAACTGGATCTGGTGCTGGCCGAGGCCGATACGCTGATGGCGCGTTTCCGTGGCTTGCTGCGGATCTCCGAGCTGGAGGATCGCCAGCGTCGCTCCGGTTTCGTCCAGGTGGACCCGGTGGCGTTGCTGCAGGAACTGCATGAGTTCTACCTGCCCCTGGCGGAAGACGACGACCTGGTGTTCCAACTTCACCTGCCCGCGTCATTGCCGCCCCTTAATGGCGACCGCGCGCTGATGTTCGAAGCGGTGGCGAACCTGCTCAGCAACTCGATCAAATTCACCCCGCCCGGCGGCGCAGTGATCCTGCGCGGGATCAATGATGGCGGGCACACGCGAATCGAAGTACTCGACTCCGGCCCGGGCATTCCCGAAGCGGAACGTGAAGCGGTGTTCCAGCGCTTCTATCGCGCCGAGGCGGGCAATCATAAAAGCGGCTTCGGGCTGGGGCTGTCCATCCAGCCTGCACGGATTTACGCTGGAGGTGGACAGCAGCGAACTGGGTGGCGCGCGGCTGGTGCTTGATTGTCGGGAGAGCCTGATTCCCCCGGCCTGATAAAAATCTGCCTGAACTGACACAAAACCTGTGGGGGCGGGCTTGCTCGCGATGGCGGCGCCTGTTTAAAGCACATGTTTAACGGCTGTCAGCGTAACTTGATGAAAGCTACAACGCCTTGCGTCATTGCCTACGGGTACGCCAGAATCCGCCGGCTTACGCGTCTTGAGTCCGGGCATTATCGTTAGCCGGTCGCTGACAAACAGCGATCGGGTTTGGTAGCCCGGAGTACTGCGCGTAGTGCCACTTCAAGCAGTTGCTGCTTTTATGGTTGTCATGCGCAGGGCCTCTTCGGGGGCGCCGGTTCCAGTACTCCGGTCTACCAACCTGTGCATGGCCACCGCCCTTCGTTTGGTAGCGAAAGTGATGGCTCCAATTTTTACAGTACTGGAGTTCTATCGATGATCAAACCGTCAGAAACAGATTCCGCCGCCAACATCATGGCCACGCCCCACAAACCGTCCACGATGTTCACCATCAACCCTGACATCGACACCGAAACCCTGCTGGCCCACGCCTGCGAGTCGCTGGCCTCAGCCAATGTGATGACCAACGATCTGGCGGGTTTTCTTGAGGGCTCGCACCGCAATACGCTGCTGGGCATTGCACAGGTCATCATGCTGGGTGAATTGGCGGTGAACCGAGCGCTGGATCGACTTGATCCGCCTGAGTAAAGCTCCATACGTGTGGGAGCGAGCTTGCTCGCGATGGCGGCAGCACATCCAACATTTAAGTGACTGACACACCGCTATCGCGAGCAGGCTCGCTCCTACAGGTTGCGCGCACTTCCTGACTGTCCTGGTCATCTCTCGGGCCAAACTTGCGACTGCTGCCCAGCGGGATTGAAGCAGGGTACCGTCAACAAATCCCTACGCACCACAACGCCTACCTATCAGTTCTGATAGTTCCAACCGGTTGCATTACTTCCAATACTGAACGCCTGCACTTCGGCCCATCGGAGCACCCACCCATGCTATCGCCACACAAAACCGTACTCTGCCAGTATCGCTACGATGCCCTCGACCGGTTGATCGATAGTAGTCCACAGCAAACACCACAACTTCAGCGTTTCTACTGTAAAAGCCGCCTTGCGACCGAAATACAGGGCACGACACAGCATTCCATCATTCAGCACGGCGACTTGCTGCTTGCACAGCAACAGCGCGAAGGTAATGAACGCAATGCCCACTTGCTGGCTACCGACCAACAGCGTTCGGTGTTACACACACTCAATGCGAACTCTCACTCAAAACCCATCACCTATTCGCCCTATGGCCATCGCCACCCTGAAAATGGATGGCTTAGTCTTTTGGGGTTCAATGGTGAACGACCCGACCCGGTGACCGGGCATTATTTATTGGGGAACGGGTATCGGGCTTTTAATCCGGTGTTGATGCGATTTAATAGTTCGGACAGTTGGAGTCCGTTTGGAGATGGTGGGTTGAATGCGTATGCGTATTGCGCAGGAGACCCCATAAATAAATATGTTCGGAAAAATAATTCCACGGAAGGTATCTACCGGAATAGTAGAGTACGTAATGAACGGCACAAAACTAAAACGCCATGCACACATAACCCTCAACCAAGCTCGAAGTGCAGCCAACCAAATAAACCAGACTACCAAAGAACTAAAGAACCTAAATATAAGTATAAGCGCCACATTAGAAACCGACTTCAAACTTAGAGAAAGTTCCAGCATTATAGAGCTCCCCTCTCTAAATCTGGAAATGCTTGCACGAGACAAAATGAATTCATCCCTCCTCTCAATGGACAGCCTTCCATCTAAGCTGCGCAACCATCACCCTAACCATCCCTACCCCCACCAACAACGCAAGATGTCGCCGAATCAATTATCCGACCAAATCAATCTAATGGAATACATAAACGGAGATTCAACATCATCTAAAATAGAAAAAATCTTGAGGCTTAATAAAGCCGCATATCACCAAGAATATTTCATAAAGAATGGCATAGAAACACCATTAAACAAGGATCTCGCACAAAAATACCTCCGGAAACTGCATGTCTTAAAATACAAAAAAAGAAAACCCAAGGAAATCAGAGCCGAAATTTTCAACAGCCATTTCCATTATTGAAATTCCAATACTCAACCATAAACCACAACGAACTACGTCACGTAAATATGTACCTGCTGATCAACGATAACGATCCGGCAGAACGCTGGTTGCGCTCGAAAATTGCACAGCACATGGCGGCGCCACTATCGGGGCATTGATCGCCTGCAGGGCTACCGGCTCGGACTCGCGCAGGTACACCGGCATGTCGGTCACCGGTGGCATGGCCGGAATCTCGAAGTACATCTGCACCACCCAGCCACGGTGATAGCTGGCGTGGTTGACCACGTGCATCAGCATCGCGCCGGCGCTCATGGTGCCGCTTTCGCCTGAGACAAAGGTGAATTCCAGGGGCTTGTCCAGGGAGGCATCGGTTTGCCGGGCACTCCAGTCGCAGTACCAGCGATCGATGTTTTTTTGCGCCATGCGCAGTTCGGACAGATCGGCATGCAGCAGGTCGTGTGAAGTCTTGAAGCCATGCCCCCGGCCTTCGAGGTGCGCCTGCCAGATGCAATCGACCACGTATACGTGATTGAGGGTGCCAATCATGTTTTTGAACACCGACACCCGTTCTTTTTTGACTTCGCCCGGAGGGAGCGCGGCGAGGCTATCAAAGAGGCGCTGATTGGCCCAGCGCTTGTAATCGGCCAGCAGGCAGGCAGTGCGTACGGTGATCATCAGAGTTCTCCGATGGCAGTAAGCGCATTCCCTAGCATAGACCCGATGGCCACAAAGCAGCGTCAGCCCTGATCATCGGTCGTCCAGATGTTTTACCACCAACTCGGCGAGCGCCAGGCAACTGGTCAGCCCCGGTGACTCGATGCCGAACAGATTCACCAGCCCCGGCACGCCATGTTCGGCGCGAGCGCTGATGAGAAAGTCAGCGGTCGGCTCTGTCGGCCCGCTGATTTTCGGGCGAATGCCGCTGTAGGTCGGTTGCAGGCTGTTGTCCGGCAACCCCGGCCAATAGCGGCGGATCGCCTGATAAAACCCCTCGGACCGATTGGGCTCGACGCGGTAATCAATGTGCTCGACCCATTCAACATCCGGCCCGAAGCGCGCCTGCCCGCCCAGGTCCAGGGTCATGTGCACACCCAGTCCCGCGCTCTCCGGGGCCGGATACACCAGGTGGCGAAACGGCGCCAGGCCGCTGAAACTGAAATAACTGCCCTTGCACAAATACGCCTGGGGAATAAATGTCCCAGGCAGACCGACGATAGCGCGCGCCACCTCGGGAGCGGACAGCCCCGCGCAGTTGATCAGTTCCCGACAGCACAGCGTCATGGGTTGACTGCCGCCCATGTGCAGCTCGAAACCCTGTTCGATGCAACGAGCCGACAGCAGCGGCGTATGCAAGGCCAGCATGGCGCCGAACCGCTGGGCATCGCCCTGGAGCGCCAGCATCAGCCCGTGGGAGTCGACAATGCCGGTAGACGGTGACCACAGCGCCGCGACGCAGGACAGCGCGGGTTCAAGCTCCCGGGCCTGCGGGCCATCCAGCCATTGCAGGTCATCGACACCATTGGCACGCCCCTGCTGCAACAGGCGCTGCAAAGCCGCGTGCTGCTGTTCGTCGGTGGCCACTATCAGCTTGCCCACGCGCCGGTAATCGACACCGTGTTCATCGCAATAGGCGTAGAGACGCTGCTTACCCTCCACGCACAGCCGCGCCTTGAGGCTACCGTCCGGATAATAGATGCCAGCGTGAATCACTTCTGAATTACGCGAACTGATGCCCCTGCCGATACCCTCACTCGCCTCGACCACCAGCACTTCCCGCCCGTTCCTGGCCAGGGCCCTGGCCACCGCCAGCCCGACCACGCCGGCCCCGATCACCACGCTTTGAATATCGACGTTCAACGACCTTGCCTCCCCCTCGCCCCGTTCCTCGCTAATGCCAGGGAACTCTCGGCGACCGTCACGCATCCTAAATTATGTGGTACTTCCCTTATGCTTCATGCTGTCGGAGGACACCGTCATGCGCCGCCTATTTATCATTTCTTCCTTGGTACTTTGTTTACCCTTTGGCTCGGCTCTGGCCGATGTGGATGCGAGTGACGTCGCCACTTCAGCCGGGGTATCCGCCTCGCTGTACTCGACGTTCAAAGACGACAAACTCATGATTCCCGCCCGGGATGACGCTTCCAGCTTCGTCGCCAGCGGCGGTGCGATTCGTGGTGCTTACTTGAAAAAGGTCCGCCAGGACAATCCCGCCCTCAACACTGCAAGCGACGAAGACCTGGCCCGCGCCATTCTCGTCCAGGAAGGCGTTACCACCAATCACTGAAGATCGTCATCGCCAGCGGTGGGGCTTGTGACACCAGGATAGCGTTTCCAGCCCTGCCTGGCGTGCTTGCCAGTGGACAAACGTGCCCACCCGGCCACGATTTGCGCGTTGATACTCACCCCGCCGCACACCACGATCACCACGTCATTGGCGTCGGCAATCGCCGGGTGATCCAGGTAGGCAATCGCCAATGAAACCCCGCACGCAGGTTCGACCAGCTGACGCAAATCATTGGCGTAACGCACCACGCCCATGATCGCCTCATCATCACTGAGCACCACGCACTCATGGGGGAATTCGCCGATGTGCTTGACCGGCCAGGCGGCCACTTGTGCGGCGCCCAGGGACGTGGCGACAGTGTCGATTTTCGGCAGTCTGACCGGGTGCCCGGCCGCCACCGCCGCGGCGAATGATGCCGCGCCTTCGGTTTCGCAGGCAACGATGCGGCAATCGGTGTGCCGATGACGTATCAGGCCAGTGAGCAGCCCCGCCAGCAAGCCACCGCCGCCCACCGATGTCACCAGCACATCCACTGGCGGGCAGTCTTCGAGGATTTCATCGACCATGGTGCTGTGCCCTTCCCACAACACCGGGTGGTCGAAGGCCGGCACAAATTCACTGCGCGGGTCCTGGGCGAGTTCCCGGGCCCGTTGATTGGCTTCGTCCCAGAACTTGCCGTGGACGATCACCTCGGCGCCGGTATTGCTGATCCGCGCACGGGTGCTTTGCGGGGTAGTGTGCGGTACCACGATGCATGCCTTGAGCCCCAGGCATGCAGCGGCCATGGCCGTGGCCAGTCCCGCGTTACCGCCGGAGGGACAGACCACCTTGCGCTTGCCCTGCTGCGCCGCCCGGCTGCACAGCAAGCCAATGCCGCGTATTTTGAACGAGCCGCCAGGTTGCAGGTTTTCGAGTTTCAGCCAGATACGGCGGGTCGGGGTAGACAGGCCAGGGTGCAGGATCAAAGGCGTGCGGATGTGAAGCATATCGGTTCCTGTTACACGCCACCGGCTCGCGGAACAGGTCAACGAGCCAGCGGTGAACGGTTCTCTCATGCAAGTTTAGTTCACCCGGTCCGGGGTGACCGTCTCAGCGGTCTGGCGCAGGCTCCTACACTTAGAGGTAAGCTAATTCGTGGAGGCACCATGAAGATCTCGGCAAAATTGGCGTTTTTCGCCGTCATCAGCACCCTCGCCTACCTCGCCTTGGCGATCTGGGGACTGGGTGGTTTCGCAGCCTATTTCAGTCACGGTTCACTGGTTGTCGTTGCCCTGGCCACCCTGATCATGGCTGTCGCGTCGCTGTTCACCGAGGTCAACCTGAGTTCGGGGGAACGCGAAGACCGGGCCAACCGCTGGGTCATTCCGGCCTTCGGGGTGATCGGGTTGCTGAGCGGCTATCTGCCGGCCTATACCGACCGCATCGATTTCTGGACCTTTGGTGGTGAAGGCGTGCGCTGGCTTGGGGCGCTGTTGTTCATCGCCGGCGGCGCGCTGCGGTTGTGGCCGGTGTTTGTGCTGGGCAAGCGCTTCAGTGGGCTGGTGGCCATTCAGCCGGGGCATCGACTGGTCACCGAGGGGATCTACCGCAACCTGCGCAACCCCAGTTATCTGGGGATGATGGTCATCGGCATCGGTTGGGCGCTGGCCTTTCGTTCTGGTGTCGGATTGATATTGGTGGCGCTGACGCTGATCCCGCTGATTGCACGCATTCACTCGGAAGAGGCCTTGCTGAGGGCGCAGTTCGGCAGCGAATACGAGGCCTATTGCGCCCGCTCCTGGCGGTTGATCCCTGGGCTTTACTGAAGAAACGCAGGCCCCTGTGGGAGCGAGCTTGCTCGCGATAGCGTCTACCTGTTTGCTATTGATTTGACTGGAAAATTGCTATCGCGAGCAAGCTCGCTTCCACATTAGACGGCGTGCAGGCGTAGACCTGCGGCATCCACCAGAACCCGCACCGATTCATAACTTGCCAACGTCGCATGCAACGTCGCGATCGGCTGCTCATGGGTCGCCGTGACAATCATCAAGTCCGCCCCCGCCGCCTCGGCCGCCAGAATCCCCACCGTGGCATCTTCAAAAATCAGGCACTGCCCAGGCTCGACGCCCAAGCGCCGGGCCGCGAGTGTGTACCCCGCCGGATCGGGTTTACCGGCCGTGACGTCCTCGGCCGTAATCATGACGTCAGGCTCCGGTATCCCTGCCGCCGCCATGCGCCGCAACGCCAGTTCCCGCGGGGCGGAAGTGACGATGGCCCATTGGCCGGCTGGCAAGGACCGCAAGAATTTTGCCGCGCCAGCCACTTCCAATACCCCGTCGACGTCGACGATTTCCGCTTCGGTAATCCACGCGGCTTCGACCTCGGCATCCACCCCGGGCAAGTCCAGGCGCCTGATGGTGTCGATGGCGCGGGCACCGTGGATGGTCGGCAGGAAGCTGTCGACATCGACACCATGGCGTATCGCCCAGGTGGTCCAGACCCGCTCGGCGGCGGCAATGGACGTCAGAACGGTGCCGTCCATATCGAGCAGAAAGGCACGGTAAGTTGAGTTGAATACAGAGTGATCGGACAAGGAAAAGAACCTCGCAGGTGCCGGACGGATTTGCCCGGCAATGTAGCATCTGCGCGCAGGTCAGTTGAGTCGTTTGGACTTGAAGGTCTGGTCCACGCAATCGAGCAGCCCGCCAATCATCCAGGGTTTCTTGATGAAAGAGACCGCGTGCCGCACGCCTGAGCTTTCAGGGGTTTCGAAACCGGACATGATCATGATCGGCTTGTCCGGCCAGCGATCGCCGAACTGGTTGGCCAGGTCCGCGCCGTTGAGCGTGCCGGGCATGGTGATGTCTGTCAGCAGCATGCCCACCTGTGGCGCATGCTGCTCCAGATAAATCACTGCCGCGTCCGCGCTGATTTGCGGCTCGACGACAAAACCTTCCTCCTGAAGAATTTCACAGAGAAACTCCAGGATCAGCGGGTCGTCCTCAACCACCAGAATCAACCCGCCAGGAAGATCCCCACCCGCTGTCGGTACTCGACTCATGACCGTGCCGCTCCCTGATTGTCTCGATGATATCGCGGGGTCTGATCCGCCACCTAAAAGGTATGAGCAGCGGAATCGGTGGAAATTCAATTTTGATACAGCAGATCAACAATAGGAAAACCCTATGGGAGCGCGCTTGCTTGCTCCCATAGGGTTTGTGTTGCCTTTGATTATTGCGACATGGCGTCTTTGCTCATGCTGTCCTTGGCCATGGCATCTTTCTTCATCGCGTCCTTGGACATTGCATCCTTGGACATTGCATCCTTGGACATGCCGTCTTTGGACATGGCGTCCTTGGACATCGAATCGGTCTTCTTCATCGCATCCTTGGACATGCCGTCTTTGGACATCGAGTCCTTGCTCATGCTGCCGTTATCAACAGCCGTCGCGGCGAATACGGAGGCAGTACCAACGGCCAGGCACATGGACAGAACAACAGTGGTCAACTTTTTCATGATGGTTCTCCTTGGAGCACGGGTTTGCGGACGGTGAATGTTTCGGACGTTCATCAGCTGCCACCGAACCAGTTGTAGCCCTGGTCTTCCCAGTAACCGCCGCTGTAGGTGTTGCTGACAAAAATCGCCTGAATGTGTTTGGGGTTCTTGTAACCAAGCTTGGTGGGCATGCGCAGCTTCATCGGGAAGCCGTATTCGCGCGGCAGTACCGCGCCGTCCCAGGTCAGTGCCAACAGGGTTTGAGCATGCAGCGCGGTGGCCATGTCGATGCTGGTGTAGTAGTCGTCGGCGCATTTGAAACCGACGTATTTGGCATCGGTGTCGGCGCCGATGCGCTTGAGGAAATCGCTGAAGCGTACGCCGCCCCAACGCCCGATCGCGCTCCAGCCTTCGACGCAAATGTGCCGGGTGATCTGCTCGGTCTGGGCCATGGCCCTTAGCTCTTCAAGGCGCCAGCTGCGCTTGTCGGCGACCAGGCCGGTGACTTCCAGGCGATAGCCCTCCTCCTCTACCGTCGGCGCTTCGTCGATGCCGTAGAAGGCATTGAAGGGAAACGGCCGGGTGATCATCGATTCGGGATAGGTCGGCGCCATCGCGTTGGGGTTGAACAGCCAGCCTTGCACCCGGTCGTTGAAGCGCGACATGGACGACAGCGCAGTCTCAACACTGTCGTTGTCAGTGATGTTGCAGCCGGACAGCATCGCCACGCCGCCAAGGGTCAGGCCGCGCAACAGGAACGAGCGGCGGGAGCGGTCCTCGATCTGCGGGGCGAGGATCTTGCGGGCGTCGGTGAGGATCGAATCCTCGTCCAGCCCGGCTACCTGAATGCGCTTTTTCATACCTGCTCCTTGTGGCCGACGATCATGGCCCACAGCGTTTTTGGAACCACTGCGACCATCACCAGATGCACCGCCACGAACCCCACCAACAGGGCCATGGCGAAGAAGTGCACACGACGCGCACCTTCGTAGCCGAACAGCAACTCACGCAGCAGCGGAAACTGCACCGACTTCCACAACACCAGCCCGGAGAGCACCAACAGGAGGATGTCGACCATCACGAACAGGTATGCAAAACGCTGCACCTGGTTGTAATGATTGAGGTCGGCGTGCCCGAGTTTTCCCCGCAAGGCAGCCCACAGGTCTCGCAACACGCCTTTGGGCGACACCGGGAAGAAACGCCGCTTCAGGCGCCCGCTGAACAGGTTGAAGGCCAGGTAAATCAGACCGTTGATCGCCAGGAACCACATCGCCGCGAAGTGCCATTGCAGCGCGCCTGCCAGCCAGCCGCCGAGGGTGATCGAATTGGGAAAGCTGAAATCGTAGATCGGCGAGGCGTTATAGATGCGCCAACCGCTGGTGACCATCACCAGCACCGCCAGGGCGTTTAACCAATGGGTCAGCCGCAGCCAGCGTGGATGGCTGGCCTTGGGTGAAGCAGTTGTCTGCGACATGTCCGGCTCCCGTTTGTTGTTCGTTGGAGCCGAGTATGGGAGCCGGAAGATCGCCAAATCCTCACGCAAAGTTAAATTAAACGTGATAACTCGCTCCTGACGAGCACCGGAAAACCTGTGGGAGCGAGCTTGCTCGCGATGGCGTCGTATCCGGCGATACAACTGCTGAATGACCCACCTCTATCGCGAGCAAGCTCGCTCCTACAGTGTTCTGTGGTGGTCCGTCGGTTGTGCAATTATGGTTAAATGCCGCCCCCGCAAATTGCCGACCCAGACCAATGAACGCAGACGCCCTCTCCACCCTTCACGACCACTTGCTGACGGCACTGGCAACACCCCCCGCCGAAACCCGCCGTCTGTTCCACGGCCGTGGCCGCTGCTGGCCGGGGCTGGAGCAAGTGACCGTGGACTGGTTGCAGGGCGTGGTGCTGGTGGCGTTGTTCAAGGAGCCGGAAGCGGCGCAGCTGGAAGACCTGAAGCTGCTGCTGATGGCGATCACCCAGTCTGAGCAGTGGGCCCGGTCCGGCGCCCATACGCTGTTGCTGCAACACCGCTACCTGCTGCAAAGCACCACCGAGTGGCTGCTTGGGGAAGAGATCGACGAACTGACGATCACCGAAGGTGGCCTGAAATACCGGGTGGACCTGGGCCGCAAACAGAACACCGGGCTGTTCCTCGACATGCGCTACGGTCGCGACTGGGTACGGGCCAACGCCGAAGGCAAGCGGGTATTGAATCTGTTCGCCTACACCTGCGGATTTTCGGTGGCGGCCATCGAAGGCGGCGCGAACCACGTGGTCAACCTCGACATGTCGAGCCCGGCCTTGAACCGTGGCCGTGACAACCACCGGCTCAACGGCCACGACATGAGCAAGGTCAGTTTCCTCGGCCACGACCTGTTCAAGTCCTGGGGCAAGGTTATCGGCAAGGGGCCTTATGACCTGGTGATCATCGACCCGCCGTCGTTCCAGAAAGGCAGCTTCCTGCTGACCAAGGACTACCAGCGCGTGCTGCGCCGGTTGCCGGAATTGCTCAGCCCCCAGGGTACCGTGCTGGCATGCATGAACGACCCGGCCTTCGGAGCTGATTTCCTGATCGATGGCGTGACACACGAGGCGCCAAGCCTGCGGTTCGAACAACGGCTGGAGAATCCGCCGGAGTTTCCGGATACCGATCTCGAGTGTGGGTTGAAGGCGTTGGTGTTTCGGCAGTAACACCGAGTCATGCCCTTCGCGATCAGGCTCGCTCCCACACTGGATTGGCGGCGCTCACGACACCTCTTGGAGCGAAGACGTCGGTATGGTCACCAGGGTCAACGGACTTATCGTGGCTGCAGCACCAGTGCAAACAACTCGCCATGCCCGTTCACGTTGAGCTTGTGATAGAGGTTGCGTCGATGCACTTTCACCGTCTCCGGGGAGATGCCCATTTGCTGGGCGATGGCCCCCTGGAGAATCAGGCGCGCGGTTTCGATTTCCCGCAGTGTCAGGCGTGCGTCGAAGCGATCAAGCAAGGTCGCCAGATCACCGGCCGGTGGTTCGGCGACCGGCCCTTCCAATGGCAGCAAATCCAGGTGTCGGCGCATCGCCGCCAGCACCCAGTCGCGCACGCACAGCAGACGGCCCTGCTCCTCTAGGCTGAAGCGTGTCGAACGCCCCAGGGACAGGCCGAGCACGGCGCCATCAACGTTAACCATGAACTGCAATTCATCCCCACCGACCACGGTGCTGAAGTAACTCAGGTAGTACTCACTGTGCTGAAACTGGTCGGGGGCCACCGAATCAAGGCTGTGCAAACCGTCGGCGATGCCGGCGCAAGCAGCTTGATAGAACGGATCAAGCAGGTACATGCCGGCGCGGTAATCCGCCAGCTCTTCCTGCTCATCACTGTTGCCCTTGGCATCGAAGTCAATCAGCAGGCGCGGCACATGCCCCGGGCGCATCAGCGCCACCAGCGCGTTATCCAGCGGCACCAGCAAACGCAGGGTATCGACCAGCGCACGCCAGAAACTGTCCTGCCCCACCGCCGTAAAGACCCGCGCCAGCCCCTGATGCACCGGCAACTCTTTCAACAACGCGTCCACGCACTACCCCTTTTGAGTAACCCATGATGGGAATGGGTGAAGGCCACCCAGGTCGATACGCTGCAAACTCCTGATTACCACCGGCCGCAATAGGCCAGGAGTGCCGCATCATGAGTCGTCACCGCTTGTATTTCAATCTGGGGTTGGGTGCCTGTCTGGCGGTTTCGCTGTCGGCTTTTGCGGTCGAAGCCCCGACGGTGCACGTGTACAACTGGTACGACTACATCGGTCCCACCACCCTGCAGGACTTCAAGCGTGATACCGGAATTGCACCGGTCTACGACACCTTCGACAGCGCCGAAGTGCTCGAAGGCAAGTTGCTCACCAGCCGCAGCGGCTACGACGTGGTGGTGGCCAGCAACTTCAGTTTGCCCACGCTGATCAAGGCCGGCGCCCTCGCCCCCCTGCCCCGTGCGCAGATGCCGGACTTCAAGAACATGGACACCGAACTGCTGGCCAAACTGGCCAACAACGATCCGGGCAACCAGTACGCCGTACCCTACCTGTGGGGCACCAACGGTATCGGCTACAACATCGATAAAGTGCGCGCGCTGCTGGGTGACAAGGCGCCGGTGGATTCCTGGGATCTGGTGTTCAAGGAAGAGAACCTGGCGAAACTCGGCGAATGCGGCGTGGCCATGCTCGACTCGCCGTCGGAGATGCTGCCGGTTGCCCTGCACTACCTCGGCCTGCCACCCAACAGCACCAACCCTGAGGACTACAAAAAGGCCGAAGCGCTGCTGCTGAAACTGCGTCCGCACATCGCCTACTTCAACTCGTCGAAGTTCATCAGCGACCTGTCCAACGGCAACATCTGCGTGGCGGTGGGCTGGTCCGGCGCGATGCTCGAAGCCAAATCCACCGCCGAGCAGGCCGGCAATGGCGTGAAGATCGCCTACAGCTTGCCGAAGGAAGGCGCGCCGGTGTGGTTCGATACGCTAGTGCTGCTCAAGGATGCTCCGCACCCGGAACAAGGCATGGCCTTCATCGACTACCTGATGCGCGCCGAAGTCATCGCCCCGGTCAGTGACCACCTCAACTACCCCAACGGCAACCGCAGCGCCACCACTCTGGTGGCCGAAGCGACCCGCAGCAACCCGGCCGTCTATCCGTCCGCCGAAGCCATGGCCACTTTGTTCACCCTCCAGCCACTGCCACCCGCTACCGAGCGCGTGCGCACGCGGATCTGGAGCAAGGTCAAAAACGGTCAATGACCGGACACCACAGTGTCCGTGGTGTCCAAAGAATATTTTTTCTGCCACGAATCGAAGATGAGAAAACCATGAAACCACGCGCCCGCGACCTGAACATCCCAATCGGCCAACTGCAACCCGGTCCGCTCAATGCCATCACCGACGTCCCCGGCGTACGGGTCGGCCACAGCGACGTACGAGGCCGCACGGCCAATGGCCGCGACATCCTCACTGGCGTCACCGTCATCGAACCGCGCGCCGGTTCCACCAGTCAGCAACCCTGCTTTGCCGGCGTGCATGTGCTCAACGGCAACGGCGATGCCACGGGGCTGGAGTGGATACGCGAGGCAGGCTTACTGACCAGCCCAATCGCCTTCACCAACACCCACAGCCTGGGCGTGGTGCGCGACGCGCTGATCGTGCTCGACCGCGAGCAGCAGCCGGATGACGGGCGCCTTTACTGGAATATGCCAGTGGTGCTGGAAACCTTCGACGGCCTGCTCAACGACATCAACGGTTTTCACGTAAAACCTGAACATGTGGCACAGGCTGTGCGCTCGGCAGCGGGCGGCCCGGTGGCCGAAGGCAATGTCGGCGGTGGCAGCGGCATGATCTGCCACGAGTTCAAGGGCGGCATCGGCACCGCGTCGCGCCGCTTGAACAGTGCCCAGGGGGGCTGGACAGTCGGGGCGATTGTCCAGGCCAACCACGGCATTCGCAATGAACTGCGCGTCGACGGGTATCCGGTCGGGCGCTACATGGAACAGGTCGACTCGCCGTTCCTCAAGGCCTCGCTGCCCCATCCTGGCATGGGTTCGATCGTGGTCTGCCTGGCCACCGATGCGCCGTTGCTGCCGCACCAGTGCACACGCCTGGCCCAGCGCGCCAGCCTCGGCCTGGCCCGCAATGAAGACCACAGCGGCGACATCTTCATCGCCTTCGCCACCGGTAACGATCACGTGCCACCAGCTGCTTACGAGAGCAAGAAAGCACCGACTACCCACAATCTGAGCATGGTCAACAACGACCACATCAGCGAGCTGTTTCTGGCCGCCACCGAAGCCGTGGAAGAAGCCATCATCAATGCCCTGCTCGCCGCCGACACCGCCGAAGGCAACGGGCATGGGGTGCAGGGGCTGGATGCAGAAACCTTGCTCAAGGCGTTGCGCCGCGCCGGCTGGCCAGGGGATGCGACTAGCGGTACTTGAGTGAAACACTCGGTCTTTTTAGGATGAACTTACGCAGCCGCTTGCTTGCACAAGCCGCTGCGTAGGTGGTGAGTGAACTGAACCCCTACCAAGCTCACCACTTGTTTCATGCGCATCTTGAGCCTCACGGCTCCACTTCCTCCCCATCAAGAGCTTTGAGGCTCTTTTTTACCTCTGAAAACCAACACTATCCATTATGGGAGCGAGCTTGCTCGCGATAGCGGTGTGTCAGCCACAGTAAATGTCGTCTGACCCCGCCTCATCGCGAGCAAGCTCGCTCCCACAAGGGGATTTGTGGTGTTTAGGAAAGTGCGATCAGACCAGGCGCAATCGAGGGCCAGCGTCCGGCACCGCATCGTCACCCAACCGCTCCCGCACAAACGCCTGAGCCTTGCGCGTCAGCTGGTCCAGATGCCGGTCGCGCTGTTTTTCCGCGTCGGTCATGGCCCGTTTGCCATGCTTTTGCAGCAGGTAGGTATGAATCTGCCGCACTTCCAGCGAGCTGTAGATCGACGCCACATCCAGCAGCGCCATCAAGCCAGCGGTAGCGTGATCGCGAGTGTTCATCAACACCTGGGTCGCACGCACGCCCACCACCTCAAAGCCCATCGCCTCGAAATACGGCACCTTGGCCACCGCGCAGGTCAGCTCGGCATGGGGGTAGCGACCGACCATTTCCCGCAGCATCCGCCGGGCCACGCCCTGGCGCCGATACTCGGCCTGCACCGCCATGTACGCCACGCCGCAGGCCTCGGGGTCGTCCTGCACCGGCAGATACAGCACAAAGCCCGTCACCTTTTGCGGGTCGTCTTCGTCCGTGGCGACGATCAACTCCACGGCAATGCCTTTTTCACCGTTCAGCGCCTCCAGATACAGGTGCACCTCATAGCCGATCGCGTATTGATAGAGGTTGTACAGCAGGTTGCTGGGCGGGATCGCGACCATGCTGATGTCGGTCAGGTTGTCGACCACCATCTGCAGGATCTGGCTATTGATGTGCTCGGGGCACGGGGTCTTGAAGCATTGCGGTGACAGGCTCCGGGAGGCAAGGGCCGCCTATCATAGCGCGCCTGGCACATCCGGTCCGAAGGTGATGGACAGACATACACCCTCTTTGAGCCATGCGCATCGCCGGCGGACGCCTGGTTGCGTTTTCAAGGCCGACAACAGTTAGTCCGGCACACATTGTGCTGGATGAACTTGCCTCTTCGCGATCAGGCCCGCTCCTTCAGGGGACAGCGGTATTGCCCACACCTCAATCTGCTGTGGGAGCTCGCCTGCTCGCGAAAGCGGTTACCACCACACCGACCTCGGGTATGAACGGGGGAGAACGGGTGGGTGAAAGCCCCCAACTTTGAGGATTTCCACCTACTGCGCCATCAGGACCGAAACCCAAACCGCCAGCCTTTTGATATCAAACAGGTTTTTGTTTCCCCCAAATTTCCCCGCGATTGGCGCACCTATTGCATCGAGCGATTTGAGAACGTCAGCCACACCGACGCGCCCCGAGGAAACAAGATGAAAAACAATACTGACCTCAAATCGCTCAGCTTTTTCAGCAAACCGGGCATCGTCGCTGTGATGCTGATCAACGTCAGCTTCGGCATCGTCAACGCAGCACCGCTTGACGATGTCAGCCCGCCGCCGCCAACAGATCCTTCGGCGTATACCAACCCGCCGGCCGACCCCAAGGCTGCGCTGGATGCCATAGAGACCATGCCTCCCACCAACCAGGGCGCCTACGCCCTGCCCAATGGTGTGTACGGCACCCGCACCACGCCAACGACCGACAACGTGCTGCCGCCAGCCCTGCAGACATCCTTCAAAATCCCTACCAATGGCAAGCCCAGTCCGTTGTTCGGGGCCCAGCCGTACACTCAGCAACTGCTGCTGTTCGAAGAATTCGGCACGGAAAAACTCGACCCGACACTGCCGCCG
>LNAP01002336.1_pt1 | contig 19140 bp, 16 predicted proteins | sample 602601 | NCBI WGS metagenome assembly LNAP01 (sample SAMN02440304, study PRJNA202911) | soil metagenome | biome: Subtropical and temperate rainforests or woodlands; isolation source: soil samples (1 kg each in a 20% v/v slurry with milli Q water) were... ...
CGGCCGTTAGCGCCTCCATCGCTACGGAAGCTGGCGGTTATCCCAATGTCCCCTCGGAAGCCGTGCAGACGGTCGCCGGCCGCTCCGTGGTCTTTGTCGCGGAGGACGGTGGGTTCCGAGCGCAGCCGGTGACCCCCGGCCGCTCCGGCGCGGGCTTCACCCAGATCGTGCAGGGGCTGAAGGGCGGCGAGCGCATCGCCGGCCGCGGCGCCTTCGTCCTCAAGGCCGAGCTCTCCAAGGGCGAAGCCGAGCACGAGGACTGACGCCATGCTGAGCAAACTCGTGGCGCTCTCCGTGCGCCACCGCATCCTCGTCGTGATTGTCACCGTGCTGGTGGGCGCCTTCGGCGTCTCTGAGCTCTTCCGGCTGCCCATCGATGCGGTGCCAGACATCACCAACAAGCAGGTGCAGGTCACCACCATCGCCCCCGCGCTGTCGCCGGAGGAGATCGAGCAGCGCGTCACCTTCCCGGTGGAAACCGCCCTTGGCGGCATCCCCGGCCTGCTGGAGACGCGCTCCATTTCTCGGAACGGCTTCAGCCAGATCACCGCGGTCTTCGAGGACAACACCGACGTCTACTTCGCCCGTCAGCAGGTGAACGAACGCATCGAAGCGGTGCGTGAGGATCTTCCCGCGGACGCCCGCCCCGAGATGGCGCCGATCACGACCGGCCTTGGCGAGGTCCTCATGTGGACCGTCGAATTCCGGCCGGTGACGGGGGCCCGCGCTGGGGTTCCCGGTCCGCAACCCGATAGGTCCTACCTCACGCCGGAAGGCGAGCGCCTGGTCACGGAGCGGCAGAAGGCGACGTACCTGCGCACCGTCCAGGACTGGATCGTCACGCCCCAGCTGCGCACCACGCCGGGCGTCGCCGGCATCGACACCATTGGCGGCTATGTGAAGGAGTACGCCGTCCGTCCTGACCCCGCCCGCCTGTCGGCCTACGGCGTCGGCCTGAACGAGCTGGTGGAGGCGGTCGAACACGCCAACACCGTGGCCGGCGCGGGCTATATCTCGCGCGGCGGCGAAGCCTTCGTGGTCCGCGCCGACGCGCGCGTCACCTCTCTCGCGGACCTCGCCTCAGCGCCCGTGACCAATCGCAACGGCTTGGTCGTGCGAGTGTCCGACGTGGCTCAGGTCGAGCTTGGGCAAGCCGTCCGGCTGGGCGCAGCGCAAGAGAATGGCGTCGAGGTCGTCATCGGCACCGCCCTCATGCTCGCGGGCGAGAACAGCCGAACGGTCGCTCAGGCGGTCAGCCAACGTCTTGAGGCGATCGCCCCCTCGCTGCCGCCGGGCGTGGCGGTGAAGGAGGTGCTGAACCGCACCGACCTGGTGGACCGGACGATCCGCACCGTCCAGACGAACCTGGCGGAAGGCGCGCTCCTGGTGGTCGCCGTGCTCTTCCTGCTACTCGGGAACGTGCGGGCCGCCATCATCACCGCCCTGGTGATCCCCTTGGCCTTCCTCTTCGGCGTCATCGGGATGAATCGCTTCGGCGTCAGCGGAAACCTGATGAGCCTGGGTGCCTTGGATTTCGGCCTGCTGGTCGACGGCGCCGTCGTGGTGGTGGAGAACACGCTCACCCGCATGGGCCTGCGGCGCGAGACCGAAGGACGGGATCTCACCTTGCCCGAACGGCTGGAGGAAGCCACGGCCGCCGCCAAGCAGATGGTGCGGCCGGCCGCCTTCGGCCAAGCCATCATCCTCCTGGTTTTCGCCCCGCTGCTCGCGCTGGAAGGCGTCGAGGGCAAGATGTTCCAGCCCATGGCGGCGACCGTCATGCTGGCGCTTGCCGGCGCCTTCGTGCTGACCTTCACCTTTGTGCCGGCGATGACCGCCTTGTTGGTGAAGGCTCCGGCGACCGCCCACGAGACCAAGGCCGAGAAGTACGCCCGCCGTTGGTTCGAGCCGGCGACCCGCTGGGCGGTTGCGCGGCCGATGCAGGTGGCCGCTGGCGCAGGCGTCGCCGTCATGATCGGCCTCCTGACGTTCTTCGGCCTTGGGCGGGAGTTCATCCCCACGCTCGATGAGAAGGACGTGCTGGTGCAGGCGTTGCGCGTGCCAAGCGCCTCACTGGAGCAGTCCATCGAGATGCAGGCCCGGCTGGAGAAGACGCTCATGCGCGTCCCCGAGGTCGCGCTCGTCTTCTCCAAGACGGGCACGGCGGAGGTCTCCACCGACCCGATGCCACCGAGCATCAGCGACACCTTCGTGGTGCTGAAGGACGAGAAGGACTGGCCGGACCGCAGCCTTTCCAAGGCGGAGGTCGTGGAGAAGATCGAGAAGGCGGCCGCCACCCAGATCGGCAACGCCTACGAGATCACCCAGCCGATCCAGATGCGTTTCAACGAGCTGGTCTCCGGCGTCCGCTCCGACGTCGCCGTGAAGGTGTACGGCGACGACTTCGCGGAGATGGAGCGCACGGCCAACGAGATCGCCGATGTGCTGCGCGAGACCCGCGGGGCCGCCGACGTCCGGGTGGAGCAGGTTTCCGGCCTGCCCATGATCACGGCCGAGGTCGATCGGGCGGCCGCCGCCCTCTACGGGATGCATGCGGCCGATGCCGCCGACGCCGTCCAGATCGCGCTCGCCGGCCGCGAGGCGGGCCGCGTCTTCGAAGGGGACCGGCGGTTCGACGTGGTCGTGCGCTTGCCCGACACCGCGCGCAACGATCTCGCGGCCGTCGCCCAGACGCCGCTCGCTGTGAACGAGGGGGCGAGCTTCGTGCCGCTCGGCTCCGTCGTGCGGTTCCGGGAAGGCGAAGGCCCCAACCAGATCAGCCGGGAGAACGGAAAGCGGCGGATTGTCGTCCAGGCGAACGTGCGGGGCCGTGACCTGGGCGGCTTCGTGGGTGACGCCCAGACCGCAGTGGCTGACGTGCGGCTGCCCGCCGGGGTCTGGCTGGACTGGGGCGGTCAGTTCGAGAACCTGCAGCGCGCCGAGGCCCGCCTGGGCCTGCTCGTCCCAGTGGTCTTCGTCCTGATCGCGGTGCTGCTGTACTTCGCGCTGGGATCGGCCGCCCAGGCGGCCTTGGTGTTCGCGTGCGTGCCCCTGGCCTTGGTCGGCGGCGCGCTGGCGCTGTTGCTGCGGGGGATGCCGTTCTCCGTCTCGGCCGCCGTGGGCTTCATCGCCGTCTCCGGCGTGGCCACGCTCAACGGCCTCGTGCTGATGCAGGCCATCCGCGAACGCCTCGATGCGGGCCTCTCACCGGACGATGCCGCCGTGGAGGGCGCCATGCAGCGGCTGCGCGCCGTGCTCACCACTGCGCTGGTGGCGATCCTGGGCTTCATGCCCATGGCCGTCGCCCACGGCGCCGGGGCGGAGGTGCAGAAGCCGCTGGCGACCGTCGTCATCGGGGGGCTGCTGACCGCGACCCTCCTGACGCTCGTCGTGCTGCCGGCCTTCGCCGGCCGGGCGCTGGCGCGTCGCCGCAAGCTCGTGGAGGCGACCGCATGACCGAGTTCTCCGCCCGGGACCACGCGCAGCGACGCACGCTGCTTGTGGTGCTGATCCTCAATGCGCTTCTGTTCGTGGGCTTGGGCGTCGGTGGGCTCCTCGCCGACTCCAGCGCCCTCATCGCCAACGCCGCCGACAATGCGTCTGACTCTGTGGTTTACCTGCTGAGCTTCCTGGCCGTCGGACGTGGACTCCTGTGGAAGCGGAGGGCGGCGCGGATGTCCGGCGTCCTGCTGCTGGTATTCGCCGGCGCCGTGATCCTGGACGTCGGGCGCCGTTGGCTCTTCGGCGCGGAGCCGTTCGGCGTCACGATGATGGCGATGGCCTTGGTGGCGGCCGCGATCAACCTGGTCTGCCTGATGCTGATCCGCCGCGCGCAGACCGACGATGTGAACATGCGCGCCGCAGAGACCTTCAGCTTCAACGACTTCGCGTCGAACGGCGGCATCCTGGTCGCCGGAGGGCTGGTCATGTGGCTGGAGCAGGCCTGGCCGGACCTCTTAGTCGGGCTCGTTGTGGCGATTATCGCGGTGAAGGGCGGCTTCGAGATATTGGAGGACGCCAGAGGGGGCGGTAACGAGGGGGGCGAGAGTGATGAGACGTAATCCGCGCCGGAGAGCGGCCTTCGAACGCGAGGCCGCGGAGACCCGGCATGCTCTCGCGAGGGGCGAGGTGGACGAGGCGTTCCGTCGACTAGAGCGGGCCCATATCCTTGGGCAACCGTGGGCCGGAGCGCATAGCTGGACGCACTGGATGATGCTGCGGATCGGCTGGCGGCGTCGCGACGGGCGGGAGGTCCGCGGCCAGGTGTTGAGGCTCGCCGCCGGCGGTCTGCTGTCCTGGGCGGGCTGGCTGCCAGTTGGAAACACCGGCGGGGCGAATGTGCCGCCGAAAAAGCCGATGCCGCTGCCGGATGATCTGGCGGAGCACTGTCGCTGAAGGACGTCGAGCGCGCGCTCCGGTTGCGGTGGACGAAGGCCAAACGATGCGAGATCTGACTGCGGACCAAAGGGGCGTTCTTCGCGGGGGCGGCCCCGCCCACCATTGGCGCGCTCTAATTAGCCGGTAGCCTGGCGCTCGCGCGTGCGCCCAGAGTTGCTCATCTAAGCAAAACGGCCCGGGGCGGTCCCGAAACTCCTAAGTTTCGAGACTCGGCCAAAATGGGGATTGCGCCCGCCGCGGCGTGTCTCAAAAGTCAGTCTCGAAAGCATTGACTATCGAGACGAGTTTTGGGACTCTTCAGCATGCTGCTCGGCTACGCCCGCGTTTCGACCGATGATCAGGACCTCGCGCTGCAACGCGCGTCGCTGAAAGATGCCGGCTGCCGGAAAATCTTCGAGGAAAAGGTATCGGGAGCCAAGCGGGCGCGCGCGGAGCTCGATCGCCTGTTGGAGCACCTGCGAGAAGGCGACGTCGTGGTCGTGTCGCGGCTGGACCGGCTGGCGCGCTCGACGCGCGACCTGCTGACCTTGGCGGAAGAGATCGCCGAACGCGGTGCGGGCTTGCGGTCGTTGGCGGAGCCGTGGGCCGACACGACGTCGGCGGCAGGCAAGATGGTGCTTACCGTGTTTGCCGGCATCGCGGAGTTCGAGCGCAGCTTGATCCTTCAGCGGACGGGCGCGGGGCGGACGGCCGCTCAGGCGCGCGGCGTGAGATTTGGCCGGCCGGCCAAGATCAGCGACGACCAGTGGGCCCATTACGGACCCTTGCTGCGAAGCGGCTCGCTCAGCGTGCCATCGGCTGCGAAGTTGATCGGATGCGGGCGGGCGACCCTCTACCGGCGGCTGGCGCGGGACGAAGCCGAAGGCGCGGAAGCTAGGCCATGCTAAGGCTCAACTGGAGGAGCTTCTCGCCCCATCAACCATTTCGGGGCATGGATACGCCATGACCCACGTCAACCCGGCCATTCTGACCTGGGCGCGCGAGACCGCCGGTCTCGCGTTGCCGGAGGCTGCCCAGAAGGTCGGCCTGCGGGACACGCGCCAAGGGCCCGGTGCGGAGCGGCTAGCTGCGCTCGAGGCGGGGGAGGGGGAGGTCAGCCGACCCACCTTGCTGAAGATGGCGCAGGTGTATCGGCGGCCGCTGATCACCTTCTACCTTGCCAAGCCGCCGCCGAAAGCCGATCGGGGCGAGGACTTCCGAACGCTTCCCGATGACCAGCGGGCGGGCGCCGCAGGGGCGGTAGATGCGCTCGTTCGGGATATCCGCGCACGCCAAGGGGTGGTGCGCGCGCTGCTGGAGGACGAGGACGCCTCGCCGCTCGGCTTCGTCGCGTCGCGGACCTTGAACGCCGGCGTCGCCGGCGTTGCACGCGCCGTGAGCGAGGCCATCAGCTTCAGCCTGGCCGAATTTCGCGCTCAGCGCACGACCGAGCTCGCGTTCAACTATTTACGACGCCAGGTCGAAGCCGCCGGGGTCTTCGTTCTGCTCATCGGCAATCTCGGCTCGCACCACAGCGCGATCGACGTGGAGGCCTTCAGGGGCTTCGCCCTGGCTGACGAGATTGCGCCGTTCATCGTGATCAACGACCAGGACGCGAAATCGGCCTGGGCGTTCACGCTGCTGCACGAGCTTGCGCACATAGTCTTGGGCCAGACTGGCATCAGCGGCGGGTCGATGGAGGCGCGCATGGAGCGCTTCTGCAACGATGTCGCCAGCGCCCTGCTGCTCCCTGCCGAAGAGCTTGCCGGCCTCGATGTCCGCAATGCGGACCTCGCGGCAGTGCAGCAGCGGATCACCGAGTTTTCGAATGGGCGCCACATCAGCCGCGCCCTCGTGGCGTATCGACTTCGCCTGTCGGGCGCCCTGAGCGAGGATCGCTGGCGGACGGTCAGCGGAGCGTTCCGCGACGAGTATCTCAGGGATCGTGACGAGCGGCGCCAGCGGGAACGCGCCTCGGAGGGCGGTCCCAACTACTACGTCGTGCGTCGGCATAAGCTGGGCGGGGCGCTGCTGCAGCTTGTCCGCCGGACGCTGGATGAAGGCACTCTCACGCCGACGAAGGCCGGCAAGGTCCTTGGGGTCCGTCCGCGCAACGTGGAGCCGCTGGTCGCCGGGGGCGCCGGCTAGTGCTCTACCTGCTCGACGCGAATGTTCTGATCACCGCCCACAACAACTACTACCCCATCAACCGGGTGCCGGAGTTCTGGGACTGGCTGCTGCACCAGGCGGAGCAGGGGCGCGTCTGCATGCCTCTGGAAATCTTCGAAGAAGTGCGCGACGGCACGGGTGATGCGGAGAAGGATCTGCTTTACGGCTGGCTGCAGCGCGTGGAGGTAAAGCGCGCGCTGGTGCTCGACGAGGCGATCGCGCCTGAGGACGTCCAGCGCGTCATCGACGACGGATACGCGGCCGACTTGAACGATGTGGAACTGGAGCGGGTCGGCCGCGACCCTTTCCTGATCGCCTATGCGCTGCGCGCGCCTCAAGAGCGCTGCGTCGTCAGCAACGAGACCTCAAGCCCGAACCGCCAAAGGGCGAACCGCAAGGTTCCCGACGTCTGCCGGGCGCTCGGCACGTCCAGCTGCAACACCTTCGCGCTGCTGCGGACGCTCGATTTCACGACCGGCTGGCGGCGCTAGCTGGCGGGGCCCGCGGTCGGCAGCGCGCCTAGCTGGAGCCGGTCCCCTCTAGGCGCATCATCTCGAAGACAGCGACGATCTGAGGCGGGATCGTGGTCCCAATCGTCAGGACCGCGAAGCTCTCGCCGTAAGCCTCGGCGGACGCGAGATTGAAGAGCGACCGTTTGTCGAGCCATCGCAGCCCGGCGGCGAGCGGCACGTCTTCGCACCGTTGGGTCCTGGCCGCCTGCAAGGCTCGGCTGTAGAGGTCCGCGTCCTCAAAGAGCATCCGCCAGATCTCATCGTCGGTGCAACCTGGCTCGATCGCGAGCTGCAGGCGCCGAACCTCTTGGTGCATCTGCTGGAGGAAGGCGCTCATGAAAGCCTTCGGCTTGCCGCCTTGTAACTGGCGTCGCGCCAGTTCGGCGTCCGCCGCGATCCAGGCGACAGCCATGAAATATCGGGTGACGCCCGCTTTCAGTCGGGCTTCGGCCGGGTCGCTCATGGGACCCATCACGACCTCATCCCGAGTACGCGCGACGATCTCGAACAGCCTGTCGCCAATTGCTTCCAATCGCCGTTTCCCGTTCAGCTGAGGCCTGTTGAGATCGACTGCCTCTGATGGCGTATACGCACCTGCAGGCCAGTTCCCCGCACCGTGGCTGCCGCGCTCGAGTCGCCGCTGGTGGTGTTCCGAGAGAGGACCTGCATCCCTGCTCAGCCTCTGTGCGTGTTGAGGGCGTTCCGTGGGCTGGCGCGTATCTGTTTAGAGCTGCGAGGTCGGATGGCTGCGGAATGACCTGCCCAGCCGGCCATGGCGGAGCCTGCTGCTTGGGTCAGGTCCCAGGCTGCTAAGGAGGCAACCTGTTGGCAAACTGGTCTCTTCGCGAACCGCGCACACACCTCTTCGCGCTCACCGTGCTTGCGGTCGCCGCGCTGTTGATCGCGATCGTCGCCGGCGCGGTCATAGCCCTGGGTGTTTACAACATTGGCGCCGATGCGCCCCACACCCGACCCGTCTACGCCCTGATCGAAGCCGTCCGGGAGCGCTCGATCAAGGCTCGGGCCAGTCGCATCCAGGCGCCAGGGGATCTCGACAGTCCGGCACGCATCGCGTCCGGCGCCGGCCTCTACGCCGAAATGTGCTCCGGCTGTCACCTCGCACCGGGAATGGCGCCGTCAGAATTGAGTCAGGGTCTCTATCCCCAGGCGCCGGAGCTGGCGCGCCACTATCACGGCGACGACGCCGAAGCCTTCTGGACCATCAAGCACGGCGTCAAGATGACGGCGATGCCGGCTTGGGGACGTACCCATAGTGACGAGCTGATCTGGGACATGGTCGCGTTCCTGCGCAAGCTGCCGGCCCTTTCGCCGGACGCCTACAGGACGATGACCGAGGCGGCGCCGCGTGGACACGACGAGCTCATGAATGAAGGCGGGGTGGCCGGCATGACCATGGCTCCCAAGGCGGCCGAGGAACATCCTGTACACGACCATTGAGCCCGACATCGGCCGCCCTCTGCCTGCGACCAAAGGATCTTGGCTCAGCAGGAACGGCCCTCATGTGGGACAGGCAGGCGTGTTCAGAAGATCCAGTCAGATCCAGCGTCGCTGATTCCTGCGACAAAGCCGGGCGCGTCGATGAACATGAAGTCACTCTGGCGCAAATCAGCCTTAAAGACCCCCTGAAGGAGAACGCCGCCTTCTGGCTCAGCGTCCTGGTCCGTATTCCAGGAGACGAACGCGCCCTCCGTCCGGTCGACGACCGTCACCTGGTCCGGCCGGATGTCTCGCAGCGCCAAATGGTCGAAGGCGCCCTCGGCTTCACCCCGCACCTCCATGTCGGCGATCACGTCGAAGCCACTGTCGGGATCGACGATGAAGGCGTCAGCGCCGGTTCCGCCCGTAATGGTGTCGGCGCCCATCCCGCCTTCGATCATGTCGTGGCCGGCGCCCGCGTCGATGGAGTCGGCGCCGTCCATGCCCATGACGTCGTCGACCATGGCTCCGCCGACGAGGGTGTCTGCGCCCATGCCGCCGTCGAGGCGATCCATGCCGTCGCCGCCATCGAGTCGGTCATCTCCGGCGTCGCCCTGAAGGACGTCGTCGCCGCCTAAGCCGACCAAAGTGTCTGCGCCGTCGCGGCCGAAGACATTGTCGACGCTGGCGGCGCCGGTCAGGGCGTCTCCCTGGCGCTCGCCGATGATCACCTGGTAGGCCTCGTCACCGACGAAGGTGAGACTGACCTGTCCGTTGCGAAGGGCGGCGTCCGCTGCATGATCGAAGCGTTCGCCGGGCAGTTCGTGACGTCCGAAGGAGGGGCCTTCCTCGCTCGGGGTTGCGCGTTCCGGAGCGGCGCCGGCCGCATCGCGCGACGCCGGCGGTAGATCGGGCGCGTCGGCAAACATGAAGTCGTCCTGGGCGAGTTGCGACTTCGCCACGCCTTCCAACAGCACTGAACCGCCCTGCCAACGGACGCGGACGCCGGCGCCCGTATCCTCGAAGCTCAGGTCCTCCCAACGAAGGTCGCGCAGCGCCAGATGGTCGAACATGCCGGGGCCGGCCGTGAAGTCCCGGATCACGTCATTTGCGCTGGTCGGGTCCACCGCAAAGGCGTCGGGTCCGGCCCCGCCGACGAGGGTGTCATCCCCCATGCCGCCCTCGAGATCGCCGTGCCCTGCGCCTTCGTCGAGATAGTCGGCCCCATCCCCGCCCATCAAAGCGTCGGCGTCTCGGCCGCCATAGAGATGATCGCCGCCGCCGCCGCCGGTAAGACGATCCGCGCCGCCGCCGCCGCTGAGCGTGTCGCGACCGTGGTCGCCATAGAGCACGTCTTTCTGGCGCGTGCCTGACAGCTGGTCATCGCCGCCGAGGCCCCAAAAATGGTCGCGGTCGCCACGTCCGCCCAGAACATCGCGACCTCCATCTCCCACGGAAACTTGGTAGTCGTACCGCTCGCGGCCCGCGTTGAAGTCAAAGGTAAAGCCATCCACGGCCATGTACTGATCGGCCAAGTGCTGGAGGGGCGCATCCCTCCAATCGTGGGAGAGCTTGTGTGACATCGGCGGCCCCTCGGTGAAGATTGCTACGATGGGAATGTTTGCTGCCGTTTCATTGCGGGGCGGCAACATGAGTGCGCAACTCTTCTTCAGACCGGAGGTTCCGCGTGCATCTCCATTTGCCTCTGAGCGGCTATTCTAGGACTGGTGATTGAAGGAGAGCCGCCGTCGAGCAGGCTCAGATGGCTCCGCGCCTTCCGTCAGATCTGCGAGGATCGGGCAGTCGGGGCGGTCGTCGCCGGCGCAGCAGTGGGACAGGTGGCGCAGCGTGTCGGCCATGGCCTGCATCTCGGCGATGCGTGCGTCGAGGTCGGCCACGTGCCGGTCCGCGATCGCCTTCACATCCCGGCTGGGCCGGGCGCGGTCCCGCCATAGCGACAGCAACTGGGTGATCTCTTCCATAGAGAAGCCCAGGCTGCGAGCGCGCTTGATGAAGCGAAGTTCGTTGATCTGGCGATCGTCGTATTCGCGGTAGTTCGAGCCCGTCCGGCTCGCCGGCCGCACCAGGTCGATCTCGTCGTAGTAGCGGATCATCTTGGCGGTCACGCCGGAGGCCTTCGACGCCTGACCGATGTTCATTTGACGACTCCTTTGAGAAGATCGGCGCGTGGCCCGACGAACGCCGCGTCGGCTTTGAAGGCGCGCAAGCGCAGGGCGTTGGCGAGCACGCTCACACTGGACAGGGCCATGGCGCCCGCGGCGACCATCGGCGAGAGCAACCATCCCAGGATGGGATAGAGCAGCCCAGCGGCCAGGGGGATCAGCACTACGTTGTAGCCGAACGCCCAAGCGAGGTTCTGGCGGATGTTCCGAAGGACGGCCCGGCTCAGGCGGATGGCGGTGACCACGCTGCGCAGGTCGCTCCGCATCAGCACGACATCAGCGCTTTCAATGGCGATGTCCGTGCCCGCGCCCATGGCGACGCCGACGTCGGCGGCGGCGAGCGCCGGCGCATCGTTGACTCCGTCGCCGACGAACGCGACGCGGCCATAGCGGCGCTGAAGGTCCTGGACGGCGGCGACCTTGCCGTCGGGAAGCACCTCCGCGACGACATCGTCGACGCCCAGAATCCCCGCAACGGCGCGGGCGGTGCGGCCATTGTCGCCGGTGATCATCACCACCTTCAGACCGGCGGCGTGCAGCGCCGCGAGCGCCTCCGGCGTCGTCGGCTTGATCGGATCTGAAACCGCCAGGATGGCGGCGAGCTCGCCGTCGATCGCCGCGTACAGCGGGGTTTCGGCCGCGGCCGCGAGGCGCTCGGCGTCGTCGGCGAAGGGCGCGATGGAGACGCCCAGCTTCGTCATGAACCGGTCGGCGCCGACTTGGACTCGGCGGCCATCCACCCGCGCGTTCACACCGAAGCCTGGCGTTGCATCGAACGCCGACGGCGCCGGAACGTCGAGGCCGCGCTCGAGCGCCGCTTCGACGATGGCCTGGGCGATCGGGTGCTCTGAGCGGCTTTCCGCGCCCGCTACCAGCCGCAGCAGCTCGGCGTCGCCCCATGGCGCGACTGTCTGCAAACGCGTCAACGCCGGTCGACCGAGGGTGAGCGTGCCGGTCTTGTCGAAGGCGATCGCCTGGACGTCGCGCAGGCTTTGCAGGGCCTCGCCGCGCCGGAAGAGAATCCCGAGCTCGGCGGCCTTCCCCGTTCCCACCATGATCGAGGTGGGCGTGGCCAATCCCATGGCGCAGGGGCAGGCGATGATCAGCACGGCCACGGCGTTGACCAGGGCGAAGCTGAGCGCCGGGCTCGGACCGAAGACCAGCCAAACGGCGAAAGTTGTGGCCGCTACCGCGATCACCGCCGGCACGAACCAGGACGTCACCTTGTCGACCAGCGCCTGGATCGGCAGCTTTGCGCCTTGGGCGGTTTCGACCATCCGCACGATCTGCGCGAGCATGGTGGCCGAGCCCACCTTGGTGGCGCGGAAGCGGAAGGCGCCGGTCTTGTTGACCGTCCCGCCGACCACCTCGGCGCCCGGTCCCTTCTCGACCGGAAGCGGCTCGCCCGTGATCATCGATTCGTCGACGAAGGAGGCGCCGTCCAGGACCTCACCGTCCACGGGGACGCGATCGCCGGGCCGGACGAGCACGACGTCGCCCACGACGACGTCGGCGATCGGAACCTCGCGGGCCTCGCCGTTCCGCTCGACGCGCGCCGTCTTCGCCTGAAGGGTCATCAGGCGCTTGATCGCCTCGCTGGTCCGGCCCTTCGCCTGGGCTTCGAACAGCCGGCCCAGCAGGATCAGGGTGACGATGACCGCCGCCGCCTCGAAGTAGATGTGGTTGGCGCTGGCGGGCAGCAGGCCGGGCGCCAGGGTGGCGACCGCCGAGTAGGCGAACGCCGCCGTCGTGCCGAGCACGACGAGGGAGTTCATGTCCGGCGTCCGCCGCAGCAGGTTCGGCACGCCCTTGCGATAGAACCGCAGGCCGGGCCCGAAGAGCACCAGGGCGGCGAGAGCGAAGCTGATCAGCCGCCAGGGCTGCTCGCCCAGGGTGCTGGCGAGAAGATGATGGGCGCCCGGCAGGAAGTGGCGCGCCATCTCGACCAGGAAGAGCGGCGCGGTGGCGAGCGACGCGACGAGGACCGCCCGCTTCAAGCCGCCGATTTCGGCCTCGCGCGCCGCCCGTTCCCGGTCGGCCAAGTCCGGCGTTTGCTCAGCAATCGGCGCGGCGCGGTAGCCAGCTTTCTCTACGGCCAGGACGAGGGCGGCGGGATCGGCGCCCTCAAGCACGGTCAGGCTGGCTCGCTCGGTGGCGAGGTTGACCTCGGCCGAAAGGACGCCCGGCGCCCCGCGGAGCGCGCGCTCGACGCGACCGACGCAGCTTGCGCAGGTCATGCCTTCGACCTTCAGCGTCAGCGTGCGCTCGAGCGGCTCGTAGCCGGCCTTGCGGATCGCCTCGATGACCGCCTGGGTGTGCCCTTCCGGCGTGAGCTCCACATGCGCGCGCTCGGCGGCAAGGTTGACTGTGGCGCGTGCGACGCCGGGGACAGCGGAGATCGCTTTCTCCACCCGGCCGACGCAGCTCGCGCAGGTCATCCCAAGGACCGGAATCTCCAGGGGCTGAAGGATTTGTTCGGGCATTGACGGCTCCTAACGGCGATGCCCAGCTCAGATAGAGTTTCCCATGATGGGAAGGTCAAGCGCGCCCAGAATGATCGGCCACAAGCCGAGTCTCCGATCGGTCTTGTCTGGGGATACGCGCGCCCAAGGACGCGCCCCTCGACAAGCGGCAATCGGCAAGCACATTACAATGCGCAGTTCAGGGAAGCGGCAGGCCTGCCTAAGCGGCGGGGCGTCCGCAACGATCGCGCCGTGCGCGTGATGGGGACTCGAGGAGCGGCGTGGTTGCGGCCCTCAGTCGGTTGAGGGGTGCGGCAGCCGGGCGGCTAGTCCATCGGTCGAGTCAGCCTACCAGCCTCGATAGGAGTCGCCGTAGCGATAGTAGCCGTAATCGGGGGCGGCGTCATAGCTGCGATAGCTTCGCCGGTGATCGTGTCGAGTGCCTGGATGGTCGTCGTGGAAGTCACGATGGTCGGCCCGATTGTCGCGATGGTAAGCGCGATGTTCGCGGCGGCTATAGAAGCCTTCGCGGTGCGCCTCGCGGTGATCGCGATTCAAGTCGCGATGGTACTGGCGGTGTTCCCGATGGTCGCTGCGATGACTGCGCCAGCGATAGTCGCCATCGTCCGCGAAAGCCGCGGCGGCGGGCGCCGACAGGGCCAGCACGGCGGCGGCGAGGAGGAGCTTCTTCATCCGGATCTCCGGCTCATAATGGCGGGCCGCATTGCGGCCGCAGGCGCCCCTCGCCACCAGCATCCGTCTGCCGCCTGAACCCGCCCTGAACGCGTCCAATATGGGCGTCCGGCTGAAGCGGCTCGCGCGGCGCGGCTTCTAGAGGCGCGCCCCACGAAGCCGGAGGGCGTTGCCTACGACGCTCACGCTCGACAACGCCATGGCCGCCGCGGCGATCGCCGGCGAAAGGAGCCAGCCCGTAAACGGGTAGAGGACACCGGCCGCGATTGGGATGCCGGCGACGTTGTAGGCAAAGGCGAAGAACAGGTTCTCGCGGATATTGCGCATGACGGCGCGCGACAATCGCCTCGCCTTGACGATGCCGTCCAGATCACCCTTCAGGAGGGTGACGCCCGCGCTCTCGATCGCGACGTCAGCGCCCGCGCCCATGGCTACGCCGACCTCGGCGGCGGCAAGCGCAGGCGCGTCGTTCACGCCATCGCCGGCCATGGCCACCTTGCGGCCTTCGCTCCTGAGCTTCTCGACGACGGCTGCCTTGTCCTGCGGTAGGACCTCGGCTTCGACCTCGTCTATCCCGAGCTTACGTGCGACCGCCTGGGCGGTCGTGCGGTTGTCGCCGGTCATCATGACGAGGCGAACGCCCTCGGCCTTCAGTCCCTGGACGGCGGAGGGCGTCGTGGCCTTGATCGGGTCGGCGATCGCAAAGATGGCGGCGGCCTGCCCGTCCAGCGCCATGAAGATGGCTGTGGCGCCGTCCGCTCGGAGCGCATCGGCCGCCGCCTCCAGGGCGCGGGTGTCGACCCCCTGTTCGTCGAGGAACTTTCCGGAGCCGATCGCCAGCCGTCGACCATCGACGACGCCCAGCACCCCCTTGCCGACGGGTGAGTCGAAGTCGGCCGGTTGCGACAAAGATAGCTCGCGCTCCGTCGCCGCCCGCACAAGGGCGTCGGCGAGCGGGTGCTCGCTCGCCCGCTCCAGGCTGGCCGCGAGGCGCAGCACTTCGGTTTCATCATGGCCCTGGGCCGGTCGAATGGCCGTAACCGCCGGCCGGCCCTCGGTGAGCGTCCCCGTCTTGTCGATCACGAGGGTGTCGATCTTTTCGAAGCGCTCGAGCGCCTCGGCGTTCTTGATGAGAACGCCGGCGCGCGCGCCTTGGCCGACACCGACCATGATGGACATCGGCGTGGCGAGCCCGAGCGCGCAGGGACAGGCGATGATCAGCACCGAGACGGCCGCGACCAGGCCGAACGCAAAACGCGGATCCGGACCGATGAGCGCCCAGACGGCGAACGCAACGAGGGCGATCCCGATCACACTCGGAACGAACCAGCCGGACACCTGATCGGCCATCCGTTGGATGGGGGCGCGGCTGCGCTGGGCCTGGGCCACCATCTGCACGATCTGCGAGAGCAGGGTGTCCGCGCCAATCTTCTCGGCGCGCATGATGAATGAGCCAGTCTTGTTGATCGACCCGCCGACGACCTTTGCGCCGGGCTCCTTGGTCACCGGCATGGATTCGCCCGTCACCATGGATTCGTCGATCGAGACCCGACCCTCTATCACCTCGCCGTCGACCGGCACCTTTTCGCCCGGCCGCACGCGCAGGCGATCGCCCGCGGCGATCAAGTCCAGGGTCACCTCCTCGTCCGATCCGTCCTCGCGCAGCCTGCGAGCGGTCTTCGGCGCCAGGTCAAGGAGCGCCTTGATGGCGCCCGAGGTGCGCTCCCTCGCGCGCAGCTCCAGGACCTGGCCCAGAAGCACGAGCACCGTGATGACGGCCGCCGCTTCGAAGTAGATCGGAACCGAGCCGTCCGGGCGGCGGAAGGCCGGCGGGAAGAAGTGCGGCGCCAAGGTCGCGACGACGCTGTAGAGCCAGGCCACGCCGACACCCATGGCGATCAGCGTGAACATGTTCAGGCTGCGGGTCGCGACCGAGCGCGCGCCGCGTTCAAAGAACGGCCAGCCCGACCAGAGCACCACGGGCGTCGCGAGCGCAAACTGGATCCAGGCGGAGGTCTGCCCGCCCAACCGCATCGTCAGGCCGGTGAGATGGCCGCCCATCTCGAGCGCTAGAACGGGCAGGGCGAGGACGAGGCCCACCCAAAAGCGCCGGGTCATATCTTTGAGCTCGGGGCTGGGGCCCGTCTCGGAGGTCATCACCTCCGGTTCCAGCGCCATTCCGCAGATCGGGCAGGCTCCAGGCCCGACCTGACGGATTTGGGGGTGCATTGGGCAGGTGTAGATCGTGCCGACGGGGGCCGCGGGCGTGGGCCGTGGCGCGCTTGGCGTATAGCGGGAAGGCTCCTTCTGGAATTTCGCCTGACAGCCCGCGGAGCAGAAGAAGTACTCCTGGCCTTCAAAGCTCGCCTTGTGCGGTGTTGTGCGCGGATCGACGTCCATGCCGCAGACCGGATCCTTCACGGTCTCGGCGCCGTCCGCTCCCAGGCGTTGGTCGTCGTGATGCTCATGGCCACGATGGTGGTGGGCGTGTTTTTCGGGGTCATCGGCCATGCGTGTGGCTCCCATCGGCGGAGCAGCCGCCGTCATCAATCGCTACGCAGCCGCTGGTGCGGAACCCTTGATCCGGGCTCGAGATCCTGCGGATTTCGCACCGTCGCAAGACGCGCCGCAGACGGCGAGGCGTCACTGTCGACAAGCTGCATCCCTATAGATGAACCTGCACTTTCCTATCGTGGGAAGGTCAAGGCGCCATTGAAGCGTAGAGCGCGGTCAGCGTCTTGAATACGCAGCATGACGATCGCCCCCTCACCGGAGGCCGAACTTTTGTGGTTTATTTCCATCTCCGGAACTGGCGCTTCGAGAAGGTGTTGAGCGGCCATCCACCTACACTCGGAGGCCGGCTATGCACGCCCATGAAATGATCAGTACGCACCCCCAGGTGCGCGGAAACACCAATGACAGCCTGATCCGCTGCATTGAGGAATGCTTCGACTGTGCGCAGAGCTGCACGTCGTGCGCCGACGCCTGCCTGGGCGAACAGATGGTGGCGCAACTGACCCAGTGCATTCGCCTGAACCTCGACTGCGCCGACATCTGCTCGGCCTCGGGCCATATCGCCTCCCGTCGCACCGGGTCGAACGAGCCGATCATCCAAAGCGTATTGCGCGCGTGCGAGGAAGCCTGCCGCCTGTGCGCCGAAGAATGCGAACGCCACGCCAGCATGCATGAGCATTGCCGCGTGTGCGCCGAGTCTTGCCGGCGGTGCGAACAGGCCTGTCAGGCGGCCCTGCAGACCTTCCATTGATCACAGGGGACCGAGGATGAAGACGATCGCCATACTCGCGGCTGCGGCCACGCTGCTCGCCGCGCCTGCGCTCGCCCAACAGGCCGGCATGCAGCACGGCCAAATGGCGCAGCAGGACATGATGAAGGGCATGCAGGACATGCATCAGAAGATGATGTCCGCCAACGACGCCGATCCCGATCGGGCTTGGGCGCTCAAGATGATCGAGCACCATAGGGGCGGGGTCGCCATGTCGGAAGCTGTGCTGAAACACGGCGACAACGCCGAGATCAAGAAAATGGCGCAGGAGACCGCGGCTGAGCAGCGCCGCGAGATCGCCGAGCTGCAGGCGTGGCTCGACAAGAACGGCGGGCGCGCGCCAAAGCGTTGAACGGCGCGAGATCGCCCGCGGATTTGGAGTTAGACATCGGGCGGCTGTGAGCCAGGTCGCATCTGGGCCCGCGCCTCGGGCGGCGGCCAAAGACGATCAGCTCGGCCCCGGATCCAGGCTCGAGCCGGTCCCTCGACCCAAAGGTGGAGAGCGACCGCCGCTGCGAGCGAGATCGCCAGAAGGCAGGCGACCTCCCACCAGGCGAGCACGTAGTGGCTGTCGCGGCCTTGGACGGCGGACCAGACGCCCTTCCAGGCGATCAGGATGGGCATGTGGACGAGATAAAGCGCGTAGGAGGCTTCGCCGCCAAGACGCGGCCACCGCGCCTTTAGGCACCCCTCGGCTCGGACTTTGGACAGCAGAGCCAGGGCGAGCATGAGCGGGCCCGCCGCGGCGACCACCCATCGGTCATCGGCCTTCAGGTGCATCAAGCCGACAAGAAGGATCGCCGCCGCCCAGGCGAGCAGGATGGCGACGGGTCGAGCCAGCAGCAGGCGTTCACCCAATCGGTAGAGGGCCACGCCGTAGAGGAATTCGGGGATGATGCGCAGGATCCCCATGTTCGCCTCCGCATGCACCAGGATGCGACCGAAGAGGGCTTGATAGATCTGATCGAGGGCGAGGAAGAGCAGGGCGGTTAAGGCGAGGAGCAGGATCGGCCGGCGGCGAAGCCTTAAGCCGGCCCAGGCGAAGGCGGGGAAGGACAGGTAGGCGAACCACTCGGCCGACAGCGACCAGGACGGACCGTTCCACTCCGCTTTCACCACCTCGGGAAGCCAGGCGTGGACGAGGAGCAGTGTCGTGACGAGGCCGGCGGGATTGTAAAGATTGCGGTCGAACTGAGCGCCGACCAGGCTCGCCGTGGCGACCATCACCAGTACGAACGCGAGCACAGCCAGGTGCGCCGGGTAGATTCGGGCGAAGCGAGCGACCAGGAACCTGCCGTAGTTCAGGCGGTTCCCGGCGATCGCATCGCGATAGGCGTGGGTCAGGACAAAGCCGGAGAGGATGAAGAAGGCGTCCACGCCGAGCCGCGCCCGGTCGAAGAACCCGGTCGACGACATGGCGTCCCACGGCCACTGCAGCTGGTAGTGGAAGAGCACCACCCCCAAGGCCAGGACGAAGCGGACGCTGGTGAGGGCCGGGAGATCGGCTGGGAACGCGCCTTCAGCCTCGCGCGCCTCGATCTCGCGACGAACCATTGCAGCGCCCCCATATCCCGACCTCTATGCGGGATACGCAGGGCGCCGGCGCGGCCCTCAGTTGAGGGGCGCGCCTCAGCGCATGCGTATAGATTCATGCAGATTGGTCGGGGTGTTTGCCATGAACGACAGACTTGATGACGAACTGAGAGCGCTTCGATCCGAGCCAACGCCCGCCGGCTATCAGCAGCTGGAGTCCAGGGTCTGGCAGGGCGTCGAGCGCGTGCGCCAGGCGCGCGGCGCGCAGGTGCCGGAGAGCTTCTACACCGATCCGCTGATGTACCAGGCCACCAGTGGCGGCTTCCTGGGCCCGCGCGAGCCGATCCGCGTGGTCAGCGAGGAGGATGGCATCGACCTTGAGGCCGAAGTCGTGGTGGTCACCGGCGATGTGCCCATGGCAGTCGATGCGGCCCAGGCCGGCGCGCACATCCTGCTGGTCGGGCTGGTCAACGACGTGTCCCTGCGCAACC
>LNAP01002337.1_pt1 | contig 19139 bp, 18 predicted proteins | sample 602601 | NCBI WGS metagenome assembly LNAP01 (sample SAMN02440304, study PRJNA202911) | soil metagenome | biome: Subtropical and temperate rainforests or woodlands; isolation source: soil samples (1 kg each in a 20% v/v slurry with milli Q water) were... ...
TGTCTCTGGTCCTCATTTTCGCCGTATATGCCTTTGTCGATGGCGTGGCCGGCATCATCTCAGCGGTCCGGGGCGCCAAACGGGGCGAGCGCTGGGGCTGGCTGCTCTTGAACGGCATTCTCGGCATCCTGACTGGAATCATCGCCGTCCTATGGCCAGCTATCACCGTTCTCGTCTTTGTCATGCTGGTTGCCGCCTGGGCACTGATTTCCGGAACGCTGATGTTGATCGCCGCTTGGCGCCTCAAAGCCAGTCACGGGCGGTGGTGGCTCATCTTTGGTGGCATTTGTTCGATCATCTATGGCGTCTTGCTGTTTGCCGCACCATTGATCGGCGCCCTGGTCCTTACTTGGTGGGTCGGCGCCCATGCCCTGATCCTGGGTGTCACGTTGCTTGTTCTCGCCTTTAAACTCCATGGCCGCCGCGGTGAACATGTCTATGGAGTGACAGCTCACTGATCCACGAGCCGTCGCTTGGTCAAGGATCTGCGTCGAGGTTCTATCTATGGCAGAAAAGCGAGAGGAGCGTGATATGGCCAGAATTCTGGCACCAGGCGCGATCGCGCCCGATTTCAGGTTGAATGTGACGCCCGATCAGACCTTGTCTCTCTCGGAATTTGCCGGCCATCGCGTCATCATCACCTTTTATCCCGCAGACTGGAGCCCCGTCTGTGGTGATCAAATGACCCTCTACAATCAGATTCTGCCGGAATTTCGCAAACATGGCGCCGAATTGCTCGGCATCTCCGTGGATGGCGCCTGGTGCCACCAGGCCTTCGCGCGCGATCGAAAACTCCATTTCGCGTTGCTTGCAGATTTTGAGCCAAAGGGCGCCATCGCCAAAGCTTACGGCGTCTATCGCACCGGAGTGGGAGTCGCCGAACGCGCTTTATTTGTCATCGACGAAAAGGGTGCCATTTTCTGGAGCTATCTCTCCCCCATGGCAGTCAATCCCGGCGCAGACGGCATTCTCAACGCGTTGGAGCAGATGGGCAAAGTGGAGAAGGATCATGTCGATTCTAAGAGCACCGTTGACGGCGCTTGATCATATCATCGGTAACGAGAATGCACCGGTGACACTGATTGAATATGGAGACTATGAGTGTCAGCATTGCGGGGCCGCTCATCCGATCGTCAAAAACCTGCAGCGGCATTTTGGTGATGATCTCCGTTTCTCCTTTCGGCATTTTCCGTTGACCGAGGTTCATCCGAATGCAGGCCCAGCCGCGGAAGCCGCCGAGTTTGCCGGCGCCTATGGCCTCTTCTGGGCCGCGCATGACAGCATCTACGCGAATCAACATCGATTGGGGTTACCGCTGTTGTTTGCCTTAATCGCAAATTTGAAACTATCCCAGCAGAAATTGCGTGTCGCACTTGAAACGGGGATCTATGCACCGAAGGTGCAACAAGACTTCCTCGGCGGTGTTCGCAGCGGCGTAAACGGAACGCCGTCTTTCTTTATCAATGGCCGGCGGCACGACGGCTCATACGACTTCGCGTCGCTTGCGCTGGCACTGGATATGGCGCGCTCGATCGCGCAGGCATCGCCAGATGAATGACAGATAAATGAGAAGTTCTCGATCTCAGGACTGATCCATCCGTAGATTTAATTTCGGACGGTCGGAGAAGCGGCTCGTGCATCCAGGCGACCCGTTTGCTCATAAGGTGGTTGGGCATCTGCAGCTTTTAGCTTACGGTTCTCACTCATGATATTTGAATTCAGGCAATTTCTGTAACTGTTCCTTCGATCCGCCCGCAAGTGTGATCTTTTTTCCATTGTCTTCCACGGCGAGGCTTTCATACGGCACCGCGACCAGATAGCCGTCGGCATAGCCCATCGCCACCACGCCCACGCGCATCGGCTTGGGGGTGATGAATTTCGCGCCGTAACCAATCGGCTCGCCGGCTGGCAGTTCACGCACGCAAATCACTTTCGATTCCAGGGTCATCACCGGTTGCAGGCGAGACGCCACGGCATTGGCCTCTTCGAAAGGCGTTGCGCCGTAGAGCATGATGCCCGGGCGCACCCAATCGCTCGGAATCTGCGGCCAACCGAGCACCGCCGGCGAATTACGCAGGCTGATTTCAGCCGACAACCCCTGACGCGCCGCCTCGAACACCGCGACCTGCTCGGCGCTGGTCTGGCAGTGCAGCTCATCGGCGCGGGCGAAGTGACTCATCAGCACGATCTTCGCCACTTTGCCGCTGGCCAGCAGCCGTTGATAGGCCGCTTGGTAATCCGCCGGGTGCAGGCCAACCCGATGCATGCCGGAGTCGAGCTTGAGCCAGACCGTGATCGGTTTGCTCAGCGCGGCTTTTTCGATGGCCTCGAGCTGCCACAGCGAATGCACCACGCACCAGAAGTCATGCTCGACGATCAACGACAGCTCATCGGCTTCGAAAAAACCTTCCAGCAGCAAAACTGGCGCACGAATGCCGGCGACGCGCAGTTCCAGCGCTTCTTCGATGCACGCCACGGCAAACCCGTCCGCCTCGGCTTCCAGCGCCTGGGCGCAGCGTACCGCGCCATGGCCGTAGGCATCGGCCTTGATCACCGCAAGGGCCTTGGCCCCGGTGACTTCGCGGGCGATCCGGTAGTTGTGGCGCAGGGCTTGAAGGTCGATCAGGGCACGGGCTGGACGCATGGCGGCAGACTTCTAGTCGGTCATTGAAAAAAAACCGGCGCTGGCTGACAGCGTGAACCGCCAACAGCGCCGGGAGAGGGATCTTTCTGGCTGAGCGTTATGGCAGCGCGGCGACAACCGACAGCTCAACCAGGATTTGCGGCTCGCACAGCTTCGATTCAACGGTAGCGCGGGCCGGGGCGACGCCTTTTGGCAGCCACTGGTCCCACACCGAATTCATGCCTGCGAAGTGCGCGTCGATGTCTTTAAGGTAAATCGTCACTGACAGCAGACGGCTCTTGTCGGTCCCGGCCAGATCCAGCAAACGCTCGATGTTGGCGAGGGTTTCACGGGTCTGCTGTTCAATCCCGGCGCTCATGTCATCGCCGACCTGCCCTGCCAGATACACCGTACTGTTGTGGACAACGATCTGGCTCATGCGCTCATTGGTGAGCTGGCGCTGGATTGACATGTTTTGCGGACTCCTTGAGTTTGTTGCCATAACGGGAAATATCGAGGCCTTCGGCGCTGATCTGCGGCGTTTTCTTCGCCATCAGATCGGCCAGCAAACGACCGGAACCACAGGCCATGGTCCAGCCGAGCGTGCCGTGGCCCGTATTCAAGAACAGATTTTTGAACGGCGTGGCGCCGACAATCGGGGTGCCGTCCGGAGTGGTCGGACGCAGGCCGGTCCAGAAGCTCGCCTGGGGCAGATCGCCGCCCTGAGGATAAAGGTCGTTGACGATCATCTCCAGGGTTTCGCGTCGACGCGGGTTCAACGACAGGTCAAAACCGGCAATTTCCGCCATGCCGCCGACGCGGATGCGGTTGTCGAAACGGGTGATCGCGACCTTGTAGGTCTCATCGAGAATGGTCGACGTCGGGGCCATCGCCGGGTTGATGATCGGCACGGTCAGCGAGTAACCCTTGAGCGGATACACCGGCGCCCGGATGCCCAGCGGCTTGAGCAATTGCGGCGAGTAGCTGCCCAGCGCCAGCACGTAGCGGTCGGCGGTTTCAAGCTTGCCGTCGATCCATACGCCGTTGATGCGATCACCGGCGAAGTCGAGGCGCTGGATGTCCTGGCCAAAACGGAATTCCACACCCAGTTTCGTGGCCATTTCGGCCAGGCGGGTGGTGAAGATCTGGCAGTCGCCGGTCTGGTCATTCGGCAGGCGCAACGCACCGGCGAGAATGTCGGTGACGCTGGCCAGGGCCGGCTCAACCCGGGCAATGCCGGCGCGGTCGAGCAATTCGAACGGCACGCCGGACTCTTTCAGCACGGCGATGTCTTTGGCAGCGCCATCAAGCTGCGCCTGGGTGCGGAACAGCTGGGTAGTTCCCAGGCTGCGGCCTTCGTAGGCAATGCCGGTTTCGGCGCGCAATTCGTCGAGGCAGTCGCGGCTGTACTCGGACAGGCGCACCATGCGCTCCTTGTTCACCGCATAACGGCTGGCGGTGCAGTTGCGCAGCATCTGCGCCATCCACAGGTATTGATCGATGTCGGCGGTGGCCTTGATCGCCAATGGCGCGTGACGCTGCAACAGCCACTTGATGGCTTTGAGCGGCACGCCCGGCGCGGCCCACGGCGAGGCATAACCCGGCGAAACCTGCCCGGCGTTGGCGAAACTGGTTTCCATGGCCGGCGCTGGTTGACGGTCGACAACCGTCACTTCAAAGCCAGCCCGTGCCAGATAATAGGCACTGGCGGTACCGATGACGCCGCTACCCAAGACCAGAACGCGCATTTTCATATCCCTCATCGCGGCTTACCGCTGACGTTTATTGTGCAGACCGAAGATGTGGGCAGTTTAAAAAAGATTAGCCAGTGCTTTTCACTATATAAGTGCCTATATTTGGCGACAATTCTCGGCAAAAACCCTTTTCACGGAGGCGCATCCCCTATGCGGACCAACACCCAGACCAAACGCGAGCTGGACAAGATCGACCGCAACATCCTGCGGATCCTGCAAGCGGACGGGCGCATTTCCTTCACCGAGCTCGGGGAAAAGGTCGGCCTCTCCACCACGCCCTGCACCGAGCGGGTACGGCGACTGGAGCGCGAAGGGATCATTATGGGCTACAACGCCCGCCTGAATCCGCAGCACCTGAAGGGTAGCCTGCTGGTGTTCGTCGAGATCAGCCTCGACTACAAATCCGGCGATACTTTCGAAGAGTTCCGACGCGCGGTGCTGAAGCTGCCCCACGTACTGGAATGCCATTTGGTGTCAGGGGATTTCGATTACCTGGTGAAAGCACGGATTTCCGAGATGGCCTCGTACCGCAAACTGCTGGGCGACATCCTGCTCAAGCTGCCGCATGTGCGCGAATCCAAAAGCTATATCGTGATGGAAGAAGTGAAAGAGAGCTTGAACCTCCCGATTCCGGATTGAGAGGTTGTCTCAGAGGAATGGGTGTCTGGGCGGGCGCTTTCGCGAGCAAGCCCGCTCCCACATTAGATCTTCAGTGGGCACAGAGTTGTATACGGCAGGGATAAAATGTGGGAGCGGGCTTGCTCGCGAAGGCCGCGACTCGGTCTACCTGAAGCTTCGCAACAACTAAACCAAGACCTGTCGCGTCGAAGCCATGTACTCATGAATCTGCTTCTCGACCCGCGGATGGATCAGCTCCACCGGTCGCCGCCCGTTGGGGCATGGCAATGTCTTGGTGGTACCGAACAGCCGACAGATCAGCGGTCGTTCGTCATACACCGTGCAGCCATTGGGGCCCAGATGGACGCAATTGAGTTCATCCATCGCCGCATCCTGCTCCGCCCGGGTCTTGCGCGGCAGGCGGGACATTTCTTCGGGCGAGGTGGTCACCGGCCCACAGCAGTCATGGCAGCCGGGCACGCACTCGAAAGAGGGAATCTGCTGGCGCAGCGTGCGAATTTTCTGACTGTTGCAACTCATCGAAGCGGTGACCGAATGCGGAATAGACCGGGATTCTGACGCAAAAACCCCGATCCAGACAGCGCCAACCGACCGGTGTTGCCCGTGTCCGAAGCGGCAGCTTATGCTCCGTCAACTTTTTCAAACACATTGCACCCAGGATGACCACATGAACGCCCCCGTTCAGCAACCTGCCTTAAGCCATCAACACGCGGCCTCTTATTACGCCGCCAGCAGCCTGCAGCAGCCCGATCTTGCGGTGCTCACAGGTGAGCTGGTGGCGGACGTGTGCGTGGTGGGCGGCGGGTTCTCCGGGCTGAACACCGCCCTCGAACTGGCCGAACGCGGCTTCAGTGTGGTGCTGTTGGAAGCGCACAAAATCGGTTGGGGCGCCAGTGGACGCAATGGCGGGCAGTTGATTCGAGGCGTCGGGCACGGCCTCGATCAGTTCGCCAACGTGATCGGCGTCGATGGTGTGCGTCAGATGAAACTGATGGGCCTGGAAGCGGTGGAAATCGTCCGACAGCGGATCGATCGCTTTCAGATCCCTTGCGACCTGACTTGGGGCTACTGCGACCTCGCCAACAAGGCTCACGAACTGGAAGACTTCGCCGAAGACGCCATCGAGCTGCACAGCCTCGGTTACCGTTACGAAACCCGTCTGCTACAAGCCCACGAAATGCACAGCGTGGTGGGTTCCGATCGCTACGTCGGCGGTTTGATCGACATGGGCTCCGGGCATCTGCACCCCTTGAACCTGGCACTCGGCGAAGCGGCAGCCGCCGGGCAATTGGGTGTAAAGCTGTTCGAACAATCGGCGGTGACCCGCATCGATTACGGCCCCGAGGTCAAAGTCCACACCGCCCGGGGCACGGTTCGCGCGAAGACGCTGGTGCTGGGTTGCAACGCCTACCTCAACGATCTCAATCCGCAACTCGGCGGAAAGGTGCTGCCCGCCGGCAGTTACATCATCGCCACCGAACCCTTGAGCGAAGAACAGGCCCACGCCTTGCTACCGCAAAACATGGCGGTCTGCGATCAACGGGTGGCGCTGGATTATTACCGACTCTCGGCGGATCGACGCTTGCTGTTTGGCGGCGCCTGTCATTATTCAGGGCGCGACCCGAAAGACATCGCCGCGTACATGCGACCGAAGATGCTGGCGGTGTTCCCGCAACTGGCCGGGGTGAAAATCGACTATCAATGGGGCGGGATGATCGGTATCGGCGCCAATCGCCTGCCGCAGATCGGCCGGCTCAAGGAGCAGCCGAATGTGTATTACGCCCAGGCTTATTCCGGTCATGGGTTGAACGCCACGCATCTGGCGGGCAAGTTGTTGGCTGAGGCTATCAGCGGCCAGCAGAGCGTTGGTTTCGACCTGTTTGCCAAGGTGCCGCATATCACCTTCCCGGGTGGCAAGCATTTGCGTTCTCCGCTGTTGGCGTTGGGGATGTTGTGGCATCGTTTCAAAGAGTTGGTCTGAAAGATTTTCGGCGTCTGTGTCGACGCCTTCGCGGGCAAGCCTCGCTCCTACAGGGATGTTGTCGAGCGGCGATCCCGTAATCGACGCGAATACGTGTAGGAGCGAGGCTTGCCCGCGAATGGATCTATAGACCGCCGCAATATTCAGATCCGCCAAAAAGGCTTAAGCCCCTCCTCCCGCGCCTGCTCCCGACTCAACCCGACATCATTGAGCTGCTCCGGCGTCAGCGTCAGCAACACCTTGCGCGTGTGCAGACGATGCCAGAACAGACCCCAGCGACCCAGGCCGGACGGTGCGTTGCGCATCACCGCCTCGCGTGCGCCGTTTTTTTGCCCTGCCGCCAGTTCCTGACTGTGTAACGTCAGCCGCACATCGCTCAAGCCGTTCATTTTCATTGCTCCTGTTTACTTGGGTAGCCAGAGCTTTCATGATGCGCGGACGGCGAAAAGCATTACAGATTCAACGATGGTGTATTAACTCCATACAGATTTTCTGTTTCTGCCTCTGAATCACATATTTTTGCCTCATCTGTACTGGTTAACCGAATCACTCACACCGAGACTGCGCCATGACCCTCTACGTCAATCTCGCCGAGTTGCTCGGCACGCGTATCGAACAGGGCTTCTATCGCCCCGGCGACCGGTTGCCCTCGGTGCGAGCGCTGAGTGTCGAGCACGGGGTCAGCCTGAGCACGGTGCAGCAAGCCTATCGAGTGCTGGAAGACGTGGGTCTGGCGATGCCCAAACCCAAGTCCGGTTACTTCGTACCGGTGAGTCGCGAACTGCCGGAGCTGCCAGCGGTTGGCCGACCGGCCCAACGGCCGGTAGATATTTCGCAGTGGGATCAAGTGCTGGAACTGATCCGCGCCGTACCGCGCAAGGACGTCGTGCAACTGGGGCGCGGCATGCCGGACATCACCACGCCGACCATGAAGCCGCTGCTGCGCAGCCTGGCGCGAATCAGCCGTCGGCAGGACATGCCCGGCCTGTATTACGACAACATCTACGGCACCCTCGAATTGCGCGAACAAATCGCGCGGCTGATGCTCGATTCCGGATGCCAGTTGAGCGCCAACGATCTGGTGGTTACCACCGGTTGCCACGAAGCGCTGTCCACCAGCATCCGCGCCATTTGCGAGCCGGGTGACATCGTGGCGGTGGATTCGCCGAGCTTTCACGGCGCCATGCAGACGCTCAAAGGCTTGGGCATGAAGGCCCTGGAAATCCCCACCGACCCGCTCACCGGCATCAGCCTCGATGCTTTGGAACTGGCGTTGGAGCAATGGCCGATCAAAGCCATACAGTTGACCCCCAACTGCAACAACCCGCTGGGCTACATCATGCCGGAGGCGCGCAAACGTGCGCTGTTGACACTCGCACAGCGTTTTGACGTGGCGATTATCGAGGACGATGTGTATGGCGAACTGGCCTACACCTACCCGCGCCCACGCACGATCAAATCCTTCGACGAAGACGGCCGCGTCCTGCTCTGCAGTTCTTTTTCCAAGACCCTGGCACCAGGCCTGCGCATTGGTTGGGTCGCACCGGGCCGTTATCTGGAACGGGTGCTGCACATGAAGTACATCAGCACCGGCTCCACCGCGCCGCAACCGCAGATTGCGATTGCCGAGTTTCTCAAGGCCGGGCACTTCGAACCGCATTTGCGGAAGATGCGCACGCAATACCAGCGCAATCGCGACGCGATGATCGACTGGGTGACCCGCTACTTCCCCGCCGGTACCCGGGCCAGCCGTCCGCAAGGCAGCTTCATGCTGTGGGTCGAACTGCCGGAGGGCTTCGATACCCTGAAACTCAATCGGGCGCTGCATGATCAAGGCGTTCAGATCGCAGTCGGCAGCATCTTTTCCGCCTCGGGTAAATACCGCAATTGCCTGCGGATGAACTACGCGGCCAAAACAACCCCGCAGATCGAAGAAGCAGTGCACAAGGTCGGTGCGACAGCTATCAAATTGCTGGCTGAAGGCTGAACGATCAGTCCAGCTGAAATCGCCCCCATGCCTGGAACGGGGTTATGTCGCGAACGCGTGTCGCTTGTGGGGGGACGAGGGTTTCGATATCCAGTTCCAGGCGCCAATGCCAGCCAGCCAGAGGCTGACCGTCGAGCCTGGGTCGGATGCGATCGCCTGGCCGCAGCAGCGCTACGTTGTGCGCGCCGTCGGATTCTCTTAGCCAGTTGACTGCCTGGCCATCGAGTCGTGCAGCAACCAGACGCAGCTGCATAATGCCCGGCCCGAACCGATAGTGCTGCGCATCGACAGCCGGCGCCTCGAACCGCAGCGTCATCGGTTGCGGCTCGCTGCATTGCACGTTCAGATATACCCGCCGAATACCGAAACTCAGAGCCGACCCCGTATTCGACGCCTGCAAGCCATCACGGGTATGCGAACCATAATCCAGCACCATGGGATTGAGCTGCATCGTGCAATCCGCCTGCGCATAACTCGGTAGCGCGACCGGCCACAATGCCAGCAACCACAGCCTGACAAAATCTTTCATGAACGTCCTCTGGATCAACTATCACCCGCCCGACAAGTCACTTCGGCGGCCTGGTAAGGCGCGGTGGTTTCCGGGAGTTGGCGGGTGTCGAACTCAAGCAGGCAGCGACGATCGTCGGGCAACGTCAATTGCAGCCCAAGCCACTCGGGAGCATCGGCGATGTACACCAGACCGGTCTCAACCACACTGGTCAGGTACACACCCTCGCTGTCGTATACCGCCCCTCCCTTGGGTACCCACTGCCCGGCCTCGGTACGCACATGCAGCATCAGCCGGCGGGCGCTGCTCAGCTTAAAGTCGAGTCGAGGTACCGCGCCGCGTCCGGTTTCGATTTCCTGAAAACCATTGAGCACTTCGACATTACGCGGCAGGCTGACGGTGTCTATTTCCAGACGACTGCTCTGGTACGCCGGCAGGCTGGCCGCTACCGCCCTGCCAGTGCCATCGGTCCAGACCGGTCCCTGAGGCGTGCTGATTTTTATCCCGGCATCGGAGCCAATCTTCAGCAGACCAAAAGTATCGCGCAGCGCATAAGGTGATGGCGTGAGTCCACTTTCGTGAACAGCCACACCGCCGCGCAACGCGAAATCATAACTGCGGGTGCCGACAATGCTGCGCGCATAGCCGAGGTCGACACTGGTGTAACGAGGCAGCAGACTGATGCGCCCGTCGAGATTTGTCTGGCCGGTATCGGCCCGCTCGGCATTGATGCTGTAGCTCGAGGTCTCGCTGACTTGCTCGTTGTAACGTGCGCCGGTGCGCATCCCCTGCTGGCGATCCTGACGACCGTATACCCTCAGACTACGGTTTCGCCCGAGGGGAAAGCCAAGGGTGGCGTAAACGCCCGTACCGCGAGCATCGTCACCACTTTCGCGTTGCACATTCAGCGACAGATTGGCAGCACCGATTTCCCGAGACCATGAAGCACTGATCCGCGACCGATCCGGGCTACCGGCCATGGCATAGCGGGTCATCGAACCACTGAACGCGCCCCAATGCCGATCTGAATAATTAACTGAAGCACCCCATTGACGTTCTGCCCGGCCATAAGGGTCATCGGTCAGAGATTCCGACCCGATGTCCGCCAAGGTTCGAAACCCGTTATTGCGTTGAGCTGCGGTCAAGCTGGCGGACAAGCCGGGGCCCAACGAGGTGCTGAAAGTCGCCTGCAGGCTTTGGCCCTGCCCCGCTGACGCTGTACGCGAACCCAAGTGCTGAAGGCTCACCATCGAGTCGCGCGTCAAGGCTTGTTGCACTCCCCAGCCCAATGACTGATAGGCGCTGCTCCCCATCCAACCGGCGGTGAATAACGAGTCCGAGCCCCACCGCCAATCCTTGCTGGCGGCAAAAAACGAGGGTGTCTCACGTTCGTCATGGGTGAACCGCCGTACCTGGCCCGCCGCGATGGCGAAGCCCGGTGGGGTCAACCCACTCAGCGGACGCACATTGGCTGCCGGCACTCGGAAGTGGCGCTGTTCGCCGCTTTCTTCGATGACTGTGACTTCAAGGTCCAGTTGAAGGCTGAGTACAGGTAGATCACGCAAGGTGAATGGCCCAGCGGGAACCAGGGTGGTGTAAATCACGACACCGCTTTGGCGCACTTCTATCCGTGACGGTGAGTAAGCTATCCCTTCAACCGCCATTCCCACGCCGAGGCCTTCCTGACTGCGCAAGGCGAACGCTGTTTCCGGCAGGACCTGAATGCCGGTAAAGGGCTCACCGGCAAACAGCGACGAACGCATATTGAGCTGGCCAAGTTGTACATTGGCCTGATAACGCTCCCAGGTTCGCGATGCCTGGGTGTACAACGTTTCGAACCGCGCCACCCCCTCGAAGGCGGTGTAATTCTGGCGACTGCGCACGACCCAGTCTCCGGCATTGAATCCCAGTTCCGTTCCCAGGTTGCGATACTGCCTGGAGGCGTCCGCGCCTGAGCTGGAAACCACTAGCGCGTCATAGTTCAACACCCCCGCCACACCGCCTGACGCCCAGTTTCGCTGCAGCCGAGGCTGCGCGAGCAACAGATCAGTGGGAACCAAAAGCGCCACTTGTTGCTGGCCTGGAGAGAGTCGCACTTGCGCAGCGGCTATCCCCTCCGTTGCCCGTAAACACGCTTTGTCGTCAGCACTGTCAGGCAAACCTGGCGGCGCAGCAATACCGGCATAATCGAGCAGGTTCGCATCAAGGCATAACTGGCCTTCGTCATCGAAGGTGGCCAGCACCTGCCCGATGGGCGAGCCATTGACCTGCAAGAGGACTCGCGTACGGCCGGCCTGAAAACGGGGTAAATCGCGAAAATGCTCGGCGACTTTCGGGTCGATACCCCGGGCCTCAAGCACCGAGCGATCGAATTCGATCGGCGTTTCGCCCCAGGCTTTTCCTGTCACATCAATCACCAGAACCAGACTGCCGACCCAGCAACGTGAGCCGCCATACCAAGGCTTGCGGCGACTCATTATCGGCTGCTCAACGGCGCATCATGGCTGTCGACCGCGAATCCATAAGTCGTCGCGGGAAAAATCCGCACATGGGTGCCCAACGTCGACACGGCGGTGAGCGTCAGTACTTCGCCGGGCAGAATGTAGGTGCGCCCGAAATCGAGCATCACGCCGCTGGGGATCAAGCTCACCGATTTGGCGAGCCGCACTACATAGGGGCCGGGATTGCTCACCTGCACCCGGTCACCAACAACGCTCCAGAGCAGATGTTTCCAGGGCGCGCGGTCCACTGCCAAGTTGGCCGGGCGCAGGATCACCGGAATGTTCTGCCGCACGCCCAGGCTGAGCCGAGCACCGTCGGCGCCTTGACGAGGCTTTATCCCCTCGAACACCACCCGTTTCAGGCGTTCGGTTTCCAGAGGTTTGGTGCTGCGCAAGATGAACCTGACCTGCTGGCTCTGCCCAGGCTCAACCCGGGCCACGGGCGGAGTCAGCAGCAACAGCGGTTCGTCATCCTCTGCGATGTGTTCGATCGTGCTGTGGAGCAATGCCGGTTGTTCGTCGGAGTTTTTGACATTGAGGGTCGCTTCGCCCAATGCCTCATCGACTATTACGACAGGGGTTTGCGGCACCATGCCAGCCGCCATCGCCAGCGCACTGAAAAATGACAGGCACAGGGCCGCAATGGCACCGAGCGCCTGCAAAGATTTAGGGGGACACATGAGATTCTCCAGAGGGCATCGACCAGCACGGCGAACGCAATGCCTGTCGATGCCCGATGACACGCCAGGAAACGGCCAATAGCGGTATGACCGTCAGCCCGTTATGCAGCGTCGGCTCAGAGGTAGAACACGTCGAACGTCACCGAACCGTCGAGGGGAAACTCGTCGGTGGTCGCGGGTAGTTCGGAGGTCGGGCGAATAGCCGCAGCCACTTTCATAGGAAAGACATGCAGACGCGCGGCGGCCGGGCCGGCTGCTGCACCAGGCCCCCAGGAATAGGAAACCGGGGCGTTGGACATCAGGCCGCTGACCGGAACTCGCCATACCGGATTGGCCGGAGAGCGCACCAGGAAAGTCTGCGGGCTGCCATCGGTCAGGGGCTGGCCGGTCAGCAGGCCGAAGCCGCCGATGCCGACGCCATTCGTGCTGCCGAGGCCATAGTAAAGGTGATCACCGGAGCGGCCATTGAACGTGAGGCCCGGCACTTTGGTACCACCACGATTGTCCGTGACTGCAATTTCCACCGCTGCGGGTGCGTCGCATGCGATCTTCAAAGTGATGTCTCGCGGCGGGAGATCGTTTTGTGTTGTCGCGCTCAACGTCGAGGAATAGATCCGCCCCAGATCGATGTTACTGCCACCGGCGAAAGCAGGAATGCAGGAAGTCGGAATCACCGTACCGCTGACGTTCAGGTCGACACTTGCCGCTTGAACGGCTAATGGAGCGATGGCTGCTGTTAAAGCGGCCATCAAAAAAAGCTTCTTCATAAACACTTACCTGTGAATGGATGAAAAGCACCAACGCGTCGAATGCAGCGGGAAATCAGGCCTTCTTCCGACACGTCGAATACCCGGCGATCATTCCGTTTCTTGTAGGTTTTTTATGTAGGAAAAGTCGCCATATCAACTGGCATCGACGACAGCACCTGTGGCTCTTTTCGGTTCTCACCGATGGATCCGATCAATCACAGTCATGCCACCCTTCAAACGTGTGTGCTCCCAATGCCGTGCCATACTTCCGTGACCCCGACGCGAGAAATCCTGCCTTGATACTCATCCGGCCCTTCGCTTTGTTGCTCGCCTTGTTGCTCGGCAGTTGCACCAGCCTTGATGTCGTCCGCGAATCGAGTCAGGCCCTACCGGCGGAGAACTCGGCGTTCGGGCGGTCGATCCAGGCACAGGCTGCCCCCCATGAGGGCCAATCGGGCTTTCGCTTGCTCTCCGACAGCGCCGAGGCTTTTACCGCGCGCGCCGAGCTGATTCGCAACGCTCAAAGCAGCCTCGATCTGCAGTACTACATCGTCCATGACGGCATCAGCACACGAATACTGGTGAGCGAGTTGCTCAAGGCCGCCGACCGCGGCGTGCGGGTGCGGATTCTGCTCGACGACACCACCAGCGATGGCCTGGACCGGATCATCGCGACCCTCGCCGCCCATCCGAAGATTCAGATCCGCGTGTTCAACCCGCTGCACCTGGGCCGCAGCACCGTCGTTACGCGAACGATGGGCCGGTTCTTCAACCTGTCGCAGCAACACCGGCGCATGCATAACAAACTGTGGGTGGCGGACAACAGCGCGGCGATCGTTGGCGGGCGCAACCTGGGGGACGAGTATTTCGATGCCGAGCCCAACCTGAATTTCACCGACATCGACATGCTTGGTGTCGGCCCGGTTGCAGAGCAACTGGGGCACAGCTTCGACCAGTACTGGAACAGCGCCCTGAGCAAGCCGATCGAGCAGTTTCTCTCGACCAAGCCGACAGCCAGGGATCTGAAAAACACCCGGACCCGGCTGGACGAATCCCTGGAGGAAACGCGCAAACAGAATCACGCGCTTTATCAGCAGTTGATGGCCTACACCACTCAACCGCGTCTGGATGTCTGGCGCCGGGAGCTGATCTGGGCCTGGAACCAGGCATTGTGGGACGCACCGAGCAAGGTGCTGTCCGACGGCGAACCTGACCCGCACTTGCTGCTGACCACCCAGTTGGCGCCCGAGCTCAATGGGGTCAGCAAAGAGCTGATCATGGTCTCGGCCTACCTCGTACCCGGCCAACCGGGGCTGGTTTACCTGACCGGTCGCGCCGATGCCGGCGTATCGGTCAGTGTGCTGACCAACTCACTGGAAGCCACCGACGTACCGGCCACGCACGGTGGTTACGCACCTTATCGCAAAGCCTTGCTGGAGCATGGAGTGCAGCTGTTCGAATTACGCCGTCAGCCCGGCGACAATGGAGACAACGGCGGTAGCGGAGCGAGCCTGTTTCACGGCGGCGGCAGCTCCTACCGTAGTTCCAACTCCAGCCTGCACAGCAAGGCGATGATTTTCGACCGACAGAAAGCCTTTATCGGCTCGTTCAATTTCGACCCGCGCTCGGTACTGTGGAACACCGAAGTCGGGGTACTGGTGGACAACCCGCAGCTCGCCGGGCGGGTGCGCGAACTGGCATTGGAGGGTATGGCGCCAGCCCTCAGCTATCAGGCCCGGCTGGAAAAGGGTCAGATCGTCTGGGTCACCGAAGATGACGGCAAGCAGCACACATTGACCAAAGAACCGGGAGGTTGGTGGCGACACTTCAATTCATGGCTCAGCAGCATGGTCGGCCTGGAGCGGATGTTGTAGCTTCAATTGCCAGGATCGCAGCCTTCGGCAACTCCTACAGGGATCGCATTTCAACTGTAGGAGCTGACGAAGGCTGCGATCTTTTGATCTATACCGGCTGCACCACACCAAACGCCCCTTGCCGCGATACCAGAATCACCAGCCCCAACGCGCCCGCCGCCATCAGCAATGGCAAGGCATGCCCGCTGATCCACTGGCTCCCGGCACCGGCCGCCAAGGGCCCGATCAGGCAACCAATTCCCCATAACTGTGCGATATGGGCATTGGCGCGCACCAAGGCATCGTCGCGATAACGCTCGCCAATCAAGATCAGCGATAAGGTGAACAAACCGCCGGCACTGGCGCCAAACAATACCCACAGCGGCCAGATCAACAGCGTGTCGATCAGCAACGGAATCGCCAGGCTCGACAGCAACAAGAGCATCGCGCAACCGGTAAACAATGTACGTCGCGACAAGCGATCGGCCAGCGCGCCAATCGGCAATTGCAGCAAGGCATCACCCACCACCACGGTACTGACCATCGCCAAGGCGATTTCCGTGGTGAAGCCCTGACGCAGGCAATAGACCGGCAGCAAGGTCAGGATCATCGCTTCGAACGCCGCGAACAGCGACACCGCCCAAGCAATCGCCGGCAAGCCGCGGCAGAAGGTCAACAGGTCACCGAGGGTTACGCTGCAAGCTTCGCTGGTGGGTGCGCCGCCGCGGCCCAACAGCAGGAACGGTGACGTCATCAGCAAACCGACGCCGACCCAGAAACCATAATCATGCTCGGTGCCCAACGCCCCCAACAGTAACGGCCCGGCCAGCTGACTCAACGCGTAACTGCTGCCGTACAGCGCCACCAGTCGACCGCGCCATTGCTCAACCACCAGTTGGTTGATCCAGCTTTCACCGAGGATAAAAACGAGGGTCAGGATCACCCCGATCATCAACCGCAACACCAACCAGACCGGATAGCTCGGCCACACTGCCAGCAAACCAATGGATACCGCCCCGGCCCACAGGCACAGGCGCATCAGATTGGCCGTGCCAAGACGGGCCGCGAGGTGGCTGGAGATCTTCGCCCCCAGCAGTACGCCAATGGCCGGCATCGCCGCCATCACGCCGATCGCGAACGAGCCGTACCCCCAGCCTTCCAGACGCAGCGACACCAACGGCATGCTGACACCCAGGGCCAGGCCGACACTCAAGACAGACGCCAAAACGGCGAAATACGTCGCCCAACGCATGTTCCACGCTCCTGTGGATATTTTTATGTACAACGCAAAACAGTGTGGGAGCGGGCTTGCTCGCGAAGAGGCCATCACATCCAACATTGATGTTGGCTGTTACACCGCCTTCGCGAGCAAGCCCGCTCCCACAGGGGATCTGCGTCGTTCAGGAGCCCGATTTACTAGCGGGCTCCCAAATTGGCTTACAACTTGATCCAGGTCGCCTTCAGCTCGGTGTACTTGTCGAACGCGTGCAGCGATTTGTCGCGACCGTTGCCGGACTGTTTGAAGCCACCGAACGGCGCGGTCATGTCGCCGCCGTCGTACTGATTGACCCACACGCTACCGGCACGCAAAGCCTTGGCGGTCAGGTGAGCCTTGGAGATGTCGGCGGTCCAGACTGCAGCGGCCAGACCGTAAGGCGTGTCGTTGGCGATCTGGATGGCTTCTTCAGCGCTGTCGAAGGTGATGACCGACAACACCGGACCGAAGATTTCTTCCTGAGCAATTTTCATCGCGTTGCTCACGCCATCGAAAATCGTCGGCTCAACGTAAGTGCCACCGGTTTCCTGAAGAATACGCTTGCCGCCCGCCACCAGTTTGGCGCCATCGGTGTGACCGGACTCGATGTAGGACAACACAGTGTTCATCTGCTGGGTGTCCACCAGCGCACCGACATTGGTTGCCGGGTCCAGCGGATTGCCCGGCTTCCAGGTTTTCAGGGCCTCGATCACCAGCGGCAGGAATTTGTCCTTGATCGAACGCTCGACCAGCAGGCGCGAACCGGCGGTGCAGACTTCGCCCTGGTTGAAGGCGATGGCACCGGCAGCGGCTTCGGCGGCGGCTTGCAGGTCCGGCGCATCGGCGAACACGATGTTCGGGCTCTTGCCGCCAGCTTCCAGCCAGACGCGCTTCATGTTCGATTCGCCGGAGTAGATCAGCAGTTGCTTGGCGATCTTGGTCGAACCGGTGAACACCAACGTGTCGACGTCGTTGTGCAGTGCCAGGGCCTTGCCGACGGTGTGACCGTAGCCCGGCAGCACGTTCAGCACACCTTTCGGAATACCGGCTTCAACCGCCAGCGCCGCAATGCGGATCGCTGTCAGCGGCGATTTTTCGGAAGGCTTGAGGATCACCGAGTTACCGGTGGACAGAGCCGGGCCGAGCTTCCAGCAGGCCATCATCAACGGGAAGTTCCACGGCACAATTGCGCCGACCACGCCGACCGGCTCGCGAGTCACCAGACCCAGCTGATCGTGCGGGGTGGCAGCGACTTCGTCGTAGATCTTGTCGATGGCTTCACCGCTCCAGCTCAGGGCTTGCGCCGCGCCAGGAACGTCGATGTACAGGGAATCGCTGATTGGCTTGCCCATGTCCAGGGTTTCGAGCAGGGCCAGCTCTTCGGCGTGCTGTTTGAGCAGGCCGGCAAAACGAATCATGGTGGATTTGCGTTTGGTCGGCGCCAGGCGCGACCAGGCGCCGGAATTGAAAGTGGCACGGGCGTTGTCCACGGCACGCTGGGCGTCGGCGGCGTCACAGCTGGCAATCTTGCCCAGCAGACGGCCATCGACCGGGCTGATGCACTCGAAGGTCTCGCCGGAGACGGCATCGGTGTATTCGCCATTGATGTAGGCGCGGCCTTCGATCTTCAGATCGCGAGCCCGCTGTTCCCAGTCGGCACGAGTCAGGGTGGTCATTCGAGTGTCCTCCTCTTATTGAATACGAGTGCCCCCGCGTTCTATGCGGGCGCTGTCAGGAATTCTGCCCGGCCAGCCTGCTTTTCGGCTCAAGGCAACCATTACCCTAAACCAGCGGCCGGTGAAGTTTCAATATATTTGACACAAGGCTGGCAAACGGCCTTGCGATGTTCATTTTAATAAACATAGACTTTCAATTTTCCAGCGCAATCACGGGGGAATACCAGCATGAGCATTCAGGATATCGTCGATTTCAGCCAGGCCAACACCCAGCCCGATCGTTATCGGCCCGACCCTGCAAAAGTCCTCAAGGGCGACCCCGAGCAAGCGGTGTACAACCACTACAACAGCCCGTGCGGCCAGATGAGTGCAGGTGTTTGGGAAGGCGAAGTCGGCCAGTGGCTAGTGAGCTACACCGAGCACGAATACTGCGAAATCGTTCAGGGGGTTTCAGTGCTGCGTGACGGCGACGGCAACGCCAAGACCCTGCGCGAGGGCGATCGCTTCGTGATTCCGGCCGGTTTCAAAGGCACCTGGGAAGTGCTGGAGCCTTGCCGCAAGATCTACGTGGTGTTTGAACAGAAGGCTTGAGGAGTTGTGCTGCCCCGGCCGACCCCTTCGCGAGCAAGCCCGCTCCCACATTGGATCTGCGTCGTTCACAAATCCAATGTGGGAGCGGGCTTGCTCGCGAAGGGGCCGGTCCAGGCAATACAAAATAGACAGGCACAAAAAAGGCCCGTATCTCGCGATACGGGCCTTTTTCGTAAGAGGGGAAAATCAATTACTTGATTTTGCCTTCTTTGTAGATCACGTGCTTACGAACAACCGGATCAAATTTCTTGATCTCGATTTTGTCCGGAGTAGTGCGCTTGTTCTTGTCGGTAGTGTAGAAGTGACCAGTACCGGCGCTCGAAATCAAACGAATCAATTCAC
>LNAP01002338.1_pt1 | contig 19138 bp, 16 predicted proteins | sample 602601 | NCBI WGS metagenome assembly LNAP01 (sample SAMN02440304, study PRJNA202911) | soil metagenome | biome: Subtropical and temperate rainforests or woodlands; isolation source: soil samples (1 kg each in a 20% v/v slurry with milli Q water) were... ...
GGTCAATTCGTTGGTGATCGCCAAAAACACCAGCGCCGCGCCGGCAGCAGCGCCGGGCGGTGGTGGCGGACGCGGCGGCGGAGACAGATTCGGCGGTGGTGGTCGCGGCGGCTATGACAGAGATGGTGGCGGAGGCGGCGGCGGTGTGTGCTATGCCTTCCAGAAGGGCGAGTGCACCCGTGGCTCCGGCTGCAGATTCTCCCACGAGGGTGGCGGAGGCGGCGGTGGACGCGGCGGCCGTGGCGGCGGAGACAGATTCGGCGGTGGTGGCCGTGGTGGTGATAGAAACGGCGGCGGTGGCGGCGGTGTGTGCTATGCGTTCCAGAAGGGCGAGTGCACCCGTGGCTCCGGCTGCAGATTCAGCCACAACTAAATCTGCTGCCTGGTTTGTTAGTTACCCCTATTATTCTCACATTTATGTTCATTTGTTAATGTGGGAACGTTTAGCCGGAAATAGTTTTGTACAGTTGCTTCTGCTGTGTTGAGTTAATGTATGATATTGGATAAATTGGTTTGTAGTAACTAAGGATTGTTGAGAGACTATTATCATTTTGTTCACTATTTAAAGCACAATCGCATGAAACAATAATCTGCACTTTACTGAAACGAGAAAGAAACTATACCGACTCAATAGATACAATAGAAACATAGACAAGAAGTTTTATTCAAATAGATTTAATTGCTTGCTTTCATCACGACTGGCCTGGAGAATGAGGGCTGGATGCTTGTTGCAAATTGTTTGCAGAAGAGTTCCGATTGGTGCTGCTGATCGGCCACATTAGCGCATTTACAATAACACTTCCACTCATCAAGCTCTCACTGGGACGGGCATTGCTGTGAACGCCGCGTGGATTGTGATGACTGTGATGGGGCCGGTAGGACGTAGAATATTCATTCGTAGTGGCTGTGTTGCGGTATACAGTAAACCCGGTGGAGGTTGTATCACAGCTTTCTGCACTGTTGATACTTTCCCGGCCACTCAGGGCGTCAATATGGCGGTAGTTGTGTCCGCTGCCACCTTGGGAAGAATGATCCACATCACTCACGCCGTCGGGGTTTAAATCTTCCTCATCATCGCTCTCCAGACCCGCCAATAAAGCAGCGCGGTTGCCTTCTATGTCGGTGTTCTGCGAATATCGAATGTTGGAGTCCTTGTACGGATATGCTTTGCTGGACACACGGCTCCGGGCACGGGACTTGCCACCGAAAAAGATAACAAAAGATAAGATCGGAAGGCACCTACAAAAGTATTGGAAAAGAGTATTAGATCCAAAAATGTGAAAAAAGCAACGAGCAGAAATAAGATAGGAGTGTGGACGAAGGGTATTCGCACCTTGGGATAAAGTCGGACAGCACCCACCACAGCATACCATAGCTAGGTAACCAGGAGATGTCAATGTTATCTTCTTCTACTGTGACGCCTTTGATAATAAGCATGATCATGCGCAGCGTAAAGCTGCATAGGCAGATGGCCATCACGATCAACAATCTCCGCACCACTTTCTTCAATTTATCCAACAAATGCAGCTCATCGATAGAGCTGACAGAATTGGAAACCCCAAACGTTTCGTGAAATACGTGAATTCGGCTCCTCAGCCGGCAACCATAGAACATAAAAGCAGCACCCACCACTAGGTTCTTTATAACATCCGCAATGGTGAATATGACGTAGGGGATCGAATGGTGGAAAAAGTCTTCCAAGTTGGAGTAAAGTACACAAGATATGCTGGCACTCAGCGTGACGATCGCAAACAAAATATTCAGCACCACAAGGGCTGTTTTATCGATAACTAGTCGATCCACGAGACTCTTAGGTGCTGTGACCATCGTCGTAAGCGGAGAGTGAGACTGCGATAGATCCACCGCATCGTGCATGATATAGATGACGCACGTGAAGGCAATAAAGAAAAATACCCCAGCCCACATGTGCGTTATATAGGTTGGCCGGTTATTATAAGCTTTATCAACGATAAGCCATATGTAGCGAGGTAGTTCCAGCAGAGACATGATAGAACTGCTGAGAAATAACCGCCACGAGTACTTGTTTTTCGCACACAACCACGAAACCAAAGTCACAACAAACAGCACGGAGAATAGCACAATTCCTGTGATTCCCACCTCAATAGATACACGTGCGTTTGGACCATCCGATGAACCCATTGAACAGCTGAGATGAGAATAGCCAAGCCTGGAACCTCGTTTTCAAATACTTTTGGATCATTGTCAAAGATTTGCCGCAGTGTTGCAGGGGAACTTGGGAACTAAAACGGTTGCAGTGGTACTCGCACCTCAGTGATTTATCCGCTTGTGAGCATTGTTCACACCCGAAGAGGAAAAGAAAGCAACAACACGCAAACATGTCTTAACTCTTGTCAAAAACATTGCCAAAAATAACATTCAAAGTTCCCCCGAGCTGTCTTCATTTTGAAAAACCAGCTATCTCCTCACTAGTTTTCTTTAACCTCTTGCCTCTCGCAGCTCGTCCTCTTTGGCCTGCAGATCGCTCCGGGCCTTGCGCAGACTGCGTCTTAACGATTCAATCTCCTCCTCGGCACTGCTGGACACCTCGCCGCCCGCCCGCACAATCTTCGTCAGGTTGCGCTCCAGCTTCTGGGCGAGGTAGATCGCATCGTCAGCGATGGCTTCAATCTTGTCATCCGCATCGTCCGGTACGATAAGGTCGCTGTCTTGCGCCGCGCGGGCCTTCTCTGCCTTGGCCCGTACGCTCTCGAAGTGCTGCATCAACTTCAACCCCTCGTCCAGGTCGCCCTCCAAGGCAAAGGCGTGGAAGGAGTCCGCCAGCTGATTCGCCTCGCTCTTCATGCGGTCACGGTCGTCCAAAATGTCCACCACACACTCGCGCAGCCCCGTGGACATATCGGCCAACTTGCTCGCCGGCGTGAGGACCGTGTTGGTCGCCGCCGGAGATGTCGTATCCTCGGCACTGTAATTATCTTTCGCCGACGAAAACGGGCGCGAGGCACTGTCGCCGTTGGAGCGGAAGCCCGAGTTGGCGTGCACCGGGGTGCTCTGGGGGCTAAGGGTTGTTCGGGCGACTTCGGCAGCTTCTGGAGAGCTCTGCACCACACCTTCGTTGATGAGGCGGCTGAAGTCGTCAATCCCCTTGCCCTTGTGACACTTCAGCAGTTTTAAATTCAAGTCTGCCGTGATAATCACAAAGCCACGAGACTCTTGGCCGAGATCCTTGTCTTCCACCAACAGCTGATTGGCAATGCGGATGTAGTACCTCGCAGAGGAGTGAATCCACGATCCCGTGGTGCCGTCTCCTGCCCAGCCTTGTGACTCTCCCTGACCGTCCTCCGCCTCTTCAAACCACTCCACATCCCACTTGACCTTGATTACGCTGTCGCGCACTATTTTGTTGAATAAAGCATCCGACTTGCCGTCGACGCATTCGATAAGGTGAACTGTGCGATGGTCCAGCAAAACCTGTCCATCAAATGTCGGGTTTTCCTTATCAGGAACCATAACATGAAGCATCTGTGTTGTGTCGTCGTAATGATACCCCGTTCCATAAAACCAACCGTTCGATTCGTCTGCGATGTCGATAACCCATTCAATGGGGACGCTATTCTTATTGCAGGTGGCAAGATGCTGCGCAAAAGCATTCTTTTGCTTAGTTGTCGTTCTATATTGCGCCACTACGCACTTCTCATCCTCTACTTTCTCTTTTATGCTTGCAGCAGCAAGACTTTCAACGGGAGCGTCTGCCATTTTATAACTGAACTGTTGCTTCGTTTGTAGTAGAGATCTCGAGCTTTTTTGCGAACAGCTGCCAAGTGACGTTGACACAGGCAAGAATGAACAGAAACAAGTGGTCTATTGTGACAATGTAGGACACTCTGGCACACTGAAGCTCACTTTAGCCCGGATATTTTTGCAACCCAACGCGCAACGCATCAAAGTTGTAGCCGCTAGGCGAATATGCGCTTCAGTCCACAAGCATATGTCTTGACAGCGCTTAATCACGGATACAAACGGTTATCTCAGATATTCCCGTTATCCCGGTGATTGGGGTCAAAAAGTATGATATCATACAAACGACGGTGTCCAAAGCTGTTAGTTACATTAAAAATTACAGCACATAGCTACGATATTTATACGCTATATATTTTGAATCATACAAAGTCTACTTACTCTTCATATGAAATTTCTCATATACATAATTAATAAATAAAGGAGCAACATATACGATTCTTACACTACGATTGTGGGTGGTATTTCTGTCGGAAAGTGTGAAGGGGGTTGTTCATAAGTCATCTCATTTCAGCCTGACCAATTGAACTCGTTTTGCAGCTCTTCTGCGGTGAAAATATTCGCGGAAAGGATGTGTGGACCCACTTTGTCCAGATCAATCGTCCCCTGCGCGATTTGGTCTCGTAAGTCATCAACGTGTAACTTGCAGCCATATTTAGCAAGAATCGGAAGGACATCGAATCGCTCCCTGACCAAAGAAATCAAAATAGGAGCAGCGCTGTTGTCAAATCCCTCCGTGGAAGCGCCATGTTGAAAAAGAAGCTCGAGACAATGTGTGTCGGCCTTCTGCACGGCAAAGGAAAGCAAGCTGCCATTGTTGCAGTTGTTCTTGTTCAAACTAACCTTCTCGCTGGCCAGCATAACAGGCAGATATTCTGGATGGTACTGGAGTACAATGGCCAAGGCACAATAGCCAAATTTGTCCATCAAATCCGCATCAGTGTTTGGGTGGGCGAGTAATTTCTTTAGGTACTGCGGCTTGTGTTCTGCTGCAATCATAAGCGGAGTGGCGGGGTGGTCACCGTTTAGATTGCGAACGTTGGGATCGAAGTCAGGGTGGGACAATATGCGGTCAATCATCGCAACGTCTTCTTGCCTCATGGCTCGGCAGATGGGGGTCATGCCATATTTATCAACAAACAGATTTACAGAATTGATGCCCCCTTCTAGCTCCAAGTCACACAGCTCTTCTTCGGTCAAGTTTCCATTGCCAATAGACACGTACTTTAAATTTCTACGCATGTCCGGGTCAAGAAAGCCGTCGATATCCATAAATTGGAACAGCTCATGCGTCGGAATATTTCCGCCATTATATCTCTCACCAATTTCTATCAACTGCTCTCTAGCAAGCTCGATTTTACTCTTCTTCTGTTCATCAGTAGTTGGCATGGTAGACGAAGAAGGTTCCATCACCACCCGGGTTCTTCAAAGCATTCGAATGCGCATGCTGAGACCGTCTCTGACGTGGTCTGACCACGTATTTGACGTTCGGAACGAACCTGGAACACAAGTACGCACGTGAAATTCCGAAGAACAAAAAAAAACTCCCGGACGTCTCTACACATTTGTAACTATTAAAAAAAAAACTGTTTTATATGTCCTTACAAAGCTGTGGTATAAAACACCAGATCAATATAAATTTACGAGCAAGTCACAAACACGCCATCGTTTTTTACAATTTCTTTGCATGCACCGTTCCATTGGGCGTGAGTCCTGCTTCTTTTAGACTCAAATGCAATCCCAGCGCGCGGGGTGGATAGGCACTTCGCAGTTCAAACTCAAACCCCACTGCATTCGAATGCTTTAGTTCTTCCGTGGCCGTGCTGGTACTGGTTCGCGCTCCATCGGGAGTACCATGACGGTAATGCGAGTGGCTCGCATTGTCATTGTCTATGTCACGAGCACCAGCGTGGTCGCCAGTAGGCTTAGGCTTACCTTGGCCCTCAAAGTGCTGCAAGATGTACGTCTTCAAGTCACCTACGGTGTTGTGCTCGTAGAGTTTCGCGATGAAAGTGCTTTGGTCCACCCATTTCACTTGAATCTGCACCATGTCCCCCATGCCTTCCGAGCTCATCTCGCTGTGCATTGCCGGGGTGGAAATCACTACTTTGGACTTTAATGCCACCTGCGCATGCGGGTTGTGGGAGATATTGTTGCTATCCACCGAAGCAGCGGCTTTGCCAGATAGAAGATCTTCAATGTCCCCACGCACACCCAACACCTGTCCTTTGTGAATGACCGTCTTCGGCAGGCGATTCAGCAACTGCGCGCGGCTCATCTGCGACTGCTCCGACAGTGCGTCGCTCTTTCCTTCCACAAACAACACCTCGCGCTGGTCTTTCAAGTCAAACACTACCCCGTCCGGGTACTCATTTTGAAACTCAGAGGGAAAATACCCATCAACGATGTCTTTTACAAAACTTTTGTAGGTGGACGTGCCGCAATACCGAAATGGGCCGCGCTTAATCATCAAGCCATTCTTGTAGTAGACAATCCGAACGGTTTCCAGTAGTTCACTAGACTGCACCAAACGCGCTTTCTTTTGGTTCGTGATGATTTGCGCCGGCTCGGAGTAAATGACCGCATTTAGCTCGTCTATGTGGAAGTTAAACTCCGAATAACTCACAGAGTGCGGGGTTGTCGTCTTTCCATCGGAACTTGCGGAGGATTCTTCTGTCTCTTGCACGTTTGTAGTTTCATCGTCGGGTTCGTGGCGATCCTTCTTTCCAACCCACACGAGTCCATAGTCCCCTAAAAATGCTTCCATTTCAGCGAGTTTGCACAAAAGATCTGCGTTATGGCGCCTCAAATCTGCGATCTCTTCCAGTGCGCCATCTGCATGGTCGACCATCGACCGAAGAGTGATATTCTCCACCTGGAGCTTTTCATTGGCGGTTATTTGGTGTGCTAACTTTGACCTAGCATCTTTGGCTTCCATCTCGACCTGCTTCAGCCTAGTGATAATGGTATTGTTGAAGTCTACATTTCCAGCCATAGTGCTTCCAGATGTCGGCTTAGGTGTCGCAGACAGAGGCTTTCGGCTGCTGCTTCCGCCCAACATGGGCCCCAGAATTTCATCATACATGGCTCGCTCCTTCGAGTCGTCGAAGACTTTCGCGATGCGTTGCGAGGCTGATTCTTGGTTCCCGCTGGATGGTTTGTAAAACTTGGCATTGTTTAACTCCTCTTCGAGTTTCGGAGGAAGAGGCTTGTCCGAAGCCATGGCACAAGAGAGTCAGAGAAAAGAAATGAACTGTGTGCTGCTCAACGGTTGACTTTCGCGAAGTTACCGATTTTCTAGGATTTGCGATCACGAGTAAGGAAGCGGCTGCTGCTGCTGACTGCTGCTGCTGGTGCGGTACAGTATGGCATAAAAAACAATATAACAGTTAACCACAACTTACAATTCATTACAGTGCAAACGTATGAGGTGTTTTTCCACCGTCGTAACCCTTGTAGTTTATTGCAACATGTAACTCGTACCAACTCAGCAAGCTCTTGCTTGTACACTCAAGCTAACTATCTCATACGTATAGCTGGCATCAAGAAACAAGTCAAAAGTCTTCACGCGCTCAATGTCACAAAACTTGTGATACACCAACAAATCACGCAGATAATCCCAATAAAACCCATTCTTGTGAAAATCATATTGATCCACCTGGCCACCGTACATTACCGTCCGTATTTGAAGCTTTTCTTCTTTGCTTGCGTTTGGGTTTAAAAAGAATGTCGCCAATGCGGTGAGATCAGGCACGGAAAGGAGGATTTTTCCGTTCGGGGCAAGCACCCGCCGCCACTCAGAAAGGGCCAAGTTCAGCTCTGGATAACAACTTTTGTCGCCTTCCATATTGCTGATAGGATATGTGACACAGCTCGGAGGAGGGTTCTGGTGGGACAAATGCTCCAACGTGTGGGAAGAATACAGTAAACCAATAGAGGAAGTTTGGATCATGGACAAATCACAGGCCTGGGTGAGAAAGTGTGTCGTAATAGATTGCGCCGCATCGGCAATAAGAAATCCCGGCCGCGCACATTCGCTGTGGGAAGAACAGCCCACCTGCAAGGAGGGCAAATAACGTGTCGTGCGCTCCATAGGACTGCCATCGTCAGGTACCAGGTAGGCATCGTACTTATGTACAGAGCGATTAAATACATCATTGGGTGCAGTATCGGGAGTCATGTCCGTTCGTTCGGGTAGGTCGACAGAAGCAGCCCCAGAAATCACTTCGTGCACACGTTGATAGTCTTCCACAGCGTGGTGTAGCAAATATGGCATGCATGTTTGATTCAAGTCAGCAGTGTTTATAGACTCCAAATCTACTCCAGTTTCGACAAGCCAGGACACAAGATCGGTGTAGTACACATCTTTGAAAATACCAAACTGCAAATGCCGAGTGTGCAACGCGCGTTGGGCGAAATTCATCGCACAAGAAAGCTCGCCTTCTGCGATATATTGCAAGGCGCGGAGGTAGAGCAATTCTGGACACCGGGGAAACAGGGATAGTCCATAGTACAAGAAGTACAGCTCGGATGCGTTCCACGATACCTGGCGCGCGGTTGGTTGGTTTCCTGCTCGGGGCAAGCCAAAATAGCGAGTCAAATGCGCATCTGCGTACTGCACCCAGAAGGCGTAGATTGTCGGCAAGGTCTGAATTACTTGGATTAAACGGGTGTAAGATTCTTCTTCGCCTTTGGTGGCGTGGAATGTGTTGATCAGTCGCTGAAACAGTGGGATATTCTTCGAATAGCTTAAATAATTTCTCTTTTGTAAAGCAACAACCAAGCTGTCGATCGCACCATACGTGTTGTTGGTTTCCAATACATCAGCTAGTCTTAAAATCTGTGCAGTGTCCTCGTAGCCACTCAAGACACAAGCCTTGCGGAAAGCCGCAATTGATGAGTAAATATCCCCATTAGCGAAATCAATTAAACCTTTTGCACTAATGAGAGTCTGGTTGTCGGGCTGTTGATTGAGTAAAGCATGCACACTGTGCTGAAATCTCTGTCTGGCCGCTACAGTCCTAGATTGCCAGCCAATTACGAAGTCTGGCACCGATTTCTCGAGAATGTCCTGGACATCAAAAGCAACATTTAAGCCTAGGTACAAGAATACACAGCATAATAGGGGTAGCTTCTGCCACATGACCACTGTCAGTATGCATACTCCAGCCATATCTGAGAGAACCAACGAAACATGTTCGGTTACTTAAAATCGGTTAACTCGATTTTCTCATGGTTTGCGAAGGTTTGACAACGGGCTCATATAAACAACGAACACGGTCAGTTCCGTAAGCCCCTTTCTTTGCATCCTGTATATCCCTTGTCATGCACTTCTGTCCAGTGTGTGGTAATTTGCTTTTGTTGGAGGATGGAACCGGAGGAATGAGATTTTGCTGCCCCACCTGCCCTTATCTTCACGACGTAGACCGCATTTATACAACCTCAGTGAAAACCAAGAAGAAACAGGTTGACGATGTTCTTGGTGGTGCTGATGCATGGGACAACGTGGACAGAACAGAGGCTCGTTGTCCTCAGTGCTCACACGACACAGCATTCTTTATGCAAATCCAGATCAGAAGTGCAGATGAACCGTCCACAACGTTTTATAGGTGTTGCAATTGTGGCAAACAGTGGAATGATAAGTAGAGTGTGGAATGCTTTGATTTTTGAATGTCGTACGATATTTGGGCTGTATAATAATAGGAAGATTCTGTATTTGCACTTATTGTGCGAAGTGCTTCATGATTTGACCGGCAGTATCGAGAACCTCCGAGCAACTTGATGCTGTTTTTATTGGCTTGATTTTGATATGACTGGCTGCGAACAGCATTGCACGTGTGACAGTTTCGTATTTTAAGTGCTTGCACAACATGAGTTTTTGCAGAACATAAGGTTGGAAACCTCGCTTGAAATTCATACTATTTCAGCAAAAGTACATACCAACCACTTACAACTTTATACATTTGATTACGTGCAATGTGCCAAGCAATATATCTTCAGTTCATTATCTAGATCCCACAACCATTGCAACTTATAAGATCTTGTCTAGCCTCTGAGATAATTGGCAACATTGTTGGCTTTTCTGCCGTCATTGGCAATGTTTAGGGCATGTACTGTTTCAAAGAAGGTCCAACTTATGACGTAGCACGAATTGAAACGCACTATAATACATATGCACGAGTACATACCGGTACTGTACAGTAGTGGGTGGTCAGCACGGTATTTCCGGATTATGAAATGTGGAAACTTGCAATAAAACGGTCGTCATTTTGTTTGCCGCGTCAGCAAAACGCGCAACCAAAATTGAAAGTGGTGCAGCATACTAATTACGATAACTAATAGCCAGCAGATTGTCGTTCCATCCCTGGATTTTTATTTTGAAATGCATACAAATGTACCCAATTTGTCTGCTCCATCGGAGGATTCTGATGCGGAGCGGAGCTCTTGCAGCGACTCCGTTGTGATTGTCGGTGACCTGGAAAACCAAGAAGAGGTGCAGAAACTAAGTCTTCGCACCTGTGATTTATGGGCACTGGGTATTTCGATAGCTCTTGGCGGTCAGTATATTGGATGGAATAAAGCCTTAAGCGCCGGTTTTGGGAGCACCGTGATCGCAACATTCTTGATAGCATCGGGTTATTGGTGTCTGATTTTGTGCATCGCCGAAGTTTCCAGCGCCATTCCTTTTGGAGGTACATTTCTCTTATTTTTCTTCCTTCCATGCTTGATAATAACACCAATTTTGTTACTTTTTTCCAGGCGGGTCATATGGCACAGCCCGTGTGACACTTGGGTTCTTTCCTGGATATTTTGTGGCCTTCATGGAGTCCGGTCAGTCCGTCATCTTCGTCGCCACATCTGCCGTCGCCTTCGGAGACATTCTCACCTACATGACTCAGCTCTCACGTGATTTAGAGCCACTCTACTGGCTGTTCTTCATTGGTTCGTTGTTGTTGACGCAACTCTCAGGGGGGCGATGGTTCTGGCGGGTGAACATGGCCGTGGCCGTCCTGACCCTGTGTGTCATTCTGATGTGTCTCTTCGGAAGCATCCCAAACTACGATATGCTGAAGTACGCAGCGCTGCCGGCGGAGTCAGGGATGGATCGATGGTTTCACGGCGGCGGCATGGCCTTCATGCGGATCTTGCCGCTGCCCTGTTGGTTCTATGTCGGCACCGAGTGTGTCAACCTGTCCTGCAAGAATGTTCCCCGGCCACGCGAGCAAGTGCCCTGGGGCTATGTGGCTAGCATGACGACGCTCTTCTGTACCAGTTGGGCCATCCTGTTGTGCTGCTCTTCTCTACCCCCTGGTATCGAGACCACAATGTACGTACGAAACCCAATGCGCTGGGTGTTTCAACAACTGTTCCACTTCCGCGAACGCTTTGCTGCTGCGATTGCTCTCCCGTCCCTGTACGCCACCGCCTCCGGCTTCACGTACTGTTACAGTAGACAGTTCAAGGCCATGGGCAAGTCAGGATTGATAAATCCCTGGTTTGCGAAAAGCCAACCAGGACATAAAACCCCCGTCAACGCGCTGGTGGTGGGAAGTATTGCGAGCTATGCCATGTGTTTCGTGGTCAATTATGTACCCTATTTGGGCAGGAACCAGTTGTTCAACATCAGCATGCTGTGCGCGATCTCCGCCTATGCCTCGCACTTTGTATCGTTTGCCGTGTTTCAGTACAAATTTAGCACCATCAAGCGTGAGTTCATCAGTCCGCTGGGACTCGCCGGCGCTGTGTATGGAATTTTGGTGTTTTTCCTGACCTTTCTGGGCATTTGTGCGTTCCAGACGGACCATCTCGCCACCATTGTGTATGTGGTTTATGTTCTCTTGGTAGTGGGCTATTACTTCTACGCCGCACAAGAGCGGCAGTGTTTTTCAGCCGAAGAGAAAACCGTCATGTTCCGGGCCTATCTGATGAAAAGTAAGGGACTATTTTCTTTGCGTCAAATGTTATCCATTAACTATATTATGTAAACATCTTGATATTTCTGTTGTTTCTGCAGGCAACAACGACCGGAACAAACGAATCCGGAAGGGCAAAACGCCTTCCTCTGCTGCAGTGGCCTCACCACGAGACTCCACGAACACCAACACGAACAGCTTCACGCCACTACGACGCAGCAGTCTGACTAACTCACCTGCCAATCTCTCACCTAACCTCTCACCAAGAGGGGACGCAAGGGTGACTCTGCCAAGCCCGTTGGGAGGTGCGAACTTGCAAGAAAAAGACAATACTATTATGGGTGAAGATGCACCGCAGAGCCACCTGACCCCCACCACTACGCAGTCCTCTCACCAGACCTCCAGCAAGAGTGCTGGGAGTGCTGGGATCTCTAGGAGCGCTAGGAGTCAGAAAAGCGCGCGCCGCATTCAGCTGCTGGTCAGTACCGGTAGCAATAAAATCGCCATTAGCGGAGAAATTGACCCGGTCGAACAAATTCATTTTCCCCATCAAGCTGATCTGTCCCTTCAAGATACCGTCGAAAATACGTTTACCGACCAAGTGGAAGCATTTACCCTCTTTGAAGTTGGCGAGGAAAACGAAGACGGGGCAGACAGTGAACACGATGATTTTAAAGTGTAAAGTATCATATCTCACTGTTGTATTTGGAATTCGTAAAAGTACAATATAGGAAATTTTTGTTCATGCCGTATATAGGAGTTGTATATTGGGACATCAAACTATGCTTGTTTCATATACTCATTTAGTTTTTGTGAGTGTTTTTTTGTTTTGATTTTTCTGTGTTTTTGTAGTACTTGTTTGTTTTTGGCATGTGAAAAAAATCTCCTGTATCTACTATGGATATTGCACTCTCATTCATTTATCCACTTTTGTTTAGTTATTAAGAAGGATTTATCCCTGTGTTCTTAAACTTTTTCTTTTAAACATTTACAACGCAACGAAGACTAGAGTAGCAAGCGCCATCGCCGCACCAACGATTATCACCGTCGCTAATAACAACTTTTCTACCGTGTACAGCTCTCGATAGTGGATGTTGTAGTAAGCATAGGTAGGGATAACGATACTGACACTACCACCACACACCCCTCCGGTAAAGATTACCATACTCACAAAGCTATCAAACAGACTAGATATGCCTAGGGCGATGATAGGTAAAGTGCAGCGTATGACTATAGGCAAGATAGTGATCATTACGTATTCTCCAGTTGTAGCGGGGATCCTGTTGGTTGCATTAGCTTCATTAGCACCTTCCTGCCCTACACGTTGTTGATGAAGCTGCTGTTGATACTGCGAGAAACTAGACAATTGTGTCTGATTCGCAGGACTATCAAAAGAAGTATACTGTTGCGTAGTAACAGCTTTGGAAGTAGTAGTGTCCTTACTATGTACCGGGATCGTACTTACTGGTACCTCATCTTTAGTGTACCACATGTCTATAGTCTCCAATGAGGAGCTGCTATCAGAGTCAGAATGGATATTATTGCGGCCGACGTGATTGCATTCGTTGGGATTAAGTAAGGGTGGTAGTGGTTTGAAAGAGGTAGTAGAGGTAGTGTTAGTGTTAGCTTTGATAGAGTCACCACTACTAGCTCGCACGACGCGCGCACTGCAAGTTGAGCCTAGAAGTTCTGTTAGTGCAGATAGAGAGTGTCCTAGACTCTGTGATTGTTCTTCTTCTGACACTAGCTCTCCTTCTTGTTGTACCAGCGCCTGTCCGGGTGTAAGGTGCGGCACATGTGTACTATGCTGTGTAGTCTCATCTATACTACTGGACAGAACCTTTCCGCAGGGTGGGGAGCGGATAGGAGGAATTATCAGCAGCGGCTCCGACCAGGCGAGTTCTTTGTGACGCACAGGAGAAGTGACGTTGAGCGTAGTGACCGAGGGAGCCAGCGGCGCCGGCGGATAAGGTAAGATAGAATGATGGCCACTGGTGCTACTGTTACTGTACGTGTTGATAGGGGCAGTAAAACTAAAACTAGCACCGTGACGTAGCTGATACATCCCGCGAGTTTGCTGGGTAGTATCTGTAGGTAACAACTGACTTGTCTCGTGTACATTGCATTCTTCTAGATCCACGTCTTCCATTTGTATGTTACTATGCGGAGCTGTAACTTCCTTGGCGACGTCGAAGTATGCTGTGTTGAAGTACTTGCGCCGGTCGGCTGCTAGATTCAAGTCAAGTTCTTTAGTAGTAAGGTTAGTGAGACTAGATAAAATCTGTGAGTGTGGAGGGCGACTACTAAAAGTGTGTTTAGTGCGCCAGGGAGATACATGCGAGGGGGAGCGATAAGTGCCATATTTGCTCACGGCGTGTCTTGCTGGTAAAACTACAGTATCTACTGTTCCTATAGTATACGCTTCTTGCGTAATAGAGAGACGTACGCTCGGGCACAGCCAGTGGCTAGTCAAATAAAACAGCAAGCGCGTCCACTCGTGAATGCCCTCGCTCAGTGGGGCCGCGCAAAGGGTTAGTTTAGCCAGCACGGTGACTACTATACAGACTTTGATACACACGGTAAGTACATCGTTGGGAGGAAAATTATCCATAATATTGCCCGAAGCAGTGATGCCATAGACGAGATAACCCAAGGTGGCGATGGTCGCGTAGCAGAGTAGCATACTAGTGAACGCGATGGACACCACGAAGGTGAAGTACTGGGGATGCCGCATGTGGTGGAAGATCGCTGGAAACACCTCATGCCCCATATAGCAGTACCTGTTATCACACAAGAAAGACAAAGTATTGAGTAAAACGATATATGCAAGAATAGTTGGTATATAATGTAACTTACCCAAAGATACCGAGAGTTTGTAAGCATGCTTTGAGATCGGTTATGTACACACGTTCTGTGGCAGTGTAGGTCGTCCACGCATGCATGTACAGAGACTCAACGCTGTCTAGCGACGCCTCGTACCGCATCAGCGCCAATACCTCTGCGACAATGAGCGCCAGAATGAGCACCACCGTGGAAAGAGTGCCTAGGATGCTCATCACGCGTGTGAGGGGTGCGTTCGAGGTAGTGCTGAGGTTGGTGACCAGTATAAACACCAGCACTGTGGTGGCCATCGTAGGAGCCGCGCTGTATCCGGTCAGTGAAGAAAGCGTGTCGCTCAGAAGCTTGCTGAACACGCCTGCGTTGATGAGCATGCTGGTGTAGAAGATCAGCGAGACGACGACCTTGCCTCGCGTGGCAAAGGCGAGCTATATAGAGAAAAAGGACAAAATATTTATTTGAAAGAAAAACGAATACTTTGAACAGTACTCCTAAGACAGTTCATGAAACATTAATAATATATTCAGCAAGGTCGCACCTCAATGTGATCAGAAAAGTTCTCCAAGTAAAGCTTGCGCCTGCTTCCGCCAAAGAGCCACGCAGTCAGGGTCATGATGCCGCCGAACACAACTAGCAATACCAAACCGAACCAACCAGTCGTGCGTAGGGCAAAGGGAAGCGTCAACACTCCAATCTGCGAAACGCAAACGAGGATGCAGTTTAAATCAAGAATTTGAATAAAGATTGGAAATTTGGTGCGGAAAAACTTACCCCCATAAAGTAGTTTATACTCTGGATAAGTGCTCTGAATACTGAGTTCTTCCTGATGTCGTCACTGCTTCCAGGACGCAAAAGCTCAGCAGGTGATGATGCCGGCGATCGAGGACCTCCGTCAAGACTAAAGTATCCATATTTGGGGATTCTAAAGCTTGGTAGTGTCGGGGATCGACCGGAGACAGGTGATGGGAAGCTCGAATATGTGTGGTTTGTGTTGATTGGTTCAAACGATTGGGAATCAAACGAAAGTTGGCTAAGATCAATGCCAGAATGATCCGCACATTGACTATCTCCAATAGGTCGATCGGAACGACTCGATGGCAACATTAGGTTCTAAATGGGCTCAAGCCAAGTCTCGGGAAGTCTGTTCCGATGGTGGATCCGGAGCGACTTCGAACAATGAGCCTATTTTTGCCTATTTTATGGATTTGAACCATTAAAAACAACAATGTCCAGAAGTTTCTACATTTTCATTCTTAAAAAACAACCAACTTATTCAAAAATACAACAAAAATCTTTCGCTAGCACTGGCGGTGCTTTAGAAATCCTTGCCGGCCAGCACCTTTTTGGTGATCATTTTCTTGTACTCCTTGAAGGACCCGTCAAACCGCTGCAAGCGTTGCTTGGACATCACCCAGAGCTCTCCTGGTAGTGCGTTAGGGTCCTTAGTAGAGCCATCCACAGAGGCGTTGATCACTTTGTTCACGAAGGACTCGTCGTGCGACACCGCTAGAATTGCTCCCTGCAATGCAAGTAAAAATTAATCAGATGGGTAAAATTAAGGTTGGAAAAAGAAATGGATGGACAAAGATATGATGGTAGGTGCACAGAATCCTGAATATGCATCATAGTTGGTATCAGATAAAAAAGAAAATTAAAGATTTAAGATTTACCTCAAAGGTGGACAGCGCTTCGCACAAGGCACGCACTGTGTCCGCATCCAAATGGTTGGTGGGCTGCGATAAAAATAGAAGACATAAAGAAGATTAAAACTGTTTACAATAATATAAAAGTCTGATACAGCAATGATCAGCAGCTCTATGGGACAGCTCAAACCAAGCAAGCAAAAAACATACCCACATGCCCACACCAACACACACTGACACACACATTAAGTACACATACCTCGTCGAGAATCAGCATATCAGGTCTACGGTAGAGCACCACCGCTAAAGCCACACGCATGCGCTGGCCTCCAGAGAGGTACCGTACCGGCAATACTGCACGTGTGCCCACGATGCCGAAGTTCGACAAAAAGGAACGTTGTGCCGTCTCCTCTTGGCGAGTCTCTGTGTGAGAATGGAAAAAAAAGATATTATGGTATGAAAAGACGTAATATGAAGAGAATGAGACGCCAATGAGCCAACACAGGCATAACAATACAAAACAACGCAGGTACAATAGTATAGCTAAAGGATGAAAGTGTATTAGTACAAACCTGGATCGTGCAGGCCCACAGAGGAAGTTTCTTCTTGAGGCATGCGCCGCATGTGCTCCTGCAAAAAGAGAGAAAAAAGAAATGTCACAAGAGAGAATAAGAAAAAAAAGGAAACTCAGCGCGGTGGAACGTTCATCGGAGCGGAGCGCCCAATATTGCAACAGAAAAAACACACCCTTTTAATAACCAACTACTTGCACAAAGAGTGTCCCAAATTGTCCCAAAGTGTCCTTACCAATGGCGTGAGGTTCGGGTCCAGCTGCTCGCCCTTGTAGTGGTGCTGCTGCAGTCTCGCAATACGACAGCCCAGATGACGACTGACCTTGCCCGTGGTAGGATCCGTGTCCCCCACCAGAATATTGAGCAAAGATGTTTTACCTATAATATAGAGATAGAGGAAGAAAAGAAGCGTTAAAGCAGGGTGAGAAAAAAAAAGTGGAAAAAGATATCGAACAAGAGTGACCCTGCGCAGCACATTTCACTCACTCATCAAGCACAAACTAGACAGAAATCAAAATCACGTAGAACACAAGAAAAAAAAAGCATTGCGTACCGCATCCGTTCTTTCCCAAGATTGCAATTCTCGCCCGGCTGCCAATCGTGAAGTCAACTTTCTCAAACAGCGGCGGCTGGTCTTCGCTCCAGGCAAACGACGCATCTTTCACACTGATCAGGTTCTCAGTGGGGCTGAAAATGCCATAGGGCTTGGGGAAGCGCATGACCAGTTCGCTTTCTTCTTCGACGCCTTCCACTTCCATCAGGCTCTCCAATTGCTTCATCTTCATCTTGCGCTGGTAGATGCAGGGGAAGAATCAATAAAAAGGCAAGGTGAAAAAGGGGTTAGAAGTTGGCAAAAGCAGAAAAAATGCAGTATGATGCTGCTGCTTGTGCGAACGACTTTATTTCTGCCAGCACGTGGTTGACTGATAAAATCAACACGGAAAACAACCATCGATATCAGCAGTAGTGCACATTTCTCAGCATACCTGCGACTGGTGGGCGGGGTTGTCGTATTTCTTCCCATCTCTGGAGATGAACTCTCTCAATTTATCCCTCTCTTTCTCAAAGGCCACGCGCAGTCTTTGCTGGGCCACCTTCTGCTCTGACAAAGTGTTGAGGTAGGTGGCGTAATCCCCGGAATAATGCACCAGAGTCGATTTGGAACTGCCTGCAAAGAAAAAGTATTAATAGCAAAAGAAAAAGGAAAAAAGGCGGCGTTAAAAGAGGTAAATAAAAAGGACTTTAACATTGTGGATTGTGAAATACGAGGTAGACAAGCCACACATACCCACAAAAGCGAAATATCACACAACAAAGGAAACAATAACAAAAACAAACATACAAAAATAATTCACCTGCCAGGGTGGACTTGAGTTCTAGAATGTCTGTACACACCGTATCCAAGAACACCTGGTCGTGACTGACCACTAACAAAATACCAGTATAACGCTGCGTCAGCCATTGTTCCAGCCAGACCAATGCGTGCAGATCCAAATGATTGGTGGGCTACCAAGAGAGAAAAAAAAGTACAGGTGAGAAAACAAAATATGAAACGACAAAACAATGATATAAGAGACGCTTTGAAAACTAATGCACTTTCATGATGGTAAAAAAAATATTCATGTTCTCGCAAGAAGGAAAATAACAAAAATAATAAATCGTACCTCATCGAGCAGCAGCAGGTCCGGCGTCACGAACAAAGCTGCCGCCAACGCTGCACGCATCGCCCAACCTATATTAAGTCATAAATTTGGATTTAAGGTGAAAGTTTCGACGGATGATACATTATATAGTATAAGTACACACAGTTTTTCTCGGACAAATGGGAGATACAATTCTCCGCAACAAATCAATTAACCATATATAAACATACGTACCTCCTGAGAGTCCTCCGGTGGGGTTGACCATCATGCTGTCGGTAAATCCCAGCCCGGTGAGAATCTTTCGGGCCCGAAATTCCGCCGTGTTGGCTCCGATAACTTCCATCCGTTCGTACACCTCCGCCAGCGCTAGCTCCAGGTTGACACCCTGATAAGAAACAATAAATGAGGGATATATAAGCATTGAGAGAAAAAGAGTTAAATTACGTCTGCGAATAGGGCTCTAAAATTCTCATTGAACCACACGCCATCTGGACAAAAACACAACAGACATAAGACGGTTGGCCTACTGCCTACCTGTAGATCCTTGGGCAGCGTGGAGAGATCTGCATTGCCGTGTTGGCAAGCAATCAGCCGTTGTTCATCCTCAAGCAACGCCGTGCGCTCGACATCCGCACGCAGGACCCACTGCAAGGCAGATTGATCATCTCCCTCGACATGCTGGTCCACCAGGAGATTAAACGCTCCGGTTATGATGGCATGCTTCCAGCAGGCCTGGTGCTTACCGGCGGTGG
>LNAP01002339.1_pt1 | contig 19135 bp, 8 predicted proteins | sample 602601 | NCBI WGS metagenome assembly LNAP01 (sample SAMN02440304, study PRJNA202911) | soil metagenome | biome: Subtropical and temperate rainforests or woodlands; isolation source: soil samples (1 kg each in a 20% v/v slurry with milli Q water) were... ...
GCGCCATCCTGGTGGACCCGCACGACGACAGCACCGAGCCGCGCGTGCTGTTCATGCTGGACCACAGCGTGCGCGAAACCGCCGCACCCAACGGCAGCACCCCGCGCGACGTTTCCCGCCGATTGCAGTTTGTGGAAATGACGGCGGACGGCAACGCCGCGCCAGCGCCGTTTGCCCGCCACCTTGACCTGGTGCCCATCACCACCGCCGAGTCTGCCCAGGTGGCCGACGTGTTGCAGGCCGATTGGGTGACGCACCACATCGAAGCCCGTGCCCTGGCCTATGCCGTGGAACACCTGGTGCCCGAGCACACGCAAGAAGTCGCCAGCCGCCGCGAACGCCAGGCCGACAAGCAACTGGCCGCCGTGCGCGAGCGCCTGGTCAAAGAAATCCAATACTGGTCAGACCGTGCCATCCGGCTGGACATGGACGTGCGCGCAGGCAAGCAACCCCGCCTGCAACCCGAGAACGCCCGCCGCCGTGCCGAAGAGTTGAGTGCACGCCTCAAACAGCGCACAGCCGAACTCCAAGCCATGCGCAACGTGGCGTCTGGCACACCCAACGTGATCGGCGGGGCGCTCGTCATCCCCGCAGGGTTGTTGGCCCAGCGCAGCGGTGTGCCCGATTTCAGTGTGGACGCAGCAGCCCGTGCCCGCATCGAGCGCATTGCCATGCAAGCCGTGTTGGACGCCGAACACGCGCTGGGCCACCGCACCAAAGACGTATCTGCCGAAAAATGCGGCTGGGACATCACCGCCTACGTCGAGCAGCCCGAGGGGCTGGCGTTGGAGCACCACATTGAAGTCAAAGGCCGCGCCAAGGGGCAGGACACCATCACCGTCACCAGCAACGAAATCCGCCATGGGTTGAACCAGAAGGACAAGTTCGTGTTGGCTGTGGTGGTGGTGGACGGCGACAGTGCCGAATCGGTGAACTACATTTCCATGCCCTTCACCAAGGAACCTGACTGGGCCGAGGCCAGCAAAAATCTGGACTTAGGATTGCTGCTGAACAGAGCCTTGGCGCCCAAGGTGTTCCATGGTTAGACAAGGCCGCCACAAATCCAGAGGGCATGCGCCATGCGATTGAAAACCGTCACGCTGAAAAATTTCCGCTGCTTTGAATCCCTGACGCTGGACCTGCACCCGCAACTCACTGTCATCGTGGGCAACAACGGGGCCGGCAAGACGGCGCTGTTGGATGGCGTCGCAACTGCGCTGACGCCCGTGCTGACCCATCTTTCTTCTGCCAACCAGCGTCTGAGTGGTCGCGGCTTCAAAGACGCTGATTTTCGAATTGAAGGGTACGCTGGACGAGGTGGGAAAACTCAATGGGCCAAAGCTGATTTCGCGCAGGTCATGGTTGAAACCTATGACGAGTTGCGCTGGGACTACTGGAAACCGTCTGGTAACGCAAAGGGTGTGGAGCCCCCACAGAAGTGGGGCGAAACCCAATTAAAGGATCGGCTGAGCGCCATTTATGCCAGCTATAAGACGACGCACCCACTCTTGACCCCTACCTTTGCCTACTATGGGGCTAGCCGAGGCAGTATCAAAGTGCCCGAGCGTTTGCGTGAGGCTAAGCTGAACTACGAACATCCCACAGCCGCGCTCTACGACTGCCTGGACCCCGCCAGCGACTTTCGCGAAATGCTGGAATGGTTTGACCTTGAAGAGTCCTCCGAGCTGCGCGAAAACAAGGGTGCGGTCAACGATAACTTCATGCCATTCAGCTCTTTGGAGGCAGTACGTGCCGCTGTGGTCGGGCTGCTGGGGCAATATCGCAACCCTCACTTCAACAGCAAGCACAAATTCATGCTGACCCGCGAGAGTGATGGTGCGCCCATGTTGGTGGAACAACTCAGCCAAGGCTATCAAAGCATGTTGGCCTTGGCCATGGACTTCGCGCGTCGCCTGGCGATCGCGAACCCACATCTGGAATACGACGATGAAGACTATGCGGTTCAGGTTATTCACCAGGCCATAGACCAATTGGCCGCGCTTGGCGTGGTCTCGGCAGAGCCGTTCCAGCAGTCCTTGCGCATGAGCGCACCAGCCATCATGCTGGTGGACGAAATCGACTTGCACCTCCATCCGTCATGGCAGCAGCGGGTCTTGCAAGACTTGATGCGGACCTTCCCATTGACCCAATTCATCGTCACCACCCACAGCCCACAAGTGCTCAGCACCATCCGGCGCGAAAACATCCGCGTCCTTAGCGGCAGCACCGCTGAAATGCCTTTGGCTTCCACCTATGGCCAGCCCAGCGGCGATGTCATGCACAGCGTGATGTTGGTAGATCCACAGCCTCCCATAGAAGAGAAGCAAACCATCGACCGTCTGACGGAGCTGGTCGATCAGGGGCATTGGAGTGGTGCCGAGGCGCAGCGCCTCTTGCAGCAATTGACTCAGACGCTAGGGCCAGAAAACGCTCGTTTGCAGCAGTTGCGACGCAGTATCCAGCGTCAGGAGGCTCTTGCCGGATTGAGTAAGCAATGAGAAGCATCGCTAAGCAAGGCACGGGTGGCTACCACCTCAATCAATCACACGGCAACCCACCTCAAACGCCTGGTCAGGCCACCAGCCGCTGGGGCTCGTTTGGCCACAAACAGGACGTGATGGAGCGCCTGCTGCATGAGCAGTATCAACTGTGCTGTTACAGCGAGTTCAGGCCTGATGAAGAAGGTTTGGGCTATCACATCGAGCACATCGAAAACAAAAGCCAGAACCCGGCGCGCACCTTTGATTACAGTAATCTCGCTGCCAGCGCCTTGGACAGTGAAACCGGCTTGCAGCAACTGAAAAAGCCCGACCCGGCAGCGCCTGATGCCGTGTTTGGTGGCCATGCTGCTGGCAAACGTGACAGCGTAGACCTTGCCTTGTTTGTCTCGTGCCACCAACCCGACTGCCACCGCTACTTTGCCTATTTGCCCACCGATGGGCGCGTGGTTCCGCGCGAAGACCTGTCTGAGCAGGACAAAGCCAAGGCCGACTACACCATTCGTTTGCTCAACCTCAACAGCCCGTTCTTGTTAACCCGCCGTCGCCAGTGGGCGCAAGAACTTCAACGCTTGTTTGATGAACATGCCGATCATGGTTGGAGTGTGCTCCACCTCGCCCAGATAGACCTGCTTCCCACCAACGGCAAGCTCAACCGGTTTTTCAGCCTAACCCGTCAGTTTTATGGCGCTATGGCTGAACAAACTTTGGCCCAACACGCGCCTGCATTGGTTTAAATCTGTACATGTCCTCCATCCGCTCCCCCAAAAAACTCATCGAAGTCGCCCTGCCGCTGGACGACATCAACGTCGCCAGTGCCCGCGAAAAGTCCATCCGCCACGGCCACCCCAGCACGCTGCACCTGTGGTGGGCGCGCCGTCCGCTGGCCGCCGCGCGTGCGGTCATCTTTGCGCAGATGGTGAACGACCCCGGCGGCGAGCGCGGCTACTACGCGGGCAAAACCAAGGCCCAGGCCGATGCTGAGCGCGAAGAGCTGTTCCAGATCATGCGCGACCTGGTGCTGTGGGAGAACACCAATAACGAAGAAGTGCTGGGCCGCGCCCGCGCCGCCATTGCCAAGAGCTGGCGCGAAACCTGCGCGCTCAACCCCGGCAAGCCCGGCTTTGACCCCGAGGTGTTGCCCGCCTTCCACGACCCCTTTGCCGGTGGCGGTGCTCTGCCGCTGGAAGCGCAGCGCCTGGGGCTGGAAAGCCACGCGTCAGACTTGAACCCAGTGGCCGTCACCATCAACAAGGCCATGATCGAGATACCGCCCAAGTTCGCGGGCCGCGTGCCGGTGGGGCCGGAGATTGAGGCCGAACGCGGCACCAAGAAAGGCACGCGCAACGCCTTCGAGGATTGGAGTGGTGCCCGTGGCCTGGCCGAAGATGTGCGTCGCTATGGCGCGTGGATGCGCGAGCAGGCGCAGCAGCGCATTGGTCATCTGTACCCTAAGATTCGAATAACTCCTGAATTGATAGCTGCTAACGCTTTTGAGGAAAGCGCTGACGGCCAAAAAGGCTTGAAGAACGGTGGCTTGGCGGGCTTGCAGCCTGGGCAAGAACTCACAGTGATCGCCTGGCTGTGGGCGCGTACCGTGAAAAGTCCCAACCCTGCGTTCAGTCATGTGGATGTGCCGCTGGTCAGCAACTTCGTATTGAGTAGCAAGGTGGGCAAAGAGGCGTATGTGCAGCCGGTTATCGAGGGTGATGGCTACCGGTTTGAGGTACGCACAGGGCAGCCGCCGGAAGGTGCGAAAAATGGAACTAAGCTGGCTCGGGCTAACTTTGCATGCCTGCTCTCGGGCACTCCGATTGCTGGTGAATACATCAAAGCAGAAGGTAAAGCTGGGCGTATTGGAACCAAGCTGATGGCTATCGTGGCGGAGGGCGCACGCAGTCGCGTCTATGTGACTCCCACGCAAGAGCACGAAACTATTGCACTGCAAGCACGACCGACTTGGCGTCCAGAAGGCGACATCCCAACCCGCATGACAGGCGGGAATTGCACGCCATACGGTATGACAGCCTGGGGCGACTTGTTCACCCCTCGCCAATTGGTAGCTCTGTCCACGTTTTCCGATCTGGTGTCCGAAGCCATCGTCCGCATCCGCGCCGATGCCCAAGCCGCAGGCATGGCTGACGATGGTCGGGGGATGGGCGAGGGGGGCGATGGTGCAACAGCCTATTCAGAGGCAATCGGGGTTTATCTGGGATTTGCAATAGACCGACTTGTAATGACTGGAAATAGCTTGGTTCGGTGGAATGGTGTTGGGGAAAAGGCCCAACACTGTTTCGGACGACAGGGACTGCCGATGCTGTGGGACTTTGCGGAGCCGAACTTCCTTGCAGATGCAACGGGAAGTCTTAGTGCGGCAATCTTTTACAGCCATGACCCAATTGGATGGCTTCCGGCCACTGACCCAGGATACGTATTGCAGTCGGATGCCCAAACTCAAAAATTGAGCGCCAATAAAGTTATTTCCACCGACCCGCCGTATTACGACAACATCGGCTATGCGGACCTGTCGGACTTTTTCTATGTTTGGCTGCGCCGCAGTTTGCGCTTCATCTTCCCGGACCTCTATTCCACACTGGCAGTGCCTAAGGCAGAGGAATTGGTCGCGACGCCTTATCGCCACGGCAGCAAGGAAAAAGCCGAGAACTTTTTCTTGGATGGAATGACTGCTGCGATGCACAACCTGGCACAACAGGCACACCCAGCCTTTCCTGTCACCATCTACTACGCCTTTAAGCAAAGCGATACCAGTGAAGGTGACAGTACCCACAGCACGGGTTGGGAGACTTTTTTGGAAGCGGTGCTCCGAGCTGGATTTGCCCTAACTGGAACTTGGCCAATTCGTACTGAGATGAAAACGCGGCAGGTTGCGAGTGGTGCGAACGCCCTGGCGTCCAGTATCGTGCTGGTCTGTCGTCAACGCGATGCCAGCGCCGAAACCATCAGCCGCCGCGAGTTTCAACGCCAGTTGCGTGAGCACCTGCCCGAAGCGCTGGAAACCATGATTGGCGGCACCAGCGGCCAAAGCCCCATTGCCCCAGTCGATTTGGCACAGGCCGCCATTGGCCCCGGCATGGCGATTTACAGCCAGTACGCGGGCGTTCTGAACCAAGACGGCACGCCCATGCGCGTGCACGATGCGCTGGTGCTCATCAACCGCGAAATCACCGAGTACCTGACCCCCGACGCTGGCAGCTTTGACGCCGACACGCTGTTTTGCAACAGCTGGTTCGAGCAATACGGCTGGGCCGAGGGGCCGTTTGGCGAGGCCGACGTGTTGGCCCGTGGCAAAGGCACCAGCGTGCAGGGTGTGGCGCAGGCAGGCATTGCCGACAGCGGCGCAGGCAAGGTGCGCCTGCTGCGCTGGGCCGATTACCAGGCGGGCTGGGACCCCAAGTTAGATGCCCGCAACCCCGTGTGGGAGGCCACGCACCACCTGATTCGAGCCCTCAACACCCAAGGCGAAGCCGCAGCCGGTGCCCTGCTGGCCGCCATGCCCGACAAGGCCGAGCCCATTCGCCAACTGGCCTATCACCTCTACACCCTGTGCGAGCGCAAGAAGTGGGCCGAGGATGCACGGGCCTACAACGAACTCATCACAGCATGGCACGCCGTGCTGGAAGCCAGTCGTGAGCAGGGGCCGCGTGGGGAGCAGTTGGGGTTTGATGCCTGAACGCGCAGCAAGGAACAAAGATGCTCAAAGCACTCAAAGTCAGTAATTTCACCGTGTTCGGCAGCGACGTGGAGTTCATGTTTTCACCAGGCTTAAACGTCATCGTTGGCGAGAACGGTGCGGGCAAGACCCATGTGCTCAAACTGGGCTACCTGTTTTCGCGTGCGTGGCCCGATCTCACAGCCCAACGGCTTGCGGTGAACAAGGAGCGTGCGCAGGCGTACTTGGCGGAGCGCCTGGCTGACTTGTTTCAAGTGTCCGATCTTTCGGCCTTGATACGACGCAACACCAAAGGCGGCGCGGTATTGCAAGCACAGGTCGATGGCCACATTCCCACCGTGCAGGTTCGCATGCCGGATGAGCCGGAGTTCACCTCACCAGGGTTGCCGGAAGCCATGCCGTGGAAGGTGCAGATTCAACGAAAGGACCAGTCTGGACTGCTCAAAGCCACGGTGCTGCCAGACGAAGTGCCAGACGCCGCAGCACGGAATGCTTTTTTGCCGCAGCAGGTGCTGGTGCCCAGTAAGGAGATGGTTTCCCTGTTTAAGGGGTTGATCGGACTGTTCGACAAGTACCGTGACTTCCCGTTGGACATCAGCTACCGCGATTTGGCCGTCGCCATGTCCACATTGGAGCCACGCGACAGACCGCCTTTGATGTCGGATGTAGCCCAGCGCATGCAGAGCCTATTGGGCGGAGACTTGAAGTTGGAAAAGGGAGAGTTGGTCTTCGAGCGCGCTGACGGATCGCAAATGGACATTTCTTTGATGGCAGAGGGCTATCGCAAGCTGGCCATGCTCATTTATCTGCTGCGTTACGGCGTGGTGGAGCGTGGCTCTACCTTGTTTTGGGACGAGCCAGAGGCCAACCTAAACCCCGCCGCGTTGAAGCTGCTGGCCGAGGCCTTGTATGCACTGGGTAGCGCTGGGGTTCAGGTGGTTGTGGCTACGCACAGTCTCTTCTTGCTGCGCGAGTTCGAGATTTTGCAGATGGGTTCAGCGCAAGGACATGCCCGCTTGGTTCCTAACAAGTACTTTGGATTGGGTCGCCAGAAGAAAGATGGCCCGGTTTCCGTGACTCAAAGCACGGACATCGCTGACATCGAGCCTCTGGTTCTGTTGGACGAGAGCTTGCAGCAGAGCGACAGGTACATGGAGGCGAACCCATGAGCCAGACGGCAGATGTGGATGGCATGCGCCTGACCATGCCTGCGGGGTGGTGGGTGTGGAAATACGATGATTCCGATTTTCACCAGACGCAGTTCCAGAACTTTGCGGGTGGCGTCAAGGCCATGGATGCCATTGCGCTCGACCCTGCTGCACAAACCTTGTGGCTGATCGAGCTCAAAGACTACCGGCAGAACAAGCGGCGAAAACCCAGCTCCGTATTTGCCGAAGTGGCGGGCAAGGCACGCGATACCTTGGCAGGTTTGGCGGTTGCGCGCGTCAGTGCGCAGGCGCAACAGGAGCGCGCGTTGGCGCAGCAGGCGCTGGGGTCTAGGCAAATTCGTGTGGCGCTGCAATTGGCCCAATCAGCGCGGCCCCACCGGCTGTTTCCGCAAGTGGTAGAGCCCGCCGATGCGGGTCTCCAATTGCGTAGAGCGGTCAAGCAAGTGGACGCGGCACCGGTTTGTGCCGTTGGTAGCTTGGGACAACACAACAACATGCTGCCGTGGAATACGGTTGCCATTTGAAATACGCACCTCATGACCATCAAACCTTGGCGCGAAGTCGCCCACCCCCACAAGGACGTGCTGGAAGGCACTTTCAAGCAAAGCGAATTCGCGGCTGACATCTCGCAGGTGCACGCAGGCACGGCAGAGCCTGAGTACCAGGACGCCGAGAAGTTCTTTGCCCGCACCTTCATCACCGAAGGCATGCGCCTGTTGCTGCAAAGTGTGGCCGAGCGTTTGTCGGGGCGGGGCGGTGACCCGGTCATCCAGCTGCAAACGGCCTTTGGTGGCGGTAAGACCCATACGCTGCTGGCGGTGTACCACCTGGCCAGCCGTCAGTGCCCCACAGAGAAGCTGGCGGGTATCCCGCCGATTCTGGATGCCGCAGGCGTGACCTCTTTGCCGCAGGCGCGCGTGGCGGTGATTGATGGCATCAAGTTCTCGCCCAGTCTGCCCCGTTCGCATGCGGGCACCACGGTGAACACGCTGTGGGGCGATTTGGCTGTGCAGTTGCTGGGGGCCGAGGGCTATGCGCTGCTGGCCGACGCCGATCAGGCGGGCACATCCCCAGGTAAAGACGTACTGACGACGCTGTTGCAACGCGCGGCCCCTTGCGTGGTGCTGCTGGACGAACTGGTTGCCTATGTGCGCCAGTTGGAGCCCGGCAAGAGCTACCCAGGCGGCACGTTTGACAGCAACATCACCTTCATTCAGGCGCTGACCGAGGCGATGAAGAGCGTGCCCAACGCCATCTTGCTGGCATCGCTGCCGCAGTCAGAAACCGAGGCGGCAGGCACGCAGGGCCAGCGCGCGCTGGATGTGCTGGAAAAATATTTTGGCCGCGTCGAATCGGTCTGGAAGCCGGTGGCAGCGGAAGAGGCCTTCGAGATTGTGCGCAGGCGGCTGTTTGACACCGTGGGCGACCCAGCGCAGGTGAACGCCACGGCGCGGGCTTTTGGCGAGCTGTACCGTCAGAACCCGACCAAGTTCCCCAGCGAGACGCAGGAGGCGCGCTACGAGGAGCGCATTGCGCACGCCTACCCCATTCACCCCGAGGTGTTTGACCGGCTGTACGAGGACTGGTCCACGCTGGACAAGTTTCAGCGCACGCGCGGGGTGTTGCAGTACATGGCCATCGTCATCCACAGGCTGTGGGACAGCCGTGACAAAGACCCGCTCATCATGCCGGGTTCGTTGCCCCTGGACGATGCGCTGGTGCGCAACAAGAGCATCCATTACCTGCCCAACGGCTGGGAGCCGGTGATTGAACGCGAAATGGATGGCCCGCGTTCAGCAGCGGCAGACATTGACGGGCATGACACCCGGTTTGGCAGCTTGCAAGCCGCGCGGCGCGTGGCGCGAACCATCTTCTTGGGGAGTGCGCCGTCTAACGCTGCGCAGGCTGTGCGCGGCATTCGGGTGGATGGCATTTTGCTGGGCGCCGTGCAGCCAGGGCAGGCGGTGGGTACGTATGAGGATGTCATCAAACGCCTGCGGGATCGGCTGCATTACCTCTACGGCGAAAAGGACAGCTACTGGTTTGACACGCGCCCCAACCTGCGCCGCGAGATGGAAAGCCGCAAGGCCAACCTGAAAGACGCTGACGACGTGATGCCGCTGCTGCGCGACCGCGTGGGCAGGGTGTTTACTAAGGGCAACCACTTTGCCGCCATCCATGTGTTTGTGCCGTCTGCGGATGTGCCCGATGAGTTTGGCCTGGGGCCACGGCTGGTGGTGTTGCCGCCCAATGCAGGTTACCGCAAGCAAGATGAGTCGTTGGCCTTGTTGGCTGCCACCGAGGTGCTGGAAAAGCGGGGCGATGCACCACGGCTGAAACGCAACCGCCTGATTTTCCTGGCGCCCGATGGTGATGCCGTGCAGCGCCTGCGCGATGCCGTGCGAACCTATCTGGCATGGAAGTCCATCGTGGAAGACGTGCAAAACCGCCGTATCGATCTGGGTACCTACCAGGCCGATCAGGCCAAGCGCGCGATGGACGGTGCTGAGGATGGTGTCAAACAGATGGTGCGCGAGACCTATCGCTGGCTGATGGTGCCCACCGAAGAGATGGTGCGGGGCAAGCTGGCTTTGCGCTGGGAGGCCGTGGCCTTGTCGGCGTCTGCACCGAGCGTGGTCGATGCGATTGAAAGCAAGCTCAAAGAAGAAGAATGGCTGGTGAGTGCTTGGTCGCCCGTCCATCTGAACCGGATGCTGAACCAGTGGTACTTCAAAGAGGGCGTCACCGAAGTCTCGGCTTTGAAGGTGTGGCAAGACAGTTGCCAGTACCTGTACCTGCCGCGCCTGCTGAACTCTGATGTGTTTGTGCAGGCAGTGACGGCAGGTTGCGCCACCCGTGACGGGTTTGGCTACGCGGCAGGCAAGGATGGTGACCGTTGGTTGGGGTTTTCCTTCGGCCATTCTGCTTTGGTCACCATGGATGCCGACACCGTGCTCATTAGCCAGGCTGCGGCCATCGAGTACCAACAGAAGCTGGACGCGGAGCAGCGCGAGCGTGCAGCACACCAAGCGTTGCCTGCCAATGTCGGCAGCGGTGTGCCTGGCGCGCCAGTGCCCGGCCAGCGTCCGGTGGCGTCCAAGTCCGAGGCAACCACTGCGGCGACGGCTGCGGTGGCACTGCTCAATCGGTTCTTTGGACTGGTGGAGGTGGATGCCACAACAGCAACCATGGACTTTTCGACCATCGTGAACGAGGTGATTCAGCACTTTGCGGCCCAGAGCGGTGTGGACGTCACCGTCACCGTCGAAATCGAGGCCCGCACGCGCGATGGTTTTGAGGCAGGCTTGCAGCGGACCATCAAGGAGAACTGCGGGGTGCTGAAATTCCGCTCCGCCAACTTCGAGCAGGAATAGCCTGCAGCAGATGAGCGAGCACGGGCACGAATGCGCGCAGCGTACTTGCATCTTTGAACCGTATGTTTCAGCTCACCATGCCTCGGCAGATGCATGGACCCAGCCATAGGGGGCGGTTCCTGGCGTTTCCATGTGTCGCGGTCATCGCCAGGGGTATTGTTACGTTTTGACATATTCTGCGCAGAGAATGTAGGCGGCCCTGTTTGCCGCGTGCCTGCGAGGCCCCTTTTTTTACGAACGAGTTCTGCGCCAACGTGAATTCCCCTGACCTGCTGATGGATTTTCTGGCACCCGGTGACGAGGGCGCGCAGGCGCCCTGGGTGCACGCACGTTGGCAGCCTTTTTTCGAGATGCTGCCTCTGGCCCTGATGGAGTTCCAGTTGGAAGGCGTGCGCCTGGTGCTGGTGGCAGCGAACGCGGCTGCGCGGCGCATGCCCGGGCTGGGCGCGGTGCGCGGCCCCGGCACCGATGCCGCAGAGGTGTTTGACCCATTGCAGCGCACGGGCATCGTCGCGCAACTGTGCGCGGTGGCGCGGGTGGGCGTGCCGCTGGAGTGCCGCCCGATCGTGCGCGAGCCGGGGCGCCCGGTGCTGGCCTGGGAGTTGTCGGCCCGCCGTGTGGCCAGTGTCGGCAGCAACAGCATCATGGTGACGGTGCACGATGTCTCCGAGGCCGAAAACCTGCGTGCCGCGCTGGCCGCATCCGAGCGCGCTCTGCAAGACGCGCGCCGTGAGCTGCACGAGCAAAGCGATGTCTTCAACACCATGGAGAGCCTGGCGCGCACTGGCCATTGGCGGCAGATTGAAGACCCGGGCGAAACCGTGCTGCTGTGGTCTCCCGGCCTGTGTGATATCTCAGGGTTTGAGCGCCAGGAGTGGGTGGGCCTTGAGCGTGCGCTGAGCGGCATCCTGCCGGAGGACCGGCAGGTTTTCGAGCAGGCGCGCAAGCAGGGAGCGGGCACCAACGTCGAATACCGCTGGCGCCGCCCGGACGGAGAGATCCGCTGGATGCGATCGCGCATGCGCCACGCGCGGGCTGGCGACGGCGTGCGGGTGGAGATGGGCGTGGTGCAGGACGTGACCGACGAGCGCCGCGCCGCAGAGCGGCTGCGCGAGCAGTTGCTGTTCATCCAGCGCATTGCCAGCCGCATTCCGGGGTTCATCTACGAATACCGGCTGCACACCGACGGTGTCAGTCGCATGCAATACATCAGCGACGCGGTGCGCGAGTTCATGGGCGTCAATCCCGAGGATGTGGTCCGTGACCATGAGGTGCTGATGCGCAGCATGCTGCCCCAGGATGCTGCCCTCGTGCGGCAAGCGGTTGCGGCTTCGCTGCCCAATCTGGTGCCCTTGCAGTGTGAATACCGGGTTGCCATGCCCGACGGCAGCGTGCGCTGGCATATCACCAATGCCATTCCCCATCGAGAGGCCGATGGCTCGGTCGTGTGCCACGGCTTCACCATGGACATTACCGACCGCAAACGCGCAGAGCAGGAGATAGAGCGCCTGGCGTTTTACGACGCGCTCACGGGCCTGCCCAACCGGCGCCTGCTGCTCGACCGGCTGCAGCGCGCGGTGGCGGGCAGCGCGCGCACGCGCCAGCTGGGCGCCCTGCTGTTCATTGATCTGGATAATTTCAAGTACCTGAACGACACCCTGGGGCACGACATGGGCGACCAGCTCTTGTCGCAGGTGGCGGCGCGGCTGGCGGCCTGCGTGCGCGAGACCGACACCGTGGCCCGCTTTGGCGGCGACGAATTCGTCGTCATGCTGGAAACCCTTCGCCCCGGCTTGTCCGAGGCCACCAGCCATGCGGAAGCCGTTGCCGAAAAGCTGCTGGCCAGCCTGAACCAGCCCTTTGATCTGGGCGGCCAGCAACACTACAGCACCCCCAGCATTGGCATCACCTTGTTTGGAGACGAGCGCCTGTCGGTGGACGAATTGCTCAAGCGGGCAGACCTGGCCATGTACCAGGCCAAGGCCGCAGGCCGCAACACCCAGCGATTCTTTGACCTGGACATGCAGGCCGCAGTCAACGCCCGCTCCAACCTGGAGGCTGACCTGCGCCAGGGCCTGGCGCGCGGCGAGCTGTGCGTGCACTACCAGCCTGTGGTGGACCACCACGCCCGCCTGGTGGGTGTCGAGGCGCTGGTGCGCTGGTGCCACCCGGTGCGCGGCATGGTCGGCCCCGCCGAGTTCATTCCCCTGGCCGAGCAGACCGGATTGATTTTGCCGCTGGGGCAGTTCGTGCTGCAGACCGCGTGTGCACAGTTGCAGCGCTGGGGTGAACACGAGGGAACCCGCCACCTCTCGATCGCCGTCAACGTCAGCGCGCGCCAGTTTCGCCAGCCCGGCTTTGTGAGCGGCGTGCTGCAAACGCTGGCAGACTGCGGTGCCAACCCGGCCAGGCTCAAGCTCGAACTCACCGAAAGCCTGCTGCTGGGCGACATCGAAGACACCATTGCGCGCATGGAGCAGCTCCAGCGCGAAGGCGTGGGGTTTTCGCTGGACGACTTTGGCACCGGCTACTCCAGCCTGGGCTACCTCAAGCGGCTGCCGATCGACCAGGTCAAGATCGACCAGAGCTTTGTGCGCGACGTGCTGACCGACCCCAATGATGCGACCATCGTGCGCACCATCCTGGCGCTGGCCCAGAGCCTGGACCTGGAGGTGGTGGCCGAAGGGGTGGAGACCACAGGGCAACTGGCGTTTTTGCGCCTGCATGGTTGCGCAGAGTTTCAGGGCTATTTGTTTGGACGGCCGGGTCCCATGGAGAACATCGATGCGTATTTGCACCCTGGGCATTGAAACGCGGGCGCGCCAGCGTGCGTCGACGGGAGAGTGCGCATGATGCGCGGCATAGGCGAGGGCGCGCATTTTTTCGAGAGGGTGCTGGAGCGCAACGCCCGCTGGGCCCGGGGATGGGCGCTGGTGCTGGCGGTGGCGCTGCTGGGCAGCTGGCTGGTGGTGGAGGCGGCTGCGCGCTGGCGCGAGTCAGAGCGCAGTGTGGAGCGCGCCCGGCTGCTGGACCAGACGGCGCAGGCACTGAAGGTGCAGGTGCAAGGGGGTGGGTTGCTGGGGGCGGTGTCCCTGCTCGGGCTCAGCGAGCCACTGCTCAAGGACATAGCCATGGGTGTGCTGGCGCCGGACGACAGCGCGGCATTGAACCGGCTGGCGGTGGCGCGCGGCCGGTTTTTGATCGATGGCATCTATGTGATGTCGCATGATGGCACCGTGGTGGCCCATGAAACCCCGGGGTCCAGGTTCACGGGGGGCAATCTGGCGTATCGCCCCTATTTCCAGCAGGCCGTGCATGGCGCAGCGAATGTGTATGCCGCCATTGGCGGCAACACGAAAGAGCGCGGGCTGTATTACGCGGCGCCGCTGTACGAAAGCGACTCGCTCAGCAGCACCATCATTGGTGTGGTGATGGCCAAGGTGGGATTGGACTCCGTGGATGCGCAGCTCGCAAGTGCCGGGTTGCCCATGCTGCTGTTGTCCCCCCAGGGTGTGGCCTTTGCCGCGACCCGGCCCGAATGGCTGTTTGCCATGACCCCGCCGCTGACCCAGGCGCGCATTGATGCTGTTCGCACGTCCCGGCAGATGGGGCAGCATTTTGACAACGGCGTGGCCTCGGCGCTGCCGTTTTCTCCCGATGCGGACCAGGTGGAAATCAATGGTGTGACCCATGCGGTAGCGCGGCACCCCCTTGACTGGAAAGACCCCGGCGGAGACTGGCAACTGCTGGCGCTGGACGATGTCAGTGCCTTGACGCCGCTGCCCCTGCGCCTGCAGGTGGGCGGTGTGGCCTTTGTGATCCTGAGCCTTCTGGGCCTCATGGTGCGGGACCTGCTGGTCAGCCGCCAGCGTGTGGCTGCGGCGGGCGAGCGGTTTCACCTGCTGGGCGCCGCGCTGGAGAGCAGCCCGGTGGCCGTGGTGATCACCGATGGCGATGGGCGCATTGACTGGGTCAATCCGCAATACGAGCGCAATACTGGTTATGCCCTGAGGGATGTGCGCGGCAAAAAGCCCTCCATCGTTGCCAGCGGCCAGACTGCGCCCGCAACGTACCAGCAGATGTGGTCCACCTTGCTGTCGGGGCATTCCTGGCAGGGGCAGTTCGTCAATCGGCGGCGGGACGGCAGCATCTACCACGACGAGGCCACGCTTTCGCCGGTGTTCGACAAACGGGGCAAACGCATTGGCATGGTGGGCTTGCACGAAGATGTCACCGAGCGCATGCAGGCCCAGGCCGAGCTGCAGCGCCGCGAGCGCCTGCTCAACGAGCTGCTGGAGCAGCAAACGGCCATTTTTGACAACGCACCACCCATCTTGCTGGTGTGCGATGGCCGGTTCAAGCAGTTCAATCCGGCGTTTGTGGAGCTGATGCGTGGCACGGTGGCGGGTTTGCTGGGGCAGAGCGTATCCACCTTGTTCGGCGGCCCCCACCATTCCGAGCAGTTCATCGCGCGCGTGGTGCCCCGGCTGGCGCAGGGGCAGGCGCTGCGGGAAGATGCCACGCTCTACCGGCTGGACGGCAGCACGTATGTTGCGCGCCTGTCCGGGCGCGGGGTGCAGATGGAGGGCTGCCAGTCGGCGTCGATCTGGGTGATTGAAGACATCAGCGAGGCGCGGCAGGCCGAGGTGGCCATGCGTGAGGCCGCCGAACGGCTGGAGCTGGCCCAGGAGGCTGGCAAGGTGGGCGTGTACGACATCGATCTGGCGAGCGACGCCATCGTCTGGTCGGACAAGCTGGTGGCAATGATTGGCTTGCCTGCGGGCACCCAGCCCAACGGGCGTGCCGGCTGGCTGGCCTGTCTGCATCCCGATGACCGAGAGCGCGCCGGTGCCTATTTTGATCAGTGCCTGGCAGGCACCGAAACCTATCTGCGCAATTCCTGGCGCATCGTGCGCCCCGACGGCGAGGTGCGCTGGTTTCTGGAGGCCGCCCGCATTGTCCGCGACGCCGCCGGAAAGGCCGTGCGCGTGGTCGGGGTCAATGTGGATATCCACGACCAGAAACAGCTCGAAGCGCAGGTGGCGGAGCAACTGGGCTTTCAACAGGCCCTGATCGATGCCATTCCGGTGCCGCTTTTCTACAAGGACGCCCAGGGGCGGTACATCGGGTTCAACGTGGCCTACGAAGAGGCCTTTGGCGTGCGCCGCGAAGACCTGATCGGCAAGACTGTGCTGGACCTGCAGTTTCTGACGGCGGCGGAGCGGGCCCGGTTTGATGCGGATGCGGGTGCGGTGATGACGGGAACGCAATCGGTGCACAAGGATGTGGACCTGCCCTTCGCCGACGGCAGCGTGCACCACATGCTCTTTTGGTTGCACGGGTTTTTGCGTCCGGACGGCTCGCAGGGTGGCGCCATTGGCACCTTTGTCGATATCACCGACCGCACGAAGGCACAGCAAAACCTGCGCCTGGCCAAGGAAATGGCAGAGGAAAACGCGGCCCTCAAGTCCAATTTTCTGGCCAACATGAGCCATGAAATCCGCACGCCCATGAACGCCATCATCGGCATGTCGCACCTGGCACTCAAGTCGGGCCTGAACGCCCGGCAACACGACTATGTGAGCAAGATCCAGCAGGCAGGCCAGCACCTGCTGGGCGTGATCAACGACATCCTCGATTTCTCCAAGATCGAGGCGGGCAAGCTGGAGGTGGAAAAGCACCCCTTCGTGCTCGACCGCTTGCTCGAAGGCGTCACTGATGTGGTGGGCTACAAGGCCGGCGCCAAAGGGCTGGAACTGGTCTGCGATGTGGCCGCCGATGTGCCCGCCAATCTGGTGGGCGACTCCCTGCGACTGGGGCAGATTCTCATCAACTTTTCCAACAACGCTGTCAAGTTCACCGACCACGGCGAGATCAGCATCGCCGTGCGGGTGCACGAGCAGGATGCCCGGCGCGTGCTGCTGCGCTTTGAGGTGCGCGACACAGGCATCGGCCTCACGCCCGAGCAGATGGGCCGACTGTTCCAGAGTTTTCAGCAGGCCGACCCGTCCACCACGCGCCGCCACGGCGGCACCGGGCTGGGCTTGGCGATCTGCAAGAGCCTGGCCGAGCTGATGGGCGGCGAGGTGGGCGTGCGCAGTGAGTTGGGCAAGGGCTCGACCTTCTGGGTGACGCTGCCGCTGGAGCGCGGGGCGCCGGCACGCCGGCTGCAGCCGCCTACCAGCATGCGCGGGCGCCGCGTGCTGGTGGTGGACGACAACCACACGGCCGCCACGGTGCTGTCGGACATGCTGCAGTCCATGGGCTTTGAGGTGCAGCAGGCGCATTCGGGCGCCCAGGCACTGGACGTGCTGCGCACCGCCATGCAGCAGCAAAAGCCGTTCGGGCTGCTGCTGCTGGACTGGCACATGCCAGGCATGGACGGCATTGAGCTGGCGGGGCATATCCGCAGCCTGGGCCTGGCGCAGGTGCCGCAGATGCTGATGGTCACGGCCTACGGGCGCGAAGACGTGATGCGCGCGGCGCGCGCGCAGGGCATCGACGCCGTGCTGATCAAGCCGGTGAATGCCTCGGTTCTTTTTGACACCTTGATGCATCCCACGGAAGGCGCCGGACTGGCTGAACGCCAGGAGCCTGGCCCCGCACCCGATAGCGATGTGTTGCCCGAGGCGATTCGGGGGGCGCGTGTGTTGCTCGTCGAGGACAACGAACTCAACCAGCTGGTGGCGGTGGAGTTGCTGCGCGATGCCGGTTTCGAGGTGGACGTTGCAGACAACGGGCAGGTCGCCATCGAAAAGCTGGACAGCGCCCATTACGACGTGGTGCTGATGGACATGCAGATGCCCGTGATGGACGGCGAAACGGCCACTCGGCGGCTGCGCGCCGACCCGCGCCATGCCCGCCTGCCCATCGTCGCCATGACTGCCAATGCCCTGGAGGCCGACCGCCAGCGGTGTTTTGCCGCCGGCATGAACGACCATGTGGCCAAACCCATCGAGCCGGCCGTGCTGTGGGCGGCGCTGGCGCGGTGGATTCGCCCGCGCCCGGCGCTGGGTCAACCGGCCAGCGCCGGTGGGGTAGCGCCGGGTGTGGCCGCACCGGCGCCCCTGTCCGAGCAGATAGCCTCACTGTCGGTGCCGGGGCTCGATACGGCCCTGGGCCTGCAGCGCGCGCTGGGCAAGCCGGCGCTCTATGCCGATCTGCTGCGCCGGTTCTGCGTGGGGCAGGGCCTGGCGGTGCACCGGGTGCGGGAGGCCCTGGCAGCGGGCCAGATGCCGCTGGCAGAGCGGCTGGCCCACACCTTGCGATCGGTTGCCGCCAACATCGGCGCCACCGGTGTTTCCGATGCGGCGCAGGCGCTGGAACACGGGTTGAGGCAGGCTGACGCGGTGTCGGCATTGCACGCGCGGGTCGATACGCTGGCCGTTCACCTGCAGCCGTTGCTGGAAGGACTGCAGGCGTGGCAGCAACGCGCCTCTTCTGCGTCGAATCCGGTGCCCCAGGTGGCGCACCAGGAGGCGCACCAGACGCTCGCGCAGCTGCGCAGCCTGCTGGCGCGGGACGATCCAGCAGCGGTTGAATATTTGAAACACAATGTGACTGTGCTTGATGCGTTGCTTGGCGATGCCTTTCGGACGGTTGCAGAACATGCTGGCAATTACGATTTTGAAAAGGCGCTGGACATGTTGGCCACAATCAACCCCGTGCCAACGCCGCCAACGGATGCCCCGCCTTGAGCGCCTCACCTGAGGGAAAGACCATGGAAAACGCGCCTTCTTATTCCAGCCTCGCGCAGTATGTGGAAAAACCCATCGCCACGGTGCTGGTGGTGGACGACACGCCGGAAAACCTCACCCTGATGGGCAGCCTGCTGCGCGAGCATTTTCTGGTCAAGGTGGCCAATCATGGCGAGAAGGCGCTCAAGATTGCGCAGTCTGGCGCGCCGCCCGATCTGATCTTGCTCGACATCATGATGCCGGACATGGACGGCCATGAAGTGTGTCGGCGCCTCAAGGCCGGGTCGGCCACGCGGGACATTCCGGTGATCTTTCTGACCGCACGCTCCGAACCCGACGACGAGCGGGCGGGCCTGGCGCTGGGGGCCGTGGACTACATCACCAAGCCCATCAGCCCGGCCATTTTGCTGGCGCGCGTCAACACCCACCTGGCGCTCAAGGCCACGGCCGATTTTCTGCGCGACAAAAGCGCCTACCTGGAGCGCGAAGTGGCCATGCGCACGCTGGAGGTGCAGGCCATCCAGGACGTGACCATCATGGCCATGACCTCGCTGGCCGAAACCCGCGACAACGAAACCGGCAACCACATCCGCCGCACCCAGCTGTATGTCAAAACCCTGGCCGAGCGGCTGCGCCACCACCCGCGCTTCGAGCACCTGCTCAATGACCGCATGATCGAGCTGCTGTACAAGTCGGCCCCGCTGCA
>LNAP01002341.1_pt1 | contig 19122 bp, 17 predicted proteins | sample 602601 | NCBI WGS metagenome assembly LNAP01 (sample SAMN02440304, study PRJNA202911) | soil metagenome | biome: Subtropical and temperate rainforests or woodlands; isolation source: soil samples (1 kg each in a 20% v/v slurry with milli Q water) were... ...
CACGGCCAGGCTCGACAGCAGCATGGCCAGGGCGATGAAGATCACCGCGACAATCAGCGTGCTGCGGCGGGTCTGCTGGCGATAGGTTTGCGGATCGACAGGTTTGATCTCAAACATGCGGGATGCAGTCTCCATGAACTAAGTAGGGGTATTGCGCGGCGCGGCATCTTCTCATGGTTTGTGGGTGGGCGTGAGAAAGTTGAACGATGGCAGCCGGGGTTTTCTCTAACGCATGTATGCATCGTCAGCAAAGCGAAGGAGATGACTGTGACTGAGCAATCGAACAAGCCCGATGGCCCGCATTCGTCGGAACACGCCAGTGATCAGCACGATTTGGGGTTTGACCCAGACTCACCGGATGTGGCCGACCCGCAGGTCGACCCGGTCGGCCCGGCCATTGCGCCGTTGGACAAGAAGCACAAAGCCGGCAAGCAGCCGGCTTATGATCCCTTGGGCGATCTGAAACCATAACTTCACGCCCATCAGTGCAGGAGCTGGCAAACCAGCTCCTGCCGCAGCCCCTACAGGCGCTTGGGGGCGATCCAGGTGACGTCGGTGATGCCGTATTTCTCCGCCCATGGCCGCGTGGTCTTCTTGGTGCGCTCGTGGCCAGGACGGCCAATGCGCCCGACGTGGGCCACCCCGGCGTCACAGCTGGCCCAATGCCATGCCTCGGCGTTATTCATCACCTCCGCACGCACTACAAAAGACTTGGGCTCGCCATGCAGCCTGTATTGGATGGTGTAGATCGTTGCCGTGCCCATATTGCCTCCCTGTTTTGATATGGAGTTGATGCAATTAGGTTCAGAAAGGTTCAGAAAGTTTGCGCCCCATTCCTACGATCTATTGCCACAGATCAGTATTGGCAGCGGCAACGGTTACGGGTATTAGTGAAACCTTCGCCCGCGCCCAAGGATCGCGCCATGTCCCAGGATTCACCGAACCTGACCCACAGCCGCCTGTACCTGCAACGCCTGGGGTATGACAGCCCGCCAGCACCCACATTGGAAACCCTGGCGCAGTTGCAATTGCGCCATGTCTGTACCTTCGCCTTCGAAAACCTCTCGGTGTTGGCGCAACTGCCAGTGCCCCTTGATCTGGCCAGCATCGAGCAAAAAGTCCTGTTCGACGGGCGGGGAGGTTATTGCTACGAACTGAACCAGATGTTCCTGGCCTTGTTGCAAGAACTGGGCTTCGATGCTCGGGGCATCACCGGTCGGGTGGTCATAGGCGGGCCGCCTGATGCCCACACCCCGCGTACCCATCGCCTGAGCCTGGTGACCCTGGCGGGTGTGCGCTACATCAGCGATGTCGCGTTTGGTGGCATGGTGCCAAGCAGCCCGCTGCAACTGGACAATCTGGCGCCACAGGCCACGGCCCATGAACCCTATCGCCTGACCTTGAAGGACGGCAGCTACACCCTGTGGGCCCAGGTTGGCGAGGAATGGCGAGGGCTGTACGTGTTCGACCTGCAGCCGCAGTCGCACTTCGACTATGAACTGGGCAACTGGTATGTCTCGACCCACCCCGATTCGCCGTTCATCAAACAGTTGAAAGTGGCGCTGATCGGGCCCGGCCTGCGGCGTACGTTAAACAACGGCAACTACGCCGTTCATCACGTGGGCGGTGACAGCGAAAAACGCTCGATCACCGACGTCGACCAATTACTGGAACTGCTGCGTGAAGCGTTTGGTTTGCGCGTGCCCAAGCACCCACAGCTACGCCCGCGACTGGCGCAACTATTGGTCGATAGCTGATAGGCCTACTCTGGAAGGCTTGATCCAGAGCCTTCGCTGAAGCGTTTTACCTCCAACTCCAAGGCAAATTAAATCGAACCTTTTGCAAAGCAGGGGGTTCGAACCGTTTCTTGAATAATTTGCCCACCTAAAAAGGAGATGTAAAACGATGTCCAAACTATTCGGAAAAATCCTCAAGAATTCCTCGGTCCTGGCCCTGGTTGCCGCACCGGCGATGGTATTCGCTGCGCCGTCCACCGATCCGATTTCCACCTTCGGTATCCTCGGCAGCTACAACGACTTCAAGCTTGAAGGCGGTAGCGAAAGCGACAAGGATCATATGCCGGAAGCCGGCCTGTTCTATAACTTTGGCAACAAGCTGACTGCCGAGTCCGGCTTTATCTACCAGGCCGGCGTGGACGCCAAGTTTGGCAAGAAAAGCGACAACAAACTCAAGGAAGGCCAGGCCGACCTCGACCTGGGCTGGCGCGCCGCGCTGGATGCGCGCAACTTTGTCGATGTGCTGGTCGGCGGTGGCTACAGCTGGACCCGTTATGAGCCGGACTCTGGCGACTACGACATGAAACTCACCAACAAGTCGCCGTTTGCCAAGGCGGCGGTGGGTTACAACCATCAGTTCGACAGCATGACCATGCGCGTCGAAGTGGGCGCCCGACATACCATTGACGGCCGCGCCAAGCTCAAGGTTGACGGCATTGGCAGCGACACCGTGGACCTCAAGGACCGCACCAATCCCTACGCCGAAGTCAGCTTGCTGATGAACCAGAACGGCGACCTGCCGGTGATGGCGGGCCTGTATTACACCCGTACCGAGTACAAGCTCGACGCGGACTCCGAAGTGGCCGATAACACCAAGCTCAAGCGCGATGAGTACGGCTTCAAGGTCGGTCTGGCTTTCTAAGTCGGCTGTTGCGGGCGCCGGCGTTCTGTAATGGAGCGCCGGTCGCCCGACCCTGTCCGCCCAAGTCCCCCTTTGTGTCCCCCAATACCCTCAACGCCGCGCCGTCCCTGACTTAGTGTGAACCCAACTGTTCATACTAAAAAAGAGAGGCTGGCTATGTGGTCTACGACCTCCCGCCGCATGGGTTTGCTGCTGGCCTTGCTTGGCCTGCTGGCCGCCTGTGACGACAAACCGCAACATCCCCCGCAGCCTGCCACGGCAAGCAACGCCATGCCTGCCGACCCGGCGCTGGCCCAGCTCTACGACACCAGTTGCAAACTGTGTCACGCCAACCCTGCCTCCGGCGCGCCGTTGACCGGCGACAGCCAGGCCTGGAGCCCGCGTGTTGCCCTGGGCGCGGACACCCTGCTGGACCACACCCTCAACGGCTACAACGGCATGCCGCCGATGGGCCTGTGCATGCAGTGTTCCGAGGACCAGTTCCTGGGGCTGATCAGTTTTATGGCCGGTGTTCATATCCAATAACAACAATGGAGTAGGTAATGGTGCTTTCACGCAGGCAACTGTTGCAGCGCTCGGCGGTGGCCGGCGTATTTATGGCAATCAGCAGTAACCCGGCGCTGGCCCAATTGGCTCGCGCGCCGCGTTTGATCCCCTGGCGCAATTGGTCGGGCGCCCAAAGCTGCCTGCCCCTTGAGCGGCTGGCGCCCAAGGACCTGGGGGAGTTGGTGCAGATCATTCGCCAGGCGCCGGGCAAGATCCGCCCGGTGGGCTCGGGCCATTCATTCAGTGCCCTGGTACCGACAGATGGCACATTACTGTCACTGAGTTTTTTCAATGGCTTGCTCGAGCACGATGCCAGCAGCCTGCAAGCCACCTTCGCCGCCGGCACGCCCATGTCACGCATGGGGCCGGCGCTCAAGGCTGTCGGCCAGGCCCTGCCGAACATGGCGGACATCGACTATCAGACCCTGGCCGGCGCCATTTCCACCTCGACCCATGGCACCGGGGTTGGGTTTACCTCGTACTCAGCCGGTGTCACCGGCCTCCAACTGGTGACGGCCGAGGGCGAGGTGCTGGACTGCGACGCCGGGCGTGAGCGCGAGTTGTTCAACGCCGCACGGGTGTCGCTGGGCGCGCTCGGCGTGACCACCCGCGTGCGCATGCAAAACCGCACCCCTTACCGCCTGCGGGAGCGCCAATGGATAGCGTCGACCGAAGAGCTGTTGGAGGATGTGGCGAACAACACCCGCGAGAACCAGCACTGGGAGATGCTGGTGGTGACACATTCCGACTACGCGCTGTCCATCGCCCTCAACGAAACCACCGACGCGCCAACCCCGCCAATCGACCCGGCAGAGGCGGGCGGCAATGAGTTTGTGTCGATTATCGAGAACCTCGACAAATATGCTAGCGACTTCCCCGCAACCCGCCGCACGCTGCTGAACAGCCTGCGCTATTTCGCCAGTTTCCAGGACCGTGTGGCTGAATCGTTCGAGGTCTACGCCAACGTGCGCAATGTGCGGTTCAACGAGATGGAGTATTCGGTGCCCGCCGAACACGGTCCGGCCTGCCTGCGGGAAATCCTCAAGCTGATCCGCGACAAAGACCTGCGCACCTGGTTTCCCATCGAGTACCGCTACGTCAAGGCTGACGATATTCCCTTGAGCATGTTTGAAGGCCGCGACAGCTGTTCGATCTCGGTGCACCAGCACTACACCATGGACCATCACAACTTTTTTGCCGCGATCGAGCCCATCTTCTGGAAATACGCCGGCCGGCCGCACTGGGGCAAATTGCACACCCTCAATGCCCGCGCCCTGCAGGCCCTGTATCCGCGTTGGAACGAGTTCGCGCGGGTGCGCCAGGCCCTGGACCCCAGCGGCAAATTCCTTAATGCACACCTGTCATCAATCCTGGGAGTAGCCTGATGAACCGCAGACATTTCATGGTCGGCACCCTCGGCGCCGGTGCGTTGCTGGTGGCGGGCGCGGCGCTGCTGCGTCCGGCTGACCGAGGGTCGCCGTACAGCGAGTATTTTCGCCAGTTGAACCAGCAGCTCAAGGCCCATGGGCCCATGCGTCCGGTGCTGCTGATAGACCTGGATCGCCTGGATCACAACATCGACATCGTCATGCAATCGGTACAGCGTGGTGGCAAGCACCTGCGGCTGGTGGAGAAATCCCTGCCAGCACCGGGACTCTTGGCCTACATCGCCAAGCGCGCGGGTACCCGCCGCTTGATGTCGTTTCACCAACCCTTTCTCAACCACGACGCCCAGGTGTTTCCCGACGCCGATATCCTGCTGGGCAAGCCGTTGCCGGTGCGTTCTGCCGAGCTGTTCTATCAAGGCCATCAGGGGCCCTTCGACCCCGCCCGGCAATTGCAGTGGCTGCTGGATACGCCACAGCGCCTGCAACAATACCTGGCGCTGGCCCAGGGCCTGGGCACACGGCTACGGATCAATATCGAACTGGATGTGGGCCTGCACCGCGGCGGTATCAGCGATAACACGGTGCTGGGGCAGATGCTGGGGTTGATCAGTGCACACCCCCGGCACCTGGAATTTGCCGGCTTCATGGGCTATGACCCGTTTGTCGGCATGGGCGTGCCGGGCATCCTTGGCTCGCCCCAGACGTTGTTCGACAAGGTCATGCAGCGCTACAACGGCTTTGTCGACTTCACCCGCCAGCAGTTTGCAGGGCTGTGGCATGCCGGCCTGACGCTCAACACCGCTGGCAGCCCCAGCTATGGGATGCATGAGCAGGAGCAACTGAGCAGTGAAGTTTCCGTGGGCACCGCCATGCTCAAGCCAACGCACTATGATTTGCCATCCCTCAGCGAGCACGTCCCGGCGGCCTACATTGCCACGCCAGTGCTCAAAAGCACCGGCGCGGTCAACATCCCGGCGCTGGATGATAAATCCCGGTTGTTGTCCTGGTGGGATCGCAACCAGCGCGCGACGTTTTTTATCTATGGTGGCAACTGGATGGCCGAGTTCGAGTCGCCCTCGGGGCTGCAAAGTAATGGCTTGTATGGCCGCAGCTCCAATCAGGAGATGGTCAATGGCTCGCCGGGGGTTGGCTTGAACATCGACGATCAGGTGTTCATGCGCCCGACCCAGACTGAATCGGTGCTCTTGCAGTTTGGCGATCTGCTGGCGGTGCGCGGCGGTAAAATTGTCGACAGTTGGCCGGTTTACAGCGGTTGAAATGACGCACTCCTGCGCAGGAACTGGCCTGTGGCAAGGGGGGCTTGTTGTGGCAAGCCCCCTCGCTTCAGGCGGATCCTACAACGCAAACGGAATCGTCAGCTTGGCCCACAACATATCGCCTTCCGGCCGGTTCTCTACATCAAACTCCTTGGCCCAACGAATCTCCGCACTGGCGTACTTGAGAAAGGTGAAGTACACCGCCGGCCCCACCGCAAACACCTGGCCCCGCACCCCATCGTCGACATCTTCGCCGTAGATATTGGTGACAGTGCGCCCGTACTGCTTATCGTCAGTCGTCTGCTTGAGATAGTAGCCATTGATACCCAGGCTCAGGTTGTCGGTCACCTTGTAGCTGGCCGAGTAGTCGAAGTGGAAAATCTGCCCGGAACGGTAGTCCGTGGCGTGGTTTTCCTTGTTGAAACTGTAGGTGGTCTTGATCGACAGCTCAGTGCGCTCGTCAGGCAGCCATGTCACCGACACCAGGGGCTTGTAGGTGTAGAAGTTGTTGCTGGTATTGGCCAGGCGGGAAGCATCGTACTCACCGGTAGGCACGGTGATTTCCACGGCGGCACCCAGGGTCAGGTTTTTGCCCAGGTCCCACAGGATTATCGGCGCGATGGTGGTGTCACCCATGCTTTCGCGCTGGTCAGACATGCCGAACAGCGCCACTTGTTGCTTGAGGTACGGCTGCGCGATGTAGCCGCCCAACCGCCCGCCAAACACCCGCAACGGGCTCAGGTAGTCCAGGCGCGGGATGATCGCGTCCGAGCGGATCTTCACCTGCGGCACTTTGCCCCCCAGGGAACTGATGTCCAGTTTCGTCGCTTCATAGTGGTTGTAGTAAAGGTTGAAAGCGAACATGTGGTCCGGCAGGTGATCGACATCCAGGGGCAGGATGTAAAAGCCGTCGGTACCAGGGCCGATATTGTCTACGCCGCCCTCGGTGGCCAGGGTCGGCAGGCTGATGCTGATAAGCGCCAGGGCAAAGGGCAGGGGGGCAAGCGCACGGGTCGGATTCATGTCAGGGCTCATTATTATTGTTGGAAGGTCGGCCCTCACCGGGGCCTGGCCCATACAAATAAGCCCTTGGCGCCCTAGTGGGCAGGGTATTGGCGGCCACATAAGGGGGCTTTGCCGGACAGCGTTCATTCAGAGTGCGGCGAGCCTTGCAAGCACCTATGATTGTCAGGATGTTTCTAAAACAATAACCGGGCATACAGTCGGGAATCGCAGATCCATGCACAGCAAAACCGTTGATCCACATTACGAATTGGCCCTGGTCTCGCCCTTTCTCCTGCAAACCCTGGGGCAGGTTGTGGCGCAAAAGGGCGCCAATGCCGAGCATCTTTGCCGTGGCCTGGGGTTCACCCTGGCGGACCTGGACGACCCGGCGCTGCGCATTTCCTACCGCCAGGCCGTGGCGATGATCCAGCGGGCCCTCAAGGTCATGCCTGAGCAGGGTCTGGGCCTGTGTGTCGGCAATCAGAATGTGCTGGGCACCCTGGGTTTGCTGGGGCATGTCATTTCGTTGTGCAAGACCCTGCGCGATGCCTTTGCCGTGGGCGAACGGCACCAGCACACCTCCGGCGGTATCGCCACCTCGCGCACCCTTGAAGGCGCGCTGGAGGTCATGGTCGAGGTCGAATGCCTGCTGCCCTATGCCGACGTCCAGGTTTTTGCCGCCGAAGAGTTCTTTGCCAGCCTCATGGTCTACGGTCGGACCCTGGTGGGCAGCGAATTCAAGCCGTTGCGCATGGAGTTCATGCATGCGCCGCCGGTGTATGCCGCCGAGTACCAGCGCTTGTTCGGTGATGATGTGCGTTTTGGCTGCCTGCACAACCGCATGGTGCTTGAGGCCCGCTGGCTCGACGTGCAATTGCCCAATCACCATGCCCTGGCATTGCGCCAGGCCCTTGGCCTGCTGGAACTGGAAAGTGCCCAGCTGCACCGCAAAATGGACCTGATCCAGGCGGTGGAGCGCGCTATTTCCCGCGACTTGCAGGGCAGTCAATTGGAGAAGGTCGCCAGTGACCTGAACATGAGCGGGCGCACCTTGCGTCGGCGCCTGACCGACCACGGGCTGACGTTCGAAGCCTTGCTGGAACAGGTGCGTCGTGCCCGGACCATGGGTTTGCTGGGCAACCCCGGGCTGTCCATCGAGCGTATTACCCAAGAGGTCGGCTACAGTGACGTACGCAGCTTTCGCCGGGCGTTCAAGCGCTGGACGGGGCTCAGTCCCAGTGCGTTTCGCAGCGTGGGCTGAGGGCCGGCGCGTGGCCGTGGATTTGCATTGAACCCTGTGGCGCGGGCAGTGCCACATGATGGCAACGCACACTTATCTGGAGGTTGGCATGCGCACCATTGATCTGGCGGGTACCCCGGTTCCGGTCATCGGCCAAGGCACTTGGCGTATGGGGGAAGATTCTGCACGGCGAACAGCGGAAGTCGCTGCCCTGCAATTGGGTATCGACGAGGGCATGACCCTGATCGACACCGCCGAGATGTACGGCGAAGGCGGTGCGGAAGAAGTGGTCGGGGAGGCGATCCAGGGGCGCCGGGACCAGGTGTTCCTGGTCAGCAAGGTCTACCCGCACAACGCCAGTAAAACCGGGGTCCCACGGGCCTGCGAAGCCAGCCTCAAGCGCCTGGGCACCGATCACATCGACTTGTATCTGCTGCACTGGCGCGGGCAATACCCTCTTGCAGAAACGGTTGACGCCTTTGAGCGGCTGCGCGATGCCGGCAAGATCGGGCGCTGGGGCGTGTCCAACTTCGACGTATCGGATCTTCAGGAGCTGGCATCACCCGCCTGCGCCACCAATCAGGTGCTCTACAACATCGAGCAGCGCGGCATTGAGTTCGACCTGCTGCCCTGGTGGCAACAACACAACCTGCCGTTGATGGCGTACTGCCCGATCGCCCAGGGAGGAGACCTGCTGAGCAGCCCCACCCTCAAGCAGATTGCCCGTCGACACGAGGCCACACCGGCTCAAGTGGCCCTGGCATGGGTACTGCGGCAGGACCGCGTTATCGCCATCCCCAAAGCCGTGAGCCCCGAACACGTGCGCCTCAACGCGGCGGCGGCCAGGCTGGTTCTTGACGAGCATGACCTGGATGCCATCGACCGGGTATTCGGCGCACCAATCCGCAAGCATCCGTTGGCGATGGTGTGACACACCCGACTGCAACGGCATCGCAGCTTGCGACGCCGTTGCTGCCGGGTCGGGCTTCAGCCGGCCACCGGGCTGCGCCAGTCGTCAGAGCCTGAAGTGCCCGAAACCTCATGGGTCCAGACGATTTTGCGGTAGGTAAAGTGCACATCTTCCAGGTGGGTGAAATGCGCATTTCCCGGATCCTGGCAGTTGGGCATCCGTGACTGGATGTCGACGATGATCGCGTCCTCCAACTCGATGGTGAAGTAGTGCTCCTGGGTACCGGCGGATGATGTGCGATACCACTCAAGGCGGCACTTGACCATTTCCCCGGACGTCAGCGCGCTGAACAGCAGCGGCGAAGATTTATCGAATACCTTGCTGATCATCAGCGGCTTATGGACACGCTGGCCGGTGGGCTGGCCCGATTGCGGATCGCGGGGAATGATGACCTGATGCTGGAATGCCTCGACCAGGATCTGATCCTCGTGGCCTTCCTGATAGATGTTGCCTACCGAATCCTGGGTGAACGTGCCTGCCGTGATCAAACCTTGCTTGGTGCCGGTGATCGAGAGGTATGCGGGTGTTGGCATGACGGGTTTCCTTGCCTGACAGATAAGTTTGCGCCGAGGGGCGCCGTTGCCGGATGGGCGCTGCTTACTAACAAGAAGTGTGCCGGATTTCAGTCGGCCTAATAAAATAAGGGCGCTTGTTCATGGTGGAGACTTAATAGGTGTCGAGTTAGAAGGGCTTTAGTCTTTGAAGTTGAGTTTGTTTGCGCAGTAGTGCGCAGTTAATTGCCTGGTCAGCGTACGTCGCAGTGTTGATAGGTGGATATATAGTTTTAATGCAGCTTGCCTGGAAAGTGTGCGCAGCTTTTTGCGCAAGGGTGCTGGCAGGTATGTCGCCCAATAAAATGGGCTGTTTTATTGGGTGGGAAGAGGGTCGTTGAGCACGCTTAGTTACAAAATTGCGGGCTGCTTTGATTTTGTAGGAATCTCCTTAAGTGCGCCTGGCTGACTTGCCCAATAAAATACAGCTGGCTATGGTTCGTACTTGTCGCTACACGGAAACGGAATTCAGTAAGTGAGGTGTTGGCGTTTATATAGATGCTTGCCCTACTTTAATTGAGCATTGATCAGCACACTGCGGCCATCATGGTTTATTCAGACAAACTTTCTGCTTATTACTTGAAACTTGCCCGGTCGCCGATTTCGGTTGACTGTTTTGCAGGGGAGGATATGCGTTTTTCGGCGGGATACGAAGCGCTGGAAAGTGAGCTGGAAAAAGCCCGCTCGATCCATGGCAACAGCCAGCCGGACTGGCAGTCCGTAGTGGACCAAAGTGAAGCCTTGTTGCGTCACGAATCCAAGGATTTGCGGGTGGTTGCCTGGTTGACATGGGCTCTGTATCAACGCGAGTCCTTTTCCGGCCTGCTCGCCGGGCTCGGCCTGTTGCGCGACCTGTGTGAGCACCATTGGGCGACGGTTCACCCCCTCAAGCAGCGTACCCGCATTGCGGCCTTTGGCTGGTTGGTGCAGCGCATTGAACCGGTGTTGGCGCAGAGTTTTTCGCTCAAGCACCAGCGTTCCCTGTTCCAGTGCCTGGCCGAGCAATTGTCCGACCTTGACCAGTTGTGGGTCAGGCACCTGGGGGACGATGCGCCGTTGCTACTGGCTGCGCGCAGGCAACTGGCGGACAAGCTGCAACAGGCCCAGGAGAACGATCCGCCGCCATCCGGGGTGAGCGGGGTGGTTGCCCAGGTCAAGCAGGTCGCGACCCAACTGCTGGCGCCTGAGCCGGTGGTGAACAACGAAAAAGACGTTCACAGGCTCCTGCGTACGCTGCAGGACGGCGCTCGACCGCTGTGTACCTGGTGGCTGCGCCAGAACGCCACTGACCTGCGGGCCTTGCGCCTGAACCGGACGCTGGGCTGGCTGGGTATCACTGGTCTTCCCGACAGCAACAGCGAACAGATAACGCCGTTGCGTGGGTTGCTGCCCGACAAACTCAAGCGCTACCAGGAGCGCTTTGCCCAAGGGCATTACGCCGACCTGTTGCTGGAGCTTGAGGCCAGCCTGGCGGGCGCGCCTTTCTGGTTTGACGGCGTGCGCATGCTCTGGGAGTGCCTCCAGGCGCTGCAGGCCGAACTGGCGATGGTCGAGACAGAGATTCAGTTCGCCCTGTTGCTGCAACGATTACCGGGGGTCGCTCAATTGCGCTTCCACGATGGAACACCCTTTGCCGACGCTACCACTCGCGGGTGGATCGACAGCCAGGTCAGTCACCACCTGCAGGCAAGGGTGCCGCCCAGGAATATTGCCAGAGTTGGTCCGGCGCCATGGGAGGAGGCCTTGCAGACGGTCGCTCCGTTGCTGCGCAAGGAGGGGCTGAAGGCCGCTGTCCAGGCCTACAAAAACGCCATGCAGGCTGCGCGAGGTGACCGTGCCCGGTTTTATTGGCGCCTGGGCCTGGCTCGGTTGTGTATCCAGGGTGCCAAGCATGAGTTGGCCAGGATCCAGCTTGAACAGCTTGAGCAGGAGTTGCAGCACGGCAGCCTGCATCGCTGGGAACCGGACCTGACCCTGGAGGTGTTGCAACTGTTGTACGCCTGTTACGACGTATTGCCCCAGGGCCATGGTCTGCGCGAGCGCAAGGACGATGTCTATCGCAAGCTGTGCCAGGTCGATCTGGAAGCGGTACTCCAATAGGTTTTCCGTCATTACGCAAAGGAGAAACATCATGGCCAAAGAAGGTTCGGTCGCCCCCAAGGAACGCATCAACATCACGTTCAAGCCGGCCATAGGCGGTGCCCAGGAAGAGGTTGAGCTACCCCTGAAGCTGCTGGTCCTGGGTGACTTCACCCAGCGCGAAGACACACGCAAGGTCGAAGACCGCAAGCCCATCGGTATCGACAAAAACACGTTCGACGAGGTGCTGGCCAAGCAAGCCTTGAGTCTGCAGCTGGGTGTTCCCAATCGACTGCAGGAAACCGATGAAGCCGATGAGTTGCCCATCCAGGTCCGCATCAACGCCATGCGGGACTTCAACCCGGCCCAACTGGTCGAGCAGGTTCCGCAATTGAAAAAGCTGATGGAGTTACGTGAGGCGCTGGTCGCGCTCAAAGGCCCCCTGGGCAATACACCGAGCTTTCGCAAGGCCATAGAAAGCGCCTTGGCCGATGACCAGGCCCGTGCACGGGTATTGGCCGAACTGGGGCTGAACAGCCCCGACCCATGACTTTCTCAGTAAAAGGACACTGACCTTATGACCACTAGCCCTAGCGCCCAGGCCACCCCCCTGGATAGCGCATACAGCATTCTCGACGACATCATCGCCCAGACCCGCCTGACGGCCGATGATGGAACCTACGACATCGCCAGGCGCGGTGTGGCGGCCTTTATCGAGGAATTGATCAAGCCACAAAACCGAGGCGAGCCGGTCAAGAAACAACTGGTGGACCGCATGATTGCCGAGATCGACGCCAAGCTCAGCCGGCAAATGGACGAAATCCTCCACCATCCCGACTTCCAGGCACTGGAAGCGGCCTGGCGGGGTTTGCAGCTGCTGGTGGATCGCACCGACTTCCGGGAAAACATCAAGATCGAGCTGCTCAACGTCTCGCGGCAGGACCTGCTGGACGATTTCGAGGACTCGCCGGAGGTTGTGCAGTCGGGCCTCTACAAACATACCTACAGCGCCGAATACGGTCAGTTTGGTGGTCAGCCTGTCGGCGCCATCATCGCCAACTATTTCCTGTCGCCCAGCGCGCCTGACGTCAAGCTGATGCAATACGTATCCAGCGTCGCCTGCATGGCTCATGCACCGTTCATTGCCGCCGCCGGGCCGGGTTTCTTCGGTCTGGAGAGCTTTACCGGCCTGCCGGACCTGAAGGATCTGAAAGACCATTTCGAAGGGCCGCAGTTTGCCAAATGGCAGAGCTTCCGCCAGAGCGAGGATGCCCGTTACGTGGCCTTGACGGTGCCACGCTTTCTCCTGCGAACGCCCTACGACCCGGTGGACTGCCCGGTCAAGACCTTCGCCTATAACGAGCATGTGGTCAGCAGTCATGAGCATTATCTGTGGGGCAATACGGCCTACGCCTTTGCCACGCGCCTGACTGACAGCTTCGCCCGCTTCCGTTGGTGCCCCAACATCATTGGCCCGCAAAGCGGGGGCACGGTGGAAGATCTGCCGCTGCATCACTTCCAGAGCATGGGCGAAATCGAAACCAAGATCCCCACCGAGGTGCTGGTCTCCGACCGTCGTGAGTACGAGCTGGCGGAGGAGGGCTTCATTGCCCTGACGATGCGCAAGGGCAGCGACAACGCGGCGTTCTTTTCCGCCAGTTCCGTGCAGAAACCCAAGCGCTTCGGCATCAGCGCCGAGGGCAAGGCCGCCGAGTTGAACTACAGACTGGGCACCCAACTGCCGTACATGATGATCGTCAACCGCCTGGCGCACTATTTGAAAGTGCTGCAGCGCGAGCAGTTGGGTTCGTGGAAGGAACGTACCGACCTGGAGTTGGAACTCAACAAGTGGATTCGCCAGTACGTCGCGGACCAGGAAAACCCCAGCGCCGAGGTTCGGGGGCGACGTCCATTGCGGGCGGCGCGGATTGTTGTCAGTGATGTTGACGGCGAGCCAGGCTGGTATCGCATCAACCTCAGCGTACGCCCGCACTTCAAATACATGGGGGCGGATTTCACCCTGTTCCTGGTTGGCAAGCTCGATAAAGAATGAGCCGGGGGCCTGAGATGAGTCACTACAGCGGCTTCCTTGAGCGCCTTGCAGGCACCGCGCCTCAGTCGACGGGGCGCACGCCACTCGCCTGTGTCGCCGCGTCGGTGGCCACCCACCTGGGCAACATGCTCAGCACCCGAGCGGGCAGTGTGCAGACGCTGCCCGACTATGGCCTGCCGGACCTCAATGACATGCGTCTGAGCCTGCACGAATCCCTCAGCCAGGCACGCTTTCTGATCGAGCGGTTTATCGCGGCCTACGAACCGCGCTTGAGCAACGTACGGGTCGTTGCGTTGCCACGGGATCGCGACCCGCTAGCCCTGGCCTTTGATATCCAGGGCGCGTTGACCATCGACGGCGTCGTGCAAACCGTGGTGTTTTGCGCAAGCCTGACGGGCAACGGACGTGTCGAGGTCGCCCCAGGTGTCCTTTAACCGCTATTACCAGAGCGAACTCAATGCCTTGCGGCAGTTGGGGCGACGCTTCTGCGAACGCAATCCGGCGCTTGCCCCGTTCCTCGGGGACAGTGGCCGGGATCCGGATGTCGAGCGGTTGCTTGAGGGCTTTGCGTTCCTGACGGGCCGCTTGCGACAGAAGCTCGACGACCAGTTGCCCGAGCTCAGCCATTCGCTGATGCACCTGTTGTGGCCCAACTACATGCGCCCGTTACCCGCGTTCAGCATGTTGCAGTTCGCACCGCTGCTGCGTGCCGGGCCGGCGGTCACGGTCGAGCGGGACACGCCGGTGGAAAGTCTGGCGATTGACGGTGAGCGTTGCCGTTTTCGCACCTGTTACGCAACGGATGTGCTGCCCCTGCAAATCAGCGCGCTGGATTACTCGGCCCAGGGGGAGGGGGCATTGTTGAGCCTGCGCCTGGAGATGACCGCCGAAGGACATATGGGCGAACTGGTGCTTGAGCACCTGCGCTTGCATTTTGCCGGGGAACGCTACGTCAGCCGAATGCTGTACGTGAGTCTGCTGCGCCACCTGCACGGTATCGAACTGCTGCTACTCGATGGGCAGGGCGAACCGCTGCAGGCCCATGACGGGCAGGTGCGGTCACTGCAACTGCCGGCCTGCGGGGTTCAGCCAGCAGGTTTTTCAGAAGCAGAGGCATTGCTGCCTTATCCGCCGAATGCGTTCACTGGGTATCGGCATCTGCAGGAGTATTTTGCGTTTCCAGAGAAGTATCTGTTTGTCGACGTCGGTGGTCTGGATGTTCTGCAAACCTTGCCGGTTGACGTGCTCAAACAGGTGCGGGGCGTTGAGTTGCGCTTCAAGCTTGGCCAGCGCAATCCCGAGCAGGTGCAGCCCACACTGGACAACGTGAAGCTGTTTTGCACGCCGGTGGTCAACCTGTTCAAGCACGATGGAGTGCCGATCCGACTGGATGGCCGGCAGGACGAGTATCTGCTGCTGGGGGCTGACTATGCGCCAGGTCATTGCGCGGTGTTCTCCGTCGACCAGGTCACGGGATGGCGTCCGGGTGGCCTGGGCTACCAGACGTATGTGCCATTCGAGTCGTTCGAGCACGATGAGCAGACTGCGTGCTACAGCATCCGCCAGCGGCCCTCCGTGCAACACAGCGGGCTGGATACCTACCTGAGCTTTGGCAGTCGCCAGTCCGGTGATCAGGAAACCCTGTCTGTCGAGATGACCTGCACCAACCATGATTTGCCACGCAAATTGCGTATCGGTGACATCAATCAAGCGTGCGAGCAAACACCCGAATTCCTGTCCTTCAGCAATATCACGGCAGCCACCCCTGGCATTGCGCCCCCGCTGGACAGCGACTTTCTCTGGAAGCTGATCAGCAACATGTCGCTCAACTACCTGTCCCTGAGCGATATCAATGCGCTGAAAGTGGTGCTCGAGACCTATGACCTGCCGCGCTACCACGATCGCCAGGCGGAAAAAGTCAGCATCCGCAGGCTGGGCGGGTTGCGCTCGATCAGCCAGCGGCCGATTGACAGATTACACGGCGGTTTGCCGATTCGAGGTGTGGCAATCGACCTGACCGTCGACCTCCAGCACTTCCTCGGAGAGGGCGACCTGTTTGTGTTTGCCTCGGTCCTCAACGAGTTTTTTGCCCTGTATGCGAGCCTCAACTCGTATCACGAACTGCGTGTTACCAGCACACAAGGAGAGGTGTACCTATGGCCATCCCGGATGGGCCTGCAGGCTCTGCTTTAACCGAACTGTCGCGGACCATTCGCGAGTACTCGCTGTTCCAGGCGATCTCGCAGGTGATCGAGCGTTTGCGTGACGCCCATCCGTCCCTGGGCGATGAGGCGCTGTATGAACGCCTGGAGTTCCAGGCCAACCCGGGGTTGGGGTTTCCCGGCAACGATATTGACCGGGTGACGTTCTTTGTCGAGGGCGGGCAACTGCGCGCACGTTTGCGCCTCAACGTATTGGGACTGGTGGGGGCGAATTCGCCACTGCCGGCGTTTTATGGTGAACACGCATTGACCGAACGGGCGGGCGGTAATCCTGTCGGCGATTTTCTCGACCTGTTTCACCACCGCCTGCATCGGTTGATGCTGCCTTTGTGGCGCAAGTACCGCTACCGGGCGTGCTTTCGGGCGGGAGCCAGCGACCCGTTTTCCGAGCAGATGTTCGCCCTGATAGGCCTGGGCGGCCGTGCCGTTCGGGGCGCGACGCAACTGGACTGGAAGCGCCTGCTGCCCTACCTGGGCTTGCTGGGTATGCGCGCCCATTCGGCGGCGCTTATCGAAACGGTGCTGCGTTACTACTTCAAGCACCCGCAGTTGCTGATCGAACAGTGCGTCAAGCGCAAGGTGGTGATTGCCCGCAGGCAACGCAACCAATTGGGTCAGGCCAGCAGCCTTCTGGGCCAGAACCTGGTCCTGGGGCGGCAGGTCGTCGACCGTGCCGGCAAGTTCAGGGTGCATATCCAGAACCTCGACTGGCAGCGGTTTCATGATTTTCTGCCCACCGGCGCAAGCCACTCTCCGTTCGGCGCGCTGGTGCGTTTCGCCGTGCGCGATCCGCTGGACTATGACCTGCGTCTGGTGCTGCGTACTGAGGAGGTACGGGCGCTGCATATAGGCCAGCGCAATGTGTGCCGGCTGGGGTGGACCAGTTGGATGGGGCAGGCGCGCGCGGATGGCGTGCTCACCCTGGCCAATAAACTCGGTAGAAACGGATGACGATGATGAATGTGGACTTGCAACAACTGATTCGCGTGTTGACGACACACACTCGCCGAGACCTGGAGCGTGCCGCCGAACGCTGTGTGACCCGGGGCGGGACGCAAGTCCTGGTGGAGGACATGTTGCTGGCGCTACTGGAGCACCCGCAAGGATTGCTGGTGCGCGCGCTGCAAGATGCCGGTGTCGAACAGGGCGAGTTGCAAGCCACCCTGCAGCCCAGGGTGGGCCAGGGCACTTCACGCAATCCGGTGTTTGCGCAGTTGCTGGTGCAATGGTTGCAACAAGCGCTGGTGGTTGCCCAACTGGAATTGGCGCAATCCCAGGTCGGTGACGCAGCCTTGATCCTCGCCTTGCTGCGTAACCCACAGTCTCACGCAGGCAGTCGTTATCAGGTGCTGCTGGCGCGCCTCGATGCGCAGCGCCTGCTTGAATTCGCCTTGAATGCCGAGATTGAGGGTTCCCGTGGGACAGCCGGCGCCAACAATGAGTCGTTGTTGCAGCGCTTCACCCATGATCTGACTCAGCAAGCCTTAGAGGGGCGGGTTGACCCGGTATTGTGCCGCGACGCAGAAATCCGCCAACTGACCGATATCCTGGCGCGTCGGCGCAAGAACAATCCGATCATTGTCGGTGAGGCCGGTGTCGGCAAGACTGCGCTGGTCGAGGGTCTGGCCCGGCAGATCGCCTGTGGGCAAGTGCCGCCAGTGCTCAAGGATACGCGCCTGCTGGTCCTCGACATGGGGCTGCTGCAGGCCGGTGCCAGCATCAAGGGCGAGTTCGAGCGGCGGCTCAAGGGCGTTATCGACGAAGTGAATGCCTCACCGGTGCCGGTGATCCTGTTTATTGACGAGGCACACACCTTGATCGGTGCCGGCAGCGCGCCCGGCAGCGGCGATGCGGCGAACCTGCTCAAGCCGGCGCTGGCCCGTGGCGAGCTGCGTACCATCGCCGCCACCACCTGGTCGGAGTACAAGAAATACTTCGAAAAGGATCCGGCATTGGCCCGGCGCTTTCAGCCGGTGCATGTCCAGGAGCCCAGTGTCGATGACGCAGTGACCATCCTGCGGGGTCTCACTGCGGTGTATGAAGCCAGCCATGGCGTGTACGTGCGCGATGACGCCGTGGTTGCCGCCGCGCAGTTGTCTGCCCGTTACCTGGCGGGGCGACAGTTGCCCGACAAGGCCGTGGATCTGCTCGATACGGCCTGCGCCCGTGTGCGCATCAGCCTGGTGACAGCCCCGCCGGCGTTGCAGGCCGTGGCGGCGCAGCTGGCTGAAAGCACCGGCCAGCACCAGGCGCTTTGCCGCGATAGGGACGCTGGGTTACCTATAGATCCGGGCGCGCTGCAGGTTCTGGCTGCACGCCTGCAAACCATCGGTTGCGAACACGAGCACCTCAAGCAGTGCTGGACGCGCCAGCGCGAGATGGCCGAAGCGATACTGGCCCTGCGCATACAGGTGAGCCAGGCTCGTCAGTCGGGGCAGGCAATCGAGGTGCTTGAGCAGCAATTGTGCGAGGCCCACGGCAGTCTGCTGGCCGAGCAATCTCACCAGCGCCTGGTCAGCTTCGAAGTGTGCCCACGGCTGGTGGCGGAAGTAGTCAGCGCGTGGACGGGAATTCCGCTGAGCCAGGTGGCCTGCGAGCACAGCACCCAGGTCCGCGATTTCGCCACCGATCTGCGGGCGCGCATTCTTGGCCAGGCGCACGCCGTACAGGCGCTGGATCGCTCGATGCGTGCGGTTGCGGCAGGCCTGAACCGCCCCGATGCGCCCGTGGGCGTGTTTCTGCTGGTCGGCCCCAGTGGCGTCGGCAAGACAGAAACGGCACTGGCCCTGGCCGAGCTGTTGTATGGCGGTGAGCGGTTCCTGACCACTATCAACATGTCCGAGTACCAGGAGCCACACTCACTGTCGCGCCTGATAGGTGCTCCGCCCGGGTATGTCGGCTATGGCGAAGGTGGCGTCCTCACCGAGGCGGTCAGGCAAAAGCCCTATTCGGTGCTGCTGCTCGATGAAGTCGAGAAGGCGCACTCCGGTGTGATGAACCTGTTCTACCAGGTCTTCGACAAAGGGCGGGCCAATGACGGTGAGGGACGTGAGATCGACTTTCGCAACACCCTGATCCTGATGACCTCCAACCTTGGCAGCGAATGCACCATCGACCTGTGCCGGGCTACATC
>LNAP01002342.1_pt1 | contig 19118 bp, 15 predicted proteins | sample 602601 | NCBI WGS metagenome assembly LNAP01 (sample SAMN02440304, study PRJNA202911) | soil metagenome | biome: Subtropical and temperate rainforests or woodlands; isolation source: soil samples (1 kg each in a 20% v/v slurry with milli Q water) were... ...
AAATCCTAGATGAAATCTTTGAGAACTTTGAACTTAAGCACTGCAAAGAAGTTGAGACGTTCGAAGTTGATTCGATTGAAGAAATTAATGACTTATACAAGATATTCTTAGAAGAAGGATTTGAAGGCGCAATGGTTCGTCTTGATTCACCCTATCGATATAGTTTTAACGAACGGCACTGTAAGGACCTGCTCAAAATGAAAGAGACTTACGATGAGCACTATGAAATCGTTAGATATGAAACAGGTGAAAAGGGTAAAGCAGCAGGTGCTATCATGATTGTATGTAAAACACCGGATGGTAAAGAATTTCCCGTTACCCCAGCAATGGAATTACCGGACCGCATTGCACTGACTAAAAAAATGAGTGAAGTTGAACCAAATGGACGTTCTCATTTTGAAAATCATTGGCTCGGACGCATGCTCACTGTATATTTCGATGAACTTTCAAAAGACAAGGTACCTCAAAGAGCTAGAACTAAAATGGAAATTCGTGATTTAATTTAATCAATACAATTAACTGGAAGTACTGCAACTAATGACCCACTTTTAATAATATTATTTATTTTTTCTTAATTTCACAAAGTGGTTTATCATAATAGACTTTTGTTAAACAGTCATCTTTTTGACAAAACCCACAATGGTACCAAACTGGCTTAGGAGGTACTAATTCTTCATTAACTTGTGTTATTTCAATAATAGGCTGACATGCTACATCGCTAACTAAAGTAATATATTGTGCTTTATCGGCATTTAACCTCAAAAACTTATATTCTGGTTCTTCTATACCGATTTCGGTACGAATATCGTTATTAATGATAAGTTGAAGTTTATAATTTGCTATTTTAGCATATGAATAATTTAATAACCCTTTACAGTTCGAATCATTTTGATATTTTTCATCCAGATAATATCTATGCACCCAATTTACTTTTTCAGAAAATTTTATATTTTCTAGAATTTCAGCAAAATCAACAATATAGTCTGAAGTTGGCACTGTTACAAATTCAGTGGTGATATCCTTAATATATAGCTTCATACCTTCTGTATTTTTAATTCGCAATTTTGAAATCCACCCTGAAACATCAAACTTAACAGAAGTCAATTTTTACTACATTCCGAATAAATCTTTAAACTAAAAACAACAAAAAATAAAACAGTTTTAAAAGCCTATTCTGCTATCAAAATTGTACATTTTGATACCGTTCAGGTAGAAGCTTAGGATCTACCCTGACAACATCGGTGATCTCAGGCTGGTAGGTACAGTTTGTAAATTTAGTTTCTACACATCTGTGCATATTTAGCCCAAAATAACGATAATCAGGTTCATCCGGAATATCATCAGTGGTTTTAGTCGGTGTATCATTTACGCATGCTATAATTAATTGTGCCGTGGATACGCGCAGGTTAAAACTGAAAATTCTCTTCAACTGGTCGAAATAATTATTAGCATTTTCATTATCCTTAATTACATATTCTAGATACTTACTAGTATATTCCTTATTATAAAAATCCATCATCATATGCTTAAAATCAACAATATAATCTGAAGTTGGCACAATAAGTAGTTCCATACCATGTGCTACCAGTTTAGCACCTTCTGCATTTTTAACTCTAAAACTTTCAACAAATCCATTGATACGGAAATCATGTTCTGTGATTTTTTCAACTTTAGTAGTTTCAACAGCTTCAACGTTTGACATTTTATTATAATTTACTACAACATACATCTTTAAAATAAAAAAAATAAAATCTCTAATTTATCAAGCTTTCAATTTACCTTCCCGTAGTTCTTTCATTGTTTTAAATATATGGTTTAAAGTCTGATTATCCTTAATAATTGGTAAATCAAGATATATAAAGTTTTTATTTACTGATATAGTTAGAGTTAAATCAATCTTATGTATTATTTTTAGAATTTCAGTCGCGGCAACATCACAATCTATATTGTGAGATTTATAGTAAAAACAGATTGCTTTCAGAAGTAAACCGGGGCTACATATCTGTTTATTCCAATTTTCAAACATCCAATTAAATGCAGCCTCGGTTAATGGTTTAAATTCATTAATTACGTAATCGTTTATAATATTTCGGTCAGAAATACATCTTTCGATTACAACCCTTAACAATTTATAATTGTCCAATAAATAAGCCACATTTACTAATTCACCCCTATCAATACTTTTACTATGAAATTTAATCATTAAATTTACAAGTTTCGGCAATTGTAAATAATGCGCAAAGTACATAATATTCACAATTTCAGTAATATTTACATCTTTTACAACTATTCCATAAATGTATTTTATTGTATTGATTACAGAATTATCTGAATGTTCGGGAAATCTAATTATATTTTCAGAAGCTTCTTTCATATCGCTATTAATTATTGCTTTCAAAATAGGTGATATTTTTGACAATATAAGCTTATGTGCAAGGATTTTATCGCCATTATTAAGTAAAATTGTAATATCACTATATTCTGAATTATTGAAAAACTCATTTACAACGACAGGCTTAGCCATTTTCTGTTAATTTTTAAAATCTTCTGTATAATATAAATTCTTAATACTAAATTCAATTTTAGATAGATGAAATCTAAAACAACCCATAGAAGTATAGACCATGGCGCATTAAAATCGCCTGATGATCCTTCAGATTGGATTTTTGAACATTTAGCTCATGGTCCTCCAGGCACATATGTAAAAGAATTTCCTGATGAGTTTGATTTGCGCGATTATGCTATGCCGGTTCGTAATCAGGGTAAAAGAGGCACATGTGCAGCATTTACCGCGGCAGCAATTAAAGAAATTCAGGAAAATCGCGAGACTGCATTTTTTGAATATATGTCACCTGAATTTATTTATTATCATAGGCAAAATAAACCGTCAAATGGGATGTACGGTAGGAATGTATTTCAGATTCTTCAAAAGGTGGGCACGGTTCCCGAATCAATGTACCCATATACGGAAAATGGGAAGCCGGAGCCCCCAACTGAAGAACTATATGAACATGCATCACAATATAAAATTGCGAATTTTGCAAAAGTTACAACTATAGATGGTCTTAAACGTGCCTTATTAGAGCTAGGCCCGTGTTATCTTTTACTACCTCTTTACTCAACTAATGAAAAATTTTGGATCGGAGATGGTAAAAAGTGTGGCAGTGGTCACGCTGTAACCGTAGTGGGTTATACAGTGGAGGGATTTATTTTGCAAAACTCATGGGGAGTAGAATGGAATAATGGCGGTTATGTAATTTTTCCATATGATGATTGGAAAACTCAATGGGAATGTTGGGTAGCAATTGATGCGAAATTTGAAAAAGTTATTTTAACTGATGTTAAAAAAACTAAAACTAATATAAGGACTGGAAAAAGAATAAAAAACAAAAAATATAATTGTATAGTTATGTAGAGGTATATTTTATCAGATATTTGAGAGCTATGAATGGTACACAAAGTATATTTATATATGTAGCATCCGAGAGGACACGCTAGGCATGCGCTCTAAAAGATACTCTATATTATCTCCATTTGCTACAAGACAATATATTCCTCCGCCAGGACACGGGTTCTTGTCTTTGGTGAGTGCAGCATCTATATCCTGTTGACTCAGTTCGTATTCACTGAATTCTGGAGTACAATCGGCACCAATTGTGATTCCATTCAATGTAGCTCGAATGATTCCCTTTATCTTTTCCATTTGTTCAATGGGAAGCCTGAGGTAGAAACTGTTATCGGGATTGTAAGGAGGGTTGAATCCCTTCTCATCAATCGGAAAAATTCCATTAGCGACGAGATTGCCAAGAATTGCAGAAAACGGAACCTTTCTGCAAGCACTGAAGGTGAAATAATGCGTGAATATATGCTTCAAACCATATGTTGGTTTAACGATGCAATCTCCGGGTTCGCCGTGATTCACCATTATCCCACACCTTTGTTTGCCATAAAGGCTCACACCGACCGCAACATAGAAGGGTACACGTTGGAAAGCCACTTCGGTTCTATTCATTATGGTTTGTATATATTTTAAGAGCCTCCCATTCAATTTTAAAATTGAATATAAATATATAAGTTATATATTTATACAATAACATGCATCATAAGCAAGGTCTTCTTATTGCCTTGGGACATCAGGCTAGAGTCGGTAAGGATACATTTGCCGACTATATAAGAAATACTTATGGATGTTATACAATTAGAACTTCAGAAGATACGTATAAAATAGCTGGTCTTATTCAAGAACATTTAGGATTTCCTGTTAAAAAGGACCCAGAGCTGCTTCAATTAATTGGCACGGGTCTGCGTGGAGTATATGGTGATGATATTTGGATAGATAAATCAATCGAAAAAATTAAAGAAATTTTAGAAGATGACCCGACCGCCAATATTATAATTCCGGACATGAGATTTCAAAATGAAATGGAAAAGTTGACTAAATTAGGATTCAAAACTATTAAAATAATACGAAAAAATAGACCAATCGACAGGAACCCTAATCATATTTCAGAAACATCTCTAAAAGATGCCAAATTTGATTATTATATCGATAATTCAGAATTAACGATCGATGGTTTTTATGGCGAAATTGAAAAGGTATTAGCTACTTTATAATTTACATTTAAAATTTTTTTGATTAATTAAGTAAAGACAACAACTAATAAATTTAGATATTATTTTGGTTTACATTGTAAAATGGATATTAATGCGGAAAGAAGAGTGCCGATATATAAACTTCTACAATATAAGGCTATTTTGATGCAGCTTTTATCTTTCAGTGATAATATTGCCAAATGTAATTTTACCGCGAGAACTGGTTGGGGAGGTAAGACTTATGCCCATGAGCATGATGTCGATGAGTATAAACCTGCTCTTCGTGGTGTGGAAATTTTGGATATTTACTATTTGAAACTAACCGATACTTGCGTTTTAACTGAAGAACAATATAAAGATTACAAAATCATTGCGGGTTTTGATTAGACAAATTGATTTCATAATAAGAAATTAAATCGGGATGTTTGTCAACTATGACACTTTGTATATATGAAAAGTTATCCTCTTCATAACTGGAAATAATCAATTTTTGGTCACAAATATATAAAATTTCACAATTGCATTTTTTTACTTCTGCTATAAGTGAATCCATTATTTCTTCACGTTGTTTATCGATTTGCACATTATATCTTGAATTTTGCCACCAATTTTTAAGTTCATTATTAATAAGTTTAAGCATCGTTGGTCTACTTCTAGTTAAAACATCATCAATATCATATTGTGCAAGCAGTATTTTCTTAACTAATTCTCTCTCATTTATGTAAAAATCACATTGTGTAACTCTATTATCTATTAATCCACTGCCGATTATAGTAGCATGAAGATTAATAAAACCGACTTCGCCGAAGAACTTTGCCATGTTTGGAATGTTTCGTCACTAATTAAAATATATATTAATTTTAATTACGTTTTTTATTGTAAATTAATATATTCTATTGAAAATGTATTGGGTAGCACTTATTATAGCTGTTATACTGGTGGTCATAGTGCGTGAAAAATTACATAAAGAGAAGTTCCACAAAAGTTCTTACCCTCTTGGAAGCTACGATCCAAATATGTATCCAAGCGAAATTACAAGAAAAATTTGAATATTGTAATTTAAATGTACTTATAGGTTGTAATAAAAACATGAATTCTGCTTGTATTTACTGTGGATTATCCGGTGCTATTACAGTGACACATATGTATGTTTGTAGTGATATTATATGCAGAAAAAGATATATGATTGAACCGGATAATAACGCAGTTACAAATACATTTGCCAGAAATGCACAAGAATTTCAATTCTTGATTAAAATTAGTTTTGCAGCTGTTAATTCTACTCGTAAAGATATGATTTTTAACCCATTTCCTTGGATGTTTAAGTATGGTGACCAGCAATTTACAGATGATATTTTGGGTATCCCAGCACTAAAAAATAGGAATTATGAATTGCTTTCACAATGTACGCAATGTATATTGCTTGACGATTTATTTAATATTATTTCTACGGTTCATACAGACATAGCTCTGATTGAACAATTTGTAAATATTAATCAAAAATATGGAAAGTTATTGTATCAATTCCTTAAATTTATTATTGAAACAAAGAAAATAGAAACAGAATACACGGAATTAGCTATTAAAAAGGGTATTAATTCATTAATTTATAAGCAATTTAAGATAAAACATGACACAACTATCGAAAATAACTTTACTAAAACAAGTGATGAATTTTGCTATTTATTTCATGGTAGTGCAGTAGAAAATTGGCATTCTATCATCCGTAATGGTATATTTAACGCAAGTGGTACAAAACTTATGACAGCTGGTGCTGCATACGGTAATGGAGTATACCTTAGTGATAATTTAGTTATAAATTCTGGCTACTCGCATGGTAATTTAGATAAAGCCGCAGAAAATATAAAATCAATGCAGCGAAATGATATGATTGTTGCTGTATTTCAAGTAGCTGGCACTAAGGAAACATATTGTAAAGGTACAAATATATTTGTTGTGCCAGATTCATCAAAATTATTGATAAGGTATTTAATTTCAGTTCCAGTTTCAACAGAACTTAGCACTTTATCGGTGGAATTAGAACAAATTTATAATCGTATACATACATCTGAAACTAAAATGGTAGCTAAAGTTAATTCTCGCTCTAGAATGCGAATTGACCGCGATTTAAAACAGTTAAATAACTTGGCTGGTTTTATATCCGCGATTCATGTAAATGAATCGGAATATCTAATTTCGATTAAAGTATGTGATTTTATACTATGTTTATGCATAAAATTTACTTCTGAATACCCATTTGAATCACCCATTCTATGGATTTTATCACCTATTGTGGATTCTAAATATGTACTTTGTTCTGGAGCTGTATCAATGGTTGAACTTTTGAAAAAAAATTGGAAACCTATAACCTCATTGAATTCGATTATTGAAAAAATAATATTTGATGTTAAATTCATATCAGATGAAATTTATAACCGGGAATTAGCGTTGCATGAGGCAACTCTTATTAAATAAACTAAATTTACATATTAAATATTATTTTTTACATATAAAAATGTCAAAACGCACGAAAAATAGAATATCATTGATTATTAAAAATCAAGAAATAACAGCAGATAATATGCAAATGTTTTGCCTCAATCCATCATTAGATATATTTAAGGAAATATGTAATGATACGAATATTAAGCGTAAATATGATAGCGAACTCGAAATATGGAAGTTAGCATGTGAATATAAATATGGATATGCTATGGCTGAGCATTTTGTTAAAAAACAAGAAGAAATTTGTGATAAAGTTCTGCTAAAGCCAACTCGCATAAATGTATTGCAGTTACTATTTATATATTTTGCAACCGGAGAACTAAAATATATCGATTTATTTTATCAGTGTATGGGTCATGAAAAAATTACACAACAAACTCGTCAATATCTATCATCGATATATAAAGATACAAAGGATAAATACATTAATAAAATAGCAGAATTATTAGCAGTAGATAGCGAATATTTTGATAAAAATGGTGTAAACTTACATCATGTAAACTTCTCGCATTTTGATAATATTAAGCAAAGGATGAAGGATATTAAGGAACAAAATAAAATTATTAATTCTGCAATTTTACCAAAAAATTAAAGTCTTAGTTTAATATACAAAGTATATTCAAATGACTAGAAAAACAAGAAAATCACACAAATCACGTAAAACAAAGGCTAAAACACTTCTTCCTAAACCAAAACCTGGAGGTTTAGGAAATTATAGCACTAAACAACCTGCTACTACCAGACGGTAAAAATTAATAAACAAAGTCAAAAAACACGGTTATAAAACTACGGTTCTTGACTTAAATTTAAGAGCAACCGTCAATAAACGACAAGCACCTGAGGCGTTAAAAAAGATGAAACAATATATACAATATTTAAGAAAACATAAACTTAGTTCTAGAAAATCACGTCGTTAATTTTTATAATTTATGATGAATTACTTTTTTTAGCAGCTGTACCTCGGACGATACCCATCATATAACTAGCAGGTAGTAGTATAATCAATACCATAATAATCAATAATATCACTATTGGACACATTTTAAGGTTTATATTACAGTATAAAAAATAATATTAAGATAATAAATCTTATTTTTTAATACCTGTCATTGACAATTTTTACATATCACCAACCAGATTATTGAGCTCATCTTCAGTCATTTCATTAGGTTTTTGAACCTCTTTTTCCTCACTGTTAGTAGTATTCTCACCTTCAGTGTCATTTTCATCACTGTTAGGGGTAATCGGAGTATTAGTCGGAGCGGCGAATGCATTAGTAACTGCATCGTTAACATCATCAACAGTCTCTTCATCATCAAATCCTTCCTCACCAGCAGGTTCAATAACTGCGCGAGTGATAATGGGGGTTAGTGAAACCCAACCTTGAGATTCAGAAACTGAGTTCATCATAATTCTACCCTTCTTTAAAACGGAACCAGGCGTAATAAACTTATGAACATTATTAGCATCAACAGGAACTTCCTTGCCAAAATCGTCAACAATAGTCGCAAGCTTGAATTGTTCAACTCCCTTTTCATTAACGGTACGAGTACGATAATCAAAGATTTGAGTTTTAGGTACACCAACTAGGAACTTATGAGGGTACTTAGGAGGAAATACATTAAAATCCATCTTGAATCGAATAGTAGGGTCGGCAAGAGGCTGATTAGCAAGTGACTTACCTTCAGCATCCTTAGCCTTAGTCTTCTTTGAGAAGTTTCTTTGCATAAGAGGATGAACCTTCTTATTATCAAGGTCAATAACATTTTCATCAGCAAGACGCTTAACCTGCTCTTCCCATTTAGGTTCAAGCAAATCAAGAAATTGTCCCCATTTACCAGCCTTTGAAAGCTTGGTAGTTAGTTGAAGACGAGTGCCTTCAAATTCAGCAGATGGGTTAGTTTCCTTAGTACCAGGAGCAGCAATGCCCGCAGTTAGAGGGACCTCATCAACTGAGAACCATCCTTCCTTATTAGTATGTTGTCCAACATTCCACTTAGCATCGAAGAACCTAGTACCTTGATGATACTTATTTTCCTTCTTGGCCTTGATAGAGAGAACCCGGCCAGCATCAATTTGAGCGGACGCAAGAGCTTCTTGAGTAGTGAACACCTTGATAGACATTGCTGTTATTAGTAATGAATAGTAGGAATACCTTTAATTGATAATAGATAGACTATAATACATTCTATATTGGATTTTCAATTTTTTATTTTACAGAATTATAGGTTTTGACTAATTTATAAATAAAATATACAAAAAAAGCTATTTTAAGTACTGTATGATTAGTCTAAACCTACCTGAGCTCTGTCATCATTACCATACCCATAAGTCTAGTTTTGCAACAGTCCATATGAACATTTAAGTCTTCAAAAACATCGGATATTTCAAGTTGAATATTATCGGATATCGCGAGTAGACTTGGGTCAATATCAAGTTGGCTTTCCTCATAAACTTCAACATATTTTGATAATTTCATCGCTTTATATAAATCATAAATATCACCGATTGAGTTGCCGCAAAAGCATACAATAAATGGGTACATTTTGCTTATTAACTTATAATATGAATAATATTTAATTAAAAAATTAATTCAAATTTATTTTTTAATCATTTATAATAATTTTGGCACAACGCAACTTACATGCCAAGTTTGCGCTTAAGTTCATCCCTAAGCGCCGGGTCAAGCATATCGATATTAAGTGACCTAATAGCTTCAGCTATATTCTTTGTTTGCGGTCCGACAGAATCACTTAGAACTCGCTGATGTTGAATATAAAGGTCCTTAGCAATATTAAATACAACAATATTATTGGGGTCAGGACGAGATACTGAATGTTTTTGAGCAAGTCCCATAGCCTCGGCCTCAGTCAAGGGTACATACATAAACATAGTAGAATACACGAAAATCTTAATTTCTTCAATCTTTTCAGTAGGTGAAATAAGATACCTGATAGAATTTTTATTTAGGAGCTTGTGAGCACCTGCACGGTCAATAGAACTGGCAGCATGAAGGCATTCACCAATCATGTTTACAAGTTCATTGTACCTACTGTCGTCGAAAATAGGGTCAAGTTCAAGACGCTTAAAGGCACCATAAGTAAGATACCTAAGTTCGTCATGAATCATTTTAAGACCAGATTCATTCATGTAATAAGCTGAAATGCCATTAGGGTATACTTTTCCATCTAGACCGGGAAGAGTATTCGATTTTTCAAAATCATCATATATTTTAGCAATTTCATCTACGCATGCACGAGGACGAGAATCAATTTGATTACATAGTTTTTGCCTTATCACTGCAAGAGCATCTAGAATAGCAGGGCGATTAGTATAGCAAAGAGCGCCATTTCCTTTAGTGAGCAAAGATTCAACCTGCTTCATAACATCCTTACAATCAATATGCGGAGACTTTTGAAGCCACCATTCATGAATTAGAGCATCATCAAGCAGATAAGAACCATTAAATTTGTGCGGCTCAACAAGAAGATAGAAATCAATCTTGTCAAAGGATAGCATAGGTAGTACCTTCTCATACATTAAGTCTACATCCTTACGCACGTTAATAATATAATTTACAAGACTGAGAGTGTACTCTAAATAAATATCCTTATGACCTGCACCAAGGGTGGCGCCTGACCTGCGCTGAAGTTCATGTAAACGGTAAGCATTTTCAACAGCGATGGCAATTTTGAACCTCTCACCCATTGAAACCATATTATCTACGGCATAACCACCAGTTTTATTCTTTTGTATTTTAGCATACTTTAGCTTAGCAGGTTTGTCAGTGGTCACAGGAATTTCACCGGATACCAATTTCCAAACAGCGAGGTTTCCTTTTCTGCTTGAATCCTTAAAGTCGGTGTCAACAACGGCATGAGCACCAGATTTGAAAATAATTTCCTTACCTGAAGCGCTATCAATTTCTACATGTTGGGGAGGATAAAGTGCGTTAGGAATATCATCCTTTTGATTAATCCAATCGCTAGGTGACTTATAAACACCACGGAAAATAAGAGCATTAATCATATCACTTGCTTTATTAGCATCCTCAACCTTATCGGAATAAGCAAGGTCAGCAATCTTCTTACGATATGTCTTATCTTGGGGAAGTAGGAGAGTAGTGCCTGGCCTACCCCTTGTACTGGTGAGAGAACCACCGGTACAGGTGGCCTCAACTAGTTCTAGAAATTCACGATCGTGAGCATCGAGGTAGCGCGGGATACTGCAAAAAGTTCCAGGTTTCTTGGCCGACATTTGTTAAATTTATAAACCGATTAATGACTAAGTTAGTGTCAATATATATTTAGTAATATATTTTTATATCGATAAATAAAAATTATATTTATAATGCACTTATATTTATTACTATATTATAAGTCCTTTAATAAAGGGAAATAATAACCTAAAATTAAAATAATATAATAGATACTATTGGTAGTATATATGGTATATTAATTGTTTATACAATAGCATCGCTTTAAATTCGAACTGACCTTTCTATTATCAGAAATTAATACCCTATTTTTTACATATTGTCCAAAATAATAATATTTTTTTCGTTTTAGAATTTATATAATACAATTAATATAGCATCGTTCAACAAACCATATACAAATGGGAAGTGGAATATCAAGGACTGGCCTCGGCCAACCAATTGGTTATTGGTGGAACATGAAGCCCGCTTATGAATCTGACAGGCGTTTAGTTAGCGGTCAGGTTTCATCTGGAAAACTTCAGGAATTATCTGAAGGTTCACCGATGCCGCAAGGTTGGGAAGATTGGGTCAGAATCGATGGTAAACGATATATTAAACAACAAAATGCTTTCAGGCATTTCTTTGATCAACATAAACAGTCAATTATTGGTAATGCTGCATCTGCTGCTAAGGTTTCTGCTGGTGTCGCAACTGAAGCTGCCGTTTACGCTATTCCTGCGCTTCTTGAGCAGGGTTCAGATGCTGCTATTAAAACTCTAAATGCTAGAATGCCTCAACTTGGTAAGATGGCTGGCCCTCTTGTAAAGGCCTTTGAAGAACAACTTAAACGTGGCGTTGGAAACAGTACCACGGCTAATCAGCTTTATGGCCGTGGTGAGGAGACTTATTATGAGGTTTCAGATTATGCTTATCGCGGCGCTGCTGAACATTATGACAACTCAGCATTCACTGGTGGTTTCGATACTGATGAGGCATTTGCCGAAGGTGGATGTGGTTGTAATGGCAGATTTATTGGTTCTGATGAACTTGATACGACTACTGTTCGCGATTACAGTAACTCATTAAACTCAAAAACTAAAAATATGTTAATTAAGGACATTATTGCTGTAGCTATTAAACTTGGTCTTAAGGTTACAGGTGATGATTTACCTTCCCAAATTAAGTCCATGCTTGAACAAATCCCAAGTGGTGAGCGTTTTAAACAAAGCAGCGAGGTCCATCGCAAGGCATGCATGGGTATTGCTGAAGCCATTAATAATGTTCATGGTTCAGTTATTATTGATAAGCAATTACCCCCTGAAGTTATTTGCCAGCAGGTTGCTGAAATTATTTCATCAATTTCCGCAGGAATGCACACTGAATTCCTTGCCGTTTATAATGATGTACGTAGAGTTCTTAAGAACCTTCATATTATTAAGAATGCCATGGAGGATGATCATAATGCTATTATGGATAAGATTAGAAATAGTGATGATGCTACACTTTCTCAGGAAGTTACTCAACTCAATGATCTTCATAAGATGTTAACTGAGGAAATAGATAGACAAATAGAACTACTTTCTAATCTTCTTAATGTTTCACTTTTGCCGAGTGAGCGCGACCTTGCATCACTTATCAAAAGTAAAAAGGACCTTCATGGTTATATTGAGAAAATTGACGTTAAACTTGGATCTGACAAATTTGGTAGAGTAATTTCTGATATTCTTAAGGGTCTCGGACTTACTGCTAACTTTGCACTTATTGTTGAACGTGCTCTAAAAACCGTAGGTATGTCACTTGATGAGTATGCTAAGGCGACGTCGGTAGCTAAACTGCGTGAAAAGGTGACCCAGAACCTAATGGGAAAGAGTCTATCAACTGAGGAACTTCATGAATATTTACAGGCAGCGGAATTGCTATATAGAAATTTTTATCGCAATGTAGATATAGCCAAAAAACTTGAAGAGAAGACAGGTCGATACGAAATGGAAATGTTCGGTGGTGAAGATGAGTATGCTAAAAGTGTACTTGATAAACGTATTCTAGACCGTAAGAAGCTCCGTAATCTTATCTTTACTGCTTTTTACAAGCGTCTTAATGACCTTTTTGATCAATTTGTAAATTCTCTCGATATTATTACTCTTAAAGTAGGTACTGAAATTCCTCTTTCTGACCAACTTGATGGTTTCCGCGGTGCACTTCAGCGTGTTGACGAAAGTCTAATACGCAATAAAAATATTTATTATGCTCTTATCGGATATTATAATGATGCTCTAAGTAAGTCAAAAAAGGATACTCTTATTGGGGACCTAAAGATGATTTCATCTTATATTGAAACTATTCTTGAAATGCCTCAATATAAGACATCTGCTCAGTATTTTACTACTGCACAAGGATACATTAAGGCTATTATTGAACTAATTAATAAATATTCTGAAGAAATTGCTGCTAAATTCGGACGTGGTGAAGAGGAAGAGCCTTCTGAATATGAAGGAGGTGCTGATTTTGATACTGGTCTAACCACTGAGCCTAAGATTGTTTATAAAACATCTAAATCTATTCATGACGCTATTCGCCAATTTGATTACAAATATCGTGTCGCTCAAATTCGCATAAATATGAATGCTACTGGTAAGGAGATTTCTCATTATTCGGAAAAATATGAAAAGATTGTTGCGAACAGTATTGCGGATGTTCTAGAAAAAGATAAAAAGAAGTATGAAAAACTTCGCAGACAATTAGCTTCAGATAATTTTGATGCCACGAAATTTGAAGTTCCTACTATTGTTGGTTTTGCGAAAAAGGAAGAAGTTATTGAACAGCGTGCTGCTGCTCTCAGGTTCCTTGAATCACAATGGAATGCTAAGAAAAAGTTCTGGGCGACTATTGAAGCCGCTGATACCTACATGAAGGTATTTACTGATGCTATTATTAAAAATCCCAATGATATTAAAGAAATTAAATCTATGCTCGATGAAATCGAAGTAATCAATGATTGGTATAGTGATGCTACTGGTAATATATTATCTGGTGTTTTCGATCATTTCCCTGGTTTTATGTCAGGAAAGGCTGATATTGTGTACCCTCCTGAGGATTATGTTAAACAAGCTCCTGGCGATCGTTCTCACTATTATGAGCGTATTGGTAAAATGACTAAAAATCCGATTGATTCTACTGGAGCTCCTGGTACTATTAAAAATGCTTATCCTGGTAATCCTTATATTGTCACTACGCCAACCAAAGGTGAAGCCGCCAGAGACCAGATTAAACGTACCTTTACTGGTCTAGCTGTACTTAAAAATTTACTATCTGTATTCGTACATGTTGGTTCTAAGTTTGGGGGTGAAGAGCTCCGCAAGAAGGTATTTATGACTCCCACTCAAATGTATAATAATCTCATTGAATATATGCAAGCTGGTGCATTTGCTCAAGGATTTGGTATTGGCGATTTTACTAGTGATGGTTTCCCTACTAATTTTAGTAATACCGAAAATATGGCTGTTGAATTTGATATGTCCACTCGTGATGTTGGTATTTATTCAACATCTGCCGCTGGTACTGGTGGATATGCAGTTGACGGAACATATGATGTTAATAAGGTTCATATTGGTGTTACAGGCGATGCAACTGTAAGTTTCTCAGTTTCAAATTACGATCCTCTTCATAAGGAGTTTGTTGAAACTGCCATTAATACCGGTATGGGCGCTAGACCTGTTACACTAGCAGCTAATGCTACTGATAATGTTCTTATATTTAAGAAGCAGTGGGGTGTATGGATGAGGTCTGTTGTTGAGAAAATTAATAAATATGAAGGTTTTGGGTTTAAGACCGAAGATGAATTCTTTGTTCTTATGCTTAAATCAATCGCCGCTAAGATTTTTACTGTAACTGGAATGTATGATGTTCTTGATCGTCCTATGGAATATAATGGTTTGAGCCCTGTTCGTATGATTATTGGTGGTTCAAATGAGGTTCCTAAAGTTGATAGTGAAGCTGTTGCTCTATATTTACGTCTTCCTCTACTCGCTATGTTCTATCGTAATATTTTCGGTTATGATGGTGATGTTGAAACCTTTACTGAATATAAAAGTCTACCTCGAAATGATCCTTGGGTAAAAATTTCTATGGTTCCTGATATTGATGGTGTATTTGCAGGTCTTATCCGTTTAATTTTCCGTAAAACTAAATTTGTCAGTAGTTATTCATATTCTGATGAAGATATTAAGGAGCTAATTCGTGAAACCAATCTCATATATCAAAGGATGAAAACGAAATATCCAGATAATACAGTTATGGAAACTATTAATGAATTTATAGCTGAAGTTAATCGCAGATATGGTGTTATTTCGCGCGATGAGCGTGATAAATACGAGAGTGAATTTGGCTATAGATATGATTATTCTGAAATGAGCAAATCCGCAATTCTACCTACTGATAGATATAGCGAAGCTCCAGAAACCGAATATGCAATTCTACCTGGCGAAGCTGATGAGGAAGTTCAGCGTCCTTCCGCTGCTCAACGACTCCTTGGTGAAACCTTTGATACTCCTCTTGATAAGAAACGTCCATTTACTATTACTACCGAACATCGTGATCTAGTATATAAGTTCCGTTGCGCAATTGATAAATTCTTTGAAAATCCCGAAGAGGAATATACATTTAATCATGCTATTAAGACAACTCAGTTGAAGCTCAAGCAGGAGACTAGAGATGAGGAAAGATTTAAGATTGTTTCCGCATTAATTCGAGGAACTGATATTTATAATAAGATTGATGGTATGAAGTATATTCTCTTCCATGAAACCGTTGTAGGCGGCCTCAATCTTCTTTCAGCAATGCATTCAATGCTTGTCAGATTTAAACATCGAGCTCATCTTTTAGATATTAAGTCAATTGAAGGAGAAATATGGAATTATTTCGAAAAGAGTACTGGTAAGAAAAATATAACTGGTTTATCTGAACACCTTATGGATTATATTGTTAAGTTAGGTGTTACTGACAAAAATTCTCGTATTAATCAAATTATTAACAATATGCTCGGTTATAATGAGGCCTTTGAATTTAATGGTGGTCACATTGTCTCGGATAATACTTTAGTTTATGCTGTTAAAGCGATCGATGGTGTATCATCTGGGTCAAATAAAAACCCTGCTTATGTTCTTCGTGATAATTCTGGCACTGAATTTGGTGTTGTTGAATGGGATGCTGGTGCTCATGCTAACTTTAAGCAAAAGAGTGGTAATGTATTCACTAATGATGTTAGAAATAAGGCTACCGATCCTCTAGCTAACCCGTGTGGTGGTTTATTCTCACTATTACCAGGTTATGGTGTAAAGCAACTTCGTGAGGCTTATTATAGTGATAAAGATTCTGTAGAAAAAGATGTAGCTCAAACATTTATGCGCTTTATATTTGGTCGTGAATATATGATGAAGGAACTATTAGAAACTTTATTTGGATTTGGACATGATTTCCAAGGACTTGTTAATATCCGTGTTGATGATGGTAGACTATATCTAAATTATGGCGGTATTAAAACAATTATTGAAGATATGTTCCAACATGTCAGTTATTTCATGGACTTACTTAGGTCACATGTTCACTCTGATTTGGTTGTTAAATATACTGATAAAAGTGTACCTGGTTCTTATTACTGGTTGTATGAACAAATTATGGAAAAGATTATTATTGGTCGTCCTGCTCAACCAACTACTGAAAAACTAACTGCTGAAAATGCTCGCGTTGGTTATGCCTCCCTTGATGAACTTGTACAAAAACTAAACTATACTTATGATTTCCTTACTCGTGAATGGTCAGTTGATGGTTCGGGTCTATACCCATCAACTGGTGCAGCCGTAACCGGACAAAGTAGGATAAGTAAGAAACAAGGTAGAACATCATATGATAAGGTATTCGCTGAAATGGTATTCTATGATTCTGCTAAACCATCATCAGGAATTATTGTAAGTTCTGAAGCTAAGGATTATGATAAATCTAATTATGGTGCTGTTGAGGGTGTGAAGATTGCTAGCTTCTTACATGATCCTTATGAATCACTATTATTTAACGGTCCTCCTGGTCATAAACTACTTGATACTCGTTATATTGCTAGATTTTATCAGCTTTATTCTTTTAAGAATGAATTAACTATGAATAGGTCTGCATTGTTTGTATTCAATCAGCTTATTGCCAAATATATTCAATCATTCTACGATCCTGTTGCTGGTAAAATGTATAATGGTATTATTAGTCAATTCGCGAATGGTGCTTTTAATAGAGCAATTGCTGACCAACAGTATACATATCCTGATACTGTTCCTTCACTACATGTTAAGTTTAGTGGGCCAAGCGATGTTAAGGTTTCAAATGATATTAATTTACTCGTTCCTGTAGATGAAAACAGACTTAAGACCAAACCAACTCTATCTGAATTACTTCGTAGTCTATTAAAATATGGTATAAACCCTGGCGATAGTACTAATGCTCAAAAAACTTCCAAACTACTTAAATCTCTAGGTATGGAACTTACCACTCTACTCCCGATAACCGCTCCCGCTGGTGTTACTGCAAATACTACTTCGCATATGTACGTTTACCTATTAATTCACGCTATTGGTTCTATGATTAAGGAAATCTTTGAAATACTAGATAAACCTGATTCAAATATACCCGCAGCTGCGGCCGTGCCTCTTACAGCAACTGTAGCGGGAGCAGCTGTGACAAGTAATGCTAGATTGACACCTGATGTATTTACAGTATTAAGACTTGGTCACACTGGCACAACTGTACCAGTTACACTTGAAGATTTACGTAAGATATATACCCCTAGTGGAGGAATTCCTAACCTAAATCAAATTATGAATAAAATTCTTGGTAATATTACCGATGTAACTAATCGTATTAAATCTGTACTTACCCTTGGTCCTAGATATGAATGGGCATCCGGTCCTCTAGTAAATATTTACGGTAATTCCACAACACGTCCTGCCGATCAGACTTATAGAAGGACTAATGGTGTTCAATTTAAGTCACTATTTAGTATAATATTAAATAAATCAAATAATGGCGCAGTTACTGCTACAAATGGGTATGGACGTATTCTCGAAATCGCATCTAAAGTTTACCCATTTAATAATCTTTCAACTCGTACTGCTGCTGAACTCAGTTATTATATCGAACTTTATTCAGCTATAACGATTAGGTTAGTGTTTGAACAACGACCTAGTGTGGCTACTGCCGATGATTGGAGGAAGATTGTTGATGATATCTATAAAGAAGTTACATCAACTAAGTCTACTTACATAGCCCCTAGTATGTCACAGCCTAAAACATCAATTAAATATGATGATGTTATGTCTATAAATGTTGAAATGGCAACTACTTCAACTATTGCCGGACCGCTTATTGATACCGATTATATACTAATTGCTCGTGACGAATCACTTGGTGGTATGCTTGCTAATAATAATATTAAGTATGTGGATGGTAAGGGACCTGAAAAACATAATCCCGAATCAGACCTTCTTAAAAATATTCTCAACTTCGGAAGGCGTCAGGACCCTGATGGAGAACATATTCTATTTACTTCACTTTCAGTAATTTTAAAGAATATAACTTCCAGTCGTCATAATCAAACTCAATCACTTATATATATTCAAGATAATATTGCTGATGTTCCTCTATATATGAAGGAAAAGATGCGGGCTAATTTACCTGCTTTCCGTATTCTATTTAAGGAACTAATTACCCGTTGTGAGTTCTTAAAGAAATTCATATCTGTTCCTGAAATGAATCTTACTCGTTCATATGCTGGAGTTGGTGA
>LNAP01005366.1_pt1 | contig 19117 bp, 19 predicted proteins | sample 602601 | NCBI WGS metagenome assembly LNAP01 (sample SAMN02440304, study PRJNA202911) | soil metagenome | biome: Subtropical and temperate rainforests or woodlands; isolation source: soil samples (1 kg each in a 20% v/v slurry with milli Q water) were... ...
ATGCAACAACGGGTAGGGCTTGCCAGGGCAATCACCGCAGACCCGGAAGTGATCCTGATGGATGAGCCTTTCAGCGCGCTCGCCCCGTTGATTCGCCGACAGTTGCAGGATGAGTTCCGCCAACTGACCAAGGAACTGGGCAAGTCTGCAGTATTCATCACTCACGATCTGGACGAAGCGATTCGTATCGGCGACCGGATCGCGATCATGAAGGACGGCGCGATCATTCAGGTGGGGACGGCCGAGGAGATCGTCCTCAACCCCGCGGACGATTACGTCGCGGAATTTGTCGCCGGTATCTCCAGGTTGCATCTGGTCAGGGCAAATTCCGTCATGACGCCCGTGGAGTCATTCAAGGTAGCAAACCCCGGCTGCGACATCGCCCGGCTCATCAAAACCTCAGTCGATGCGGATATCAACGAGCTTATCGGCTTGACGATGAAGTCCGAGCGCGACGCACTCGCTGTGGTTGATAACGGAGTGGTAGTGGGGATCATTACGCCGCGTGATTTGCTGCGTGGCGTCCAAGGTATTCCAAACGAGTTCGCGGTATCGAAGGCCGCCACTGCACTGGAGGCCTCAACATGAGCACGCCTGACTTTTCCAACCAATTCGATTCGGTCGTCGACTCGAGCCTTGAATGGCTAATGGACAATGGAGAGTCCGTGTTCGACACGACCAATGCGTTTTTGAAGGGCGTTTACGAAGGCGTGCAGTGGTGCATCGCCTACCCACCTTACTACGTCATTGCGATCGCCATTGCCCTGATCGGCTGGCGGGCTGTCGGTTTGCGTTTCGCGATCCTCACCGGGCTGGCCTTGTTGTTTTGTGATGTCATTGGTTTGTGGCCAGAAACAGTCAGCACGCTTGCCCTGGTGCTGACATCTACCGTGCTTGCCTTGGTGGTGGCGATTCCACTGGGCGTACTGGCGGGGCTCGCGCCGTCGTTTGATCGGGTCGTTGATCCGTTCCTGGATCTGATCCAGACCATGCCGCCCTACATCTACTTGCTGCCGGCCATTGCGCTGCTGGGCTATGGCACCGCCACGGCACTGTTGGCGACTTTTATCGTGGCTGTGCCACCCGCCATGCGCCTGACCTCCCTGGGGATTCGCATGACGCCAAAAGAGTTCATCGAACTGGGGGACGCCAGCGGCGTCACCGGATGGCAGATGTTCTTCAAGATTCGCCTGCCGTTTGCCATGCCAAGCATCATGGCCGGGGTCAATCAAAGTCTGATGATGGCCTTCGGCATGGTGGTCATCGCCGGCATCGTCGGTTCCGGCGGCCTGGGTGAATCGATCTATGGTGCTGTTCGCACGCTGGACATCGCCAAATCAATCAACGCCGCGGCTTCGGGCAAGCGACCGGGCGCAACGTCACGTATGGCGCGGCCGGCGAGTCGTACTGGCCCGACGACGTGCGCGCACCGCGCTTCTACCAGCCGGTGGAGCGCGGTCTCGAGATCCGCATCGGCGAACGCCTGGCCGAGCTGCGTGCGCTGAACGAGGCCGCGCGCAAGGGTCGCTGACATTCGTCGCCGCGCCCGCGTGCCGCGGGCCGGCGCACCACCACCGGGAAAGCCAGGGTCGGGGGCGCCGCCGCGCGAACCTAGAATTCGACGTGGCCGGAATATTGCTACTGGATGACACACGAAAACAGGGCCCGCCGTTGACGGGCACGCCGGGCCGACACGCTCCCACCGAGCGCCACCCCCGGTGACAACGCAGGAGTGAGAGCTATATGGACACGTTCATCCAGCAGATCATCAACGGCCTGGTGCTCGGCAGCGTGTACGCGCTGGTGGCGCTGGGCTACACGATGGTCTACGGCATCATCAACCTGATCAACTTCGCCCACGGCGAGGTGCTGATGGTGGGCGCGCTGACCAGTTGGACGGTCGTCACCGCGCTGGCCGCCGCCGGCCTGCCGGGCTGGCTGCTGCTGCTGATCTCGCTGATCTGCGCCATCGTCGTGTGCTGCGTGTTGAACTACAGCATCGAGAAGATCGCCTACCGGCCGCTGCGCAATGCGCCGCGACTGGCGCCGCTGATCACCGCGATGGGCATGAGCCTGCTGCTGCAGACCCTGGCGATGATCATCTGGGAGCCGACCTACAAGTCGTACCCGATCCTGCTGCCGAGCGAGCCGTATCACATCGGCGGTGCGGTCATCAACAACGTGCAGATCATGATCCTGGTCGTCACCGCGCTGACGCTGACCGGGCTGATGTACCTGGTCAACAAGACCAAGCTCGGCCGGGCGATGCGCGCCACCGCCGAGAACCCGCGCGTGGCCGGCCTGATGGGCGTGCGGCCCGACCACGTGATCTCCGCGACCTTCATCATCGGCGCGGCGCTCGCGGCGCTGGCCGGCGTGATGTACGCGTCGAACTACGGCACGGTGCAGCACGCGATGGGCTTCCTGCCGGGGCTGAAGGCCTTCACGGCCGCGGTGTTCGGCGGCATCGGCAACCTCGCCGGCGCGATGGTCGGCGGCGTGCTGCTCGGCCTGATCGAGGCGCTCGGCGGCGGCTACATCGGCGCGATCACCGGCGGCGTGCTGGGCAGCAACTACCAGGACATCTTCGCCTTCATCGTGCTGATCCTCGTGCTGACGCTGCGCCCGCAGGGCCTGCTCGGCGAGCGTGTGGCCGACCGCGCCTGATCCGGGAGACCGCGATGACCATGAACAAATCGCTGAAGTACCTGCTGTGGGCGGCCGGCCTGCTGATCCTGCCGTTCGTGCTGCAGCAGACCTCGATGCTGATCAGCGGCAACCCCGGCAACGGCTGGGTGCGCATCGTCGACATCGCGCTGCTCTACGTGCTGCTCGCGCTCGGCCTGAACATCGTCGTCGGCTACGCCGGGCTGCTCGACCTCGGCTACGTCGCGTTCTTCGCGGTCGGTGCCTACATGTTCGGCCTGCTCGCCTCGCCGCAGCTCACCGACACCTTTCCGGCGATCGCCGCGATGTTCCCGAACGGGCTGCACTCGCCGTGGTGGGTGATCATCCCGCTGGGCGCGGTGCTGGCCGGCATCGCCGGCGTGCTGCTCGGCGCGCCCACGCTGAAGCTGCGCGGCGACTACCTCGCGATCGTGACGCTCGGCTTCGGCGAGATCGTGCGCGTGTTCATGAACAACATGGACGCGCCGGTCAACATCACCAACGGCCCGAAAGGCATCGCGCAGATCGACGACATCTCGATGTTCGGCGTCTCGCTCGGCAAGACGCAGGAGATCTTCGGCATCGAGTTCCCGAAGGTCACGAACTACTACTACCTGTTCCTCGCGCTGGTCGTGATCGCGATCTTCGTCACCTACCGGCTCGAGCGCAGCCGCATCGGCCGCGCGTGGATGGCGATCCGCGAGGACGAGGTCGCCGCCAAGGCGATGGGCATCAACACCCGCAACCTCAAGCTGCTGGCGTTCGGCATGGGCGCCACCTTCGGCGGCGTGGCCGGCGCGATGTTCGCGAGCTTCCAGGGCTTCATCTCGCCCGAGTCGTTCAGCCTGCAGGAGTCGATCACGATCGTCGCGATGGTCGTGCTCGGCGGCATCGGCCACGTGCCCGGCGTGATCGTCGGTGCGCTGCTGCTGGCGGCGCTGCCCGAGGTGCTGCGCTACGTGGCCGGGCCGCTGCAGGCGATGACCGGCGGGCGGCTCGATGCGTCGATCCTGCGCCAGCTGCTGATCGCGCTGGCGATGATCGGGATCATGCTGTCGCGGCCGCGCGGGCTGTGGCCTTCGCCCGAGCACGGGCAGGACATCACGCCCGACACCCTGCCCGTCGACCCGCACGCCAAGCTCGCGCCCGGCGAGCAGATCCCGCCCCCGGTGACGCCGATCGTGCCGACCGTCAAGTGAGGAGCGCCACCCCATGAGCGAAACCATTCTCAAGGTCGCCGGCGTGTCCAAGCGCTTCGGCGGGCTGCAGGCGCTGTCGGATGTCGGCATCACGATCACCAAGGGCCAGGTCTACGGCCTGATCGGCCCGAACGGCGCCGGCAAGACCACCTTCTTCAACGTGCTGACCGGCCTGTACACGCCCGATTCGGGCACGTTCGAGCTCGGCGGCAAGGCGTACAAGCCGACGGCGGTGCACGAGGTCGCGAAGGCCGGCATCGCGCGCACCTTCCAGAACATCCGCCTCTTTGCCGAGATGACCGCGCTCGAGAACGTGATGGTCGGCCGCCATGTGCGCACCAGCTCCGGGCTGGTCGGCGCGGTCTTTCGCACCGCCGGCTTCAAGGCCGAGGAGGCCGCGATTGCGCAGCGCGCACAGGAGCTGCTCGACTACGTCGGCATCGGCCGCTTCGCCCCGTACAAGGCGCGCACGCTCAGCTACGGCGACCAGCGCCGCCTGGAGATCGCGCGCGCGCTGGCCACCGACCCGAAGCTGATCGCGCTCGACGAGCCGGCCGCCGGCATGAACGCGAGCGAGAAGCTGGTGCTGCGCGAGCTGATCGACCGCATCCGTCGCGACGGCCGCACCATCCTGCTGATCGAGCACGACGTGAAGCTGGTGATGGGCCTGTGCGACCGCCTGACGGTGCTCGACTACGGCAAGCAGATCGCCGAGGGCACGGCCGCCGAGGTGCAGAAGAACGAGAAGGTGATCGAGGCCTACCTGGGCGCCGGTCACAAGGCCCACTGAGGACGCAGGCATGAATACGTTGCTCAAGGTCAGTGGGTTGAAGGTCGCGTACGGCGGCATCCAGGCGGTCAAGGGCGTGACCTTCGAGGTCCGCGAGGGCGAACTGGTCAGCCTGATCGGCGCCAACGGCGCCGGCAAGACGACGACGCTGAAGGCCATCACCGGCATCCAGCCGTCGGTCGGCGGCGACATCGAGTACCTCGGCAAGTCGATCCGGGGCCAGGGCCCGTGGGATCTGGTGAAGCAGGGCCTGGTGATGGTGCCCGAGGGCCGCGGCACGTTCACGCGCATGACGATCACCGAGAACCTGCAGATGGGTGCGTTCATCCGCACCGACAAGCAGATCGACGCCGACATCGACAAGGTCTTCGCGATCTTCCCGCGCCTGAAGGAGCGCCGCAACCAGCTCGCCGGCACGATGAGCGGCGGCGAGCAGCAGATGCTCGCGATGGGCCGCGCGCTGATGGCCCAGCCGAAGGTGCTGCTGCTCGACGAGCCGTCGATGGGCCTGTCGCCGATCATGGTCGACAAGATCTTCGAGGTCGTCAACGACATCCACCAGCGCGGCACCACCGTGCTGCTGGTCGAGCAGAACGCCAGCCGCGCGCTGCAGCTCGCCTCGCGCGGCTACGTGATGGATTCCGGCGAGGTCACGATGAGCGGCGACGCGAAGCAGCTGCTGAACGACCCGAAGGTCCGCGCCGCCTACCTCGGCGAGTGAGCGGCGGCGCCGGCGCGCCGCTGGTGTTTCCGGGTGGCGCACGCGCCGCGCGCGGGCTATAAGCGTCGCACCCGCGACCCTCCTCACAGCCCGCCATGAACCACGCCTTCGATCGCCGCCGCTTCGTCGTCACCGCATCCGCTGCCCTGGCCGGTGGCTTGCTCGCCTCGCCGCTGCGGGCGCAGGGCAGCAAGTTCCCGAGCCGGCCGATCCGGATCGTCGTCGCGTTCCCGCCGGGCGGGTTGACCGACGCCTACGCACGCATGTACGCCGAGCAGCTGACGGCCGCGCTCGGCGGCAGCGCCTTCGTCGAGAACAAGCCCGGCGGCGGCGCCATCATCGGCATCGACGCGGTGGCCAAGTCGCCGGCCGACGGCCACACGCTGCTGATGACCACGTCGGGCACGGTGTGGCAGAACCGCGTGCTGTACGCCAAGCTGCCCTACAGCCTCGACAAGGACCTCACCCCGGTGGCCGTGTTCCCGAGCGGCCCGCTCGTGATCGGCGTCAGCGAGAAGGTGCCGGCGAAGACGCTGCGCGAGTTCATCGAGTGGGCCCGCGTGAACCCGTGCTCGATGGGCACCTACGCGCCCGGCTCGGTGCCGCACATGGTGGCCGACCAGCTCAACCGAACCGAGGGCACGAAGATCCAGTCGGTCCACTACCGCGGCGAAAGCCCGATGTGGGTCGACGTGGCCTCCAGCAACATCCAGATCGCCGTGGGCAGCTACCAGGCCTTCAACAGCGTCTCCACGCGCGGCGTCAAGCCGGTCGCCGTGACCGGCAACTACCGCAGCCCCAAGCTGCCCGACGTGCCCACGGCGATGGAGCAGGGCGTGCAGGGCCGGCTGTGGAGCCTGGAGGGCGGCCTGCCGCTGATGGCGCCGGCCGGCACGCCCGAGATCACAAAAAACACCGACACCAGCAGGCCCAGCTCGGAATAGCTGTAGCCAAACTCGCCAATCAGCCACGGAAACAGCGGCGGCAGCAGCATGTGAAAAAAATGCGAACTGCCATGCGCCAGGCCGATGAGACCGATGGTGCGGGCGTCCTGCCGCAGGGGAACGGCGCTCGGTGCGCCAGGGGATGCTTGGGTCATGGCTGTGATCTTAGGCAAGCCGGCCGCGGCAGGTTTACGATAGCCTGCCAACTTCTATCGCCAACATGCCAAAAGCAGCCCCGCCCGCAGACACCGCACCGCCATCGCGCCCCCGGCGGGCGCTGTCGTATGTGGATTCGCTCACGCCGCACCTGTTTGTGCCCAGCGCCGAGCGCCCGGTGCGCGCCAAGGTGCGCCAGCTGGCGGCCGACACGCAGGTGATGCCGCACAGCCACCCGTGGGCGCAGGTGGCCATCTCGACCACGGGCGTGATCCGGCTCACGGTGGATCGGGGCACCTACATCGTGCCGCCCTCGCGCGCGCTGTGGATTCCGCCCGGCGTGGAACATGCCGTGACCATGGTGGAAGACGCCGATCTGCGCACGCTGTATTTCCACCAGCCGCGCGGCCGCTGCGGGCCGGACGTGCCGCGCCACGAAGAGGCCGCCTGGCGCCAGTGCCGCGTGCTGGAGGTGTCCGACCTGCTGCGCGCCCTGGTGCGCGAACTGCCCACCACGCCCGACGATGGCCCCGCCCCCAGCGCCGACGAACGCACGCGCGAACGCCACCTCAACGCCCTGGTGCTGGGCGAGTTGCGCCGCGCCGCCGCCGTGAAGCTGGGCGTGGACCTGCCCCACGACAAGCGCCTGCGCCACCTGTGCGAGGCGGTGCTGGCCGACCCCACGCGCCACGCCACCTTGAGCGCGTGGGCGCAAGACACCGGCGCCAGCCCGCGCACCGTGGCGCGCCTGTTTCGCACCGAGCTCTCGAGCACCTTCACGCAGTGGCGCCAGCAGGTGATATTGGCCAAGGCCGTGTCGCTGGCCGCCGGCCGCATGCCCATGGGGCAAATCGCCGCCGAGCTGGGCTACAGCGCGAGCGCCTTCAGCGCCATGGTGCGCAAATCGGTGGGCCAGCCGCCAGGGCGATTTCTGGGGGCGGCGCGCTGATGCGTATGGCGCAGCTGGCCGGCATCACCCGGCCATGCTGCGCAGGCAATTCGGTGCCTTTTGCCCTGTAGCGCTTATGAATAAAGCGCCAACAGCTATCTAATTAATAGCAAACCATTCCCCGTACCCGGCGCTGCTGCAGAGTTTCCGGCGCCCGGGTATCGTCACCCCCCTGCCCCCAACCAACGCCTCTGGCCCATGTCCGCTGAAATCCACACCTACGAACCCCGCTTGGGCCACGGCCTGCCGCACGATCCGTTCAATGCCATCGTCGGCCCGCGCCCCATCGGCTGGATCTCCACGCAAGATGCCACCGGCGCGCTGAACCTGGCGCCCTACAGCTTCTTCAACGCCTTCAACTACGTGCCGCCCATCGTGGGCTTTGCCAGCATCACGCTGCGCAACATCGAGGCCACGGGCGAGTTTGTGTGGAACCTGGCCACGCGCGAACTGGCCGAGGCCATGAACCAGAGCTGCGCCGCCGTGCCGCCCGAGGTGAGCGAGTTCGCGCTGGCGGGGCTCACGCCCCTGCCCTCCGACAAAGTACGCCCGCCGCGCGTGGCCGAAAGCCCGGTCACCTTTGAATGCCGCAGCACGCAGATCCTGCAGCTGCAGGGCATCGACGGCGAAAAGGTGCCCACCTGGCTGGTGCTGGGCGAGGTGGTGGCCGTGCACATCGCCCGGGCGCTGCTGAAAGACGGCGTGTACGACACGGCGGGCGCCGGCCACATCCTGCGCGGCGGCGGCCCGGCGGACTATTTCACCGTGGGGCCGGAGCAGTTGTTCAAGATGTACCGGCCGCGCTGAGCGGCTGCCCCGCCCCGGCGGGGGCCGCAGGCATGCGGTACACCCACACCGGCCGGCCATCCGGTGCGTGCATTTGCGCATGGGGCAGCACGCCGGGCACGGCGAATTCCAGGCTCACCAGCCATGCGCCGGGCGCCATCTCGGCCTGGGCCTTGGCGGCGGCGCGGGCCATGCTCTCGGGGCGCTGGAACAGGTAAACCAGCTGGTAGCCGCTCCAGTCGGCCCGCCAGATATCGCCCTGCGCTACCCGCGCCCAGGGGCAGCGGCGGGCGCACAGCCAGCGCAGCGGGCGGCTCCACTCCAGCCCCTCCAGTCGGGCCAGGGGGTAGGCCTGGCGCAGCGCAATCAGGCCATCGCCCAGGCCGCAGCCCGCGTCGAGCACGCGCGCGCCAGGCTCCAGCGGGGCACTGTCGGGCAGGTCATTGAGCGCGTCGGGCGGGGTGGGGAACAGCGGGGCGTCGCGCCAGGCATTCAGGGGATAAACCAGCAGCAGCAGGGTCAGCGGCACCAGCCAGGCCCAGGCGGGCAGGCCCGCCGCCCCCGTGAGGGCCAGCGACAGCGGAAACCCCGCCGCAATCAACCCCCGCCGCCACCAGGTGTCGCCCAGCAGGCTGGCCGCCGTGCCCAGGCCGCAGGCCAGCACCAGCGCCCATGCCGCAGGCAGGTGCGCGCGCTGCAAGGCCCCAAACAGCAGCCACGCCGCCGCCCAGGCCGCCAGTGCGGGCAAGGGCCAAGGGAAAAACCGGCGAGCCATCGGAGGCACGGGCCCTGCGCCGGGCCGGTCAGGCGTTGTTGCCGCGCAGCCGGTCGATGAGGCCGTTCAAGGCCTCCAGCGAGCCGAACTGGATGGACAGCTCGCCCATGTCTTCCATGCGGCCGTTGCGTTTCACGCGCTTTTTCACGCGCACCTCGACCTCGGCCATGAGCAGGTCCGAGAGTTCTTCTTCCACCCGCTTGAGGTCGCGCGATTTTTCCTGCTTGGGCCGCGTGGCAACCAGGTTGAACTCGGCGCCGATCTTTTTGACCAGGGCCTCGGCCTCGCGCACCGAGAGTTTTTTCGCCGCAATCTGGTTGCCCGCCGTGATCTGCGCGGCGCGGTCCAGCGCCAGCAGCGCGCGGGCGTGGCCCATGTCGATATCGCCGGCCATCAGCATGGTCTGCACGGGATCGGCCAGGTTCAAGAGGCGCAGCAGGTTGCTGGCGGCGCTGCGCGAGCGGCCCACGGCCTGCGCGGCCTGCTCGTGGGTGAGGCCGAACTCGCGCACCAGGCGCTGCAGGCCCTGGGCTTCTTCGAGCGGGTTGAGGTCTTCGCGCTGGATGTTCTCGATGAGCGCCATGGCGGCGGCCGACTCGTCGGGCACGTCGCGCACCAGCACCGGAACGGCATCGAGGCCCGCCAGCCGCGACGCCCGAAAACGCCGCTCGCCCGCGATGATTTCGTACAACGGCCCGTCTGGGCTGAGGGCGCCCAGCGCCGGCGATGGCCCCTGCGCTGCCCGCTCCTGGCGGCGCAGCAGGGCTTGTTCGTCGCTCAGGCGCCGAACCAAAATGGGCTGCATGATGCCCTGCGCCTTGATGCTTTCGGCCAGCTCGTACAACGCACCCTCGTCCATGCGCGTGCGCGGCTGGTAGGCGCCGGGCACCAGCGCGCTCAGGGGCAGGCTGCTGGGCAGGCCGGCATCGGCCGCCTGGGCCTTTTCAACCACTTCGGCAACCTTGGGGCCCAGCAGGGCTTCGAGTCCGCGGCCGAGGCCCTTGGGTTTTTTGGTGACCATGTTCGTCAATCTTTCAAAAGGGTGCGCAGCAGGTGGTGGCCCTCGGGCCAGTCGCCCAGGCCGGATTCGGCGTTGAGGTGGCCCCGCTCGCCGCAATCGACAAAGCGCGCGCCCCAGGCCTGTGCCAGGCCTTGCGCGCGCTCAAAGCTGCAATACGGGTCGTTGCGGCTACCGACCAGCACGGTGGGGAACGGCAGCGCCTGGCGCGCGATGGGCGACCAGCCGTGGATTTGCGCGGCCAGGTCGGGCCGCTCCACATCGCCAGGGGCCACCAGCAGCGCGCCCTGCACGCGGTGGGCGTTGGGCGAATGCGCCGCCCACCAGGCGGTGAGAATGCAGCCCAGGCTGTGCGCCACCAGCACCACGGGGCCGTCAGCATCGACCACGGTTTCTTCGAGCCGCGCCGACCAGTCGCCACGCAGCGGGCGCATCCAGTCGTGCTGCTCCACGCGGTGGTAGCCGTGGCGGGCCTCCCACAGGCTTTGCCAATGGTCGGGGCCGGAGTTCTGCCAGCCGGGCAGCAGCAGGATGTTGGAGGACTTCATTACTATTGATTTGATAGCTTCTAGCGCTTATCCATCAAGCTCTAGGCGTCGTTTTGGCTATGGAAGTTGTCGCAGCAGGCATGGTCCGCGCACGCTCGACCATCTCTTGCGCAAATTCGACAAACGCCTGGCTGCCCTTGGCCGCCGGGTCAAACACCACGCCCGGCAGGCCGTAGCTGGGCGCCTCGGCCAGGCGCACGTTGCGCGGGATCACGCTGTTGAACACCTTGTCGCCAAAGTGGCCCTTGAGCTGCTCGCTGACCTGCTGCTGCAGCGTGATGCGCGGGTCGAACATCACGCGCAGCAGGCCGATGATCTGCAGATCGGTGTTGAGGTTGGCGTGCACCTGCTTGATGGTGTTGACCAGATCGGTCAGGCCTTCGAGCGCGAAGTATTCGCACTGCATGGGCACGACCACGCCATGCGCGCTGCACAGGCCGTTGAGGGTGAGCATCGACAGAGACGGCGGGCAGTCGATGAGCACGAAGTCGTAGTCGGCATCCACCTCGGCCAGCGCGGCCTTGAGGCGCTTTTCGCGGTGCTCCAGCGCCACCAACTCCACCTCGGCGCCGGCCAGCTCGCGGTTGGCGCCCAGCACCCAGTAACCGCATTTTTCCGCCAGCACCGCCGCCTCTTTGACCGAGGCGGATTCGAGCAGCACGTCGTACACCGAAAGCTCCAGGCTGCGCTTGTCCACGCCCGAACCCATGGTGGCATTGCCCTGGGGGTCCAGGTCCACCATCAGCACGCGCTGGCCGATCTTGGCCAGGCCGGCGGCGAGGTTGACGGTGGTGGTGGTCTTGCCAACGCCACCCTTCTGGTTGGCAACGCAAAAAATCTTGGCCATGTGGATGCTGTGGTGGTGGGGGTTTATTTGGAAATGGCCCGTTCGAAGCCCAAGCCGGCGCGCAAGGCGCTTGCCACATTCCAGCCTCAGTGCAATGGCTGCGGCGGCGGCGCCTCCCGGAGAACGATGCGGCGAGTTTAAGCCACGGGCGCTGTGGCCGGTTGCATCCAGACGATGCAGCGCTCGGCATCCAGCCCCGGCACGGCAAGCTGTTCCACGTGAAACACCTGCACGGCGGCGGGCAAAGCGGCGATTTCATCCGAAGGGTGCTTGCCCTTCATGGCCAGCCAGACACCGTGCGGCGCCATCAGCGCAGCCCGCGACCAGCCCACGAAGTCGGGCAGCGAAGCAAAGGCGCGGCAGCTGATGATGTCGAACGGTGTGGTCAAGGTCTCGACCCGAGCGTGCAGGCCGTGCAGGTTGCGCAGCTTCAGCGCCACCGCCGCCTGCTGGATGAACGCAGCTTTCTTGCCCACGGTGTCCACACAGCTCACATCCACATCCGGGCAGCAGATGGCAAACACCACGCCGGGCAGGCCGCCACCCGAGCCCACGTCGAGCAAGCGCACGGGAGCAGGTGTGGGCACGCCGCCCTGCCGCAATGCCGCCACCTGGCGGCGCAGCGGCGCCACCGCCGCCAGGCTGTCGAGCAAATGGTGCGTCAGCATCTCCTGCGGGTCGCGCACGGCCGTCAGGTTGTAGACCTTGTTCCACTTTTGCAGCAGGGCCAGAAAGTCGAGCAGCTGGGTGATTTGCGCCTCGGCCAGGCCCAAGCCCAGCGCGTCCGCGCCCGCCTGCAGTTGCTGGCGCAAGGCATCGTTGTTCACTGCCATCGTCATGCCGCTATTTCCCCTTCTGCCTTCGCAGGGGCGCCCGGGACAACTGGGGCCACCGCAAACTCCTTGAACCCACCTTTCTTCAAATGCACCATCAGCAGCGAGATCGCGGCCGGCGTGATGCCCGTGATGCGGGAGGCATGGCCCAGGGTTTCGGGGCGGTGTCGGCTGAGCACCTGGCGCGCCTCGATGCTCAGCGCCGTGACCTGCATGTAGTCCAGCTCGGCCGGCAGGCGCAGTTTCTCGAAATGCGCGGCGCGCTCCACCTCGCCCTTCTGGCGGTCGATGTAACCCGCATACTTGGCGGCGATTTCCACCTGCTCCACCACCGGCTCGCTCAGGTCACCCAGCGTTTCACGTGAAACGTCCTTGGTCGCGTACTTGCCGCCATCCATCGACACCAGGTTTGCGTAGTTCACATCGGGGCGGCGCAGCAGCTCGAACAGGTTGTATTCATGTTCGATGCGCTTGCCCAGCACGCGTTCGGATTCCGCCGCAGGCAGGTTGCGCGGGTTCACCCAGGTGGCCTTGAGGCGCTCTGTTTCACGTGAAACCGCATCGCGTTTGCGGCTGAAGGCGTCCCAACGCGCATCGTCCACCAGCCCCATGCGGCGCCCCGCTTCGGTCAGGCGCATGTCGGCGTTGTCCTCGCGCAGCTGCAGGCGAAACTCGGCCCGGCTGGTGAACATGCGGTAGGGCTCGGTCACGCCCTTGGTGATCAGGTCGTCCACCAGCACGCCCAGGTAGGCCTCGTCGCGGCCGGGCAGCCAGGCAGTCTCACCCCTGCACTGCAGCGCGGCGTTGATGCCGGCGAACAAGCCCTGGGCCGCCGCCTCTTCATAGCCGGTGGTGCCGTTGATCTGGCCGGCAAAGAACAGGCCCTGGATCTGGCGCGTCTCAAAGCTGCTCTTGAGCGAGCGCGGGTCGAAGTAGTCGTATTCGATGGCGTAGCCGGGGCGCAGGATGTGCGCATTCTCCAGCCCGGGCATGCTGCGCACCAGCTCGTACTGGATGTCGAACGGCAGGCTGGTGCTGATGCCGTTGGGGTAAAACTCGTGCGTAGTCAGCCCCTCGGGCTCCAGAAAGATCTGGTGGCTGTCCTTGTCGGCAAAGCGGTTGATCTTGTCTTCCACGCTGGGGCAATAGCGCGGGCCCACGCCCTCGATCTTGCCGGTGAACATGGGGCTGCGGTCAAAGCCGCTGCGGATGATGTCGTGCGTGCGCTCGTTGGTGTGGGTCACCCAGCAAGGCACCTGCTTCGGATGCATCTGCGAATTGCCCATGAAACTGAACACGGGCACCGTGCCCTCGTTCACGCCGCCGGGCATGCCGTCGCCGGGCTGCTCGGTGCACTTCGAAAAGTCGATGCTGCGCCCGTCAATGCGCGGCGGCGTGCCGGTCTTCAGGCGGCCCTGGGGCAACTTCAGCTCCTTGAGGCGTGCCGACAGCGACACGGCGGGCGGGTCCCCTGCCCGGCCGGCGGCGTAATTGTTCAGGCCCACATGGATCTTGCCGTCCAGGAAAGTGCCCGCCGTCAGCACCACGGTGCGGCTGCGAAAGCGGATGCCCACCTGCGTGACGGCGCCCACCACGCGGTCGCCAGAACCGGTGGATTCCACCATCAGGTCGTCCACCGCCTGCTGGAACAGCCACAGATTGGGCTGGTTCTCCAACATGCGGCGGATGGCGGCCTTGTACAGAATGCGGTCGGCCTGCGCCCGCGTGGCGCGCACGGCCGGGCCCTTGCTGCTGTTGAGGATGCGGAACTGGATACCGCCCTCGTCGGTCGCCAGCGCCATGGCGCCGCCCAGCGCGTCCACCTCTTTGACCAGGTGGCCCTTGCCGATGCCGCCGATGCTGGGGTTGCAGCTCATCTGCCCCAGCGTCTCGATGTTGTGGGTGAGCAGCAGCGTGCGTTGCCCCATGCGCGCAGCGGCCAGCGCGGCCTCGGTGCCGGCGTGGCCACCGCCGACCACGATCACATCAAATTCCTGGGGATACAACATGGGACAACTCCAGGGCCACCGGCCCATAACGACACACGCACCAAACACCGACGCTCCTGCGCCCACCCCGCGCCGGCCTTGTGGGCCGTGCAGCGGAAAGCCTGCAATTTTCCCACCTTTGGCTGGCGCACGCCCAAGGGCCATGCCGACACCCTTGCGGCGCATGTGCGCTCCAGCCTGCCCGGCCTTGTTTCACGTGAAACAGGGCCTTCTGCACCAAGGCCTGCGTCGCACGCTCATCCAAGGGCCGCACCCGCAGGAATCCTGCCCCGGGTCTGTGCTCCAATGTCGGGCATGCACCACCCACTCCTCGTCTTTGCCGGCAGCACCCGCCAGCAATCGTTCAACCGGCGCCTCGCCCAGGCCACTGCCGCCATGGCCCGCGAAGCCGGTGCCCAGGTCACGCTGCTGGAACTGTCCGAGTTCGACATCCCGATGTACAGCGCCGATCTGGAAGCCCAAGGCACGCCCGCCGATGTGTTGCGGCTCAAGCAGATCCTGTGGGAACACCCGGCCTGGATCATCTGCGCCCCCGAATACAACGGCAGCTACACCGCCCTGCTCAAGAACACCATCGACTGGGCCTCCAGCCCCGTCAAAAACCACCCCGACTGGCAAGACGGCACCCGGTCCTTTCGCGACAAGGTCGTGGGCATGCTCAGCGCCTCGCCGGGCGCTTTGGGCGGCCTGCGCTCGCAAAGCCACCTGGCGCCCTTGCTGATCAATCTGAAATGCTGGCTGGCACCCCAAGCCTTTGCGCTGGGCCATGCAGACAGCGCCTTCGACGACCACGGCGCCCTGGTCCACCCGGCGCACCGCGATCGCGTGCGCGCCGTGGTCGATCAGGTGCTGTGGGCGGCCGGGCGGCTGCATCCGGCAGCGGGCTGAGTATTTCAAGCAAAAACGGCCTGCAGCGCCCAATGGGCAAGCGCAGACAGCTATCAAAATCACCTCTTCCATGAACTGCCGGCCGGGCTGCGGCGCCTGCTGCACCGCCCCCTCCATCAGCTCGCCCATCCCCGGCATGCCACGGGGCAAGCCTGCCGGCGTGCGCTGCGTTCAGCTGGGGGACGACGCCCGCTGCCTGGTATTTGGGCAGCCCGGGCGCCCGGCCGTGTGCGCCGGGCTGATGCCATCGGCCGACATGTGCGGCACCGACCGGGAGCACGCCATGCTGTACCTGGTGCAGCTGGAAGAGCAAACCCGCCCCGCGTAAAAATCGCCCCCCCGAAGACGCCTGCAACATGCCCGCTACCGCTGCCAGCGCAAGTGCCCCGGCGCCAGCAAAAAACACCTGCAGCGCATAGCATCCGGCTTCTCCCTTTCCATCGCTCAAGAGGATTTTTTTCATGAAGCTCTACTACTCGCCCGGCGCCTGCTCCCTGTCGCCCCACATTGCCCTGCACGAAGCCGGCCTGGCGTTCACGCCCGTGCTGGCCAGCACCAAGAGCCACAAGCTGCAGGACGGCACCGACTACTACGGCATCAACCCGCTGGGCTATGTGCCCCTGCTAGAGCTGGACAACGGCGAACGCCTGCGCGAAGGCCCGGCCATCGTGCAATACATCGCCGACCAGGTCCCCGACAAGCAACTGGCCCCGGCCAACGGCACCATGGAGCGCTACCGCCTGCAAGAGTGGCTGACCTTCATCGGCACCGAGGTGCACAAGGGCTTCGGCCCCCTGTTCAACCCCGCCACGCCCGAGGAATACAAGGCCACCGCGCGCGAACAGTTGCTCAAGCGCCTGCAGTGGGTGGACAGCCAGCTCGCCAGCAAGCAATACCTCATGGGCGATCAGTTCACCGTGGCCGATGGCTATCTGTTCACCGTGACCAACTGGGCGGGCTTCGTCGGACTCGACCTCTCAGGCCTGGCCCATCTGGCAGCCTACCGCGAACGCGTGGGTGTCCGCCCCGCCGTGCAAGCAGCGATGAAGGCCGAAGGCCTGCTCAAATAAGCGCCACGCCCGCGTGCGCCGCTGCGGTCCGCCCGCACCGGCGCACGGAAATAAAACAGCGCGCAGCCTTTGCCCCATCAGCGCTGACTGCTATTGTTTTAATTAAGCCAGTTTCTTCTGCGATAGCGCAACTAGCACACAATGGCTTGACCGTGCTGCCCGCTGCATACTGCAGCCAGTGCCGCACTGCAGTACCCTTGGGGGAAAATCTGCCCTCGGGCATATCCCCTCTTCCCCCTTGCGACGAAAGCCCTTCATGCCCTCTTTGTTCGAACCCGTCCAGGCCGGTGACCTGCACCTGGCCAACCGCATCGCCATGGCGCCGCTCACGCGCAACCGCGCGCCCGACGCCATCCCCACGCCGCTCATGGCCACCTACTACCAGCAGCGCGCCAGCGCCGGCCTGCTGATCACCGAGGCCACGGCCATCAGCCCCCAGGGCCAGGGCTATGCCGACGTGCCCGGGCTGTATGGCACCGAGCAGCTTGACGGCTGGAAGCGCGTGACCCGCGCCGTGCACGCCGAAGGCGGCAAGATCGTGGTGCAGCTGTGGCATGTGGGCCGCATCTCGCACACCGACCTGCAGCCAGGCAACGCCGCGCCCGTGGCGCCCTCGGCCATTCGCGCCAAGACCAAGACGGTGCTGATCAAGGACGGCGTGCCCACCTTCACCGACACCTCCATGCCGCGCGCACTTGAACTGGACGAGCTGCCCGGCATCGTGCAGGACTACCGCCACGCCGCGCGCAACGCCATCGCCTGCGGGTTTGACGGCGTAGAGATCCACGGCGCCAACGGCTACCTGCTCGACCAGTTCCTGAAAACCGGCGCCAACCAGCGCACCGACGACTACGGCGGCAGCATCAAGAACCGCACCCGGCTCACGCTCGAAGTGGTGCGCGCCATCGTCGATGAAGTCGGTGGCGGCCGCACCGGCATCCGCCTGTCGCCCGTGACGCCCGCCAACGACATCGTGGACGAGAACCCTCAGCAGCTCTTTGACTACCTGGTGGCCCAGCTCGCCCCGCTGGGGCTGGCCTATGTGCACATCATCGAAGGCGCCACCGGCGGCCCCCGGGAGTTGGCCGACCGACCTTTCGACTACGCCGCCCTCAAGGCCGTGTACCGCAAGGCCGGCGGCAAGGGTGCCTGGATGGTGAACAACGCCTACGACCGCCCCCTGGCCGAAGCCGCCGTGGCAGCGGGCGCCGACATCGTGGCCTTTGGCCGGCCCTTCATTGCCAACCCCGATCTGGTCACCCGGCTGGAAAAGAACGCGCCCCTGAACGAGCCCGACCGCGCCACCTTTTATGGCGGCGGGGCCAAAGGCTACACAGACTACCCCACCTTGTTCTGAGGGCGGGCGTTTTAAGCCAAAAGTGGCTCCAGCCCTTTTGTACAAAGCGCTGGCAGCTATTTAATTAATAGCATCTCCACATCAGGCGATGCACGAATGCCCGCTTCAGCCCGCCAGCTGGGGCGTGGCGCGGCCAACCAATGCGCGGCGCTCCGGCCCGGCGGCGGCGGCGTGGGACAGGGCCGCCATGCCACGGCCTTCATCGGCCAGATGAAACTGCTGCACCACCTGCGACAAGCGCGCAGCCTGCTCGCGCAGCGATTCGGCGGCGGCGGCCGATTCTTCCACCAGCGCCGCATTCTGTTGCGTCATGCGGTCAATATCGCCCACCGACTGGTTCACCTGGCCAATGCCGGCCGACTGCTCGGAGGCAGCGGCGGTGATCTCGCCAATGATGTCGCCCACACGCTGCACGCTGGCCACGATTTCCTGCATCGCGGCGCCGGCTTCTTCCACATGGCGCACGCCACCGTCCACGGCGGTCACGCTGTTGCTGATCAGGCCCTTGATGTCGCTGGCCGCCGCCGCCGAGCGCTGCGCCAGGCTGCGCACTTCGCTGGCCACCACGGCAAAGCCCCGGCCCTGCTCACCCGCGCGGGCGGCTTCCACAGCGGCGTTCAGCGCCAGGATGTTGGTCTGAAAGGCAATCGAATCGATCAGGCCGATGATGTCGCCGATCTTGCGGCTCGATGCCGAAATCTCGTGCATGCTGGCCACGGCCTGCTCGACCACCGAACCACCGCGCTGGGCCGTGCTGGAGGCCGAGCTGGCCAGCTGGTTGGCCAGCTGCGACGACGAAGCAGTCTGCTGCACATTGGATGTGATTTGCGACAGCGAGGCCACCGCTTCCTGGGCATTGCTGGCCGTCTGCTCGGTGCGCGCGGACAGGTCCTGGTTGCCCATGGCGATCTCCTGGCTGGCCGTGGCAATGCTGCCGCTGGCATCGCGTACCTGCGCCACCAGCGCCCCCAGGCCCTGCTGCATGTCGGCCAGCGCGCGCTGCAGGTCGGCCACTTCGTCCTTGCCATCGGCAACGATGCGCTGCGACAGGTCGCCGCCGGCAATCGCCAGCGCCATACGGCGGGCCTCGGCCAGCGGGCGGCAGATGGACAGCATGTTCATCAGCGTGGTGGGCACCACCACCGCCACCGTGATCAGCACCGCCAGGGCAAACAGCCACAGGGTCTGGTTGGCCACATTTTTCTGGTCGGCCACGGCCGCCGTCACTTCGGCACGCAGCACGCCGTCGAGCTCCTTGAGCAGCTTGTCGGCCTCGTCGAACTCGGCCACGGCCTTGCTGCTCATGCGGTTGGCAATGGTGGCCGTGTCGTAGCCACCCGCTTCGAGCTGGCGCGCCACATGGGCGAACTGGTCGCGGTAGCTGTCCAGGCGCTTGGCGATGGCCTGCGCGATGGCGTTGTCGCTGTCCTGCGGACCTTCCAAAAAGCGGGCTGCGACTTTTTTGGACTGCTCCACGCTGGCCAGCCAACGGGTGTGCGCCGCCTTCACGTCCTCGGGCTTCTCATACGAGATGATCATGTCCTTTTCGTGCTGGCGGAT
>LNAP01006187.1_pt1 | contig 19113 bp, 23 predicted proteins | sample 602601 | NCBI WGS metagenome assembly LNAP01 (sample SAMN02440304, study PRJNA202911) | soil metagenome | biome: Subtropical and temperate rainforests or woodlands; isolation source: soil samples (1 kg each in a 20% v/v slurry with milli Q water) were... ...
GAGCGCGTTGCTAAACAGCGCCTTGATCTCATTGGGTCTGGCGTCGAACTGATCTACCAGATCCTTGATGCGGTAACCGTGGCGCGTCAGGGTCGGTTCCAGATCATCCAGTTGACGCGACAGCACTGATTCCACCAGCTCCGCCGAGACCGGTTTCTCGCCAGTCAGGTATCCAATCAACATGGCTTTGTCCAACTATTCAGTGAGAGTCCAGTGTAGTCGGATATTGAAATCTGGAGACTGTAGCTGGATGTCAGCAATGCGGGTTTGCGCGAGGGTTGCCTGCTGAGAGACGGCCGTCCAACAAACCCTGGTTTGTTGGACGGTCTGTGCCAGTCATGTTCAGTTGCAGAAAGCGTGAGCCCACGATGATGGAATGCAAGCCGGCGCGGCTGAATGCAAGCTCGTTCGCAGCTAATGTGAGCCCGACCGCTCCGTCAGTTGCAGTTAATCTGAGCCGGAAATGGCGTCGATTGCGAGCCCGGCCGTTTTCAAACGCGAGCCGCTACATGTAGGGGCTTTCCTCGGCCCTATCCTGGCGATCCTGCTGATACTTTGGTTCGCCAATGATATTTCACTGGTGCTGTGGTTTGCCGTCATCCCTGCGTTCTTGGCAATAGGCTCTCTCATGGCAGGCGTGAGCGAGCCAACGCATGAGAGCAGGCAACATCACTTTCGCCCGCCCATCCGTCTCAGCTCACTCAAGCAGTTCTCGACGGCCTACTGTTGGGTTGTCGGAATAGGCGCGGTCTTCACCCTGGCGCGTTTCAGCGAGGCGTTCCTGGTGTTGCGTGCGCAGCAATTGGGATTCTCCGCCACCAGGGTACCTCTGGTGATGATGGTAATGGCGGGGTTCTACGTGCCGTCTGCCTACCCCGTGGGCAAATGGTCTGATCGTATCAGTCGCACAACGCTGCTGAGTGTCGGATTACTACTGCTGGTTTTGGCCGATCTGGTATTGGCTTATGCCGAATCCGTGACCACCTGGTCACTTCGAATGCAAATGACTGGTCAAGTTAAATGCAAATGGGTGGTCAGATACGATGCAAATGGGTGGTCAAGTGGTGTGCAATTTCCCAGCAGCAAAGTCGCGCTATCGCCTATAAGTAGATGCAGCGCTACCGCCACATGAATGCGGTCAGAGAGCGCCTCAACGCTCAACCGTACTACGGCTCAGACGGTCAGGAGGTTGCCATTGAGCACGCGCAGATGATGGCATCTCGTCTCGAAACAAGGGGCGGACATCATCAACGAAATGATCGACGAGCGGATTCGCCGGAATTATGAGCTTCCTGGCTTACTCGACACTGAATGACTTGGCTGAAACCGTTGGTGCTGAGGCTCATAAAAGATCTTTAACCGCGTGGTAAATAGAACGCCGATTGGAGTGATAGACCAGATGAAGGAACTTCTCGATACTGACTTCTGACGGCGGCAGAGCGACCAAGGTCAAGACAACACCTCACTTTCTGCGGGGTGCTTATGGCAACCGACCTAACTATTGTTGTCGTTATCCTGACTGTCTACCAGCGCAGCCAGAGCTGTCCGAGTAACGCACCTATCATGGTCGGCACCAGCATCCCCAATGCGTACCATATCCCCCAAAATGGCACTTCCATCTCGGGGCAGTGCAGGGAATATGCAATCGTCGCCATTGCACCGGCGAGTAGTCCGCCGCAGGCACCCGCCAGTTTCAGGCGAGTTGGTGCGAGACCGCCTAATGCCCAGAACACAGCAATAAATCCCGGAATCGACAGCAAGGTTATATTGAGTGCGCATACTCGCCAGGTTTTGCCGAGGATGATCGCGACTCGAGCATCAGGTGCGGCCACCATGAGTACATAGATGGAGCCGATCCACACCGCGGCGACTGCGACAATGATCAACAGATTCCCAGGGCCCGGAGCCATTCCCGGTCTCGCCAGCCGCATCACCATGCTCAGCACACCAATCATCAGGCAAAGCGGAAAGGCGACCTTAGCCCAAAAAATCGGTGTAGCCATGACATGGCCCAGGTCTGGCCGAACACCCATTATTGCTACTACCAGCAAAGTGGCGCTCAAGAGCCCGGCCAGCACCGCGCCGCTGAATCGCTTAGCGAGCGTCCTACGGTCAACCGGGGTTACGCCCGACGCGAGCATGGAAATAAAATCATCAGTATTCATCGTGCACCTCTAACTCTTAACGCCAGTGCTTTCAGCCCACGGTGTATGCCTATCTTCACCGCAGACTCAGTTAGCCCCATCATTCGAGCGGTTTCAGTAACAGACCATCCCTCAAGTTTCACGTGCACGATAGGTAGACGCTGACGTTCAGGTAGCTGCTCAAGCAACATGCGGAGGTCTCGACTGGTCTGTGCAGGTTCAAGATGCGGCTCGGCAAATAGTTCTGCCGCATCGCCAAGGGAATCGTTGAACACGTCATGACGTGACCTGCCTCGGAAAAAGTCAGCAAGCTTGTAGCGCGCAATGGCAAAAACCCACGCCGTCAGCGGTTGATCAATCCGATAAGTCTGGCGCGCATTATGAACGGCCAGCAAAACCTCTTGCAGCAAATCCTCGACTTCACCAGGTCGCTGCTGAAGCCTCGAGCGTAAAAAGCCGCGAAGATGACCACTTAACTCCGATAAAAACGTTCGATAAGCCCGCTCGTCTCCGTCCAGACCTGCGAGGAACAGAGCCTGAAGGTGGAGCTCTCGGCTGCGCAAAGCGTCGTTATGTGTAGTTCGTTCCATCGTTCGCTCTGGTTACACGAAGGGTAAAAAATATCTTGTTCCTGCTAATGACGGGCAGCGGATCTTACATGCGGTTTCCCGGCATAAGGTTACAAGCGAATCAGTTTTGCAGATCTGAGAAATATTTTGCGGTCGCTGTAACCGGATATGGGAAGCCATCGAACTACCTTTTGGATCGCAAATACAGTGCTCAAGCGCTGATGCGACGCCACCCCCATCATCTGGAGACAAAACCATGAACAATCTCAAACTTGCCGCCCTCGCTGTTGCCTTCTCTTCGTTTGCTGCCGGTGCTATGGCCGCAGAGACTCCTGCCGTAGCGGGCGCCATGGAGAAATGTTACGGCGTTTCCCTGGCCGGTAAGAACGATTGCAAGGCGGGCGCAGGTACCACCTGTGCAGGCACGGCCAAAGTGGACTACCAGCCTGATGCCTGGAAAAACGTTCCTGCAGGTACTTGTACCTCCATCAAGACTCCAAAAGGCATGGGCACTCTCGCACCTAAGTAATCGTAAAGCCACGGGGGCACACCAACCATGAAAACTGAACGCCAGATGGGGGCCGGACTTGGCCTGAAACCGAATCATTACTCAGATGCGCTTGACTGCACGGCTGAGGGGCTCTGGTTCGAAGTTCATCCGGAAAACTACATGGTAGGTGGTGGCCCCCGTCTCGCATGGCTGGAGTCAATTGGGAGTCAACACCCGCTGTCGCTGCACGGTGTTTCACTTTCACTTGCTGCCGATTGTCCGCCGGACGAAAACCATTTGAAGCGCCTGAAAGCACTGGTCGATCAGGTTCAGCCCGCATTGATTTCCGAACACCTAGCCTGGTCAGCATGGCGGGGGCAGTATCATCCCGACCTACTGCCATTCCCCCGTACAGTCGAGGCATTGCAGCGCATCGTAAGCAATATCCAACGAACACAAGACGCCTTAGGACGTCCTATTGCCATTGAAAACCCCACCCATTACCTACGCCTGGATGATCATGAATTCAGCGAAATCGACTTTTTGACCGAACTGAGCGTGAGAACTGGCTGTGGGTTGCTGCTGGATGTCAATAACGTACACATCAGCGCGCATAACCTGGGTTTCAATGCGGCAACGTATCTGGATGCCTTCCCGGCCAAGGCGATTGTGGAAATCCATTTGGCAGGTCACGCAGTGGATCCGGGAGATACGCAGCTGCTGATAGATACACACGATGCCCCCATCGCGAACAACGTCTGGTTGCTCTATCAACGCATTATCGAACGGATCGGCATGCGCCCGACCTTGATCGAGCGCGACGACAATATCCCAGGATTCGACGTCTTGCTGGCTGAACGAGACAGAGCACAGACTCTGTTAAACATCGGTAAGAAGCGACCATCAGAAGTGACGATATGAACACCTCACTCGAAAGCTTTCAGGATGCATTCGTCGATGCGTTATATGAGCGAAATTCGACTGGAATGACTGCTCTAATCGAACAGCCCGGTTTTTTGGTGTACCGCAATACTGTATTGAAAGGATCGACGGACGCATTACTTGCAAACTTTCCCACCGTAGAGCGCTTGGTCGGTACAGAGTGGCTCAAGGCCGCCGCAGCGATCTATGCCCGGCAGTCGCCACCCACGGATTCCCGACTGCTGCACTACGGCGCTGATTTCCCGAATTTTCTCGACGCTTTTGAGCATGCGCTAGAAATGTCTTATCTGGGCGACGTCGCCCGCCTGGATCTGCTCTGGACACAAGTCCATTGCGCTAAAGATGAGCCCGACATTGATCCAAGCGCATTTGCGAGCCTGTCCCAAAAGGACTTGGCCCGCAGCCTGCTCACACCGAGGGCCGCTTCCCGTTGGGCGTGGTTCCCAGACCACCCCGTCTACACCATCTGGCGCTTCAATCGCGAACAGCGGGACATGCCCGACGAACTCAACTGGCGCGGCGAAGGTGCGCTTCTGACGCGCAAGCAAGGCCGGGTTTGTTGGGAGGCCGCCAGTGCTGCGGATTGCACGTTTCTAGACGCCTGCGCGGCACGCCTGCCGCTTGAACTGGCCGCAGAAAAAGCCCTTGAAGTTCAGCCTGATTTGGATCTGGAAGACCTCATTGTCCGCTTGTTCAGAGCCGAGGCATTCGTCGCTGTAAGCATCCATAGCTCTTCCTGAAGACTTAACACCAACTTAACCAACGGAGCACATCATGGACGTGATACGAAATACTTCGTCCGTAGCCGACAAATCATTGCGTGGCATGTGGAGCCGCATTGCAGACCGACTTGACTTAGTGATTGGGGACTCACTATTGGTGCTGGTTGCTCGCCTATCCATCGCGGCCATTTTCTTTATGTCAGGACGCACCAAAGTCAGTGGATTTTTGACGGTCACACCCAGTACCTATGAGCTGTTCCGCACAGAATACTCACTGCCATTCCTCTCTCCAGAACTGGCCGCGCATTTCGCTACCTACAGTGAGCATTTGTTTCCACTGCTTCTTGTGCTGGGCCTGTTCTCACGACTATCAGCATTCGCGTTACTGGGCATGACTTTAGTAATTCAGGTCTTTGTCTACCCTGACGCCTGGCCAACGCACTTTTCCTGGGCGGGCCTGCTACTGCTCATCGTTGCACGTGGTGGAGGTGCAATATCGCTGGATCGACCACTCGGCATCAAGTAATGCTTTGACTGCTATACAGTCTCGGATAGCCACCTCTTGGCGACAACATGGTCGAAAAAGTGGACGCGCTCGTTTATTTGAACGTCTGGAGGCTGAGGAAATTTCTGCGCCTATCGAGTTCGGCACCATCGGCAAAAAGGCCGACACATCCAACGAACTATCAAGATGACAGTGGTTGCCTATACCGGCGATACGGTGAAGACCCACGATGTTTGCTGGCAAGCGTTTAAACCGTAAGCGGTCCACCGTGTACACATTCAAAGCTGCCAGTTGAAGCCTGATGCTGTGCTCCCGATATCCATCAGGAGCCCGCAACCATGATGCGTCCCGACGCCAAAGTCGAAAAGGTCTACCTCTACCCTAAGCAAGTGGACTTCCGAAAATCCATCGACGACCTCGCAGCCCTGGTGGAGTTGGATATCAAGGTCGCCGTGTTCGATCCCGTGCTTTTCTTTTTTCTGAATCGCCACCACAGTCGAGTGAAAATCCTCTATTGGGAGCGCAACGGCTTTTGCCTTTGGCTCAAGCAGAAATTTGGGGGGTATGTGTCCTGAACGCAGTGGCGCCCAGATTATTCCATTTGCGGGGTTCAGTAGAACACGCTCGAAAAACCTAAAAATAGTTACTAAGGTTAAAGCATTGAATTACATAACGGTTAATTAGGGTCCAGAAGCAATCAAATCGACAAGTGCGATTTCCTTCCACCCCCCCGACTTCATGGTGTGTCCAAGTGACAATGGGCTGTCCAAGTGACCACGCCCCAAATGTCGAGTTGGTCTCGATCTTCGACCGTGATGGACGGATATTCTGGATTCTCGGCTTGGAGGGTGATGCGATTGTCTTTTCTGTCGATGATCAGCCGCTTGCAGACGAATTCACCTTGGTACACCGCGATCACAATGCTGTTGTGCTTTGCCGATCGGGATTTGTCGACGATCACTATGTCACCAGGGTTGATGTTCACGTCGCGCATGCTGTTCCCTGCGGCTCTCAGCATGAAGGTCGCTGGTGGATTGAGAATTATCAGCTCATCCAGGAACGTAGTCTTCTGCGGGGGAGGGGAACCCACAGTGAATCAGGCCGAAGTAAGGCACCGTCAATCGAGACGTCACCGACTGAAACGCACGACCGATCAGGGAAAGGGGTGTCATAGGAGAATACCTGTATAAACATACAGCGTATTATGTGCTGTCGCGTGAGTGCGTCAAGGCGCGATGCCGGACGGTCATCACGGTTCTGATGAGAACCGCGCCGTAGGTGCATTGTTCGGGGGGAATTAGGGGAGCGTACGACCGAAAGTCCCTTCAACTCTGAGGTTGGAGGGACAGGTGACCATAAACATTTGGGTCAAAACCGGTTATGGAGCGTCGTACCCGTAAACAGCGCCTGTGGAGTCCAGGAGATCCACCATCTGTTGACCAGTTGCAGGATTGAACGGATCTGCGCCAACGGCAATGCGGTTTGCAGTCATTGGAACCGAGGAGTGCGGGTTCACCAGGTTGAAGAGAACATTGCAGATAATGATCATGAAATTACGCATTTCGATTTCTCCCGTTGATGCCTCTATTTTCCCATACCAAGTGAAAATGCAATGTTGAGGCAAGATTTTTCAAACGGAAGGAGATTCAGTATCGTCTACGTTGTTTACCGGTTGTGACCTTCTCTGCAAGCCAAAAATTTTCAAAAGTATGGCGATCAATGAAATGGCAATCATTGTCAAAATTGCCAATGTTATTGTGGTTACGACACTGTACAAGGCAAACATTAGCAATCGCGTTAACCAGCCCCCGGCTTGAAGTGTCATAAGTTCAAGTTCGTCGTACACGTTGGAAGAGGGTGCGAACCCCGTAACCTCTGTAAGAACGCCAATGAAGATGAAGCTGATCAGTGTTAGGACCGTTAGCACAACAGCTCCGCGTAGCCCAATTCGTATATCACTCCAGCTCGGTATCGCGTGAAGTGATACACATGAGGCAAAACCTACGGTGAGGACGCCGGTGAGTGAACTGAGCCCCAGCTGAGCCTTGCACAACGTTGCCCGTATCGCGTCAAACAGGAACATTGCGAAGCTGACCAATGATTCTTGCGCGTCATAAACTGACAGTGACGAAGGGGTGAACGCTTGACCTGATGCGCTGGAAAGGCAAAGCACAACGATGACAGTTCCAGTGCCCTGAATGAATAAGCCAAAGTGGGCGAAAACGGAGTGTGGTCTGTAACGGAAATTTACGTATCCCAGAGTTCCTGATGACCGATCCGGTCGAAAGAAAACAACGCGTGTTGGTTTATGACCGAATAACCAGCATCCCAGGAGATGCGACGCCTCGTGGATTGGAACGCCTACGATCCCCGTCACCACAAATATCGACCAGGCTCTACGCGTCAAAATCGATAAGACAGTCGACCAGATTCGAATTACCAGGATAGGACCGAAATACAGAACGACTATTTGAAGGCATGCAAGCTGAAAGGTCGCGGGGATTGTCATGTGGTACCAGAGAATTAGGATCGTACGGATGTCCAACTTTGGACGCTAGGTTTGCAACAGGTGTCTGTGCCGTACGAATTGTGAACTGGAGCCGCTGGTGACAGTGGAGCTAATGACCACCTAATCCGATGCAGATTTGCCCTAAATCTGGCCTTTTTAAATCTTTCTTCTTGTTTCTCCTTGTTTTTAAGAGGCTGTAAGCCACGTAGAACAAGGGCTCCAGGGTAGGTATCGACTAAGCAAATCGGGGCCAACGACTACCGATTCAGGGTGCTTCGACTACCGATTTCGGCCAAGACGACTAAGCATTTCGGCTGTTATCCACAGAGGGTCGGTGAGTCTCTATCGACTATGAATTTCGGCCGGCATCGACTACCTATTCCGGCTTGATCGACTCCTTTTTTCGGGTGTCTTGCGAAAAGCGGCCAATCTTTGATCAATTCAGTACGCATTAAGCTCTTACGGTCAAATTTTGTCTAGGTTTCAGGGGGTTGCGTAGAGTTACCTGAGGTTGTCGGTCTTTTGGGGGCTCCAAACGACTAAAAAAACCGGGTTGCCAACCCTGTATTTGCGCCCGGATCCGGGTTGTCACGCTGTGACGACTACAAATTCCGGTTTGAATCTCGTCCATAAGATCCATCGACTAAAGATTCCGGTAGCGAGGGGAGGAGGGTGAAGTCCTTTGTTTCCGGGGGGATTACCGGATCGACTACGAATTCCGGCTGTCCATTGATGACAACCTTCGCTTAACGACTAAGGATTCCGGTTCGGCGTCAGGGTGGAACATTCTTCCAAACGACTAAGAAAACCGGGTGCCAGGTCGACTAAGAATTCCGGCTAACGAGCGACTAACAATTCCGGGGCGTTATCGACTAACAATTTCGGGGGCCAATCGACTAAGGATTTCGGCTCGTAAAAATATTTTGCATCGACTATTTCCATTTTGTCCCGTAGTCGATTACATTCGACTAAACCAGTTTTGGTATTTAGTCGATGAACGAAATCGTCGAAGTGCATCCACAAACAAATCACAAGGTCACGAAAGCGAATGACCTCGTGTCGGCCTCATACAAGCTGACCCTTCAAGAACAGCGATTGATGCTCATCGCGATTGGCCAGATTGACTCCCGAAAGCCGATCAACAAGCCAATCACCGTACGCGCGACGGATTTTGCTGACGTCTACAATCTTCCCCTCAAGCAAGCCTATGAGGCGATGATTGACGCCTGCAACACGCTGTACGATCGCGACATCAAAACGAAAGAAAGCAAATCCAAAACCGTCCGTTTCCGTTGGGTCGACCGCGTTGAGTACGAGAAGGGGGAGGGGTACGCGAAGCTTCATTTTACGATTCACGTACTGCCATACCTCAGCATGCTCAACAAACACTTCACCACCTACGAGCTGAAACGAGTTGCGCATCTGAACAGCATTCACTCGATCAGAATGTTCGAGCTGCTGATGCAGTTTCGTGAGACAGGTTGGTACACGATCGAAGTGGAAGACCTCCGCGAGATGTTGGAGCTGGGCGACAGCTATGCCAGGTTCAACAACCTGCGCCAGAAGGTCATTGATCCATCCATCAAGGAGCTTAAAGCCAAGAGCAACCTTGATATCACCTACGAAACTCATACTGAGGGTCGTACGGTGAAGCGATTGACCTTTCATTTCAAAGAAAGCGATCAGATGCGTTTGGATCTTGCTGAACCGCCTGAGGCCTTGGCCGCTGTAGGTTGATTCCCAATCAACCCTGGCCAGGGATTGAAAATTAGCGCCAGTTGCAGCACCACGATAATCAGCCATGGATCAGGTCGATGGACATCAAACATTTCCTCGAACAGCGCACCGCGTTCATCCGACACTACTTTGACGAAGCCTCAGCGCCTTTTCTGGAAACTATTCGGAAGATTGACGCTGAGGAGGCGCCGTTCGAGCCTCCATACTTCGACCCTGACACGATGAGTAATGAGCCCGCGTTTCTCGACGAATGGCTTCGTGCTCAAACAGGGGTAGAGGTGGTCGGGCAAACTTGCGTCTCAATGCTTTCGGAGAGTTTGAAGGTCTTCTTTGCCACGCATGAGCAAGAGGCGGGGCTTGATTGCGAGAAAGAGTGCGGACCTTTCAAGAAAGGGTTTATTCAGGGGTACCGAACCTGTTTTGCGAAGCACGGCGTTAATTGGAGCGGCTGCCCAGCCGACTTCAACATCCTAGAGCAAGTGGTACTTGCCAGAAATGCGAGTCAGCATGTCAATCGGATAACGGACACACGCGCTAGCCATAGCTCGGCGACACTCAAAAAGCATCCAAGTCCATTGTTCATCAGTGACTATGAGAAAAAGCTGATGAAAAGCCGCGGCGGCAGCTGGATGATCGATCCTGCAATCCATGTGAGCCGCGAGGATCTGCATGCAGCGATCTCGGAGGTGGAAAAGCTCGCGAAGTGGCTTCAGCAATGAGCCAGCTGCAATCAATCTCTCAAGTGGGAACTGTGGCGGTTCTGGACTGGAAGTCTTCGTGCGCGTTCCAACGGGTTCTACAAGTAGACGACTACGGTTGCGGGGTAGCCTGTTTGGCAATGCTCGTCGGCAAGAGTTATGAGATCGCGCGCGAGACCTTTCTTCGCCTTGGTTTCGGTCCTGACCGACCACGGCGTGAGCCGTTCTCCTCAAATTTCAAAGAATTGATCGCCGCTCTGCACGAGCACGGCCTGAACGCACGCATGTTGCGATGGAAAGGCTGGGAGCACGTGAGTGGCACTGGGATTATCAAAGTGCGCTGTGGTGGCGACAGTCCTGCTACTGATTGGCATTGGGTGGTGGCAGAAAGTCACCCGCTGTACGGGGTCGTTGTCCATGATCCGCTGCAATGGGCGTTACCTACCTTTGCCGTGCCCCCGATGGACACACTTACTCGGCCACTCTCAGAACTGACTCCCTACGGAAACTGGATCGTCATCGAACGCTAACGGTAAATTGGAAGGTAAGCGACCCAATCTTGTTTATGCAGGGAGGGGCGGGGTCTCCGAATTTGTTCAACATGGTGCCGCAATGACCGATGAAGACTTGATTGAACGGCTGCTATACACCGGCGAAGGCATCACCCTGGACTACAAGAGGCAGGGGTACGTAACTGACGGGTCCGATCCCATTCCAAAAAGTGAGTTGCTCAAGGACATCCTTGCGTTCTGCAACACCTGGCGATCTGAACCGGCTTATATCCTGATCGGGGTAGACAACAAGGATCAGTCAATTTTTCCTGTCGACCGTCATCCCGATGATTCCAGGCTTCAGGAGCTCATAAGCTCCAAAACGAACCGACCTATAGTTTTCTCTTACAGACCTGTCACCTATAGAAACCAGTCGCTCGGCCTATACACGATTGAGGTGCAGGAGCGTCCGATATTTGCCAAGAAAAAATTTGGAAATGTTGAGCAGAACACCGTCTATGTCCGCCGCGGCTCGTCCACAACGATCGCGGATCCGGAGCAGATCGCCAAAATGGGCGCAATGGACGCTCAGAGAATGGCGGCAGGCAAGCCGCGGCTCAACATCGAGATGTTTAGGCTCGACGACCAGTCCACGCTCAATGGTGGATTTCAATTTGAATACAACCATCTGCAACTTGAGGACTATCCCGACTATAAGGCTCCAGCGCACGGCTACGTGATGAATCACTCTTTGATCAACAACAGACAGTTTTATCGGGACCTAGCGCTATACGAGCAGGAGAAAGCGGGTGCGTTTGGATTCCGTCTTCGGGTATCAAACACGGGGAATGCACCGGCAAATAGTGTGAGAGTTCACCTCGGCTTTGAACCTGCAGGGACGCTCCGACTGGTATCTGAGATGGCCGAATTTCCGAGTACTGAATTTAATCTCAGCGCACCGAATATTCTCAATCCTGCGCATGCTCATTTCGACCTCCAGGAAGATTTTGAGCGAACAACCGCTGTGTTCAATTTCGGGAAGATCCACGCACGGGAAGAAGCGTTGAGCAGCGACGTTTTTTTGATAACTCCTCCCGCGGACCTCTCGTCGATTGTGGTACGCGTACATGCGGATGAGCTCAGTGTGCCCATTTCCTTTTCAATTCCCGTGGCCATCATAGCGCATGCCCGTGTGCTCGCTTTTAGTGAGCTGCGAAGTATCGCTCAAGTCGAATAAGCGTTTCTGAACCTGAATTAGGGGGAAAAATGAGTGCAAATGCCAGATACGGGGTCTGTCCCGACAAATGCTCGGGCGGGAAGCCTGATCGTCAGATGGACGTCCACGAAATGCTCCTTTCGCGGTTGCCCGAGAGCATTCAGTCGGAAATCAAAATCAGTGGTAGCGCAAAGCGTTGTACGTACTGTGGATTGGTCTACCTACGAACGACTAAAGATTTCGGGCGACGGCTTGGATTTTGGGACTCAGGAATAGGTGGTCCAGGGTGGACAAGCTAAGGCGCCATGTTGGCTGCCTTCAAACGAGCTAGCGACGGCTACCCGTTCGAGCTTCTCGATGGGCGCGCGAGAGAAAGGAAATATATGAGTTTGGATGAGAGTGCCGAGCCCCTGGCAGGTGATGCAGCGACCGTGGTGACGGTTGAGAACTTCGAGTCTATCGATCTCAATGCAGCGCTCGACGGTGTGACTACGGTCGAAGGTTACACATTTTTCTCGCCTCTTTTCAAAGCTGCAGATGATGCGGACGCCCGAGGAGAGCAGGGCGCTGCCTACGCTTATCGACTGCTTGCGACCCTCGCCGCCTTTTGCTTCAGAGTACAAGACCCAGCGACTATTTTCGCTCCCATGGTACGGGGTTTGGTGGGGCGCACCACCACTGCAAGCGATATTTCAAGTGAGCAAAATCAAGTGTTGGCAGTGGTCGCCCCTTCATTATCACATCCAGCTTTACGAGCTAGGGTGGCGGATGTGGTCTGGTACAACGAACGAAAGCGCCGGGACATGGCGGAAATCGCCGTAGACGCTTATTGCGAGGTCGTTGAAAAGCGTTTGTCGGGTGTGTATCGGCATAGCTACTTGGATGAGGATTGGGTAGATGAGCACCTCATCGACTTCATCGAGCGTGCTTTGCAGATCCTTGCGGGTACCAATAAACGATCTAGCATTCCCGCGAGAGTAAAGGCCTGCGTGCTTGAACTTTACAACCGTGCAAAGGATCAGCCGCAATTTACCCCCTTCATTCGAATCGCTCGCTTGGCGCAGCGCTATGATTTAGCGATTTGGGAAACCATTGCAGAGGATACGGAGCTTCTGGCGTCATCTCTTGACGATGGTGCATACCCAATGGCTGTTAAGGGGCTGTGGGATTTAGCGGCGTACGCTCAAGGGAAACTGAATAATTTGGAGGCGCAGCGACGTTGTAAAGATGCGTCAGTAGATCAAACGCTTCGGATGCGCGATCAGGTCCACTCACCGATGGCCAAGGCCTCCTGGACTATGGACGTAATCGGCGAGTTGCGCGCAATCGGTGGCCACCGAGATCGGATCAAAGCTCTTCGGCTCGAACTGGCGGAGCTACAGGATCAAGCGTTAGATGAACTTGCGGTTTTCACCTTCCCAATGGATTTCACTAAGGAGCGGAAGGGCACGGTTGAGCTGTTCGAAGGACTGACGCTTCCGGACATTTTTTATCAATTTGCGGCCTGGTGGCGACCGGTACCAATCGCGGATCTACGAGCGACCGCTCTTCGAAACAGGGATGAGTTCCTATTCAATTCGATGTCGAATAGTTACATCGATAGAAAGGGCAGGGTTGCTGCTTCCTCTCCTAGCGACGGGCATGCCAGTGAAGAGCCGGATGAAGGGTGGTTTAAAGCTCAATGGTTGCGTGAGTTGGACCTACGAAGGCATATCGCCGTCGCGTCTACGATTGACCCGGCATTACGAACTACGACACAGCGCTTTCCGATCGAGGAGCGCCATTTTCCCCCGATAGTTGCCGCCAGCCCCTTCGTTCCTCAAGGACATGCGGAAGTTTTCGCGCTTGGGTTTGCACGCTTGTTCCAAGGCGACTATTGCTCCGCGGCGTTTCTACTGATCCCACAGCTCGAAAATTCTATCCGCTACGTTATGACAAATGCCGGAAAAGAATCTTCCAAGATCAAACCCGATCTGTTGGAGGAGGACAGGTCGTTGAGTGGTTTACTGCAGAATATGCGCCCAGAGATGGATGCAGTATTTGGGGCAGATCTAGTGAATGAGATCGAGCTGCTCTTTCACCACAAGGCAGGCCCTAATTTGCGCCATCAGCTGGCGCACGGAAAACTCACGATGGGCGACTGCTATCACCATTCAGCCATCTATGGGTGTTGGTTGGTCTATTGGCTGACCTGCAAGCCGTTATTACGGACCTGGAAGCAAGATATCGCGCCTTTAATCGAAGCCGCCGCCCACTGACGTGGGGCGGCATTTTCAAGTCGGCAAGATTTCACTCGTCTTCGAAGTTATAGCTACCCGGCGCGAGATTTTCGAAGCGGGTGTACTTGCCGATGAACGCCAGTCGTGACGTACCGATCGGCCCGTTCCGCTGCTTGCCGATGATGATTTCGGCGATGCCTTTGTACTCGGTTTCCGGGTGATAAACCTCGTCCCGGTACACGAACATAATCACGTCAGCATCCTGCTCGATCGCTCCGGATTCCCTGAGGTCGGAGTTGATCGGACGTTTGTTCGGCCGTTGCTCCAGGGAGCGGTTGAGCTGGGACAGCGCCACCACCGGGCAGTTGAATTCCTTGGCTAGAGCCTTCAAGGATCGGGAGATTTCGGAGATCTCGTTGGTCCGGTTGTCGCCGCCCGAACCCGGAATCTGCATCAACTGCAGGTAGTCGATCATGATCAGGGCGACATCGCCGTGCTCACGCACCAGACGGCGGGTCCGCGCGCGCATCTCCGACGGGCTGATACCGGCCGTATCGTCGATGAACAGCTTGCGATCGTTAAGCAGGTTGACCGCCGAAGTCAGGCGCGGCCAATCGTCGTCGTCCAGGCGACCGGCCCGAACCTTGGTCTGGTCGATCCGACCCAGGGACGAGAGCATACGCATGATCAGCGACTCGCCTGGCATCTCCAGCGAGTACACCAGCACGCACTTGTCGCTGCGCAACACAGCGTTTTCCACCAGGTTCATCGCAAAGGTGGTTTTACCCATGGACGGACGCCCCGCGACGATGATCAGGTCGGAAGGCTGCAGGCCGCTGGTCATGCCGTCCAGGTCGGTGTAACCGGTGGACAGGCCGGTGATGGCGTTGTCGGTGTTGAACAAGGTGTCGATTCGATCGATGGCCTTGGTCAGCAAGTCGTTGACACTCACCGGGCCCCCGGTTTTTGGCCGGGCCTCGGCGATCTGGAAAATCTGCCGTTCGGCTTCGTCGAGAATCTCCTCAGCGGAACGACCTTCCGGGTTGAATGCGCTGTCGGCAATCTCGGTGGCGATGCCAATCAACTGCCGTAAGGTTGCCCGCGCGCGAACGATCTGCGCATAGGCCTTGATGTTGGCGACGGACGGCGTGTTTTTCGCCAGTTCACCAAGGTAACCGAGGCCGCCTACCTGCGACGTCTGACCTTCCTTGTCCAGTTGCTCGGCAAGGGTCACGACGTCGATCGGCGAGTTCTGGTCGGCCAGTTTGGCGATCGCGCGGAAAATCAGGCGGTGGTCATGCCGATAAAAATCGCCGTCCGATACTTGATCGAGCACGCGTTCCCAGGCGTTGTTGTCCAGCATCAGACCACCGAGCACGGCCTGTTCGGCCTCGATGGAGTGCGGTGGCACCTTCAAGGCAGCAGTTTGCAGATCGTATTGCTCGGGGGCGGAGATATCGTTCATTAGACTCGGGCTCAATGTATTAAAAACGGACCTTGGGCAAGCGACCTTGAGGGGCGCATCGGAAACTACTGATATCGGCGTTGCTATTTTTTGGGTCGACCGGCGCCTCTTCTGATCCCAGACACGGGGGTCATGACCCTTACCAATTTGCTCTGAGTGGCAAGGTCTGAGGCAACCATTCTGCCTAGGCGAGGGTGTTCATCTATGACCTCAACGATGCCGAGTTCAAGATCAGTGAAATCATGAGTACCAGGCAGAAGAGTCTCAAAACGGGTGAACCGGTCGATGAACTTCAACCTGCAAAATCCCGTAGGGCCGTCGCGGTGCTTGCCGATAATGATTTCCGCGGTGTCTTTGAATTTGGTATCTGGGTGATAAACCTCGTCCCGGTACACAAACATAATGACGTCCGCGTCTTGTTCAATCGCACCTGACTCACGAAGGTCCGAATTCATGGGGCGTTTATCAGGACGTTGTTCCAGCGAGCGATTCAGCTGGGACAGTGCCACCACCGGGCAATTGAACTCCTTGGCCAACGCCTTTAGCGATCGGGAAATTTCCGAAATCTCATTCGTTCGATTTTTGCCGCTGGCGCCGGGGATCTGCATCAGTTGCAGGTAATCGACCATGATCAAACCGAGCTCGCCATGCTCGCGCGCGATGCGTCGTGTGCGGGAGCGCATATCGGATGGACTGATTCCGGAAGTGTCGTCAATAAACAGCTTTCGATCGTTGAGTAGATTGATCGCCGAAGACAGACGAGGCCAATCGTTGTCCTTCAGTCGTCCAGAGCGAATCTTGGTCAAATCGATGCGGCCAATGGAGGCAAGCATGCGAAATATCAAGGATTCGCCTGGCATCTCCAGGGAGTAAACCATTACCGGTTTTTCGCTGTGGAGCACCGCATTCTCAACGAGGTTCATGGCGAATGTCGTTTTGCCCATCGAGGGGCGACCCGCCACGATGATCAAATCAGCAGGTTGTAAGCCGTCGATCTTTTTATCCAGATCCGTGAAGCCACTGGAGAGACCTGTAATGGTCTTTGCTGATTTGGACCGCGCATCGATTTTCTTTTTTGCCCTGGTCAGGAGTTGAGTAACACCCGTAGGGCCGCCACGCTTTCGACTTGTAGTGACGAGCGTCAGCACTCTGCGTTCTGCGTCTTCAATCAAATCAGCGGCGGATCTGCCTTCAGGACTCTGTGCGTTCTGGGAAATGTCATCGCACGTTGTAATGATCCGCCTAAGCTTGGCGCGCTCCCTGATAAGGCTCGCGTAAGATTCGATGTTTGCGGTTGATGGAGTGTTGGCCAAAAGCTCCTTCAAGTACTCCAGATGCCCTGCGTGATCGGATTCAGGCTCGTTGCTCAGATGGTCATGAAGGGTAACGACATCAAACGCGATTCCTCGATCAGCGAGAGTGCTGATAGCGCGAAAAATCGTTCGATGGGCCGACAAAAAGAAATCGTCGACAGCAACCAGATCAACCATCGACTCAAACGTAGAATTGTCCAGCAGCAAACCACCAAGCACAGCTTGCTCGGCCTCGATTGAGTGAGGCGGAATACGCTGTGATTCTGTGGGCGCATCGGTGGCGAGTCGGGTCATCAATATTTCTGCTAGTCGGTGCCGTCAGAGGCCGGAGATTCAAATGGTTTTTCGTCAGATTTCGAAGTCAGGCGCAATAACCCAAATTTGCCCCTTGCTCGCGACCGCCACAGGCCTCACTCGAAGAGCATAGGTGGCGTGGGTAATCGTGATTTTTCCGGTCAAATAATGCTTAGCGACACTGAGTACATACCGCATTGATTACTCCTCATTAAGTCAGCGGATTGCCGGTCAGGTCGAAGTACTTGATAGACAAGACCGACATTTCAGCGCAGCGCAGTCGGTTGTTTACTCGGTGCTCTCACGCGCATTAACTTCGTCGCGCCGCGTCAAGGCACGCTGCATGTAGTCAATGGCCTTTTCGAGCGCAGCGACGGCCCAATCAGGGCAGGGGCTGGAGCTTGGCTTATCCGGGTCATTGACCCATGATCGTACTGTTCGCACTGAGCAAGGCCGTTGAGTGACAGCGGCGACCAACTCGGCGCTTTTGGCTTGGGTAATCCCGTAAGCCTTCAGCAAGTGCAGATAACGTGTTCCTCGCTTAATGGGTAATAGGCAATCTTGCCTAAGCAAGTATATAGGCAATCTTGCCTATGTTTTAAATTAATGCAATGCCGAGCGAAAGGTCGTGGATTTAGAGAATTAAAACTGTCGCAGGAGGGCCACGAATTTCACGGTCTTCAGCCTCATTGAGAGGAAGCGCAAAACTGTCGCGATCGCCCAGAACGCCGGTTTGGGCAGATGCGCTAGAGAATTAAAGCTGTCGCAGCAACCACTTTCAGATCACCCAGATTGACAACCCGTGTGAGTGGGACTAACACCAGTAGAGCAAGCGGTTCATAATGAACCGACTCGACAATCGATCGTCCAGCGATCTATCGGTGTTTTGCTGTCCCGAGCGTGGATGACATTGCTCAAAGGGGATAGCTATGCGTGTGATTAAACTCAATAGCCGTCGGCAGCGCCTGGCCGTCGGAATCGCCTCATTTCTCCTTTCATCATCGGCCATGGCATGTGGTGGTGTCTTCGACGTTGCCTGCAACTTGCAGAATGGCGGCATGAGCCCTGAGAACTTGGGTAGACAAGGTGAAATCATCGTCCAGGATGCAGGTAATACTGTTCAGAAGGAATGCCGTGAACGAACTACAAGCCAACTTATTGACTGGTCCGATCCTAGAGCAAGCCATACGGGCTTCGCGGGACACGGCAATCAATGGCTCTGTTCCTATACCGGACTCCATCCGGCGGCAGCTGACAGGGTACGCGTCGGAGGATTCCATGAATCAGGCCAGATACAAGATCGGGGATAATGGGTTTGTGAACCTGGCCCGCCTTCTTGAACAGGGTGGCGCTGCACAGGCAGTCACCTTGATTGACGTCATAGTGTTCAGAGATCCAACAGGTGCTGCTGACCCTTCGTTATGGGCACATGAGCTAGCACATGTTGATCAGTACAGTCGCTGGGGTGTCACCAGTTTTGCCGTGCGGTATGCCCGTAATGCCAACAGCGTTGAAGACGAAGCTTACGATAAAGGGGATGGCTTCTTCGCTTGGGCCCAGCAGGTGCGCCCAGGCCAAGTGGTGACTGCCACGGTGTCCTCACCTACGATACCTGTCCCCGTGCCTAATCCGATGCCAATGCCCGTCGGCCTGCTGCGTGGCGCGGTAACCCAGCCTTGCGGTTGCTGGGGCCCTACGACTGTAAGCGGCCAGCGAACACACCTTGCACAGATCAGGCAGGCGTCCACTGATGTGGCAGCAGTTGCTCGATCTCGCTGGCCCGCTGCGTCGGCAGCCGC
>LNAP01002343.1_pt1 | contig 19108 bp, 15 predicted proteins | sample 602601 | NCBI WGS metagenome assembly LNAP01 (sample SAMN02440304, study PRJNA202911) | soil metagenome | biome: Subtropical and temperate rainforests or woodlands; isolation source: soil samples (1 kg each in a 20% v/v slurry with milli Q water) were... ...
GCTCGAAAGTGCTTAAAGTCCGTCACAATGGCTTTGGTCTTCTTGAAATACGCCGAATGGAAATCAATGGTGGTGAGCTCCTCTGGCAGTCCTTGTTCCTTCTTGAAGTCCAGCCAGAAGCGCATGACTTCTTTGTGTGTGCGCACATCGTCAAAGATCACATAGCCACCCACAGGCACCTTGTCGTACAAGTAATACATGGCATCCTGGTACGAATCGTAGAAGTTGCCATCGACGCGCAGAACGGAGATGTTGCCCGTGAATGCCTTCGCAAAAGGAGGCACACTGTCTTTGAATAGCCCCTTGTGAAAGGTGTAGCCATTCTTCAAACCATACTTCTCAAAGTTATGTTGGACGGCAGATTGAGGCACCGCCAGGTAACTTGCCGTTGTGGCGTAGCCCGGTATGGACTCAAACGCGTCGAAGAGATGGACCATACGGTTTGGTTGGTGATAGGCATTGAGCAAACAACGTGCGAAGATGCATACACCTCCACGCCAGACACCGAGCTCCGCGAAATCGCCAGGAATATTATTATTTATCACATCCACCAGCAAATTCTTCACATTTTTGATTCTTTCGTGACCCACCATCGTGTGTCCCACGACTGGCCAATCCAAACCTTCATTTCTTAATGCTTTTTCATATGGCTTAGTCTCGGAGCAACCCCCAGGGCTTTGCGGTACACATTGGCCAGCTTCGTCGAACAGGGAACCGGTTACTGCCATCTCCACCAAGTTCAGTAAGAAATCGCGCTTTGCACTATCATGTGCATGAGAAGACCGCTCACTTGCACAAAGAAGTAAGCAACAGGCAAGAATAATGAGTGAACCATACATTTTGAGGCAAAAAAATTGTGTTTGCAGCAGATCCAACACCGTCCGTAAACAACCCTTTCTACCTTTTTGACTCGAAAAATCTGGCCACCTGGCGACGCTCAGCAACTTCTTATAACCAGAATATAACGTGTATCAACTGCGTTAACTGAGCGATTGCATTGTTAAGATACATACATGGTTCATTTTGTAGCGTCATCTTTGAAAAAAAAAAACGTTCCAGAACGGTCTAGAATGTTCTAGTCGATAATTCTGAACACACGTTAAGTCATTAATAACACGACTTTTTAGGAAGATTGGTGGTGATCACATTATTTTAACCAGCTCGATAGATAAACCGTCAAACCAATATCAATCAAATGGAAGGTCAATTGTGTGCCGAAAGTGGTTGCTCATGCAGCGACTTCCTCCCGTTTGAGTGTTCTCTCTGTGGAAATATGTACTGTCTCGAACACCGAAGCCGTTTTTCTCATACATGCACAGGCCTCCCAGTCGAATACGAAAGAAAGATTGCGGCCGCTGCTTCCCAACCCTCTGTAAAAGATATGATGAACAATGTTGAAAATAGATTTTCCAACCAGGCCGCCTCCGGTGGCAAGCAACACATTCAAGTGAAGACTTCCACGAAAGACACTTTACCCGCCATCAACAGCAAGACTTCTGGCAAAATATCAGCACTCGGCAGGGTTGCAGAGAAATCAGCGAGCAGTAGAGAACGTAAGATTAGCATGAAGGCGAAGGAAATGCTGATTAAGTCAAAGGCCACCGGTAACGACAGCACTCCAGGCAAAGACCGACTCTATTTATCCGTGCATTTTACGGACTCGCTAGATCCCGCCGCGACAGAAGCGGACCACAAGGTGGCTTATTTCTTCTTCTCGCACCACAAGCCTCTCGGCGAAATCATGCAGCACATCTGGCAAAAGCATCAGAGCACAGTGGAGCAGAGTGCTGCTTTCCTGGCCAATGAAGCAATCCAATCCCTGCCTCGCGAGAATCTCACTCTCGCGTTGGCCACCGCCGACACCCCACAGTGGCAGGCCTGGGACCGCAACACGCCTATCAAAGACTGTCTGAATAACTTTGAGGACGTCGCCGTGTTCGCAGTGCCTGTGCAGGATGTGCTGGCCAACCAGGACGAGATCGCCTACGTCCAGGCGTACGGACCCCGCGTCACAGAAGACGCACAGATGGACACAACAGAAACTACCGAGGAAGAGCTTCCTCCTGCCACACCCGTGTTGTATGTGAAGGGACAATTGGCGTGGTATCACAAAGTAGAGCCCGCTGTGCACCGCAGGCTGTCAACCGAGCAGATGGAGAAGACCCAGCCCATGATCATGGTAAGTATAGCTGATGATGATTGTGTTTATCTATTTTCTTTTTGTCTGCGATTGGTCAATTAGGTACACTTCCTTTCGTGCTTGTGCAACGTGATTCTTATTTTCTAGTCTTTTTCTCCTTTTTCGTTGTTTTTCTGTTCAGGTGAGCATCGTGGGCGTGCACCACGATGACTTCCCCAACGTGTACTACACCGTGAAGCTCTCTATGCCCATCACTTTAACCGGCGCAGCGGGCTGTGAGGCACTGGTGTTCCACACAGAGAAACAGACCGACTGGACGCACTTGCTGCCTGTGTCGGAGTCCTTCGGAAAGCCCGACAGCAAGGCTAGTAGCACGGCGGGGCCTGGTCGGGGCGCAACAGGTGCGGCTGGAATTGCCGCTGCGGAGCGCTCGGAGCGCGCCAATGCCGCCAAGTACGCCGCACAGCAGCTGCAGCAGACCCTGTGTGCCCTGGGCAAGCCGGTGGCGTTCAAGGCCGGATTCAGCAACCGTGACTACGAACTGAGCATTGGCAATGAATGCACGGTGGCGCAGTTGAAATTGCTGATCAGCGCGATCACCGAAGTGCCCATTCCGGACATGAAGCTGATCTGCAAGGGCGTGGTGTTGAAAGACCACACACAGTTGATCAAGGATACGAAAATTAGCAATGGCTCGAAAGTGGTGGTCATGAGCAGTGCGGCTCACGTAGTGTAAATGACAATATGTACATTCAATTGTTCATGTTTGTAAAATAATGTAAAATAGTTTGACCGTTCATTTTATTACAGATCGTTTATTTCAACAAAAATAGACCGGTAATACACTATCGGAATCAGCAATCCTTTTGATCCGTTCCCATTATCACAATGTAAGTACATGTATGGAACTTAACTTTTCACTTTTTCAATCCTTTTTATTGCTCAATCTGGCCAGGAGTGACATCTGTAAGCCCTGCTGGCTCAATTGGATAGAGCGCAAGACTTCTAATCTTGAGGTTCTGGGTTCGAGTCCCAGGTGGGGTGCACTCCTTTTTTGCAACCTTTGAAAAAAGTTATTATTGTGAAAATGTGTATTCGCCAAATTCTATATGCAGTTCATTTAGGGCCCTAACCATAGTGTATACCTTCGCTATGTTATGCAAAAGTCTCCAAATGAAAACAAGACAATTGATACAAAATGTTCCTTTTCAATTTTAGTTTTTCGTACTTTGAGCCACGGCCTGCCGAGCTCCATTTTCAAAATTTCCCACAAACCAAAAACAAACTATTTTACCCCCGTACACTTCTAAAAAACACTGTTTTATATACACCCTCTTTCACAACCTCTCTCGCTTAGCACTTGCCTCTTATAAATTCCTACGCGTTGGCGTGACTATTGGGCATATGAGGATGTCCATGCCCATGTCCATGAGTGCCGTAAGAGCCTACTGGTGCCACGTGACCCTCATCTTCACTCACGCTGCGACCTTTCGCGTGGCGCACGGCCTCAGCGTCCCGGCGGCGCAGGATGAGGCTCGGGGCACGCACAAAGGGTTGTTCGTCCATGAAGGAGTAGTTCTCCACCACAGCCGGGGCGCTATCAGAGAGATTGCCACTACTGCGGCGGGACAGATTGTGATGCTCGTGCGAGTGCGAGTGAGAGTGGGCACGGGCACCGCGCGGACTGGCACCACCGGCAGTGACAGATGTCAAGGGAGCCAATTCGCAGTCCAGCGGACCCGCACCGGGCATGCCGCTGCCACATATTGCCTGGATGTCGTTGAAGATCTCCCCGGTGGTGACGTAGAACATAAACGCCGTGATCAGACCCAGCACGATGCCGTTGGTGATCGAGAAGGTGAACGGCATGGTCACGAGGGTCAGGAACGCGGGAATGGCTTCGGCCATGTTGTTCCAGTCAATTTCGTTTGATTGCGACATCATCATTGCACCCACCAAGATCGCCACTGGTGCCGTGGCAATCAAGGGAATCACACTCAGCACCGGCGCGAAGAACAGCGACAAGACGAAGTAAAAACTGATAAACACGGCGGTCAGACCCGTGCTGCCTCCTTCCTTGATGCCCGCGGCAGACTCCACATAGACAATCACAGGCGTGCCTCCCGTACAGGCCGACACCACCGTACTCACCGCCACGGCCACAAAGGTTGGCGTCGCGCCGGGAATGGTGCCATCGGGCTCGGTGAGCTTGGCCAGGGACGCCATGCCGAAAATCACGCCACTCACATCGATAACGCCAATAAAGAGAAACGCCAAAATACCAGTCATACACCGACCCACGTGGAAATCTTCGAAACTAATAAACTCGGAGACATCAATGCGCAAATCGGGGAACTGGATGAACTCTCTAGGAAAGTGTTTGTTCATGATCCAGTCAATCAGGGTCATGGCGAAGATGCCAATCAGAATGCCACCCTGCACCTGGTGGAACAGCAGGCTGCCAATGAGCACCAACCCAATGATAGACAGCCAGATCTCTGGTGAGTGAATATCGCCCAGTCCAACGATTGTCTCGTTGTTGGGCACCACGAGCTTCACAGAGGTCATGCCGACCAGGGCAATCTGCAATCCCATGCCGACAATCGTGGCCAGCTTGACAGAACGCGGGATCAGCTTCATTACCACGGAAGATAGCCCAGTCACCGAGAGAAATAACAACACGATACCAGCCACGAAACACTGTTCAATAGATGGAGATGGAAGATGAGGATGGGTACACGTGGCGATGTTGAATGGTTGTGTGCAAGCGTACCGCAGTAAAAGCCTCCTGGACAGACAAGCCCGTGCCCATCACCAAGCCATATGTCAAATACGCACTGAGACCGATACCCGGAGCCAGGCCGAGGGGAAGATTGCTGCAAGAAAGGTGAACAAATCAGAGATATGAATGATGAATAGATGGTAGCGAGGCGATTACATCTTACCCAAAGTATCCAGCAACGAACGATCCAACGAAACTCGCAAGTGCAGTACTAACTACTACAGCAGTTGGTGGAATACCAATCTTTGACAAAAGCTGTGGATTAACCAACAGAATGTAACTCATGGTCAAAAAAGTTGCGGTGGCCGCTCGGAACTCTTGTCCGATAGAGGTTTCTCGCTCAGTTAGGAGGAATTTCTTGTCCAGCCATGCCACTAGGTTGCTGCTGAATGACATCTTTGACGGATGTGAACAAACCCGGGATGTCTGAAGCGAAATGGGCAGCGGCTGATTTGAAAGCCAATGGTGTAGTGGACGTGTCCGGTTAAATGCAAAGTCTGTCGTTTCACACAGCTGTAACGGCGGCGGCGGGTAATTGGATCTCGTCCAGATCTACAGAAGCTAGCTCCTGGAGCACTTTCTTCCTTGTGTGATCCACAGTATTTCCGTGCGATATTGCCCGTCGCAGGTACAGCGCAGCCGAAGAGTTCTGAACACAATCAATCAAATGATGGACAGTATGCTTGATGAATACATGCATGATGTGCTGGCAGATCCCGAAACATACACAGAGACATTTGATGCTTTTGAAAGCGACGCAGATTCCATGCTCATTCTGGGCCAGCCTATTGATGACCAACTGAAAACTAAAAATATTTCCAGCTTTGCGATACCCAAGAAAAAGGCAAATGGTGCATCACATGAACTTTACGGGGAAGATTTCGAATCAGACGAGGGAGAAGAAATTGATGAGTATGAATACGAAGAAAGCTTCGAGAGTCCCGAAAAATCATCTCCCAACCGACACGATTTGAAAGAGCTGTCGTCCATAACCTTCGGTCAGTCCAACAGTTTAACTCACGAGCAGCCTCAAATTTACAATGCACCCAAAGAGAAGAAAAAGAAACTGAAGAAAAAGAAGCGCACAGCTTCCACCACATCCGCTGTATTAGGTGTAAATTCTAAAGCAATTCCCCTTCCTCTTGGGCGAGGTGCTCAAGTACAAGCTGGAGCCAATGTGAACACAGTAAACAGCACCACGTACCCCAATGTTTCAGGCCCTTCCAGCCTGCACAAAGAGAAAGAAACACCTCGTGGTCAGCACGTGACATCCCACGAACCACCCTCTCATACGGTGAGTCCCCGGTCAGTCGCAACGCGCCCAGCGGCACCGCGTGTGAGCACCGCAGGCACCACTGCCACCCATGCTGGATCGGTCAGTGGTCGCAAGTCCCAACCTGTCGCGACCAATCATAGCCCTCACTTACACAACAGCAGTGCCGCACAGGCACATCAACTGCAGTACCACACTCCCCAGCAGCATCCACACGACCCCGCGGCGGAAAGCTTCGGTAGAAATGCACACACGCCAGGAGTATACCCTGTGCACCCTGTCCAAGCAGTTGGTCATGGCACTGCCTCGGTAGTATCCCATGCCAACACGTCGCAGTCCGTTGTAGGCCGTCCGCACGCGCACTATGTCGCGGGAGGGGCGGCGTTCAGCGCGGCGATGCTGCAGAAGCAGCTCGATACGGCTTTGAAGCAAGTGGCGATGTACCGAAAGGAAAACGAGGCTTTACAGTCCCACCTAGACGGTGCGGGCATCAACGAGGCCATTGAGCGCTACAAAGCACTGTTAATCACGAAAGAACACACCATCCACCAGCTGGAGAGTGAAAACAACGGTTTAAAGTCCATTGCCCGGTACCAGGGTAAATTTCTAGCCGAGCAGGCGCATCAGCCCACGGGCCTGGACAGCATCCAACACCACGACAAACAGATTGAGATTATGCTCACCCACACTCGCAAACTGAAAGAAAAGGTGAAGAAAATGGAAGAGCATGAAAAGGAACTGGTGGAACAAAATGAGCACTTGCAGACACAAAACGGTCGGATACAGCGCAAAAACGCGAAACTGAAGCGATTGCTTGCCAAGGCTGGAGTCAATTCAGGAGAAGCCGCAGAGACCCTGCAGCAGCATCAGCAAGACGTTCTTTCCGAGTTAAATCATTCCGCTCACTTGAATAGCTCGCCAGACCGCAAGAAAAGTGTGCAAGATAGTGACCATTCATCGCACCCGCACAGCCACGCTCACTCCAACCAGAACGGCAGTGTTGCCGAGTCACATGGATCTCACACTTCGCAAGAATCGCTGCACGGACATGACCACGACCACAACCAAGTGAAGCCCCTCGCACCGCCGCCTTCGCTCAAGCAGTCCATCAAGAAAGTAGTGGAAGAAAAAGAAGTGATTATTCACAAGCAAGCCATGGCGATCGAGGCTCTGGAGAAAAGCTTGCAGACCCAGCGTGCCCGCTTCATGCGTGAAATTGATACCTACAAGGCACAGTTGACCGAGGCAGAAGCGGAGCAGAAGAAACTGGAAGCAGAGCTCGAGAAACGAGAACGTTTTGGTCGCAATCAGGTATTTATCAATGTTCACAGCACTTCGTGAATTCTGGTATCCGATAAATAATACATTTTTTTTTAATATTTATTCGCTATAGGTCAGTACCCTCAAGCAGATCCGCGCCTCGTACGAGGAGCTCTCCACAGGCTACAAGAAGCTTTTGCTTGCGAGTGAGCTGTATGACCGTGACACTGCCCCGCCCGTACGCAAAGAAAAATCCTTGGAATCCCTGCCTGTGGTGAAAGAAGAGGTAAAACCAGCAGCGGAGCAAGTGAGCCAGCCGCGTGCCGCCGTGATCAGCGACGAAGCAGAGGAGGGCGAAATAGCGTATGTTTCGCCCCAGCGGCCCGCCTCCTCGCGGAGCAGCAGCAGTCGCGGGGGCAGTCGGTCCATGCAAAATTTGACCTTTTTAACTTCCGAATCGTCCCTCGAGGGTTGAGATGACGACAAATTGTGTATTCATTCGCTATTTTTGTTTTTTTCCAATAAAGTATACTTTGCAGCCAGACATGTAAACATATTTCTTTTGTCTGTAAAATAGCTAATTTATTGATGTTTGCTACGGGCACAAGAAAGTTTCTTTTCTACTAATCATTTCGTTTTGGTTGCACGATTTACGGATACATTAAGGTGCATACCAATCAATACATAATCCAGATTATCTACATATGGGATGTTTTCTAGTGTCTACAGCGATGATACTGAAAATTATTCAAACATTTAGCACACATTGACGCCCTCGTAGCCGTAAGTAGGCGTCAGGCAAATGTAGCAGTCGGTGGTGCACTTGGACTTGTACTTCTGGTACAGTGAAATGGCCTGGGAAAAGTAGGCATCCTGGGTCATGCCCGTGCAGGTGCCGTGCTTGGACCACTCGTGGCTCCAGAAGTCATCGTTGGTGTTGGAAGACTGGCAAGTGGGCCAGTACTTCTTCATGTCCGAGAGAGTGGTGGAGGACAGCTTGGACTCACTGAACTGCTCCGACGTGCAGTTGGTGCAAGTGTTCTCAGGGTCAGGCCAGAGGCCGTGAATGCTGATGAAGCCACAGTCGTCCTGAAGAGCGAGCACGTACTCGCTGATCTTGCAGGTAGAGACAGCCTCGGAAGTGCGCAGGTTGGAGGCCAGAGACACAGCGATAAGTGCAGCCAGCACAACAAAAATCATGCGGATGGACATGATAAAATGGAGCGAAAAATTACAGTGACCTAATATGAATTATTTTGAGTAATATTCACAGCAAACCGATGACATGTTCAACATCTTCACTCGCTGTGGTTGCTTCATTGGTGTTTCAGTTAAAGAGCGTTAGTACTGTATAAAGACACATTCTTTTCAAACATCTTTGAGAAAAAAAACGGCTGAGCAAAAGCTGGAACAAGAAACTCGGAAGCATACTACTTTGTTCACAAACTTCCTGTTCAAGATATCGTATCAATCGCATCTTGCAGCTCTACTTCCCTCACCATGCACAGAGACGAAGCTATTCTCAAAGAAGGTGTACAGAAGTTTATTGTAGGCAGTTATTTTGAGTTTTCTCCAACCTTGGGTGGGGTAAATAACATTGTGAAAAAGGTCAAAGTAGATGGCGCAGACGAGTATATCCTTCGCATTTATAACAATGGTGACGACTCAAGCAAAGTAACGTTTGAACACTTGGTACTAGCCGAGCTGCGCAAGGCGTCGATGTCGTTTCAGTTGCCAACGGCTCTGCTCAGTATTGAGAATGGTCGCACCCACGAGTTGATCAGTGACGGATCAGAAGCTTCCGTCTTCAAGCTGATTCCAGGTACGCTACCTGGTATTACTTGTGTGACAGAAATTGGTAAAGCATGTGGCGAACTTACGAAGGCCCTTGCATCTGTGAAGGTGGATTATGAACCTCAAACACCTCCTTACTTTGAAATATACAAAGTGCACCATGCGATCAACCGGGAGTTGTTTCTGCATGAAATCCACTCCTACGCGTTTGATGAAGTCCGTACAAGTGCCAATGTAGTCTCAACCGAGATTGCAAAGATCGAGCTCCTGGTAACTCAATTGCTGTCTCTCAATTTGCCGCAGCAGCTCATCCACGGCGACTTGCACTACGACAATGTCCTGGTACAGGACGGAAAGGTCACCGGAGTGTTGGACTTTGAATTCTGTGCGTGGGACTGGCGTGCTATGGATCTCGCCATTAGTCTGTCCAAGTATGCGAGTGAACCCAACGCGATGGAGTGTTTTGCCCAGCTTATTCAAGGTTATGCTCAGTTTGTCACACTGACCACTACGGAGATCGAAGCCGTGGCCGATCTGGTGATCCTGCGTATATTGTCGAATGTGGTGTATTTTGTGGGACGTGCAGTGGCTGGAGAAGACAGTATTGACACATTGACCAGCAGGATTGATGCGTATGTGCGCAGAATTGGCTGGCTGCGGGCACATAGACAAGATATTATTGACTGTTGTATTGCAGATATGTAGTTATGCATGCAATGAAACAATGATAGTTACCATGCATTCTGTTAAATAGTTATCAACCAACTTATGCATAAACAGTTAATAAAACTTTTCTCTCCAAAAGGGTGAAAATGGAGATTACGGAGCCGGTACCAGCCGTTGTTGATGCGAGTTAAAACGAGAGCATAAATTTATGTAGTACGATATTATTTGTGGAATGCGTGTGGCAATGGGGCTAGTTGCACGAAATGAATTTTTAATTGTCGAAGATAAATTGAACCACCTCGTGTATCAATTTGCAGAGTTGGGGCAATGTTGCCTGTTTAAATGCATCAAAAGGGCAACGCTTGCTATACACTTTTATTAGAACAAACAGACCTCTTTAACAAGTGGTTTAGTGATCCAAAACGAAACTACAGTAATTTTGCGTGAGAAAATAAAGTCAAACTCAGGGTCAAGAGATTTAAGAACTTCGGAAAGCTGAGCCTTGCTGTGCTCCTTGACAGCAGTATCTCCCAACAATCCATACAGGTCGCAATGATACGTATTGGTCGAAATGTATGCCGAAGTCCTCCACTGTATAGGAAAATTCATTCCTCTTACATTTTGATAGCGAGGAGTGTTGGCGATGAGTTGAAAAATCTTTCGTCGGATCTTCTGGCCTTCCTCCTGTGTTCGCGGGTTTGTAACTCTAACATTAAGAATATGGGTTATGTTGCCCCCGCTTTGGACCAAATCGTCAATATCCTTCATTAAAGAAGACCTTCTTTGTACAATCTTTGTTTCAACCATGACAAGAATATATAGAAGCTAAATAGACTGTTGTTACAGTATCATTCTGTAAATGGCTCTGCTGCTGCTGTGGAGAACGGGAACTTGGGAATAGGGATTGTACATTGTCCTGCTAGCAGGATGTGCGCAGAATTGGCTGTTTATGGACACATAGACAAGATATTATCGACTGCTTTAACGCACGAAGTTAGTTGGAATACAAAAGAAATACTAAAGTCATCCCACTGCGCCGCAAACCTTCCATCCCTATTACTTTTGGCTAAAGTTAGGATTACTATGCATAGTTTTAAGCGAATATTGTCAACACAACAGCATCTAGAGCCTTTTCTGGGTTCACACATCTTTATTTGAGTGCGGTACGCACTGTCCGCAACTGAAATTTTAAAACAAATCTTCTAATGAAAAAGGAATTATATACAAATTTGGTTACTTGGTTCAAAGAGAATCAACAGCATACAAAAAGCTGGCAACATCTTCGTCAAATCCACTACGCGCACTCAATGAAACAACGTTAACTTCGCAGATTTACGCGCCCACGGTTCCATAACCAGGAATACGTTCAATTTTAGCAAAGTCCCATTCTTTGTTGCAGAGAGGGCACACACTTCTGGTCTTAAGCCATCGCTGAATGCAATCCAGATGGAAGACATGACCACATGTTCCAAATGCAATACTCAAACCGTTTTCATTGTTCGGAGAAGGACTCGCCTGGTGATGAAAGTAAAGATCTTAAAAAAGAATGTAAATACAAAATTGCGGGAGCAACAGAATACGAACCTGATATTCGATAGAGGGCTCATTCAAAGAGTTTCTGCAAATCGCGCAAGTATCGGCACAGATGTCCCAAGACCACATCGTCACAGCATTCCACTTCTTTATCTCGAAGCGCATTGCACTTCCTGAGGATCCTTCTTCCTTTCCTGAGACCTCTTCGGTCTTGTCTTCAACATCCATTTTCTTCTCTTCGGCCATTTCAATATCTTGCAACTTCCGAGATAGAGGGGAATAAATACAAAAGCCAAAGTAAAATTCTTCGCACCGAGAACTTCAGACTCTTGAGACCGAGGAATTGAGGGACGATTTCGATTCTTCCTGACCAACTGTCCGGATAAAGCTTATTCGCTTTATTCAAACTTTCATTTTGTAGGATGAGCCCTGGGATTTGAAAGAAGATTGCTCATTACTTACAACCAATATGACGATCGACCCGATATTAAACTTGCCATACGAATTGATCGCGGAGATTTTGACAGACTGGCTTAAGATCGAATCGGTTGTGCATCTGGATAGTGCTTATTGCCGAAGGTCCATCCGCCATCATTTCTTGCAAATGTTGAGTTGGCGCAGATTTAAATTATTCTCAACGACGAAATCCAAAGCATCGTTCATTTTGTGGATGATAGCGCGCAAAATTAGGGTAGCCAGGCTAGTGTGCACGCAAGCGCTTTGTATGGCAGAAGTGAGCAGAAGCGTCAAGAAAGAAGACAGCACGATTAGAAAAGTGGTATTGAACTCTCTCCTTGATAGCGACACCACAGAAATCGGAGCGGTCCTTGCTTACCATTGTTGTAACATACGAATCTTGCGCATTATTGGATGCAAGTTAGAAATCGTTTTGCAGAACATTCTGGCGAAGAACAGGGAACTTCGTGAACTCTTCCTGAGTAGAGGTAGAAGTCGTGAGAGGTACAGTGCTTTTCGAGAGAACATCAGCTTCGACGGAATCAAGTGTCCCAAGCTTGAAACCGTAATTATCGAGGGATATTTGATTGGTGTGGAACAATATGTGTCGATTTTGAACATGAGCGAACATCTTCAGCAATTCACTTGCTCTGGAGTCGATTCGACGTCTTCTGTTGCATCCACTCTTCACCACCTCCGTTCCCTTAGCCTTCCGACCAGCACCATGCAAGAACCAGACATAGTTCGCTTTGCACGCGCATTTCCCAGTGTGACGAATCTTTCACTGACGGACCCCTCCGACGCTCTAATTTTAACCCTGGCACGCAGCTGTGCGTGTATTCGTACTCTTTCCCTCCAGAGCTACTATCCCTCCATGACTCACCTTTCTCTCCAGTTTGTTGCCTCGTATCATGCCCAGAGTTTGCAGGTGTTGTACATCAACCAATGCCCAATCTTCACCACCACTGCCGTCACGACGTTGCTTCGGAAGTGCCCAAATGTACACACTCTTAGTGTAGACGATGCTGACGACGAGGAGAACAATAAGCTTATCTTATCTTCCGCCTTCATGGAAAGCATCCACGATCACCCTTCGCTTCGGACCTTGCTTATCTCCGGCACTTGGTTGAACGAAGTAACAATCCACGCGCTGAGTCAACACGGCAGCAACCTTACCACCCTCGGGATTGCATGTATGCATGGATTAGAAGCCCTAGCCACTGTGCTGGAGAATTGCGCCTCTTTGCGTACATTGTATGCGCCCCGCGCCAAGCCGGCACAAGTCATAGAATGGCGCGTGGTGAATCCAAAGCTTATGATTTACACAGGGCCCAGGGTAGACCATGTGTTTGTGTACAAGTGCACCAACTATCCGACTTACATGCATGAAGTGACTTAGAATTTAAGTATCATGCTTGTGCAGTTCACTCACTGCTTTGCTTGTCTATCATAGGCATAAGATAATACTGAACTGTTCCTATTTGAGGAAATGTGTTGGAAATCTAACCATTTTGTTTTTAGAACAAAAGTGTTTGCATTGAAGTTTGCATGATAATTTTTACTTGAATTAATTAACTAAATGTCACAATAAACCGAATTATGGTGACAAAAACTTAAAACTCATACCAAAAGCTTATTCTATGTATGTTCGCAAGATAAACCATATATAAAAGTAGCCTTTTACTCTCACATCCAAGTCATCAACACTCCAACGTGTGTCATGACTCGGCATTTCACACTTGTGTACTAAAAAAAACAGTGCAGAATACCAGAGAAACAGTCATCGAGCAGCACTAGATTTAGTGCTTCTTGGCGCCCAATCTGGTGATCTTGTCCTTGTGAGCCTCGAGGAACTCAGCAGTGAGCTTGGGGTACGCCGCCTGCACCTCTCTCAACACGTGCACCTCAGGCATCTGCACCTTCTTGTGTTCCACCACCGGCAGCGTCACCTAAGTTGTAAGAAAATAGAATATAAATCAGTTGAAAAGACATCCGCAATGTATCAAACAATAAAATTCACCACTCCGTCCGTGAAGATTGTCTGGCACACAACAACAAAAAACACAACAACACTTGTAAAGTTTACCTTGGAAGCATAGCGGGAAGAGTGGAAGAGGGTGTTGGTGGCAGTGATGTTCGCACCAGGATACGCCGGGTCCGCGAGCACCAGACCGTTGTTGGGGTTGGCACTGAAGCGAGGGAAGTTACTGCTGGACACACTCACACGCAGCGCGTGGCCGGGAGCCACCACGTAGGAGGTGTTCCACAGGTTCATCTCGACCTTGTAGACCTCGCCCTTGGACATGTACACCGGGGTGAGGGTGTTCTCTCTCCAGCGCATGCGCACGGCGTTGTCCTGCAGGATGCGCACCTCGCCAGTGGGGTACACATCGGAGATCTTCACGGTGAAGTCCGTATCGATCGCGTCGGAGGACACGTACAGGGTGGCGAAGAGACCACCGGTGAGAGCGAGCTCCTCGGAGAGCACGGGGGTGGTGAACTTCAGCACGTCCGCGCGGGCATCGGCCTCAGCCTGGTCCAGGGGGCCGCAGGGGATGCTGCCGCCGATGGAGTCCGGCAGGTTGTTGCCACCCAGAGTGGGAACAGGGTTAGCAGGGTCGTACACGAACGAGGTAGAGTCCGCAGTAGAGGCGCGCTTGGTGGTCAGACTGCCGTCACTGTTGAGGAAATAATCGGTGGCCCGGGCCTTGGGGAAGGTCTCCAGCGAGGTCCAGTAGTTGCCAGCGGCATTACCAGCCTCGTCGTTACTCGACATCACGTAGAAGGTCACGTTCTTGATCTGGTTGCGAGAGACCGGGCGGATGCCGTAGACCTCGAGCATCTGCGCGAGCACCAGCGCGGTGCGGCCCTGCACGGCGTTCTGGTTGAAGAAATCGCCCGCCTCCAGGCAGTGGCCACAGGCATCGATGGTGAGCTTGGCAGTGTTGCGCACATTCTCCGCCGACTTGGTGTTGTACCCGTCGAACACCTGCATGGTGCCCAGCTGGAAGATATCGTACCAGCCGCCCCAGTGGGCAGAAGGGAAGTTCACGTGGCCGTACTGTTCGTCAGTAACCTCCACGCCGGCCCAGTAAGGAGTGTGCGCCTCGTTCTCGTGGACCGTCTGGATGTTGTCGTACACCACGTCGGGGTTCGGCATGGTCACGCCCATCAGCCAGTCCTCTGCGGTCTTCTGCTTGTACGTGCCGTAGGGCAAGAGGATGTCGTACATTCTCGGAGAAGCCCAGATAATGTACTGGGCGGCAAGCCACTCGGGACTGGTCTTAGGGGTCTGGATACTGCCAATACCATCGGCAGAAGCACCAAGGGTCATGATCTTGCCGTTACTCCAAGGCTGCTTCACGATCCAGTCTCCCAGATCGCGGGAATCATCGGCATCGGACTGCCACATGGTGAAGTTGCCCTCGGATTTCTCGGTACCTCTCATGTCCTGGCCCACCGCCGCGAAACCAAAAGGAACAAAAATATCGGTGATCCACTCCATATCAGTGTATCCATAAGGGGAACGATCCACGATAGCAGTGAACTTTGATCCTTCGGGCTTTCTGTCGCCGGGCAGCAGAATATAAGTGTGCAACTTCACGCCATCTCTCATGGGGATCATCTCCTCAATCTTGATGGGGTTTTGGGCCTCCACGGCCTGGAAAAATCCAGCGACGCATAGAGTGGCAACCACCAGCTTAGACATGCTTTGAAACATTGTTTGAATTACCTGGTTGAACCAAACAAAATTCAATTGATGACAGATCGGAGCGCCAACAAAAGCGTGGTTCAACACGTAAGAATAGGCAATTTTGCATAAAATAGGCGAGAAGTTGCGATGTCGTTGCAAAATTGATCCAACTCTTTATTAATACCTTCAAATCTACAGTGCTACAATGAAACGAGAGCTATTTCTTACTGTGTTGCTTATTGTGTATAGCGCCAGCACTGGCTTTACTGTCGCACCCGTGCGAAGTGGGATGCGCTCTCAGTTGTCAACTCAACATTTGAATTATCGACTTCAACCGCTGAAACTTGCACAATCACCCACCATCCCTGTACACGTACCTGCTGAAAAAGAAGTATCCATACCCCGTGCCGTCCTTTCTCAAGCAAAAGTATTGTGGGACTTTACGCGTCCCCATACGATCATCGGTTCTTGTATTTCGATTGTCTCACTCTTCTTATTTGCGGTACCGAGCAACCTTTGGGCGACAACAAAGTTTCAGACCTCCTTGTTGCAGGCACTCATTCCCTCGCTGTTTGTCAATCTGTACATCACGGGAGTGAACCAGGTGACCGATGTGGAGATCGACAAGATCAACAAGCCTTACTTGCCGATTGCCGCTGGCCGCCTCTCCAAGCGCGATGGAACTTTGATTGTGTTGGCGAGTCTCTTTCTGGGTTTGTACAACTACGGTACCATGGATTGGCCCCTACGAGCCGGTCTGATCGGTTCTGCGCTTCTGGGAACGCTCTATTCGGTACCTCCCTTTCGACTGAAAAAGTATCCCCTTTTGGCAGCATTGTAAGTTGTACTTGCCATGCACCACACATTGAAGGTTCTGTGCTTACAAATTCTGTTTCCACTTTTGTCTATTTATTATTACAGGTCCATTCTGGTGGTGCGTGGTACCTTGATCAACTTGGGATTCTTTTTACAAGCCAAATCGGCACTGCTCGGCGAGGGTCTTCCTTACCCTACCAGTTTTTCCGCAGTGCTGGGCGTGTTCCGCACTTTGGCGTCAAGATACCCCGAGTCCGTGGCTGCGGCGACATTCTTCTCGGTATTTGGCATGGTGATTGCGCTGATGAAGGACGTGCCTGATATCAAAGGTGACACCGAGCACAACATTCGGTCTTTCTCAGTTCGCGTCGGGGCCGAAAAGATGTTCGGGTAAGTTGCGCATTCACAGACATTTATTGTGGCACAATTCTTTTAGTGGTTAATGGTTAACAACTTATCTTTTATGCAACTTTATTTTTGTCAGGTTTTCCTGGAACGCACTGCACAATTTGCTCAACACAGCAGCGTTTACCGTGCTGCTGTGGTCCCACTCCCTGCACCCTTTGGTCACTGCCACGCGAGACATTGCTGCAGGCGCCAGTATGGCCACGGGCCGCGCGGTGCGCACCGTGCTGGGCAGCGCCGTCGGAGGTGAGCTGAACCGAATGGTAAGTAATACCGTCCACCAGGCTGCCCAAGTGGTGAAGGGCACCTTCTCCAGTCGCATCGTCGCGCCGCTGGCCCTCGTGGCGCCCAGTTTGGTGTCCAGTCTGGCCGGGGAAGTCTCGCCGCTGACCCAGTCGACGCGCTTCTTTGTTGCATTGGGATTGTCGTTTATGGCCGACGATGTGCGCAGAAGAGCCCTCCAGGTGGATGCGGACGAACCGAAGAAGGTGTTTGAATATTACATGTATATTTGGAACATCTTTTACTCGTGTTATATCTTGTTGCCCTTACTTCGGGTGTAAGATGCGACCATTTAATGTACTTTTCAAGAATGCATGGATGATTTCAGCGCGATTTTTTATTTTTGAAATGTGTTCGGAAAGGGTTATCTATGATTCACCTCATTCGTTGAATCATGCCAATCGACACAGAAGTAGGCTGACAAAGCTGCGTATCTGCAGACTTTTCAGCGCTTGAATGTACGAAGGTAAATCAGTGGAACTTCTCAACACAAGAACAGGCTCGAATCGAATGGATAAGCAGGAGCAGATCAATAATATTGACGATGAGATTGCTGAGATTGAGGAACTCATCAGTTTGCAACGACGCAAAGTTGAACTATTGCGCAAGAAGAACACATTCCTTAAACAGGAAGATAACTTCGGCACGAACAGTCCCCACTCTTTTAAGAAAGATACTTCTTCAAACCCTTTGCAAGTTCCTTTTCAAGGTGACTCAGCAAAGTTTAGTGATAGTGCACAACCGAACTCACCTACTTCGAATTCGTCCAAGCAATTATCTCTCATTTCGTCAATGCAGCGAATGAGTAGGCTCAGTACAGACCTTGCAAATGAGCGGAACTTACTTGCTTGGGGGCGCACTGCCATGGCCGCCGCAAGAACAGCTTTAGCATTTTTGGGTCTGGTCGGAAACAATGACTTCGGAGTAGGTTTAGTGTATACAACCTCGATTGGTTTTGGTGTGATAGCGGTGTGGATGATGCTGCAGGGTGCTTTGCGGTACAAGCAGATCAAGAACATTCTTCTGTTGCCCGAGCCACCCATTCACTTCGGTCGTCTGAGCAACAATCCGGTTATGCTTGTCTTAGTCGCACTGCTGGTGCTCTTAGTCATTGGCAACTCTGCTGACTCGTGGTCAAAATAAGGAACCATTGCCCTTTGATTACACTTTTTGGGAAGTGGTATGTGAGATTTCACTTCAGGGGCACCGTGGTGAAACACATCGTGCCAAGGTTATTCAAATATCTATATCTGAGACCTTTCTTTCTATTTATGCTCGACTTTTGTCGTACAAATAGCATTGCGAATAGGAAACTGTTGTAAATTTGGGCACGACGAAGACAGGTCCAGTGTTTGGAAAATTAAACAGGTCACTTTGTATGATTTGACTCAAGAGTAGATTGTACCGATTATGAATACCGTAGTACTTCTCATAGTAGTAATGTATGTCACGATGTATGTTTAGTTGCTACCTTAAACGCTGTACAGTATACGCAGTGAAGTAGCAAGGATATTAAATACGCGACATTTGAAAGTTTCGCGTGGGATGTGTGTATTCACTGTTGAATAACCTAATATCTCTATACAGTAAATGATTGGTTAATTGTTTAAAAAATATTAACCTGCGGGCGTGACAATTAAGTGACCCGAACGGTAAAATCTTCACTTGTTCAGTCCTTTTCAGTTTCCGGAAAGGGCTAAACCGACCCGTCTGCAGTCCTGTCAATTCAGTTTAGAGAATAACGGGGCCAGTTGCGTTGGTGGCGAATGCAGAGCGCTACGAAACACTCAGTAGAGCTTTCCAGTGTGAATTCAATCAAAATGGGCGATGCGCAGCAGCAGATTGGCAACATCGACGAGGAGATCGCTGAGATCGAGGAGCTCATCAACTTGCAGCGGCGCAAAGTAGAACTCCTGCGAAAGAAGAACGAATTTCTGAAGAAGAGTGACAGTTCCAACGCAGGAAAAGGTAGCCCTACACATGAACCAACATCGAACCCATTGCAAA
>LNAP01015524.1_pt1 | contig 19100 bp, 18 predicted proteins | sample 602601 | NCBI WGS metagenome assembly LNAP01 (sample SAMN02440304, study PRJNA202911) | soil metagenome | biome: Subtropical and temperate rainforests or woodlands; isolation source: soil samples (1 kg each in a 20% v/v slurry with milli Q water) were... ...
CGCTCCGGTGCTGGCGCTGGCCCTGGCCTTGCTGATCCAGGGCGTGTTCTTCCCTCACGCAGACAATCAATGGATGGCCCCGGTACTCGCCACCTGCATGGGCTATCTATTACCCAAACGGTTGCTGGCTGCGGCCGCGCAACGTCGGCAAAAACAACTGGCGATGGAGATTTCCACCTTCATCCCGCTGCTGCGCATCCTGTTCGAATCGGGCATGGCGGTGGAGCAATCGCTGCGAGTGTTGAGCAATGAAGGCAAACAATTATTACCGGCCCTGACCCATGAATTGCGTCTGGTATTGGCCCGGGTCGACTCCGGCCTGGAACTGGGCGAAGAACTGCACAAAGTCACCCAACTGCTGGCCGTCGACGAGTTCACCGACACCTGCGTCATCCTTGAGCAGTTGATCCATCAGGGGGGCGGTGCGATGAAATCCCTGCTGACCCTCAAGCAATTGCTCGACGACCGGCGTCTGACGCGTCTGCAGGAATACATTTCCAAGCTGTCCGCCAAAATGTCCATCGTGATGATGCTGTTTCTCTTCCCTGCGTTATTGATCGTACTGGCCGGCCCGGGCTTCACCGCCCTGTCCCGTGCCTTTGGTTCTTAGAGGGTTCGTGATGAACGCAATGACTGGCCGGCTTTTGTCGGCTGTTGTCAGGCGGTTGCGCGAGCAACGGTGTGGGCACTCGTAAAAAAGACAACAACCTAATGCGCTGTCATCCCCTGACGCAATCCATGACCGGGCGACAAAGCCAGCGCCAACTGCGTCCGGTTATGCATATGCGTCAATCGCAAAACCTGCGACACATAAAGCTTCACCGTGTTCTCGGTAATCCCCAGCTCACAGGCAATCTGATAATTGGTCTGCCCCTTCCCCACCAACCGCGCCACCTCCAACTGCCTTGGCGACAGGTGACTGAAAACCGCCGGAATCTCTACCCGATCCACAGCAATGTCAGCCTCATCGGTGGAAACCGATAACCGCGGCCCACGCCGAACCTTATCCAGATCCTGATACAGATCATCGATCGACTCGGCAAGGTACTGAAGCTTCTGATCCAGATGCTTGAGCTGCAGGCTCTTCTGCCGTTCCTGCAACACCACTGCCTGACGGGCAATCCCTTCAAGCAACTCAGCCGGATTGACCGGCTTCTGGTAGTAATCGGCAAACCCGGCCCGCAAAGCCTTGATCACATCCTGCTTGTCCGCACGCCCAGTGAGCATGATTGCTTCAAATACCCGGTGCTTGCCGGATAACCGTTGCAGCTCCTGAACCAGTTGAATCCCGTCCAGACCGGGCATGTGCAAATCGCAAAGCACCAGGCCAATGGCTTCGTCTTCATTGAAACGCTCGACGGCCTGACTGCCCGTCTCGCTGCAAACGCAACGGTAACCGCTGCCTTCAAGAAGCTCACAGAGCTCTGCGGCAATCAACGGCTGGTCATCGACCACAAGGATTTTTACTGCCGAAGGAAGTTTGATCACATGCGACTCCCTGCAAGGTCAAAGTTGACCGTTCCTCTACAAACAGCCACAGACAGTACAACTGCTGAATTGAAAGTAGACGTACTTTCCGACTCTGTACATACAGCGGGCCCTAGTGAAACCAGGCGAGTGTGAGCAACAGGCCCACCAGCACGAAGGGTGCGAAGGGTTGTTTCTTTGACATTCCAGGCTCCAGATATCGAAGATGATTTCTAAGCCCTTGGCCCATATGAAGCCAGACTCTTGGCGCCAGCAGCAGCCACAAGACACTGGCCAATCCGGCGCCGATGAACACGCCGAGCAGGTGCATGCCGTCAGTCGCCAGCCCCAGGCCGGTCATCAGTTTCACATCGCCTGCGCCCAGGCGTCTCAGCGCATAACCGGGCAAGGTAAAGGCCAGCGCCAGCAAAAAAGCCCAGCCGCCCTGCACCGCCTCGGCCCCCAGCCAGGTAGTGCCCGTCCATAGCAGATACGCCAGCGCCAACACCGCTGCGCCAAGGGTCAGGCCATTGGCGATGTGCCGTTCTCGAGCATCCTGTGCTGCGCAAAGCGTCAGCCAGATCAGTAATACAAAGCTCTGCATCCGGTAAAAAACGTCCGTTTTGGCTGAATGATTCTATGCTGATATCACGTGATGAATATCAGGGTAGACGCAGTCATGAAAACAGGCCTCCCCCGTAAGCAAAAAGGCGCTGTAGCGATTGAATTCGCGTTGGTATTTCTCATCTTTTTCGCCGTGTTCTATGGAATCGTCACTTACAGCTTGCCGCTGTTGCTGATGCAATCGTTCACCCAGTCGACCGCCGAAGCGGTGCGCCGAAGCGTGGCGCTGGATCCCAGCACCCCCGGCTACGACACCGCGGTAAAAACCGTTGCTACCACTGAACTGAGCCGACAATTGGCCTGGATTCCTGCCGCACTGAATTTCAATGTCGCCACCGACGCCAGCGCCACCTACGTGGGCGGGGTGTTGACAGTCAGCATCAACTACCCCACCAGCAAATTGCAGCAGGTCATCCCGTTTCTGAACGTGCCGGGAATTGGCCAGGTGCCTAATCTGCCGGCAAACCTTTCTGCCCGTTCGAGCCTGCAATTTTGAGTTCCGCAGACAAACTCTTCGGGCGCCTGCTCAACCGCCATCCGCCTGCGCCAGTGGCCGTGCCAGACACCCAGAGCATGCAAAGTGTCGGTTTGCAGATGCACCTCGATGCCGAAGGTCGAGTGATTCACCTGACCGGCCCGCTGCGGCATGTGCTGGCCCAACAGACACCCACGGCGCAAGCACCGCACCTGCTCGATTTCCTCATGCCTCACAGCGGCCTCACCGTTGAAGGCTCGCCCGCCGACTGGCTGGGACAGAGTCTGGACCTGGACTTCTACAGCCTTAACGGCCAACCCCTGCACTTGCGTGGCTGGGTCCAGCCATTGGCCGATGCCTGGCTGTTGCAGTTGCTGGACATCGGCGACTTGTTGCTCGATCGCCAGCAATCACGCAGCCGCGAGCAATGCCAATTACTCGCAGCGCAGATCGGCGAACAGTTGCGCCGCTGCAACCTGACGCGCCTGCCCGAGGTGCTGGTGGAACAGCTGCAAGGCCTGGCCCAGCGTTTCCACATGCCCTGCATTGCGGTGGCATTACTCGATGAACAGGAAGAAGGCTGGCAGATACACCAGCATTACACGGCCTTCGATGCGCCTCAGCTGTGGCAAAACGCTCAACGCCTGGGCACCGGGCTCGACAGTTTGAATGGCTCTGTGCCGCAACGCCTGACGCCCGCCGAACATCCCCGTTTGCAAAGCATCTTCGGCAATGCCGAAGGGTTCGCGGTGCCCTATCACGATGCCCAGGGGGTGGTCGCCTGGTTGCTGTGTGGCCTTTATCCAGTGCAGCAACAGGCACCTGACTTGAATGACCGCGACTGGTTACAACTGACCGCCGCGCTGGCAGGCCAGTTGCTTGAGCGCTTGCGCGAGCACCGGCACCAACTGCAACTGGAACGGCTGGAGTCGCTGCAAGCCTTGCTCGGCACCGGATGGTGGGAAATGTTCAGCGACAGTCGCGAGGTGCAACTGGCGCCGTCGCTGGCCAGCAACCTGAACCTTACGGTCGACCGTTTGCCGCTGCACGACTGGCTGGATCGGGTACACCCCGCCGACCGCGAAGAGTTGAGCAGTCGTTTGCAAGCCTTGCAAGACGACGGCACCCCGTTGCTGCTGTGCGTGCGTTTGGCCCAAACGCCGAACTGGTATCGCCTGCAAGGACAAGTCCTGGGCATCGGTAAAAACCGACGGTTAGTGGGTTTCATGCTCGACATCAGCGACATCAAGAACCAGGAGCAAAGCGCCGCGGCGGCCCATGCCCGACTGGACAATCTGATCGCCAGTTCACCGGCGGTGATCTACGTGCAGCGCTATGACGAAGGTGCGCTGCAACCAACGTTTTTCAGTGACAGCCTGCTGCCGTTGCTCGGCTGGTCACTGGCTGATTGCGCCACGGGGACCTTGGTTGAAAGGGTCCACCCGGAGGACCGCGATCGGTATTTCGAACGTACCCGACATTTGCTGCGTGAAGGTTCGGTGCGCGCCCGCTATCGGCTGCGCGACAGTCGCGGCGAATACCATTGGCTACTCGATGAAGCCAAGCTCTTGCGCGACGACCTTGGCTTGCCGGTGGAAGCCGTCGGCCTGTGGCTGGACGTCACCGAAGCAACCCTGGCCGCCGAACAGGTGAAACAGAGTGAAGAACGCTACCGGATCCTGGTGGAAGACTCTCCGGCGATGATCTGCCGCTACCGCCCGGACCTGACCCTGAGCTTCGGCAACCGCCCGCTGGCGACTTACCTGGAGTGCCAGCCCGAGCAACTGCCCGGAGTGAACCTGGGCAGCTGGATGTCGCAGGAACAGCGCGAAGCGTTTCTCCTGCGGCTCAGCCGACTCAGCCCGGAATTCCCGGTCAGCACCGCGGAAATCAACCTGCAACTGCCGGGACGGGAACATGCCTGGTGGGTGTGGTCGGATCGCGGGGTGTTCGATGAGCACGGCCATTTGCTGGAGATTCAGGCCGTGGGGCGCGACAACACCGAGGTCCGCCGCGCCCAGCAGCAACTCACCCAAAGCGCAAAAATGGCCACCCTCGGTGAAATGGCCACAGGCTTGGCCCATGAAATCAATCAGCCGTTGAATGTGATGCGCATGGCCATCGTCAACGTGCTCAAGCGTCTGAGCAATGGCGATGCGCAGATCGACTACCTGACCGACAAGCTCAACCGCATCGATGCCCAGGTCCAGCGCGCCGCGCGGGTGGTGGATCACATGCGGGTGTTTGGCCGCCGTTCGGAGATCGAGCAGCAGCCATTCAATCCGGCGCAAGCCATTGAAGGCACGTTGTCGCTGCTGGCCGAAGGGATGCGCGGCAAAGGGGTCGATCTGCGGGTCAACGAGATCGGGTTTGAAGTGCAAGTGCGCGGTTACGTCGATCAGCTCGAACAGGTGTTGATCAATCTGATGGTCAACGCTCGGGATGCGTTGCTCGGCAAACGCGAGGCCGACCGCGAGTTCAAACCGTGGATTTCGGTGTACGCCGAACGTGATGCGTATTCGGTGCGGCTGTGGGTCGAGGACAACGGCGGCGGTATCGATCCGCGGTTGCTGGAACGGATTTTCGAGCCATTCTTCACCACCAAACCCGTGGGTGTCGGCACCGGGCTCGGGTTGTCGGTGAGTTACGGCATCGTCGAGAACATGGGCGGAAAACTGAGCGTCAGAAACTCGGTCGAGGGCGCCCGGTTTTGCGATTATTGCCGACGATCAGATCACCAGCGTCGCTCGTCCTGAGTGACAGCTGAGGTTGGCGCCGACTTCGACCTTGTTCAGATCGATCCCCAGACTGAGCAGCAGTGTGTTGATCAAGGTGTCGAGTAACGGGCTGAGCACGCTGTTGATCACGTTGACCAGCAATGTCGTGACAGTGCTGAGGATCGCCCCCAGACCACCGACCAGACTGCCCGTCGGCCCATGCATGTTGACCGTTATATTGGTCAGCGTGTCGGTAAGGCTGCTGACGATATTGCTGGTGAAATAGGAATGGTAGAACGGTGGCTGGCTCATCTCCGGCAGGCTGGTGGCCGGCGGTGCGGAATAGACGTGCGGCATGTTGGCGCTCTGTGCCACGGTGGTGTCGGCCATGATATCGATGCCGCCGCCGACGCCTGGAATCCGCGGGTCGCAACTGACAGGAAGGAACAGGATCCGGCGACAGGTTTTCACCCCGATATCAATCACCTTCAACGGTTGCACCACCACGGCGGGCGGCGAGGTGTTGCTGCCGAACGCCGTGTTCGGATCGATCTTGCCGATTTTCAGGGTCACCAGTGAAGTGCTGGTATTGGTGGTCAGGGATTTGTTGGTGGCGCTGATGCAGCTGTAGGCGGTGACGTAACTGTTTGCACTCGCAACATCCAGGGCGACATCGAGCCTTACGGTATCGGAAAGCGGCACGATCGAGGGAGTTTCACAGGCCGCGCCGAGCGCGCAGGTCAGGAGACTGACCAGATCAGGTTCAAAAAAATCGTTCAAGAAATCCATCAATGGTCCAGCAAGATCAGCCGCCGCCTCGAGCAAGGGTTGAATCGCACTCAGAATAGGCAAGTCGACCGACAGCAAGGTACGCACCTGAGCGGTTTTCACGTAGATCCGGTTGGGCCCCAACGGCGCAAGCGCGGCGTTTTTCGGATTGCCGATGGCCGAGAGTTGTGGCGGCTCCAGTATCTGCACCCGAGCGGTGATTTGCGCCAGCCCCGCGAGGTTGATCGGCACGGTCGCCACCAAACCGTTTTTCTTGTTGGCCAGTTGCACGACGGCTTCGATCAGGTCAAACACTTTCAGGTTGGTCCCCAGCGCCGTCACAGTGCTGCCAGCCTCGACGTGCAGTACGTTGCCGAGTACGACGGTGGTTGCACCTGCCGCGGCCTTCAGCGCTTGAAGACTTGCAATGGTTGCGGTCGCGCCGAATGTGCCGCCGGGGTCCAGTACATTGACGGCGGTCTGGATCAGTTGGCTGACGGCAATCGTATTGCCCAATACCTGGTCATACCCCGCAGCGCTGAGGTTAAGGTCGACCTTCAATCGATTGAGGTAGCCGAGCAGGCTGATGTTGGTGTTCACCAGTCCGTTCCAGCCCGCCGCGTCGATGTTCAAATTGCCCCCGAGCAAACCACCGAACAACGCGTTGAGCGTGGCCGATTTGCTGGTGTCGACGCTCAACATCGTGCTGCGCAGGGTCAGCGAAGCCTGCGGTGGCGGTAAGGCGGCGACAGCGCTGGCCGTCAGGTTGATGGTCGCTGCGCGTGGAGCGCCGCCGAACAGCGCGCCGACACCACCGGCGACACTCTGCGGGACCGAATGGCTGGCGATCACCCTGCTCGGGTCGGCACCAAATACTCGAAGGTTATCGGCATCCAGGGTCAAGGCACCGCAAGCGACCAATAGATTGCGACTGGGGTCAGGAAGGGTAAAGTCGTTACGGTTTGCGCTGGCGGTGGCATAGACGGTGGCGGTGTTGCCAGCGGCGCAATCACCATTTCGGGTGGAGGCTTCAAGTGCGGCCATGTCCGCCACGCGCTGCAGGTCACGTTTTTCCAGGTACAAACGACCGCTGTCGACCACGACCAGCAAGAACACCAGGGCCAAGCCCAATGTCAGCGCCGCCATCAAACCGATCGCCCCCCGTTGCCGGGATGGCCTGCGAAACTGCAAACGCGGAGACATCGCGCACTCCTTTGCCGGTGCACAGCCGAGGGCTACCTCCATGGGTGAACAGCAGTGTAGTCAAGACTTGGCTGGACCGCTGGCAACATGCCAGCTCCTACAGGGGTTCGTGGTGTTTATCTGGGTGGGTAGTTGGCGAGAATTCGCCCGACCGTTTCCTGTATGGCAGTGCTGCGATCCGACGGATTCGGTGTGCGGCTAAGTATCTGCTCGTCACTGCCGCGCCATACCAGTTTGCCGTCCTTGCCGTCGAGCAGGTCGATCTGGATGATCGCCACGTTGTAACTGACGTTACGGGTTTCGGTGTACATCGGCCCGCCCCAGTAGCCGTTCCATGGATTACCCCAAGCGCCGCCGTAGTTGGTGGTCACTTGTTGCTGGCGCTGTTCGACGATCAGATAGGTCTGCACGTTCAAATCGCCCTTTTGGCCACCGGCAGCCGGACGCAGGCCACGTTGATCCAACTGATCGGCTACCGACTGGCGAATGCGTTGTTCAGTCAGGTCGCTCTTGATCCGTGGGTCGTCAGGGCGATATTGCAGGGCGGGTTCTTTCCAGTTCCAGCTGCGATAGGCGGCAAAGTCGCGGCTGGCATCGAAGTCATGATTGACCTGGCTGCCGGCGCAGGCACTAAGCAGCACGACCATAGCCAGTAAAGCGAGACGGCGGAACATGATGATTCTCCGGTTGAAGACATGAACCTGCGGAATGTTTCCTTACGGAAGCTAATTGGGAGGATACGCCGACATCGCCTTTTCTACAGCCTTGCGTATCGCATCGGCACGCTCGCTCTCGCTGCCGCGATTGCTGGTTTCGGCGCTGGCACTCCATACCGGCTGACCGCTCTGAGCGTCAAACAGATCAACCCGCACCACCACGACCTGTTCCTGATAAGTCCGCACGATCGGCACGGTGTTGTATAGGCCGTAACCGCTGCCGTAGCGGTTGTAACCGCCATAGCCGCCACCGTAATAACCATAGTCGTCGCGAACCTGACGCAGGCGGGTTTCCAGGTGCAGCTCGGCGCTGACAAACAGGTCGGCCGGGCGGTTATCCTGCAGCGGGCGCAAGCCACGTTGATCGAGCGCATTGCTGACGGCTTCGGCGACCTGCGCCGAATCCGCCCAGGCGGTGCCCGGCGGCAACTGCCCGTTGAGCCAGGCCCAGCTGCGGTAACGCCCGTAGTCACGCGGCGGTGCCGGGTAGGCGCTGCGGTCGAAGGTGTTGGCCGCCTGAGGCGGCGCGGGTGGCAAGGGGTTGGATGACGCCACATAAGGGTTGCTGCCCTGACAGGCCGCCAAGCCGAGACAGACCACCAATAACCCCGAACGACTGTTCATTTCGCGCTCCGATCAGACCGGCCGACAGATCCAGTGCAAGTAGCGCCCAAGCCCGGCAAAGCTTGGGTGACGACGGTGGGCCAGTTCCATTTCCAGCAAGTCCGCCAGTTCGACCCGAGCCTGGAATTCCACCGGCATGTAATCGTGAAAAACCCGCACCCCGCTCTGGCTTTCGACCTGCCACAGGCCTTCAAGTTGCGCCGCCAGTTCACGCGGATCAAGCGGCTGCTGCGGGGTCAGGCTTTGCTTTTCGCCGGCCATGTCGTTCTTGCGCATCTTGCGGAAGTGGCCTTTGAGCAGGTTGCGATAGATCAACGCATCGCGGTTGTAGAAGGCCAGGGATAACCAGCCATCTGGTTTGGTCAATTGATGCAGCACCGGCAGGATCGCATGGGGTTCGGCCAGCCATTCCAGCACGGCGTGGCACAGCACCAGGTCGTAGGGTTCGGTGAGTTGGCCGAGCAGATCCTGCCACGGCGCCTGGATGAACGTCGCTGTTTGCCCTGCATCGGCAAAGCGTTGGCGGGCGCCTTCGAGCATCGGCTCGGCGGGTTCGGCCAGCGTGACTTCATGACCGCGCTGGGCCAGCCACAATGACATGTGGCCCAGGCCGGCACCGATATCCAGTACGCGCAAAGGTCGGTCCGGCAAGGCTTCGGCCAGGTCGGCCTGAAGCACCGCCAGACGGATCGCGCCTTTGGCACCGCCGTAGATCTTTTCGGCGAAACGGGTCGCCAGTTGATCGAAATGACGGTCGCTCATCAGCTGAACCTCCGTTCGCTGTCCGCGAGTTTGCTGCGCACCACTTCATTCATATCCAATCCCAACTCGCTGCACAACAGCAGCAGATAGAGCACGATGTCACCGATTTCCTGCCCGGCATGGGCGAGCTTGTCCGCCGGCAACTGGCGCGACTGGTCTTCGGTCAGCCACTGGAAAATTTCCACCAGCTCGGACATTTCCACGCTCGCGGCCATGGCCAGGTTTTTCGGGCTGTGAAATTGCCGCCAGTCATTGCGGTCACGGATGGCGTGCAGGCGTAAGGTTCATCGGGCTCTCCTGAAGGCGTATAGCTTCGGGGGGATAAGGAATGAAGGCAAGCGGCAAGCGTTGCAAAAACACTATGCTTGGAGGGAACTCGGCACCCGGCTCGACAGCCCAAGGCTCAAGTCCGGCAACCACGCCACCACTTTCATCAAGGACGCTCACGACATGCAGGTAGAAAGTTTTTTCGAATGGCTCGGCCAGGCTCTCGGTTCGGTTATCCGTTTCATCGTCGATGGCCTCAGTGGCTTGTTCAACCTGTTGAGCAACGCCGGCAGTAACTTTGTCGAAGGACTGTCCCGCGCACTGGGCATGGATGCGTCGATCATCAGCATCATTGCGCTGATCGTGGGGTTGATGCTGTTGTGGTCGGCCATTCGGGCGTTCATGAATGCGTCGATCATCATGGGGATTATCTGGTTGCTGCTGGGGCTTTGGTTGCTGAGCTGGATAATCCATTGATCCCGATTGATCGTTCCCACGCTCTGCGTGGGAATGCAGCCCGGGACGCTCCGCGTCCCTGACGGCGTGACGCAGAGCGTCACAGGAGTCATTCCCACGCAGAGCATGGGAACGATCACCACAAACTGTCGCTACAATGCCGCTCCCCCAAGGAGCCTGCATGTCCAACCTGATCGCCGACTGGCGCGACCGCCCTACCCATCGTCGAGTCTGGGCGCTCGCCGCGCCGATGATTCTCTCGAATATTTCCGTACCGCTGGTGGCGCTGGTCGACAGCGCTGTCGTCGGTCACTTGCCCCACGCCCATCAGTTGGGCGCGGTCGCGGTCGGGGCCAGCCTGTATACCTTTCTCGCCTGGGCCATGGGTTTTCTGCGCATGGGCACCACCGGGTTCGCCGCACAGGCCGCCGGGCGGGAGGACGGCGCGGCTTTGCGGCAGATCTTGCTGCAGGGTCTGTTGCTGGCAATGGGTCTGGCCATAGTGCTGGGGACACTCGGCGTGCCGTTGAGCGGGGTCGCGCTGCATTTCATGCAGCCGTCGGCGGAGCTGGATCAGTTGACCCGCGAGTTTTTCCACACGCGCCTGTTCGGTCTGCCGGCGGCGCTGGCCAGTTATGCGCTGGTCGGCTGGTTCCTCGGCACGCAGAACGCCCGAGCGCCGCTGGCCATTTTGCTGAGCACCAACCTGGTGAATATCGCGCTGAACCTGTGGTTCGTTCTCGGGCTGGAGTGGGGCGTGGTCGGTGCGGCCCGTGCGTCGGTAATCGCCGAATGGACTGGCGCGCTGATCGGCCTGCTGATGACGCGCAACGCCTTGCGCGCCTATCCCGGCCACATCGTCTGGGCAGCACTGGCGCTGTGGCGGAGCTGGCGGCCGCTATTGGCGGTCAACCGCGACATTTTCATCCGCAGCCTGGCGCTGCAATCGGTGTTTTTCCTGATCACCGTGCAAGGCGCGCGACTGGGTGATGCCACCGTCGCCGCCAACGCTCTGCTGCTCAACGGTTTGCTGCTGACCGCCCATGCGCTGGACGGCCTGGCCCACGCGGTGGAAGCCCTTTGCGGGCATGCCATTGGTGCTCGCGATCGAGAAGCCCTGCGCCGTTCCTTGGTGGTGGCCTGCGGTTGGTCATTGCTGGCGAGCCTGGGTTTTGCCGTGCTGTTCCTGTTCGCCGGGCATTTGTTTATCGAGATGCAGACCGACATTCAGAGCGTGCGCGACACGGCATTCATTTACTTGCCCTACCTTGCCGCGCTGCCGCTGATTGCGGTCGGGAGTTACCTGCTCGACGGATTGTTTATCGGCGCCACCCGTGCCCGGGAAATGCGCAACGGCATGTTGCTGACGGTAATTCTGCTGCTGCCGTTTGCCTGGGCGCTGCAAGGTTTGGGCAACCATGGACTGTGGATAACCTTTCTGCTGTTCATGGTGCTGCGCAGCCTGACCCTCGGCGCGTTTGCCTGGTACCTGCACAAAAACGACGGCTGGTTCGCAGGCAAAGCTCACTGACTCGGCATGGCTGGTGTGCGGGAAATACAGGTATGCACCGGCACGCCAGAGCACCGGTGCGTTCAGGATTGATCGTTCTGCCACCGGTTGCGCAGGCTATCGAGACGCTCCTGCTGGGTGAGTCCCGGCAACGCATGCCCAGGCAAAGCGCCGGGGTACTGCAATCGTAGCCATAACCAGTCATCAAGTACCGGGCGCTCGGTAAACCCCAGCGCCAACCCTTCCTGCAGGTGAACCCACAGCGTGCTGTAGTCAGTCCCGGTGGATCGACTCCAGTGCCAGGCATGTTGCTCCAGCAGGCAGGTTTGCAGTTTTTCCTGCTGACGCGGACTGAGGCTTTCTTCAACCGCCAAAGGGCTGACGGCAAGCCCCGGATTGACCAGTTGCTGCCAGCCTTGACTGCCGATCGCGCGGTCGGCCCAGGTCCCGCCGAACCAGCGTAAATGGCTGACAGGACCCAGCCAGCGACTCAGCTCCTGCGCATCGCAGGCATCGAACAAGTAACTGGCCGTTTGCGGGTTGTAGTAACTCAACAAGGCTCGGTGATGCAGACCGACTGTGACCGTGAGCATGCGGCGCAAATGCTCCAGCAATTGCGAGGACGACACCTCGCTGGCCATCAGCAAGCCGCGCCAGAGGGGCACTTCGCTGTGGCACAACCCGGCCAGCGCCGGGCATGTCCGAAGGTCGATCAGGGCCGGGCCGTGTTCACGCAGCGCATGCCACTCAGTGCCTTCGAACAACCAGAACCACCGGGCATGCGCAAATTGCTGTTGCAGCGCCACCCCCGCCTGTGGCGAACCCGGCACATCCAGCAATAGCCATTGCGGGGGCGCGACGATCATGCCGCACCGCTCTGGCCAAACCGCTTCGCGGCCCGGCAGGTGCAGAGGACCTGCGTGCAATGGTTGAAACTGCCGCCACCGGGCAGAAGGCATAGCAACATCAATGGTTCGCTCGATTGCAGTAGCGCCAGCAAGCCCCCGATTTTCTCGACCTCAGATGTGTGCAGCGGGTCGTCGTTATCAATGTCGTCAACGGACGAAGGAAGGTGAAGAACCCCGGTAATCAGCGGCTGATCCGGATCCCCCTCGATAAAGCTCACAACCACTTCTGCACCCTCATCCAACTGCTCGACTGCCGCGTCGCCCAGTTCAGCGGCCACCGGCAGCCAACTGTGACTGGGCACGGCGCCCTCGCCCTGATAAAGCCAGTCAAATTGCACGGCAACCGGTCTGGACGGATCGGGGCATGCCTCATCGATGTTGACCACCCAGGCCCGTTGCAGGCTGTGCATCCTGGGTTTCACTGCGCAATGAGGCGCGACTAAAGGCACCTGCCAGTGAATCGCATGGATCTGGTTGCTGTAGGACTGCGTTAAATCCTGGCTGCCCTGATGCTCCACCCGGGTCAGCAGCCAGAGATGATTACAGTCGGCGATCGGATGACCGGACAGTGGCATCAACTGCCCGCTGCGCAGCGCCGCCAGGTCCGTTCGACCTTCGGCAATCGGCGCGGCTGGTTGCCCAGCGCGCCCCAGAAGCTTGAACTGCCGCACGGCCGATTGTTCGCTCTCGACCTGGAAAACCGCGCTCTCGCTGAAACGAAAGTGCCCCTGACCATCACCGAAAACCACGCAATGCCCGCGCGCGTCGTGTTCGAAATGGTAGTGAAGCCGTTCCTGGACACACAAACGCTGGATAAATTGCAGGTCTGATTCCCGGTACTGCGTACAGAATTCACGGGGCGGGTAATCGCCACTCAGCTCAAAGCGCCGACTCTTGCCGACGATACCGTGCTCCTTGAGCACCTGACTGAGGATTTGCGGCACCGAGCGCGCGCTGAAAATTCGCTGACTGAAGCGCAGGGAAAGGCATGCCAGCTTCGGCCCCAGACGCACGCGACAGAGCCTGACAACCAGGTCATGGTCACACTGGACGAGTTCATGCAATTGTCCGTGGAAGCCATTTCCCGCTGGCCCGACATGCAAAAAGGCCGGACGGTACAGCAGGCTTGCAAGGTCGAGTGTGGGGTCATCGATCAGCAGATCCACGTCGAACACAAAAGGCTCGCTGATGGCTTCTCTACCGGTAAAGGCCAAGACCTCAAAGGGGTCGGGCAGACCCTCTACATCCAGACGAAATGACGGCTCGTTGACTGGATCGAACATCGGCGATTCTCTACAGGAGGGGCGGCCGGGGATTCTCTCCGAGTAGAGTGCCGAAGTACAACTTAGGAAATGACCTACGCGAAAAGAAGACCACATCACTTGGATGGCCAGGAATGTAAGTCATTTCGCGTGAAATCCGAGAAGCATCTCACCAGGTCATCTGAAATTTCCGATACGTGCGGAACATTTTCAGACAACCTGGTGAGCGCAGTGCCTTACCTCAAGAAGACAGGTAAGAAGAACGGGTCAGCCCCAGACGCAATGCGTCGAGGAACTGGGTACGCTCGGCGGCGGTGATGCGGGCGCTGGCGCATTTGTCGCGATAGTGGGTCATCAACTCTTCCGGCGACAAGTGCACGTAACGCAGCATGTCTTCGATAGTGTCGTGGGTTTCGATACCCGCGTGGTACACGCTGCCGTCAGCGTTCTGATAGATGTTCACCGAGTCGGTGTCACCGAACAGGTTGTGCATGTCGCCGAGAATTTCCTGGTAGGCGCCGACCAGGAAGATACCCAGCAGGTAGTCTTCACCTTCGTTCAGGCCATGCACCGGCAAGCTGGTCTCGATGCTCTGCTCGTCGACGTATTGCTTGATCTTGCCGTCGGAGTCGCAGGTCAGGTCTTGCAGCACAGCACGACGCAGCGGCTCTTCGTCGAGACGGTGCAGCGGCAGGATCGGCAGGACCTGGCCGATGGCCCAGGTGTCCGGCAGGCTCTGGAATACCGAGAAGTTGCAGATGTACTTGTCGGCCAGCTTGTCGTTGAGTTCGTCGAGCACCTGACGGTGCGAACGCTGACGCGCCTTCAACGAGTTGTGCAAGCGACGGCACACGGCGAAGTAGCATTGCTCGGCCAGGGCTTTCTCGGCCAGGGTCAACTTGCCATCGGCGTACTGGGTCGCAACATCGCTCATGTAGTGAGTGGCGCGCCAGTAGGTTTCAGTGACCATCTCGATGTCGGTCGGGCCCAGCAGGTCAACCAGCCACTGCACGGTTTCCGGCAGTTCTTCCTTATTGTCGATTTTCGGCACGTCGTCGTTGTGTTTCTCGACGTCGGTGACCTGAACCACCAGCATGGCGTGGTGAGCGGTCAGGGAACGGCCGCTTTCGGAGAAGATGTTCGGGTGCGGCAGGTTCTGCGCGTCGCAGAATTCCTTGAGCATCCCGACCACGACACCGGCGTAATCGTCCATGTCGTAGTTGATCGAACTGGCGTTACGCGAGTGCGTACCGTCGTAGTCCACGCCCAAATGTGATCCACCGGCAGGCCGAGGTTGCGCAGTTCGCCGTAGTAACGAATCGCTTCCTTGAAGCCGTGCTGGTAGTCCGCCAGGTTGGCGATCTGCGAGCCCATGTGGAAGTGCAACAGGCGAATGCCCTGATCCAGGCCAGCGGCGCGGAAACGCTCGACCACCGACAGCAATTGCGCCGCCGACAGACCGAACTTGGATTTCTCGCCACCGGTGTCAGCCCACTTGCTCGACGCCAGGGACGACAGGCGCACGCGCAGGCCAACCTGAGGCTTGACCTTGAGCGAGGCGGCTTCTTCGATCACCAGCGCAACTTCGGATTCTTTCTCGATCACGATGAACACGTTGTGGCCGAGCTTCTGGCCCATCAGCGCCAGACGGATGAATTCGCGATCCTTGTAGCCGTTGCAGACGATGGTGCCGCCCTTCGGCGCCAGGGCCAGCACGGCCAGCAGCTCAGGCTTGGAGCCGGCTTCAAGACCAATGGACACGTCCTGGGTGGCAATGATGTTCTCGATCACCGCTTCTTGCTGGTTAACCTTGATCGGGTACAGCGCGGTGTACTTGCTCTGGTACTCCAGACGCTCGATGTTGGCGTCGAACGCGCCGGTCAGCTGACGCACGCGGTCTTGCAGAATGTCAGGGAAACGCACCAGCAACGGCAAGGACAAACCGCTTTTACGCAGCTGGTCGACTTGCTCGAACAGGTCGATAGGCGAACTGGTCGGACCGTTCGGACGAACTTCGACGCGACCGGCGTCATTGATCGCGAAGTACCCGGCCCCCCAATGGCGAATCCCGTAAACACTGCGGCTGTCCGCAACTGTCCATTGGCTGCCATCGTCTTTGCGTGTGCGTCGTACGGACATTGAAAGTCATAGAGCGTCGCCTGGGTTCAGGCCGGCGCAGTCTAAAGAATGAAAATGACGGTTCGTCAACGAGGGGATAGACCTCGCTGACCGCAGTGAGTTTAGAAACCGGTCAGAACAGGCTCTGTGAAAACCATGTAGACGACGCCAAACCTGAATCGGATCAGGACTGGATCAAGCCGAGGGTGGTTTTCACAGAGGCTGCTAGCCGCCGGACTTCTTCGCTTTGAAACCGTGTTTGATCAGCTCGGCCAAGAGTAGCTCGACATGATCGCCCTGGATTTCGATGATCCCGTCTTTCAACGCCCCACCGGTTCCGCAACGTTTTTTCAACGTCGTGGCCAGGTCCTTGAGCGCCTCTTCGGCCAACGGCACGCCGGTGATAGTGGTCACCGTCTTGCCGCCACGGCCCTTGCTTTCGCGACGCACGCGGGCAATGCCGTCGCCGGCCGGGATAACGGTCTGTTTGCAGATGCAGGCATCCACCGGTTTACTGCAATCCGGGCAATGACGACCTGCGTCGGTGGAAAACACCAGCCCACCAAGGGCGGCGAAGGATGCGGCTTTTTTGGCCACCGGCAATCCTCTTGGGAGGACAAAGACTGGTCGCGGCAACCCGGGAGGGAGCCATCGACCGCGAAGCCCCACTCAGGCAGGGGCAGCGCTACTGCCGGTTCAGCTTGAAAAGGTCGCGCAGTGTAACGGCAAAAAGCCGACTTGCTAAGAGCCAATCGGCGCCAATTCATGCCTCTTTTGCGACGTCCGCCCCACGGGCCTGAAGATAGCGCTTCAAGGCGGCCAGAGAGTCCGGGCAATAAGGCTTTTGCTGGATTTCCAGCAGGACTTGATCAACAGGGATGAAGCGCGCTTCAAGGACTTCTTCCGGTTGCAGGATCAATGGACCATCCCACACCGCCGAAAACGCCGAACACCAGAGCCGATTACCGGTGTCTTCGAAGTAAAAGTGATCATGGGCGGTCAGTTCCACACCGCTCACGCCCAGCTCTTCTTCCAGCTCGCGGGCAGCCGATTCGGCGTAGGTTTCGGTCGCCAGCACCATGCCCCCCGCCGCCACGTCCCAGAATCCTGGATAAATGGCTTTGCTCAACGTGCGTCGATGCACGCAGAGTTCACCGGCGGAATTGAACAGCATGATGTAAGTGCCGCGCCCGATCAGCCCGCGTTCACGCAGGTCGGAGCGGACCAGGGCACCGAGCAGGTTGTCCTGCTCGTCCACCCAGGCGATCTGTTCGGCATCCGAGGCCGCGCGGTGCGCGACCTCTCTGGCGCTATCGACCATGACTCAGCCCTGATTGAGCAATTGACGCAAATCGATCACTGCGGCGTTGGCCCGGGAAATGTAGTTGGCCATCACCAGCGAGTGGTTGGCCAGCACCCCGAAGCCGCTGCCATTGAGGATCATAGGACTCCAAACCGGTTCCTGCGAGGCTTCCAGTTCACGAATGATCTGGCGCACGCTGACCGTGGCGTTCTTCTTGGCCAGCACATCGGCGAAGTCGACTTCGATGGCACGCAGCAGATGGGACAAGGCCCAGGCCTGACCGCGTGCTTCATAGAACACGTTGTCGATCTGCATCCACGGGGTTTCGACGATTTCTTCGTCAACCTGCGGCACCTGCCCCGGGGCGACGACTTCGGTTTTCAACGCGGTATTGAGCTTGACCCGGCCAACGCTGGCCGACAGGCGTTGCGACAGCGAACCCAGACGGGTGCCGACATCGCCCAGCCAGTTGTTCAGGTTGTCGGCGCGGGCGTAGAACAGTGCGTTTTTCTGCGACGGATCGGACAGGCGTGCCTGATAACGGCTCAGGGAATTCATGCCTTCCTGGTACTCGGACTCACTGGATGGCAGTACCCAGCTTTTGTTGTCGAAGTTGAAACGCGGCTCGGCCTTGGCCAGATCGGAGTCTTCGGCAGATTGCGATTGCGAGCGGGCGAAGTCTTTACGCAAGGCTCGCGTCAGGTCGCGGACCTGGACCAGCACGCCATACTCCCAGCTCGGCGTGTTATCCATCCACAGGCCCGGCGGGAAACGGTCGTTGGAAATATAGCCACCCGGTTTGGTCAGCAAAGTACCGGCGACGGTCTTGAGGGTTTCGACCGTGGTGTAGCCGATGACCATTTGCTTGCCTTCTTTCTCGGCGGCCATCTGGGCATTCTGCTGAACCGGAAACAGCGCAGGTTCCTGGCTCCAGTACCAGCCCAGCGCAATAGCCACCAGCAAGTACAGGCCAATCAGAGTGGCCAGCGCCCGACTGAACAACAGGCCACCCAGGTAACTACGGGTGGCCGACTTCGGTTCAGCGGCACGTTCAGGCGCGCTGCCCGCGCGGTTCTTCCAGTCCAGCATGGCGATATCCTTTCAATCACTTGAGTTCATCGGTTCGACCACAACCCTATCTCATCGTGCCTCGTTTGCCGCGCATTAAATCCTGCGTCAACACTACCCGCACAATAGCCACGATCGACGGCCACTATAAATGAAGCACAGCTTCGATCCTATGCGACCAGTCGGTCATTAACTGAATCAGGTCGCTTTACAGTTAATTGACGTACGACACTCATGCGATGGAAAAGAGGTGCTAGCATAGAGCCACCAGTCAACCTCAGCATGCCCCCTAACTAGTTGTCAGGATATGACCGAGCCAGAAGACCCCAGCCGTGAGCGCCTCAAGCACCACTTTGCCCAGCGGGTAATTCATCAGGCACGTCAAATTCTTGAGATATGGCAGCGCCTGCAACGCAGCGAGTGGTCCACCACCGACCTATCGGAACTGAGCGAGGCCAACCTGCGCCTGCTGCGTTTCGCCGAGCGCTTCGAACAACCTGAACACACCCAGCTGGCGCGCCACATCGGTCAGTCGCTGGAGGCTGTCGATGCCAATCGCGGACGCCTGAGCAGCGGATTGATCACTGACCTCAATCGCTTGATGCAACGCTTGTCACGCACTGGCCTGCGCCATGGCGATCAGCTGGACCAGACCTTTCTGCCACCCCTGCGCAAGCCGGTTTACGTGATGCTGCAGGATCATGACCGTGGCGAGCGCCTGGCCAAACAACTGGAATTCTTCGGACTCAGCGCGCAAGCCCTCGACAGCGTTGCGGCGTTCCGCTCTTCGATGGTCGAGCGCTTGCCCGCGGCGATCGTCATGGACGTGGACTTCAGTGGCACCGGCATCGG
>LNAP01002530.1_pt1 | contig 19099 bp, 12 predicted proteins | sample 602601 | NCBI WGS metagenome assembly LNAP01 (sample SAMN02440304, study PRJNA202911) | soil metagenome | biome: Subtropical and temperate rainforests or woodlands; isolation source: soil samples (1 kg each in a 20% v/v slurry with milli Q water) were... ...
ATGCTTTTTCATGGGCTCGCCCTCGCTGTCGTTGGCTTCTTAAGAATGCCACCGTGGCGCTACAGACGCCTCGGCTTGGGCGAGTCCATCTAATTACCGGCCTGCGCAAGAACGGTAGGAGGGGACTTGTCCCCGAAACGGCCAGCCCGGCCAACCGCGATCTGCCTGAACCACTGCTTTCGAGGACAAGTCCTCTCCCACAAAAGCCCTCCCCACCGCTATTTCAGGCAATGGAATTGGGCACCAGTGTCAGCAAATCCGTCGAACCGACATCGACGCCTGCTTGCGAAAGCAGCGTCGTTGCCTGTCCGCGATGGTGCGTCTGGTGATTGAAAAAGTGCGTCAGCAGGCCGTAGAAGTTTCTGTCGGCCTTGATGCCCGCCGTGCTGCTGTACGACAAAACCGAATCCAGATCGGCTTCGGACAATTCTGCCGTCCACGCCACAATCACTTGATCAAGCAGCCGGCGCCGGGCCAGCAACGCGTCCAGTTCGGTGAACAGCAACTGATTCAGCGCCTGCGGATCTTCCAGATGTTTGATCGGCTCAAGGCTTGGGTGACCGGCCGGATGTTGGGCAAAGCGCTTGAGCCAGATAGTGTCGGCGACTACCAGATGATTCAGCGTACCGAGAATCGAACCGAAAAACGCCTTGCGGTCGGCGAGCAGTTCTTCGTCGCAAAGGCCTGCCGCGGCCTGGTAAACCTTTTCGTTCATCCAGCGGTTGTAGTCGGCCATCAGCTGCAAATGTTGGAGTCGGTTCACGGCACAATTCCCATGGCGAAGTAGCTTTACGCGAGACGCTGATGAGTCTGGACGATGCTGTCCATGGTACTGCCGGAGGCAAGATTATCTAGAGGGGTGTAGCGAAAGGATTCAGGTATTGCGAAGGGGCGTTATGGAGGCAACCCCACCAGCCACACCCCGGCACACAATGTTCCCGCTGTGGCTGCTTCCTTCCGGATCTGACCAGGTTCACGGGTAATCGTGACCGATGGGGTCACCATAACGACGCTCGCCTGTCGGCAAGCCGCGCCATTGTACCGGTCTGACGCGAAGTTACAACCCGTTATCCGGATAAAAAACTCGATAGCGCTCAAGCACTTGTGTGACGGATGCGCGCTGGGCTGCTGTTTGCCGATCTGCCAAACGCGCGCAGGCCCGTCATCACTCAGTCAGGCGACACCCTGGCTGCGGTTGAAAAGCAGGTATTTAACCTGAGCGGGCCTTTGCACTAATTGCCATAATGCGCACCGGCTACATTTTCTGTCAGACGGTGCCTTTGATCGATGATGAAAAACCAGGTTGTGAGTTATCAAACGCTGACAGACGCTCAGCGAAAACAGCTTGAAGGGCTGGAGATTTTGCCCGAGCAACTGCCCTTTTCAGGCGATATTTACTGCGCGCTGAATACGCTGCTGGTCCGGTCGACCGCTGATATTGAAGGATTCGTCCTGCTGGAGGATGACCAACCGGTAGGATTCTTCATGCTCAAACGTGGGGAGTTTCTGCCGGCATGGGCGACCCAGGGGTCGGCTACGCTGCATGCTCTGCAGATTGATCGACGCATGCAAGGCAAAGGGCTGGGCAAGGTTTTTTTGCAGGGTTTGCCAGACGCCGTTCGGGCAAAGTGGCCGGATATCCAGCAAATAATGCTCTCGGTGGACGCCGATAATCTGCCCGCGCTAAATCTGTATCTCGGCCAGGGCTGGATCGATACCGGCGAAGCGTACAAAGGCCGGATCGGGTATGAGCGACGTTTGGCGCTGACTTTGTAGGAGCCAACTTGTTGGCAGGGCATTGGCCCTGCCTATACGACCGGTAGGAGGGGACTTGTCCCCGAATGCGCTGGTCCTGACAACGAAAATCCGGAAGGTTAACGCTGCCTGAGCTACCGCCTTTCGGGGACAAGTCCCCTCCTACCGAGATCAATAGCAATCACTGCGCCTGCAACACCTCATCTGCCTTGCCGCCGGCATCCTGAATCACCAGATGGATGAAATGCAGCTTGGTGATGACCGCCGGGGACAGCACGAAAGGGTAGAAATCCGGTTGTCCCATGCTGCGTGACAGCTCGTTCAGCATGCCCGCCAGTTCGATCCAGGCGTTGACGAACGACAGGAACGCCGGGCCGCCGGGGTGCTGCGGGTCGTAGAGGGTTTCCAGCGGAAATGGCTGGTAATCCAGATCCATGTCGCGGGCGCTCATGCCGAAACCCAGCGCGGTATCGACCGCATCCATCATGTGCAGGTAATGCGCCCAGGTTTCGGCCCAGTCTTCCCACGGATGCATGGTGGCGTAGGCGCTGACGAAGCTCTGCTGCCAGTCCGCTGGGGCGCCATGTTGGTAGTGGTGATCGAGCGCATCGGCGTAGCTGGCGCGATCATCGCCGAACAGGTTACGAAAGCCGTCTTGCCAGTAAGTGCCGGCGATCAGGCGATCCCAGTAGTAATGCCCGACTTCGTGTCGGAAATGTCCGAGCAAGGTCCGATAAGGTTCATGCATCTGCACCCGAACCTTCTCGCGATGATCGTCGTCCGCTTCCTTGATATCCAGGGTGATCAAGCCGTTGGCATGGCCCGTAGTAGGCAGCTTGCCTTCCAGGTCGACGCCGACAAAGTCGAACGCAAGACCGCGCTCTTCGTCCCGACTTTTCGGAATGACCTGCAAGCCCAGTGAAATCAGCTGCGCCACAAGTCGGCGCTTGGCGGTTTCGACCTTGCACCAGCGCTCGCCATTTTCGGCTATCGACAGATCGGGGATGGTCCGGTTAAGGCTGCACGCGATGCAGAATTCCCCGCTGTTGTGCTCGGGAAATAGCCAGTTGCACGCCGCCGGAGTGCCAAGGTTGGCGCAACGCCGATACAATCCGGCGCCCGGCTCGTCACTCAAGCGCCAGGTGCTTTCTTCAGGGCCCGGCTCCAGCGCGCAGAGGCGGCCTTGCTCCGGCAAGTAACCCAGCGCTGCGGAACAGGACAGGCATTGGGTATTGGGAAAGAAGATCGACTGCCCGCAGCGGCACTGCCAGACCTTGCTGGCGCGCTTGGTTTCACCGACGAATGGCGCGGCAATACGTGAACTGAGTTGCTCGAAAAACTGGTACATGACGATCTCCTTGTGAGCTGCAAGCACTAGATCATCGGGGTTTGCCGTCGTTCAATGATTTAACCAAGCATTGGCCCTGTGGGACCGGCTTCAACCGGGAAGCCGTTTTTCCTGATACAGGCCTCTTTGAACGCACCGGCCCCTTCCCGGCTAAAGCCGGTCCCACAGAAAGCCAACGCTCAATCCGTCTTGATGCCATGCTTGGCAAGAAACGCCACAAACGCATCTTCATCCAGCACTTTGAGCCCCAGTTCATTGGCCTTGGTCAGTTTCGAACCGGCACCCGGCCCGGCGACTACCGTATGCGTCTTGGCAGAAACCGAGCCGGAAACTTTGGCGCCGAGGCTTTCGAGTTTTTCTTTGGCGATGTCGCGGCTCATCAGTTCCAACGAACCGGTCAGCACCCAGGTCTGCCCGGCCAGCGGCAGGCCTTCAACGACCTTTTTCTCGCTCTGCCAATGCATGCCGAAGTCTTTGAGCTGCGCTTCGATGGCCAGACCGCGCGCGGCGCGCTCTGGGTCGTCGAAGAAGTCACGTACGGCTTTGGCTTGCTTCTCGGCAAGAGCCTGGCGCATGTCCAGCCAGTCCGCGTCGATCACTGCCTGCAGCGAACCGAACTTGTCGGCCAGCTTCTGCGCAGCACCAGGACCAACCGCCGGGATGTTCAGTTTGTCGATCAAGCCGCCCAGGGTCGCGCTGGCGGCGAATTCCGCGCCCAGCTCGCCCTGATCCTGCAATTCCAGGCCGCGCTCACCCAGCAGCGCGTCGATGACGTTGCGGTTGTGCTGATCTTCGAAAAAGCTGTGGATCTCGTGTGCCACTTCGAGGCCGACATCGGGCAAGTAGGTCAGGACTTCCGGCAGCGCCTGCTTGACCCGCTCCAGCGACGCCAGCGACCGTGCGAGCACCTTGGCGGTCTCCTCGCCGACATCAGGAATGCCCAGCGCGTAGATGAAGCGCGCCAAAGTCGGACGCTTGCTGTCTTCGATGGCCTTGAGCAGTTTATTGCTGGAGATTTCCGCGAAGCCTTCCAGATCGACGATCTGCTCGAATTTCAGGGCGTAAAGATCGGCCGGGGAGCCGATGAGCTTCTCGTCCACCAATTGCTCGATGGTTTTGTCGCCCAGGCCCTCAATGTCCATCGCCCGGCGTGAAACATAGTGAATGATCGCTTGCTTGAGCTGCGCACCGCAGGCCAGACGCCCTACGCAGCGATACACCGCGCCTTCGCTGACGGTTTCCTTGCCCTTGCTGCGCTTGATCAACTGCGTGCGTTCCACATGGGAGCCGCATACCGGACAGGTCTGCGGAATCTCGACGGCGCGAGCATCTTCCGGGCGTCGCTCGAGGACCACTTGCACGACTTGCGGGATCACGTCGCCAGCGCGGCGAATGATCACAGTGTCGCCGATCATCAATCCCAGACGCGCGACTTCGTCCATGTTGTGCAAGGTGGCGTTGGCGACGGTGACGCCAGCGACCTTGACCGGTTTCAGACGCGCAACCGGCGTGACCGCACCGGTTCTGCCGACCTGAAACTCGACGTCGAGCAGTTCGGTGAGTTCTTCCATGGCCGGGAATTTATGGGCGATGGCCCAGCGCGGCTCGCGGGCGCGGAAACCCAGTTCGCGCTGGGAAGCCAGGCTGTTGACCTTGAACACCACGCCGTCGATTTCATAAGTCAGCGACAGGCGACGCTCGCCGATGTCGTGGTAATACGCCAGGCATTCATCGATGCCGTTGGCCAGTTTCAGCTCGCGGCTGACCGGCATGCCCCATTTTTTCAGTTGGTTCAGGTTGCCGATGTGCGTATCGGCGAATTCCTCGGAAACCTGGCCCAGCCCGTAAGCGCAGAATTCCAGCGGACGATTGGCCGTGATCTTCGAATCCAGCTGGCGCAGGCTGCCAGCGGCGGCGTTACGCGGATTGGCGAAGGTCTTGCCGCCGACTTCCAGCTGGCTGGCATTGAGCCGCTCGAAACCGGCCTTGGACATGAACACTTCGCCGCGCACTTCCAGCGTCTGCGGCCAGCCGCTGCCATGCAACTTGAGCGGGATATTGCGCACGGTGCGCACGTTGACACTGATGTCTTCGCCGGTGGTGCCATCGCCTCGGGTTGCGCCGCGCACCAGTGCGCCGTCGCGATACAACAGACTGACCGCCAGGCCATCGAGCTTCGGCTCGCAGCTGTACTGCACCTTGGCGCCTTCGCTCAGCAAATCCCCAACCGGCAAATCGAGGCCTTCGGTGACACGGCGATCGAACTCGCGCATGTCGTTTTCCTCGAAGGCGTTGCCCAGGCTAAGCATCGGCACTTCATGACGCACTTGAGTAAACGCCGAAAGCGCCGCGCTGCCGACCCGCTGGGTGGGCGAATCCGGGGTGACCAGATGTGGATTCTCCACTTCCAGCGCCTTGAGCTCGTGGAACAACCGGTCGTATTCCACGTCGGGAATACTCGGCTCGTCGAGCACATGGTAGCGATAGTTGTGTTGGTCCAGCTCTGCACGCAGTTCCAGGATTCGGGTTTCGGCGGCTTTCATTCGGTGTTCTCTCAAAAAGCAAAAGAGCAGCCTGGGCTGCTCAAATGATGTTGCAGGTCGGACCTCAATCTTGTGGGACCGGCTTTAACCGGGAAAGCGATGTACCAGACGCAAAATAGACGTCGGATGCCCCGTCCTCTTCCCGGCTAAAGCCGGTCCCACGAGGTCAGCGAGATCAACGACGCTGAGTCAGGGCGCGGCGCTCGAATTCCACGATGCGCTGACGGTAATGCTCGATGGTCTGCGCGGTCATGACGCTACGCTGGTCGTCTTTGAGTTCACCGTTGAGCTCATGGGCCAGCTTGCGAGCCGCAGCGACCATGAGATCAAACGCCTGCTTCGGATGACGCGGGCCCGGCAAGCCGAGGAAGAAGCTGACAGCGCGGGTGCTGAAGTGGTCGATATCGTCCAGATCGAAAACACCCGGCTTGACCGCGTTGGCCATGGAGAACAGCACTTCGCCGTTGCCGGCCATGCTTTCGTGACGATGGAAGATGTCCATCTCGCCGAAACGCAGGCCGCTTTCCAGAATGTTCTGCAACAAGGCCGGGCCTTTGAAGCCGCTTTCGTCACGGGCAATCACGCTGATCACCAGCACTTCTTCCACCGGTGGCAAATCCTTGTCTTCGGTGATGCGCTGCTTGGGCTTGTCGTCCGGGAACTCGTCGTCGCGCCCGGTAAACAGGCTCGGGCCATCGAGGTCGAGGTTCAGGTCGCCCTGCTGCGGCTCGTCCTTGCGCTTGTTGCTGCGTTTGTTGTCACGCGGGCTGGCACTCATCGACGGCAGATCGTGCTCATCGAGTTGCGGTTCCTTGTGAGTATCCAGCACGCGCGGCGGACCCAGCACCTCGGCGGACGTGGTTTCATCATCGTCCGGCAGGTTGGAAAAGCTCCGGTCGAGCCTGAATTTCAATTTACCTTTGCCGCCGCGCATGCGGCGCCAGCCATCGAAAAGAATACCGGCAATGACAATAATGCCGATGACGATCAGCCACTCGCGCAGACCGATTTCCATGTAATCCCGTGCCTCTAATAAAGAATGCTGAAAATAAGGGCCTAAACCCCTTTAAAACGTGGTGCCAAGTCTATGTTCTGACTGGCAATTTGCCCACGCGAAAAGAAAAAGTGGACATTAAGCTAGCACGACCAAAGGCAACTTTACACCGTCTGATACATCTGGTTTGCGTCAGAAGCGTTATCTACCGCACAGACCTCTGCATAACGCGCTATCAAAGCGCCATTTTCGCACCTCGGACGTGGCGTAAATCAGGCATCCACCAACGCCATCGCCTCCTCCACATCCACCGCCACCAGCCGCGAACAGCCCGGCTCGTGCATGGTTACACCCATCAGCTGATCAGCCATTTCCATGGCGATCTTGTTGTGGGTGATGTAAATGAACTGCACTGTCTGGGACATCTCCTTAACCAGTCTGGCATAACGTCCAACGTTCGCATCGTCCAGTGGTGCATCCACTTCGTCGAGCATGCAGAACGGTGCCGGATTGAGTTTGAAAATGGCAAAAACCAGAGCCAACGCGGTCAAGGCTTTCTCGCCACCGGACAACAAATGAATGGTGCTGTTCTTCTTGCCCGGGGGACGCGCCATGATTGTCACCCCTGTATCGAGTAAATCTTCGCCCGTCAGTTCCAAATAAGCAGAGCCACCACCGAAAACTTTTGGGAAAAGTGCCTGAATTCCGCTATTTATCTGATCGAAGGTCTCTTTGAAGCGGTTCCGGGTTTCCTTGTCGATCTTGCGAATCACGTTTTCCAGCGTGTCCAGCGCTTCTACCAGATCGGCGTTTTGCGCATCCAGATAGCGTTTGCGTTCGGACTGCTGCTGATACTCATCAATCGCCGCGAGGTTGATCGCGCCCAGGCGCTGAATTCGCGCACCGATGCGCTCCAGTTCTTCTTCAGCGTCTTTTTCATTGGCTTCTGGCGTGAGCGTCGCGAGGACGCCGTGCAAGTCATAGCCGTCTTCGAGCAATTGATCCTGCAAGGTTTTGCGCCGCACCGTGAGCGACTGCCATTCCATGCGTTGCTGTTCCAGCTGACCGCGCAGCAACTGGGATTGCTGTTCGGCCTGAGTCCGGCGTTTTTCAGCGTCGCGCAATTCCCGGTCGGCGTCTTCCAGGGCGATTTTCGCGGTACGCATTTCATCGTCGACGACCATGCGCCGTTCGAGCAGTTCTTCAAGCTTGAGCCGCAGTTCTTCCAGAGGCGCTTCGCCCTCCTCCAGATTCAAATTCAGTTGCTCGCGCTTTTCGGTCAGGCGCTCGGATTGCATTTCCAGCCGCTCCAGCGCCTGACGCGTGGAGTCGTGCTGCGCCCGCAACGAGCCGAGACGAACGGCCAGCTGATGGGCATGATCCTTGTGCTGCCGGGCTTCCTGACGGACGCGATCCAGACGTTCGCGCAAGCTGTCGCGCTGGGCCTGCAGCAGCTCGCGCTGTTCGGTGTCCAGCGCCATGGCGTCCAGCGCGTCCTGCAAGTGCAGGCGCGATTCGCCGAGGCTTTCGTGTTCGATGGCGCGCTGCTCGCCCAGTTCGGCCAGCTCTTCGTCCAGACGCGTGCGGCGCAAGGTCAGCTGTTCGACCTTGGCCTTGGCCGCCGACAGCTGCGCGGTGAGTTCGCTCTGTTGCCGGGTTTCGTCCTGCACACGGCGGCGCAGCTGTTCCCGGGTTTCTTCCTGCAACGACTGTTGTTCGCGCAAGGTCAGCAATTGTTCTTCGAGTGCGGCCAGTGTCGCTTCGCGCTCGTCGCGCTCAAGGCCCAGCCGCTGCAACTCCTGACCACGGGCCAACACACCGCTTTGCGCTTCACTGGCGCGCCGGACCCGCAGAAAATGCCGGCCGACCCAATAACCGTCGCGACTGATCAGGCTTTGCCCGTTGGCGAGCTGCGCGCGCTGGGCCAAGGCATCATCCAGGGTTTCCACCGGTTTGACCTGGCCGAGCCAGATTGACAGGTCCATGGCGCTGTCGACTTTTTCCAACAGGCTGCCGGGGATCCGCACGGCGTCGGCTGCCGGATTGACCAGACGCAAGTCGCCCTGCTGAAAACCGGCCAGATCCAGCCCGTCGAAATCATCGACCAGGACTGCCTGCAAATCGGCGCCGAGTACGGTTTCCACCGCCAGCTCCCAGCCTGCCTCGACCTGCAAGCCTTCAGCCAGACGCGGGCGCTCGGCCAGATCGTGCTCGCACAGCCATTCGGCAGTGCCGGTGTCCGGGTCCAAAGCCGCCTGTTGCAAGGCTTCCAGCGACGCCAATCGGCCATTGAGACGTTGCAGTTCGCCTTGGGCTTGTTGCTGGGCCTGATTGGCCTGTTGCAGTTCGCCGCGCAATTGCTCGACGCGTTCGACGGCCTGCTCTTCACCGATGTGCAGCTCTTCGAGGGTCATTTCCCGGGTGGCGAGGTCTTCGCTGAGTTCCAGGATTACCGCATCTTCCGGGGCGGCGGCCAGCAATTGACGCTCTTCGCCCAGACGCCGTTGACGCTCGCCCAGCCGTTCCATGCTCTGTTCCAGCTGCTGGATGCGTGATTGCTGCACCTCAGCCTGACGCCGGGGTTCGGCAGAGCGCTGGTTGAAGGTTTCCCACTGTTCCTGCCAGCCGTGCATCACGGTTTCGGCGTCTTCCAGGGAAGCCGCGGATTCCTCGGCGGCGGCGCTGGTCATTTCCTGCTCGGGCTCAAGCATCTCCAGCTCTTCGCCCAAGGTTGCCAGCAAGGTGCGGTCGTGCCCCAGATGCGATTCGGTTTCCAGCCGCGCGCGCTCGGCTTCGCGCAGGTCGTCCTGCAATTGGCGCAAGCGCTGCTGGCCGTGCTGGATGCTCTGCTCGATCCGCGCGATGTCGCCGCCTACCGAATAGAAGCGTCCCTGCACCAGATTGAATCGCTCGGACAGGTCGTGATGCCCGTCTCGAAGGCGTTCGATACTCGCGTCGGCACTGCGCTGGTCGGCGACAAGCGCTTCGAAACCCACTTCCTGATTGCCGATCACCGCTTCGCGCTGGCCGACCTGATCGTTGAGCGCCTGCCAGCGCAAGGCCGACAACTGAGCCTTGAGCTGGCGCTCTTCGCCTTTGTATTCCTGATACTTCTCGGCAGCCTGGGCCTGGCGATGCAAGCGTTCGAGCTGACGCTCCAGCTCTTCGCGCAGGTCGGTCAGGCGGGCGAGGTTTTCGTGGGTGCGGCGAATGCGGTTTTCTGTTTCGCGGCGGCGTTCCTTGTACTTGGAGATGCCGGCCGCTTCTTCGATGAAATTACGAAGGTCTTCGGGCTTGGCTTCGATCAGCTTGGAGATCATGCCCTGCTCGATGATCGAGTAGCTGCGCGGGCCCAGGCCGGTGCCAAGGAAGATGTCGGTGATGTCCCGACGACGGCACTTGGTGCCATTGAGGTAGTAAGTATTCTGGCTGTCGCGGGTCACTTTGCGGCGAATGGAAATTTCCGCGTAGCTGGCGTATTCGCCCACCAGCGTGCCGTCGGAGTTATCGAACACCAGCTCAATGCTCGCCTGGCTGACCGGTTTGCGACTGGTGGAGCCATTGAAGATGACATCGGTCATCGACTCGCCACGCAGGTTCTTGGCCGAGCTTTCGCCCATGACCCAGCGCACAGCGTCGATGATGTTGGATTTGCCGCAGCCGTTAGGGCCTACGACTGCCGCCATGTTGCTGGGGAAGTTCACCGTGGTGGGGTCGACGAAGGATTTGAACCCCGCCAGCTTGATGCACTTCAGACGCATGGGGTCAGCTTGCTCCCAGCGCCGACAGCACCAATTGGCAACTGCGCTGACCGTAACGGGTCAGCACGACGCGAATCTGCGCGGCATCCCGGGCCACGACGGCATCCAGCAACTGCGCGAACAACGCCAGGTATTCGTTCATGTCGGCCTTGCGTTGTTCCAGCGCCAGGTAATAGCTGCGGCTCATGGAAGGCTGCAGATTCTCGACGGTTTCCTGCAGATACGGATTGTCGGCAAACGGGAACGCGGCGCGCATGACATTGAAGCTGTCTTCGACGAAGGTCTTGACGTCCGCGCGCTCGAAACTGGCAATCAGGCGTTGCTGAATCTGCAGGAACGGCGCCAGATCGGCCGGTTCCTGCCAACGTTCGGCCACGGCCAGGGCGAGCAGAATGTACAACTCGCTCATCAGTGTGCAGAGGCTCTGTACATTGTGCGCGTTGAGTTCGGTGACCTGTGCGCCACGGCGCGGCAGGATCGCCACCAGATGGCGGCGTTCGAGAATCAGCAGTGCTTCGCGCACCGAACCACGACTGACGTTCAGCGCCAGCGTGACTTTTTGTTCCTGAATGCGCTCCCCGGGCTTGAGTTCGCCACGGATGATGCGCTCGGCAAGATGATGAGCGATTTGCTCGGCGAGGCTATCCGGCGCCTTGAACGTCATGACTATCCTAAATACTTGTTAAAACCAAGCCGCGAAGTGTATCGCAACCAAGGCCCATGGCGCAGGGCCATGCGTGGTGAAACTGGCACGAAATAAGCAAAAGTTTGGACAGCGTCGTATCTGTTTATTGCAACCGGAGCACACCGTTAATCGGCAAATGACCAAAAAAGTGATTTTTCCTGACTCAAAGGTCAGAATATTTATTGACCGCAAAGTCAGAGCTGATAGATTCAACGTCATGTTCGATTACAAAAAAAATGTGCAGAGGACCTTCCGTGATCCAATTTCTTTTAAACAACGAGCTGCGCACCGAGCAGGCTCTGGACCCGAACATGACGGTCCTCAATTACCTGCGCGAACACTTGCATAAACCCGGCACCAAGGAAGGCTGCGCCAGCGGTGATTGCGGGGCCTGCACCGTGGTGGTCGGCGAGTTGGCCGATGATGAACAAGGCCAACAGAGCCTGCGTTATCGCAGCCTGAATTCATGCCTGACGTTCGTGGCTTCGCTGCACGGCAAACAACTGATCAGCGTCGAAGAGCTCAAGCATCAAGGCCAACTGCACAGCGTTCAGCAAGCCATGGTCGATTGCCACGGTTCGCAATGCGGGTTTTGCACGCCCGGGTTTGTGATGTCGCTGTTTGCCCTGCAAAAGAACAGCACCCACGCCGATGCGCATCAGGCCCACGAAGCGCTGGCCGGCAATTTGTGCCGCTGCACCGGTTACCGGCCGATCCTCGCCGCTGCCGAGCAATCCTGCGCCAATCGCCAACCAGATCAGTTCGATCAGCGCCAGGCTGAAACCATCGCTCGCCTGCGCGCCATTGCGCCCACGCAAACCGGCGAGCTGAACAGCGGCGACAGGCGCTGCCTGGTGCCGCTGACCGTCGCCGATCTGGCGCAACTTTACGAGTCTTACCCGCAAGCGCGGCTGCTGGCGGGCGGTACCGATCTGGCGCTGGAAGTCACCCAGTTTCATCGTCCGCTGCCGGTGATGATCTACGTCGGCAACGTCGCCGACCTGAAGCGCATCGAACATTTCGACGACCGACTGGAGATTGGCGCGGCTACGTCGCTGACCGACTGTTACGCCGCGCTGACCGCCGAGTACCCGGATTTCGGCGAATTGCTGCAGCGCTTCGCGTCGTTGCAGATCCGCAACCAAGGCACGTTGGGCGGCAATATTGGCAATGCCTCGCCGATTGGTGACTCGCCGCCGCTGCTGATCGCCCTCGGCGCGCACATCGTGTTGCGCAAGGGCGACACGCGTCGCACCCTGGCGCTGGAAGACTACTTCATCGATTACCGGGTGACCGCGCGTCAGGAAAGCGAGTTCATCGAGAAGATCATCGTGCCCAAAGCCAACGGCAAACAGGCGTTCCGCGCCTATAAAGTGTCGAAACGGCTGGATGACGATATTTCCGCAGTGTGCGCGGCATTTCGCCTGCACATCGAGAACGGCGCCATCGCCGATGCGCGAGTGGCCTTTGGCGGCATGGCGGCGATCCCGAAACGCGCGGCGGCCTGTGAACAGGCGCTGATTGGCGCGCCCTGGACCAGCGCCACGGTCGAGCGGGCCTGCGCGGCACTCGCCGAGGACTTCACCCCGCTGTCGGATTTCCGCGCCAGCAAGGAATACCGCCTGTTGAGTGCGCAGAATTTGTTGCGCAAGTACTTCATCGAGCTGCAATCGCCGCACATCGAAACGCGGGTGACTGATTATGTCTAACCATCCAGCAACAAAAACCCAGGCGCAAATGATCGCCCTGTTTCAGCTGGACCTGACCACCGGCGTCGGCCGCAGCGTCAAGCATGACAGCGCCGACAAACATGTGTCCGGCGAGGCGGTGTATATCGATGACCGCCTGGAATTCCCCAATCAATTGCATGTGTACGCGCGCCTGTCGGACCGCGCCCATGCGCGCATCGTCAGCGTCGACGTCACGCCGTGCTACGCCTTCGAAGGCGTGCGGATTGCCATCACTCACGAAGACATTCCCGGCCTCAAAGACATCGGCCCGCTGTTGCCCGGCGATCCTCTGCTGGCCATCGACAAGGTGGAATTCGTCGGCCAGCCAGTGATTGCCGTTGCCGCGCGCAGCCTGGACATCGCCCGCGAGGCGGCAATGGCGGCGATCATTGAATATGAAGACCTTGAACCGGTGCTGGATGTGGTCCAGGCGCTGCGCAACAAGCATTTCGTCCTCGACAGCCACACCCATCAACGGGGTGATTCGGCTGGCGCGCTGGCCGCTGCGACCCATCGCATCCAAGGCAATCTGCATATCGGCGGCCAGGAACACTTTTATCTGGAAACCCAGATTTCTTCGGTGATGCCCACCGAAGATGGCGGCATGATCGTTTACTGTTCGACGCAAAACCCCACCGAAGTGCAGAAGCTGGTCGCGGAAGTACTTGATGTGTCGATGAACAAGATCGTGGTCGACATGCGGCGCATGGGCGGCGGTTTTGGCGGCAAGGAAACCCAGGCCGCAAGCCCGGCGTGCTTATGCGCCGTGGTCGCCCGCTTGACCGGGCAACCGACCAAAATGCGCCTGCCCCGCGTCGAAGACATGTTGATGACCGGCAAACGCCATCCGTTCTACATCGAGTACGACGTTGGCTTTGATGACAACGGGCGTCTGCATGGTATTCAGCTGGAGCTGGCTGGCAACTGTGGCTATTCGCCGGACCTTTCGGCGTCGATTGTCGATCGGGCGATGTTCCACGCCGACAACTCGTATTACCTGGGCGATGCCACCATCAATGGCCATCGCTGCAAGACCAATACTGCATCCAACACCGCGTATCGCGGCTTCGGCGGGCCGCAAGGCATGGTCGCCATCGAAGAAGTGATGGACGCCATCGCCCGCCATCTGGGCAAGGACCCGCTGCAGGTGCGCAAGGCCAATTACTACGGCAAGACCGAGCGCAACGTTACCCATTATTACCAGACCGTCGAGCACAACATGCTCGAAGAGATGACCGCCGAACTGGAAGAAAGCAGCCAGTACGCGGAGCGGCGTGAAGCCATTCGCGCCTACAACGCCAACAGCCCGATACTCAAGAAAGGTCTGGCGCTGACGCCGGTGAAGTTCGGCATTTCCTTCACTGCCAGCTTCCTCAATCAGGCCGGCGCGCTGATCCATATCTACACCGACGGCAGCATTCACCTGAACCACGGCGGCACGGAGATGGGCCAGGGCTTGAACATCAAAGTCGCGCAAGTGGTTGCCGAGGTGTTTCAGGTCGACATTGATCGCATCCAGATCACCGCGACCAACACTGACAAGGTGCCGAACACCTCGCCGACCGCCGCGTCCAGTGGCGCTGACCTGAACGGCAAGGCAGCGCAGAACGCGGCGGAAATCCTCAAGCAGCGCCTGGTGGAGTTCGCGGCCAGGCACTTCAAGGTCGAGGAGTCGGACGTGGAGTTCCGCAACGGCCATGTTCGTGCCGGGGAGCAGATCCTGTCGTTCGAATCCCTCGCGCAACTGGCGTGGATGGGTCAGGTCTCGTTGTCCAGTACCGGCTATTACAAGACGCCGAAGATTTTCTACGACCGCAGCCAGGCCCGTGGTCGGCCGTTCTATTACTTCGCATTTGGCGCGGCCTGCACTGAAGTGATCGTCGACACCCTGACCGGCGAATACAAGATGCTGCGCACCGACATCCTGCATGACGTCGGCGCCTCGCTGAACCCGGCCATCGACATCGGCCAGGTGGAAGGTGGCTACATTCAGGGCATGGGATGGCTGACTACCGAAGAGCTGGTCTGGAATGCCAAGGGCAAACTGATGACCAACGGCCCGGCGGGTTACAAGATTCCGGCCGTGGCGGACATGCCGCTGGACCTGCGGGTCAAGCTGGTGGAAAACCGCAAGAATCCGGAAGACACCGTGTTCCATTCCAAGGCTGTCGGCGAGCCGCCGTTCATGCTGGGCATTGCGGCGTGGTGTGCAATCAAGGACGCGGTGGCGAGCCTTGCGGATTATCGCCATCAACCGAAAATCGACGCGCCCGCCACGCCGGAGCGGGTGTTGTGGGGGTGTGAGCAGATGCGCAAAATCGTGATCGGGCCCGTGGGACCGGCTTTAGCCGGGAAAAAGCCGGTTCATTCGCTGAATATGTAGCGTGAGCAACGCCGCCTTCCCGGCTAAAGCCGGTCCCACGACTGTGGCTTTTCAGAAGAACGTGCGGGCATACGTACAGCCTCCCACAGGATTGAGGAATGTTCATCATGAACAACTGGATCAGCGCCCTCGCCGAATTACAAAGCCGGGGCGAAGCCTGCGTGCTGGTGACCATCATCGAGGAGCGTGGCTCCACGCCGCGCAATGCCGGGTCGAAGATGGTGGTCAGCGCCGAGCGGATTTTCGACACCATCGGCGGCGGGCATCTGGAATACAAAGCCATGGAAATTGCCCGGGAAATGCTCGCCGGTAGCAGCCAGAACACGCGACTGGAACGCTTCAGCCTGGGCGCGAGCCTCGGCCAGTGCTGCGGCGGTGTCAACGTGCTGCTGTTCGAGCCCATGGGCCAGCCTCAGGCGCACATTGCGGTGTTTGGCGCTGGTCATGTTGGCCGGGCGCTGGTGCCGCTGTTGGCCAGCCTGCCCTGCCGGGTGCGCTGGGTCGATTCCCGCGAGCAGGAATTCCCGACGCAGATTGCCCATGGTGTGCACAAAATCGTCGCCGAAGATCCGCTGGATGAGATCGACGCACTGCCCAGCGGCAGTTACTGCATCGTCATGACCCACAACCATCAGCTGGATCTGGAGCTGAGCGCCGCGATTCTCAAGCGCGGCGATTTTGCCTATTTCGGCTTGATCGGCTCGAAGACCAAACGGGTCAAATTCGAGCACCGTTTGCGTGACCGGGGTTTCGACGCGGCTTTGCTGCAACGCATGCGCTGCCCCATGGGCCTGGCCGAAGTGAAGGGCAAATTGCCCATCGAAATCGCCGTGTCCATCGCCGCCGAGGTGATCGCCACCTACAACGTCAATTTCGGCCAGCACAGTTCAAGTGCCGAACCTATCGCCAAACTGCTGCCGGTGTCGCGCCGCAGCCAGGTCCAATGAGATTTTTATGACGCCTGACCAGAAAGCCTACCGCGCCGCCATCCTTCACAGCCTCGGGGATCCTGCCGAAATCGGGATGGAGGCTTCCTACGAATATTTCGCCGACGGCCTGCTGCTGGTCGAGAACGGCAAGATTTCCGCCATCGGCCACGCCTGCGATTTGCTCGACGCGCTCGATGCAGCTGTCGAGGTAATCGAGTACAAGGACGCGCTGATCACGCCCGGTTTCATCGACACGCATATCCATTTGCCGCAGACCGGCATGGTCGGTTCCTACGGCGAACAGCTGCTGGACTGGCTCAACACCTACACCTTCCCCTGCGAAAAACAGTTCGCCGACCCGGCCCATGCGGCGGAAGTCGCGGACATCTTTCTCAAGGAACTGCTGCGCAACGGCACCACCACCGCGCTGGTGTTCGGCAGCATGCACAAGGAGTCGGTAGAGGCGTTTTTCCAGGCTGCGGAAACGCTCAACCTGCGCATGATCGCCGGCAAAGTGATGATGGATCGCAACGCGCCGGATTATCTGACCGACACGCCGGAATCCGGCTACGCCGACAGCAAGGCCCTGATCGAACGCTGGCACGGCAAGGGCCGTCTGCACTACGCGGTGACGCCGCGTTTCGCGCCCACCAGCACCCCGGAACAACTGACGCTGGCCGGTCAATTGCTCACCGAATACCCGGATCTGTACATGCAGACCCACATCAGCGAGAACCTGCAGGAAATCGAGTGGGTCAAGGCGCTGTTCCCCGAGCGCAGCGGTTATCTGGACGTGTACGACCATTTCCAACTGCTCGGCCAGCGCTCGGTGTTCGCCCACGGCGTGCATTTGTGCGAAGCCGAGTGTGCGCGACTGGCGCAAACCGGCTCGGCCATTTCGTTCTGTCCGACGTCGAACCTGTTTCTAGGAAGTGGCCTGTTCAACCTGCCGATGGCCGAGAAACACAAGGTCAACGTCGGGGTGGGTACCGATGTGGGTGGTGGCACCAGTTTTTCGATCCTGCAGACCCTGAACGAAGCCTACAAAGTCATGCAGTTGCAGGGCGCGAAACTCAGCCCGTTAAAATCGCTGTATCTGGCGACATTAGGTGGCGCTCGGGCACTGCGTCTGGAAGACAAGATCGGCAGCCTGCATCCGGGCAACGAAGCGGACTTCCTGGTGCTGGATTATCATGCGACGCCGCTGCTGTCCTATCGCCTCAAGCAGGCGAAGAACATCGAGGAGACGTTGTTTGTGCTGATGACGCTGGGGGATGACCGCACCGTGCAGGAGACGTATTCGGCGGGACAGTTGGTGCATAGCCGGTAGGAGGGACTTGTCCCCGATGGCGGCGGGTGGGCCGAAATCAATCTGCCTGACCCAACGCCTTCCCGGACAAGTCCGGTCCTACCGAATCTATGCAAACCGGTAGGAGGGGGACTTGTCCCCGATGGCGCTGGATCGATCGACGATGGTTTCTGCGCGCTACACCACCCGCCCCGGCTTTTTCTTGCTGAGCATCAGGTGCGAAAACACGGCGTGCAGGTCGTCCGAGGCGTTGTCCTCGTCGAGGTTCAGTTTGCTGTCGATGTGGTCCATGTGGTGCATCATCAGTTGCACCGCGCGTTTGGCGTCCCGCGCTTCGATCGCATCGATCAGTTGGGTGTGCTCGTCGTAGGAACAGTGCGAGCGGTTGCCGCTTTCGTACTGGGCGATGATCAATGAGGTCTGCGAGACCAAACTGCGCTGGAAGCTGATCAGCGGCGCGTTCTTCGCTGCAACCGCCAACTGCAAGTGGAACTCCCCGGACAGGCGAATGCCTGCGCCGCGATCACCTTTGGAAAAACTGTCCCGCTCGTCGCTGACCATCTGCCGCAACTCGGCAAGCTGCTCCGGCGTGGCGTGTTCCACGGCCAGTTCGGTGATGGCTTTTTCCACCAGACGGCGAGCGAAGAACACCTGCCGGGCTTCCTCGACGCTGGGGCTGGCGACTACTGCGCCACGATTGGGCCGCAGCAGCACCACTCCTTCATGGGCCAGACGCGACAAGGCGCGACGAATGATCGTGCGGCTCACGCCGAAAATCTCACCCAACGCTTCCTCGCTCAACTTGGTCCCCGGCGCCAGACGCTGCTCAAGGATCGCCTCGAAAATATGCGCGTAGACGATGTCGTCCTGGGTACCGGTGCGACCGGATTTCGGTGCACGCGGTTGTTTTTTGAGGAGTGGCAGCGGTTCGTTCATGGGCAGGAAGTCGGTGTGAACAGGATGGACGCATTGTACACAGGTCCAGGTCAAGCGCAGCGCTCCGTGGTGCGGTCGTCTTATGCACACAATTTCAAAAATCCCCAATACAACACTAAAAACATTATTTGCATTATTTGTATACAAAAGCATAATCCGTCTCGTGCGAGTTTCTGACCTTATGGTCAACAAATAACGAAGCCCGCTCCGCTTCACCTCACGGCGCCGCCTGATGCCGCCGGTTAAAACAACAAAAATCTTGAGGGGTACCGCTGTGGAAAGCCGCAAATCCGAAGCAACACCGCTGGATCTCACGCCGCCACGAAGCGGTCTCCTGGAACGCATTTTCAAACTGAGCCTGCACGGCACCACCGTCAAAACCGAACTGGTTGCGGGGATGACCACATTCATCACCATGGCCTACATCATCTTCGTCAACCCGAACATCATGGCCGACGCCGGGATCGACCACGGCGCGGCGTTCGTCGCCACCTGTATCGCGGCGGCCTTGGGTTGTCTGTTGATGGGGCTGTACGCCAACTGGCCGGTGGGCCTGGCGCCGGGCATGGGCCTGAATGCGTTCTTCACCTACACCGTGGTCGGCACCATGGGTTACAGCTGGGAGACGGCGCTGGGCGCAGTGTTTATTTCCGGGGTGATCTTCATGTTCCTGACCCTGTCACGTGTCCGAGAATGGCTGCTCAACAGCATTCCGGTCAGCCTGCG
>LNAP01006317.1_pt1 | contig 19099 bp, 14 predicted proteins | sample 602601 | NCBI WGS metagenome assembly LNAP01 (sample SAMN02440304, study PRJNA202911) | soil metagenome | biome: Subtropical and temperate rainforests or woodlands; isolation source: soil samples (1 kg each in a 20% v/v slurry with milli Q water) were... ...
TCGGGAAAGCGCAGCAGCCGAAACGAGATGAACACGCCCAGCGCCACCAGGCTGAAGATCAGGCCGATTTCAACGGCGCCGAGCAGGGAAAAGAAGGACATGGGGCAGCGGGGCTAGAGGTTGAAAAACAAAGCAGGAGCCACGCGGGGGCATGGCTCCTGCCGGAGGGGGCCGGGTCTGATGACCCAATCCGGTTGCGGCTGGCGCTTACTGCACAACCTGCGCGGCCGACTTGATCAGCGCGTCAGACAGCTTCACGCCCTGTTTCTCGGCAGCGCCCGGGTTCACGAACAGTTCCATCTTGGTGCTGATCTCGGGCTTGATGTCGCCGGGTTTTTCGCCCTTCAGGATGCGCGCCACCATGCGGCCGGTCTGCTCGCCCAGATCGCGGTAGTTGATGCCGAAGGCGGCGATGGCGCCGCGCTTGACACTGTCGGAGTCCGCTGCCACCAGCGGAATCTTGGCCTCCTGGCCCACCTTCACCAGCGCCTCGTAGGCCGAGACCACGTTGTTGTCGGTGCTGGTGTAGATCACATCGACCTTGCCGATCAGCTGCTCACGTCCACCGAGCGGGGCGCTGCGGCCTCGACCAGCGTCATGCCCAGCTTGGGCAGCAGGGCCTGCAGCTGCTTGACCACGACGGCCGAATTGGCCTCGCCGGGGTTGTAAACCACGCCCACGCGCTTGGCACCGGGCACGACCTGCTTGACCAGGTCCATTTGCTTATCGAGTGCCAGCAGGTCGGACACGCCGGTCACGTTGTTGTGCGAGGGCTCCCAGTTCTTCACCAGCTTGGCGGCCACGGGGTCGGTCACGGCCGAGAACACGACGGGAACGGTCTTGGTCGAGGCAATCACGGCCTGGGCGGACGGCGTGGCGATGGCGACGATGGCATCGGGCTTGTCACCGACGAATTTGCGGGCGATTTGCGCTGCCGTGCCGGTGTTGCCCTGGGCGCTCTGGTATTGCCATTTGAGGTTCTTGCCGGCTTCAAAACCGGCTTCTTTCAACGCGGCCTGCACACCGTCGCGCACGGAGTCAAGGGCGGGGTGTTCGACGATGGCGGTCACCGCCACGGATTTTTGTTGCGCGCTGGCCGGAGCTACGACGGCCACGGCCAGGGCCAGGGCGCCCAGGGACATCCAGGGCAATTGCTTCATGTTTATTGGCGCGGTCTTTCTGGTTTTGGAGGGATAGGGTCGGCGCATGTGGCATCGGGGCCGGCTGCCAATTTTACTGCGATGGGGCAATGCGCCGGCAGGCGGGGCAAGCCCCCTCGCGCCAGGGTCGGGTTTTCAGCGGGGCGTGACTGAATATGAACGAAAAAGGCCTGCAGCGCAGGCCATACAAGCGCAAGGTGCTATGGTTTTTACATGCCCGAGTAGTTGGGGCCGCCGCCGCCTTCGGGTGTGACCCAGACAATGTTCTGCGTCGGGTCCTTGATGTCGCAGGTCTTGCAGTGCACGCAGTTTTGCGCGTTGATCTGCAGGCGCTGGGCGTTGCCGCCCTTGGCTGTGTCGGGCACGAACTCGTACACACCAGCCGGGCAGTAGCGGGCCTCGGGGCCGGCGTATTGGGCCAGGTTGGTGTTTACCGGCACGCTGGCATCTTTGAGCGTGAGGTGGGCTGGCTGGTTCTCTGCGTGGTTGGTGTTGCTGATGAACACGCTGCTCAAGCGGTCGAAGGTGATCTTGCCATCGGGCTTGGGATAGGCGATGGGCTTGCACTCGGCAGCGGGCTTCAGATAAGCGTGGTCGGGCTTGTCGCGGTGCAGCGTCCATGGGATGTGGCCCTTGAGCGCGAACTGCTCGATACCGTTCATCACCGTGGCCATCGTCAGGCCCTTCTTGAACCAGGCCTTGAAGTTGCGCGCCTTGTTCAGTTCGGTGTAAAGCCAGCTGGCCTCGAACGCCTTGGGGTAGGCGGTGAGCTCGTCGTGCTGGCGCCCGCCGGTGATGGCTTCATAGGCTGCCTCGGCGGCCAGCATGCCGGTCTTGATGGCGGCATGGCTGCCCTTGATGCGGCTGACGTTCAGGAAGCCCGCGTCGCAGCCCACCAGCGCGCCGCCCGGGAACACCGTTTTTGGCAGGCTCATCAGGCCGCCGGCCGTGATGGCGCGCGCACCGTAGCTGATGCGCTTGGCCGGCTTGATGCCCTTGGATTCGTCGCCTTCCAGGTAATAGCGGATGTTGGCGTGCGTCTTCCAGCGCTGGAATTCCTCGAACGGGCTGAGGTAGGGGTTGGCGTAGTCCAGGCCGGTGATGAAGCCCAGCGTGACCTTGTTGTCTTCCATGTGGTACAGGAAGGCGCCGCCATAGGTGTTGTTGTCCATGGGCCAACCGGCGGTGTGCAGCACGAAGCCGGGCTGGTGGCGGGCGGGGTCGATTTCCCACAGTTCCTTGATGCCCAGGCCGTAGGTTTGTGGATCGCTTTGCGCATCGAGCTGGAAGCGCGCGATGACCTGCTTGCCCAGGTGGCCGCGCGCGCCTTCGGCAAAGATGGTGTATTTGGCGTGCAGTTCCATGCCGAGCTGGAAGTCGCCCGTGGGCTCACCTTCCTTGCTCACGCCCATGTTGCCGGTGGCTACGCCCTTGACGCTTCCGTTGTCGTTGAAGAGCACTTCGGCGGCGGCAAAGCCGGGGAATATCTCCACGCCCAGGTTCTCGGCCTGCTGCGCCAGCCAGCGCGTGACGTTGCCCAGGCTGACGATGTAGTTGCCGTGGTTCTGAAAGCAGCCTGGCAGCAGGAAGTTGGGCGTGCGAAACGACGATTTTTCGCCCAGAAACACCATGGCATCGTCGGTGACGGGCTGGTTCAGCGGGGCGCCGAGTTCCTTCCAGTTGGGAATCAGCTCGGTCAGCGCCTTGGGGTCCATGATCGCGCCCGAAAGAATGTGCGCGCCGGGCTCGGAGCCTTTTTCCAGCACCACCACCGACACGTCCTGGCCTTTTTCGGCGGCCAGCTGCTTGAGCCGGATGGCGGTGGACAGGCCGGCGGGGCCGCCGCCCACCACGACCACGTCATATTCCATGGCTTCGCGGGGACCGTATTGGGCGAGGATTTCTTGGTTTGTCATGGGCGTCTCGTCGGGCGTTTGATAATGAATGGATTTTTTGCAACAAGGCGATAAAGCACTGTCCGTCTGGCGACTGATTGTATTCATGCGAATACGCACCATCGAAGGGGCGTTTTCGTTCACTGTTTTCGTTCTATTTCTCATTTGTGGAGAGACTCTCAATGGCTTACAGCATCGATTTGTCCGGCCGTGTAGCCTTGGTGACGGGCGCCTCCAGCGGCCTGGGGGCCCAGTTCGCGCGCACCCTGGCCCGCGCGGGTGCCGGTGTGGTGCTGGCCAGCCGGCGGCTGGAAAAGCTCAAGGAACTGCGGGCCCGCATCGAAGGCGAAGGGGGCGATGCCCATGTGGTTGAACTTGATGTGACCGACCTCGATTCCATCAAGGCCGCCGTGGCCCATGCCGAGACGGAAATGGGCTCCATCGACATCCTGGTCAACAACTCGGGTGTGAGCACCACGCAGCGCATCCAGGACGTGACGCTTGAGGATTACGACTTCATCTTCGACACCAACGTGAAGGGTGCGTTCTTTGTGGCGCAAGAGGTGGGCAAGCGCATGCTGGCGCGCTCGCGTGGTGCGGCGCCGGGCAGCTTCACGGGCGGGCGCATCATCAACATCGCCTCGATGGCCGGGCTCAAGGTGCTGCCGCAGATCGGCGCCTACTGCATGAGCAAGAGATGACCCGCGCCATGGCGCTGGAGTGGGGGCGCTTCGGCATCAACGTGAATGCCATCTGCCCCGGCTACATCGACACCGAGATCAACCACCACCATTGGGACACCGAGCAGGGCCAAAAACTCATCTCCATGCTGCCGCGCAAGCGCGTGGGGCAGCCGCAGGACCTGGATGCGCTCATCGTGATGCTGGCCAGCGACCAGAGCCACTTTGTCAATGGCGCAGTGATTGCGGCGGACGACGGCTTTGCGATATGAAGATTGACGTCCCAGAGGTCAAGAAACTCGTCTTTGAAATGCGCTTTCCCGTGCGCTGGGGCGACATGGATGCGATGGGCCACGTCAACAACACCGTGTACTTCCGCTACCTGGAAACGGCGCGCATCGAATGGCTGGTGTCGGTGGGCTGCAACCCCGACCCGCGCGGGCAGGGGCCGGTGATCGCCAATGCGTTCTGCAATTTCTACAAGCAGCTGGAATACCCGGCCGACGTGCTGCTCAAGCTCTACGTCAGCGACCCGGGCCGCACCACGTTCGAGACCTGGGGCACGATGGAGCGCGTGGATCAGCCGGGCGCCATCTGTGCGGCGGGCGGCGCGACCACCATCTGGGTGGATTTTCCGCAGCAAAAAGCCGTGTCGCTGCCCGACTGGATGCGGGCGCTGGTCAGTGGGTGATTTTGAATGAAATTGCCGTGTAGCGCTTTAATATCAAGCGCTGGCAGCTATCAAAATCATCGTTATTCGGTGGGTTTTCTGGCTTTGGGCACGCGGCCCATCAGATAAAACTCGGGGTTGGGCTGCATGCCGGCAAAGCTGGCCATGCGGTTGCTCAGGCCAAAGAACGCCGTGATGGCCGCAATGTCCCAGATGTCCTCGTCGTCAAAGCCATGGGCGTGCAGGGCGGTGAAGTCGGCATCCTCGACCTCGTGCGAGCGCTGGCAGACTTTCATTGCAAAGTCGAGCATGGTGCGCTGGCGTGGCGTGATGTCGGCCTTGCGGTGGTTCACGGCCACCTGGTCGGCCACGAACGGTTTCTTTTCGTAGATGCGCAAGATCGCGCCATGGGCCACCACGCAATACAGGCACTGGTTGGCGGCACTGGTGGCAGTGACGATCATCTCGCGCTCGCCCTTGGTCAGGCTGCCTTCTTCCTTGAGCATCAGCGCATCGTGGTACGCAAAAAACGCGCGCCATTCGGCCGGACGGCGCGCAAACGCCAGGAACACGTTGGGGATGAAGCCCGCTTTCTCCTGCACTTCGAGAATGCGGGTGCGGATGTCTTTGGGCAGGGCACTCAGGTCGGGAAAAGGGTAGCGGCTCATGCGGGTCTCCTTGGGTGTCAATGTCGATTCCAGTGACCGTACCACGGAGCCCTGGCGGGGGCCGTTGCGCTGGGGCTTGCCTGCGGCGTGGGGTGCAGGTTTTGGGGTTTGCTGGGGTAGATAGTTGTCAAAAACTATCAATAAGATTGCGCGAATTGATTATTTTTTATTGAACCGCTTACTATCATTTCGCTTGCCATCATCCACACAAGGAGCTCTCCATGACCGAAGAATCCAAATGCCCATTCCATGCAGCCGGTACCAGCGGCAGCACCACCAGCCGCGACTGGTGGCCGAACCAGTTGCGCGTGGATTTGCTGAACCAGCATTCCGAGCGTTCCAACCCGCTGGGTGAGAAGTTCAACTACGCCGCCGAGTTCAAAAAGCTCGATTACTCTGCCCTCAAGGCCGACCTGAAAGCGTTGCTGACGGATTCGCAGGACTGGTGGCCCGCCGACTGGGGCACCTACACCGGCCTGTTCATCCGCATGGCGTGGCACGGCTCGGGCACCTACCGCACGGTGGATGGCCGTGGCGGTGCCGGGCGCGGGCAGCAGCGTTTTGCCCCGCTCAACAGCTGGCCCGACAACGTGAGCCTGGACAAGGCGCGCCGCCTGCTGTGGCCGGTCAAGCAAAAGTACGGGCAAAAAATCTCCTGGGCCGACCTGATGATTCTGGCGGGCAATGTGGCGCTGGAAAACGCGGGCTTTCGCACCTTTGGCTTTGGCGCCGGCCGCGAAGACGTGTGGGAACCCGATCAGGACGTGAACTGGGGCGACGAGAAGGCTTGGCTGGCCCACCGCAACCCTGAGACCCTGGCCAAGAACCCCCTGGCCGCCACCGAGATGGGCCTGATCTACGTCAACCCCGAAGGCCCCAACGCCAGCGGCGACCCGCTGTCTGCCGCAGCCGCCATCCGCGCCACCTTTGGCAACATGGCCATGGACGACGAGGAAATCGTGGCGCTGATCGCCGGTGGCCACACCCTGGGCAAGACCCATGGCGCCGCTTCTGCCAGCCATGTAGGCGCAGCGCCCGAGGCTGCACCCATCGAGCAGATGGGCCTGGGCTGGAGCAGCAGCCACGGCAGCGGCAGCGGCGCTGACGCCATCACCTCTGGCCTGGAAGTGGTCTGGACCCAGACGCCCACCCAGTGGAGCAACAACTTTTTCGAAAACTTGTTCAAGTTCGAATGGGTGCAGACGCGCAGCCCGGCCGGGGCCATCCAGTTCGAGGCCAAGGACGCACCCGAGATCGTTCCCGACCCGTTCGATCCCGCCAAGAAGCGCAAGCCCACGATGCTGGTCACCGACCTGACGCTGCGCTTTGACCCCGCGTTCGAGAAAATCTCGCGCCGCTTCTTGAACGATCCACAGGCATTCAACGAAGCCTTTGCCCGCGCCTGGTTCAAGCTGACCCACCGCGATATGGGCCCCAAGGCGCGTTACATCGGCCCCGAAGTGCCGAAGGAAGACCTGATCTGGCAAGACCCGCTGCCCACGCCGCAGCACCAGCCCACGACGGCTGACATTGCCGATCTGAAGGCGAAGATCGCGGCTTCGGGCCTGTCGGTCAGCGAACTGGTGTCGGTGGCCTGGGCCTCGGCCTCCACGTTCCGCGGCGGCGACAAGCGCGGTGGCGCCAACGGTGCACGCCTGGCGCTGGCACCGCAAAAGGACTGGGCGGTGAACGCCATTGCCGTGGGTGTGCTGCCCCAATTGCAAGCCATCCAGCAGGCGTCTGGCAAGGCATCGCTGGCCGATGTGATCGTGCTGGCCGGTGTGGTGGGCGTGGAGCAGGCTGCCAAGGCGGCGGGCGTGTCGGTGCAAGTGCCCTTTGCCCCCGGCCGGGTCGATGCGCGCCAGGACCAGACCGATGTCGCGTCCTTTGACGTGATGGAGCCGGTGGCCGATGGTTTCCGCAATTACCGCCGCGTTGCCAGCAGCACCGCGACGGAAGAGTTGTTGATAGACAAGGCCCAGCAGCTCACCCTGACGGCGCCGCAGTTGACGGCCCTCATCGGTGGCCTGCGTGTGCTGGGCGCCAATTACGACGGCAGCCAGCACGGCGTGTTGACTGACAAGGTGGGCGTGCTCAGCAACGACTTCTTCGTCAACCTGCTGGACATGGGCACCGCGTGGAAGTCGGTGGACGACACGGCGCAGGTGTTCGAGGGCCGGGATCGCAAGAGCGGTGCGGTCAAGTACACAGCCACCCGCAACGATCTGGTGTTTGGCTCCAACGCGGTGCTGCGGGCCCTGGCCGAGGTCTATGCCAGCGCAGATGCCCACGAAAAGTTTGTGCGCGACTTTGTGGCGGCCTGGACCAAGGTGATGAACCTGGACCGCTTCGATCTGGCTGAAGCGCCCGCCAACGTCTGAGGGTTTTGATCACGCCACCTGCCTGGCCCGCTTGGGTCGGGCAGGTGGCGTTGTGCTTTCTGCATGGGCGAGGCGGCTGACACGGCCGCCCCTCCATGCCGCAATGGGGATTAATTACCTGCCACCAGCTTGTGCACCAGATCGGCGGCCGTGGAGGCGCTGTATTTACGCATCAGGCGGGCGCGGTAGATTTCCACGGTGCGGTGGCTGATCTCCAGGGCCTTGCCGATTTCCTTGGAGGTCAGGCCTTCGAGCAGCTTGGCTGCCACTTCGCGTTCGCGCCCCGTGAGTTCGGCCTTGACGGTGCGCTGCGCGCTGAGGTCTTCAAAGCTCCAGATCCCTGATTCGTGCGGAGCGTTGCGGTTGAGGGCCCGGCCTGACACATGGCACCAGAACACTTCGCCGTTGGCCCGTTTCATGATGCGGTTGTCGGCATAGTGGCCCTTGGCGTTCAGGATGGGTTCCATGTGCGCACCCAGACGCTCGTACTCATCGGCACTGGGGTAGAGCACCTCAAAAGATTGCCCGATCAGCACCTCCCGCGAGGCGCCAAATATTTCACAGACCAGCCGGTTGCAATCCACCATGGTGCGGTTGCGCGAGAGCACCAAACCCACGGGAGCAAATTCAAAGGCCAGTCTGTAATCAACGTCCATAGTGCAAATCTTTACGGGGTACTACTTATCTATCTACGTAGTATCGTAGCGCATCAAAACTATCAAGGAGATCGTGTTCCGCAGCCAAGGCCCTTGAGGGCGTGGTTGCCGATGGCCAGTTGCTGGCCGTGGGTGGCTTCGGCCTGTGCGGCATTCCCGAGGCGCTGATCGATGCGCTGCGCGATTCGGGCGTGAAAAATCTCTCCGTGATCTCCAATAACGCCGGCGTGGATGGCTTTGGCTTGGGCAAGCTGCTCGAAACGCGCCAGATCAAGAAAATGATCTCGTCCTATGTGGGCGAGAACAAAGAGTTCGAGCGCCAGTACCTGGCGGGGGAGCTGGAGCTGGAGTTCACGCCCCAGGGCACGCTGGCCGAGAAGCTGCGCGCTGGCGGCGCGGGCATTCCGGCCTTTTTCACGAAGACCGGCGTGGGCACCATCGTGGCTGACGGCAAGGAGCTGCGTGAGTTCGACGGCGAAACCTATGTGATGGAGCGCTCGCTGGTGCCCGATGTCTCGCTGGTCAAGGCCTGGCGCGCCGACCAATCGGGCAACCTGCAGTTTCGCCTGACGGCACGCAACTTCAACCCTGCCGTGGCCATGGCCGGAAAACTGTGCATCGTCGAGGTGGAAGAGGTGGTGGAAACGGGCGCGATCGACCCCGACCAGATTCATCTGCCCGGTATCTATGTGCACCGCATCGTGCACCACGCCCATCCCGAAAAGCGCATCGAGAAAAGAACCGTCACAGAGAAAGCAGGAGCCTGACCATGCCTTGGACCCAAGACCAGATGGCCGCCCGTGCGGCCCAAGAACTCGAAGACGGTTTTTATGTGAACCTGGCCACGCTGGTGGCCAACTTCACAGGCGACAAGGAAGTGTGGCTGCAGTCCGAAAACGGCATGCTGGGCATTGGCCCGTTCCCCACCGAAGACAAGGTGGACGCCGACCTGATCAACGCCGGCAAGCAGACCGTGACCACCATCCCGGGCTCGTCGATCTTCAGCAGCGACCAGTCGTTTGCCATGATCCGGGGCGGAAAGATCAACCTGTCCATCCTGGGCGCCATGCAGGTGAGCGAGCAGGGCGACCTGGCCAACTGGATGATTCCCGGCAAGATGGTCAAGGGCATGGGTGGCGCCATGGACCTGGTGGCCGGCGTCAAGCGCGTGATCGTGCTCATGGAGCATGTGGCCCGCAAAAAAGATGGCACCGAGGACATGAAAATATTGCCCCGGTGCACGCTGCCGCTCACGGGCGTGGGCGTGGTGGACCGCATCATCACCGACCTGGCCGTGATGGACGTGACGCCCTTGGGCCTCAAGGTGGTGGAGCTGGCGCCTGGCGTCACGTTCGAGACCCTGCAGGCCAAGACGGGCGTTACGCTGCTGCACTGAAGGCGCTGCTTGACTTGCCTCAAGATGGGCCCGCGCAAGCGGGCCTTTTGCATGGGCGAGCCGCCCCCTCTGGTCTTATATTCAAGGCTGTCCCTTTTGAAGTTTCCGCATGACAGATCCATTCCTGGCGGCCACTGCTACTGCTACAGCCACGGCCACTGACAGCCCGCACTACCTGCGCGCGCTCGCCAACATGGCCGACCGCCGAGCGGTGGTGACCCAGGATGCCATCTATACCGACAACGGCATCAAACTGGTGGAAAAAGGGGCACGCATCGACAGCCGTCTGTATGACCATCTGGTGCAGCACAAGTTGCGCGATCCCATCGACCGGCACCTGACGGTCGAGAATGCGGTGGATGTGCCGGCATTGATCGCTGTCGGGCGCGATCTGGCCGAGCAGAACGCCTTGCCCCAGATGCTGGTGCAGGCCCTCGGCTCTGCCGCCAGGCTGCTGGCGCCCTTGCGCTCACTGCCCCTGCCCGAGCCCATTGCCTTCAAGCTGACGGTGATGCGCGAGCAGCGGCCTGACCTGTTCGAGCACAGCCTGCAGATGATGATGGTGGCTGTTTTCCTGGGGCTGAAAAACGGCCTGGGCGAACGCGACTGCGTGTCGCTGGCGGCCGCTGCGCTGCTGCACGATGTGGGTGTGTTGCACATGGATCCGGCCTGGATGGACCCCCTCAATAAGGTCACTGGCGTGCAGCGCAAGCACCTGGTGGCCCATCCCATCACCTCCATGCTGATGCTCCGGGATGCCGGGGTGTACGCCCGGCCCGTGGAGATTGCTGTGCTGGAGCACCACGAACGCATGGATGGCAGCGGCTACCCGCGAGGCCTGTCCGGGGCAGACATTTCGCCCATGGGGCGCATCCTGCTGCTGGCCGAGGTGGTGGCGGCCTTCTACGAAAAATACACCGACATGCCCGCCCAGCGGCTGTCGCTGATGCTGCGTCTGAACCACCGCAAGTTCCCGGCCGCACTGGTGGCCCATGTGCTGCCGCTGCTGCAGGAAGATGTGGCGCGCGATTCCGCCCTGATGCCGCTGGGCAACGATGCCACGCGCCAGATCGACCTGCTGGCCGAAGCCTTTATCTACTGGGAGCAGCTCAAGGCGGCCTTGCCTGAAGGTGCTGGCACCCAAGCGCCGGCGGGCAGTGCGTTTGCATTTGCCGACACCCGCCTTCTGGCCTTGCAAAAAGCCCTTGTAGAAGCCGGATCGCACCCGCAGCATCTGGGCGAACTGATGGCGCAACTGCAAGGCGACGCTATTGGAATGGCCGAGATGGCCCTGGTAGGGAGGGAGGCTTTGTGGCAGCTGCAAAGCATCCTGAACGCCTGCCATCGCCGCTGGCCCCAACTGTCGGAGCGTGCGACGCCTGCGGATACCGCAGTGGCCGACTGGTGTGATTGGGCGCTGCGCAAGCTGTAGCCGTCTGCCTTTTGGGCATCACAGTTGCCGCGCTCCACCGCATAAAGGGCGGGCCGCCAAAAAATTTCCTTCCCATCAGTTGCGGCGGCATTTGGCCCAGGGCTAAAAATACTGGTTATATTTACAGTGTTTTATTTTCTCAAGCCCCTGTACCGCCATGCCTGCACCACGCCTTTCCCTGCGGGTTGCGTTCGATCTGCCGTCTGCCGTGCCCGGTGTCTGGCATGCGGACACGCTGGGTTCGGGCCCGCAGAAGGTGCTGCCCACGGGGTTTGCGCAGCTTGATGCGCAACTGCCGGGCGGTGGCTGGCCCGTGGGGGCGTTGAGCGAGGTGCTGCAGCCCATGGCGGGCCTGCACGAGTGGCAGCTGGTGCTGCCCGCACTGGCGCAGGCTACGGCCCGGCGGGTGGGGGCCGTGGTGGTGGTGGCACCACCGTGCGAGCCTTTTGGCCCGGCGCTCAAGGCGCAGGGGCTGTCGGCCGAGCGCTTGTGCCTGGTGCGGGCCGATAGCGCCAAGGCCGCGCTCTGGGCGGTCGAACAGGCGCTGCGCTGCTGTGATGTCCTGGCTGTCATGGCCTGGTTGCCGCAGGCACAACCTGCGGCCTTGCGCAGGCTGCAATTGGCAGCGGCGCAGCAACAGCAGTTGCTGTGGGTGTTTCGCCCGGTCAGTGCCGCCCAGCAGGCGTCGCCGGCCTTGTTGCGGCTGCAGGTGCAAGGGCTGGCCCTGCCGAGCGATGCCGCCGCATCGCCCGGCATGCAGGTGCAGATCCTCAAGCGCCGGGGGCCGCCTTTGGCGCAGGGGCTGGATCTGCCAGGCTGCCACCCCCGTCTGGCGCAGGTGCTGGCGGCGCAGGCCGAGCGCCGGCGCGCAGCGCAGTGGATCGCCAATGCCCTGGTGGTGCGCCGCAATGCAGCGCCGGACCTGGGGGCACCCGCGGCGCTGCCGGTGCGTCCGGCGCTGGCGCCTGGGATGGCAGGGCCAGAGAGGAGGGGCCATGCACTGGATCGCGCTGCCGTTGCCCTGGTGCGGTGAGCCCGCGGCACCTTCGGGCGCAGCGATGCACGCCGCAGCGGCTGGCTGGTGGGCCTTGCGCTTTACGCCGCGCGTGGCACTGGTGGATGGCGAGGCGGTGCTGCTGGAGGTGTCCACCACCGAGCGGCTCTGGGGCGGGCGCGATGCCTTGCTGGCGCAGGTGCTGCAGGCCTGGGCCGATGCATCCGGCGGGCTGCCCGATCACCCCGCCACCAGGGAAGCGGAGGCACAGCCGCCCGGCACGCAGGCGGTGTGGGGCTGCGGGCGGACGGCTTTGGTGGCGCAGGCCTGGTTGCGCATGGCGCAGGCCGGGCGCGCGCCTCCGGTGCAGAACGTGAACGATTTGCCCTTGCACACGCTGACCGCCCTGCTCCCGCATGGGGCCAGCCTGGAGCGCATGGGATGCCGCACCTGGGGGGCGCTGCGGGCGCTGCCGCGTGCCGGGGTGGCCAGGCGTTTTGGGGCCAAGGTGCTGCGGGTGCTGGACCAGGCGCTGGGCGATGCCCCTGAAGCCCACGCCTGGCTGGAGCTGCCCGAGCAGTTTGCGCTGACCGCCGAGCTGCCGGCACTGGCCGCGTCGGCCGATGCACTACTGTGGAGTGCCAGCCGCTGCCTCACGGCCCTGCAGGGCTGGCTGCAGGCGCGCCAGCAGGGCGCACTGGCGCTGGAGCTGGCCTGGCACCATGACCTGCGGCGCATCGATGGCGTGGCCATTGCCCCCACGCAGGCCCTGCCGGTGCGCACCGCCCAGGCCACGCAAGACATGGCGCACCTGCGGCGCCTGTTGTCTGAAAACCTGGCGCGCACGGCGCTGGCGGCGCCGGTCAACCAGATCACGCTGCGCCTGCTCGAATCTGCCCCGTTGCCACACCGCAGTGCGAGCTTGCTGCCGCCTGGGGATCGCGGGGGCGGTGGCCGCGACGAGCCGGGTGGCACACCCGGCGAGGCCTTGCACCAGTTGCTTGAGCGCCTTTCGGCCCGTCTGGGAGCCGACCATGTGCTGGCCCCCGTGCTGCAGGCCGACCACCGGCCCGAGCGCATGCAGCAGTGGTGCCCTGCGGCCGAGGTGCTGGGCCAGGACCGCGCGCACCCCGGCACCCATGCCACCGGCCCAAATGCACCCGATGCCACCCTGTGGCCCACCTGGCTGTTGCGCCCACCCCGGCGGCTGGCGGTGCAGGGCAACCGCCCCTGCCACCACGGCTTGCTGCGCTTGCTGGCGGGGCCGCACCGGTTCGAGGCGGGCTGGTGGTCGGCCGCAGACGAGGGCGCTGGCGACCCGGCCCATCCCTGTGCGGGCCTGGCGCTGCGCGACTATTTTGTGGCGCACAACGATGTGGTGGGGCTGGTGTGGGTGTTCCGCGAGCGGTTGGCGCCGCAAGCAGGCGGCTCGGTGCAAGAGGGCGGAATGCAAAAGGGCGCGGTGCAAAGGGGCGTGACGTCGGCCGCGCAGCCGCACCGCTGGTTCCTGCACGGCATCTTTGGGTGAGGCCATGGCGTCTGCCTCCATGCCGTCGGCAATGTCCGCTCCATCGGGGGGCGCCATGCCATCGCCTGCGCCTTTGCCGGGTTATGCCGAGCTGCATTGCCTGTCCAACTTCAGTTTTCAGCGCGGCGCCTCCCACCCGCAGGAGCTGGTGGCCCGTGCTGCCCAACTGGGTTACCAGGCCCTGGCGCTGACCGATGAGTGCTCGGTGGCGGGTGTGGTGCGCGCCTGGGAGGCCGCCAAGGAATGTGGCCTGCACCTCATCGTGGGCAGCGAGTTTGTGTGGGGCGACCTGCGGCTGGTGGCGTTGGCGCGGGATGCACAGGGCTGGGGCAATCTGTGCGAGTTCATCACCGCAGCCCGTGCGGGGGCGCCCAAGGGGCAATACCACGTAGGCACCGCCAGCCCTTTTAGCCTTCTGGATGGGTGCGAGCTGTTGCTGGCCCCTTGTCGCGAGCGTTTTGATGCTTCTGATTTTGTAGCTGTCAGCGCTTGTGTATCAAGCGCCAGAGGTCAATTTGGCTCAAATTTTGATGGTCGCCTCTGGCTGGCGGTGGAGCTGCACCTGGCCCCCGACGACAGCCTGTGGCTGGCCACGCTGCAGCGCGCGGGTGCTGCGCTGGGCCTGCCGCTGGTGGCGGCGGGCGATGTGCACATGCACGCCCGCTCGCGCAAGCCGCTGCAGGACGTGATCACCGCCGTGCAGCGTGGGTGCAGCGTGGCCGAATGCGGCTTTGCCCTGCAGCCCAATGCCGAGCGCCACCTGCGCCAGCGCGTGCGCCTGGCGGGCATCTACCCGCCCGAGTTGCTGGCCGCCACGCTCACGGTGGCAGGGCGCTGCCACTTCAGCCTCGACGAGATCAAGTACCAGTACCCCCTGGAGACGGTGCCAGAGGGCATGACACCCGCTCAGGCCCTGGCCTGGCTGGTCGAGACCGGTGCCACAGGCTTTTACCCGCAGGGCGTGCCCGCCACCATTGGCGCACAGATCCGCAAGGAGCTTGCGCTGATTGCGCACTGCCAGTACGAGATGTACTTCCTCACGGTGCACGACATCGTGCGCTTTGCGCGCAGCCGGGGCATCCTGTGCCAGGGGCGGGGCTCGGCCGCCAACTCGGTCGTCTGCTATGTGCTGGGCATCACGGCGGTTGCTCCGGAGGATTCGCACCTGCTGTTCGAGCGTTTCATCAGCAAAGAGCGCAGCGAGCCGCCCGACATCGATGTGGACTTCGAGCACGACCGGCGCGAGGAGGTCATCCAGTACATCTATGCCAAATACGGCCGTGACCGCGCCGCCATCACCGCCGTGGTCACCACCTATCGCACGCGCAGCGCCCTGCGCGATGTGGGCAAGGCGCTGGGCGTGGCACCCGCATTGGTGGATGCCTTTGCCAAAGACCACCACTGGTTTGACGAAGGCATTGCCACCGACCGCCTGCAGGAACTGGCCCAGGCGGTGGGTGTGCCCCTGCACTGGCACACCGCCGCGCTGTGGCTGGAGCTGGCCGCGCAGCTCAAGGGCTTTCCGCGCCACCTGAGCCAGCATGTGGGGGGCTTTGTGCTCACGCAGGGCAAGCTCACGCGCCTGGTGCCGGTGGAGCCCGCGAGCATGGAGGGCCGCAGCGTCATCCAGTGGGACAAGGACGACCTGGACACCATGGGTTTGCTCAAGGTGGATGTGCTGGCGCTGGGCATGCTCAGCGCGCTGCGCCGCTGTTTGGACCTGCGCGCTGTGCTGCGGGGAGAACGCTGGCTGCTGCACGACATCCCGCGCGAGGATGCTGCCACCTACGACATGGTCTGCGCTGCCGACACCGTGGGCGCGTTCCAGATCGAAAGCCGCGCGCAGATGAGCATGCTGCCGCGCCTGCAGCCGCGCGAGTTCTACGACCTGGTGGTGCAGGTGGCCATCGTGCGGCCCGGCCCCATCCAGGGCGGCATGGTGCACCCCTACCTGCAGGCGCGCGAGCGCAGGCGCAGGGGCGAGCCGCTGCAGCTGGAAAAACCCGAGCTCGAAGCCGCCCTGGCCCGCACCCTGGGCGTGCCGATCTTTCAGGAACAGGTGATGCAGATCGCCATGATTGCAGCGGGCTTCAGTCCCGGCATGGCCGATGACCTGCGCCGGTCCATGGCCGCCTGGAAGCGCAAGGGCGGCGTGCACCGGTTCGAGCGCCCGCTGATCGACGGCATGGAGGCACGCGGCTACCGCACCGAATTCGCCCAGGCCATCTTTCAGCAGATGCTGGGCTTTGGCGAATATGGCTTTCCCGAAAGCCACGCGCACAGCTTTGCCTTGCTGGCCTATGCCAGCAGCTGGCTCAAGTGCCACGAACCCGCGTGTTTTCTGGCCGCGCTGCTCAACTCGCTGCCCATGGGCTTTTACAGCGCCTCTCAACTGGTGCAGGACGCCCGCCGCCACGGTGTGCGCGTGCTGCCCATCGACGTGACCTGCAGCGATATGGATTGCACGCTCGAAGGCCCGGAAGAGCGCCTGCGGCCCGCCAAGGGGCTGCCCACGCCGCTGCTGCCCCAACCAGCCGTGCGCCTGGGCCTGTGCCTGGTCAGCGGCCTGCACGCCAGCGCCACGCAGCGCCTGGTGCAGGCCCGGGCCGCTGCGCCTTTCACCAGCACCGAAGACCTGGCCTTGCGGGCGCAACTGAGCCAGCAAGACCTGCAGGCCCTGGCTGCGGCCGATGCGCTGGCCAGCCTTTCGGGCCACCGGCGCCAGCAGATGTGGGAGGCCGCCGCGCAACACAGCGCGCCGCCCTTGTGGCGCGATGTGCCGGTGCACGAAGCACCACTGGCGCTGCCCGCCGCACCCGAGGGGGAAGAAATATTGTTTGACTACGCCGCCACCGGCCTCACCCTGCGCCGCCACCCGCTGGCCCTGCTGCGCCCGCGCCTGGTGCGCTGGCGGTTGCAGACCGCGCTGCAGCTGCACAGCGCACCCAACGGCCGCAAGGTGCGCGGCTGCGGCATCGTCACCGTGCGCCAGCGCCCTGGCACGGCCAAGGGCACGATGTTTGTCACGCTGGAGGACGAGACCGGCCCTGTCAACGTGATCGTGTGGCCCGCGCTGGTCGAGACCTGGCGCAACGCGCTGCTGCGCTCGCAACTGCTGGCGGTGGAGGGCGTGTGGCAGTGCAGCCCCCAGGGCCCCGACGGCCAGGCTGTGGTGCGCCACCTGGTGGCCCAGCGCTTCAAAGACCTCACGCCCCTGCTGGGGCGCATGGCGCAGGCGCTGCAGGGCAGCCGGGATTTTCATTGAGGGCAGGCCAAGGGGCCACAGAATGCATTGACGATCTTGCAGGAAGCGTTCGTCCTCGTGGCTGCCGCCGGTGGCACGCGGCTTTTTTTGTCCGATATTTTGATAAAAAGTGCCTGTAGTGCTTATGGATAAAGCGCTGGAAGCTATTAAAAGCAGAGCTATCTTGGCGCCCCAATACCGCCGTGCTGCGGGCGCTTTTCAGCGCGCCGCAGGAGTTGCAGGCGCCGCAGGCTGGCCCGCACGGCCCGCCTTGACCGGCTGTGTGGCCTGCACCAGCAGGGGTGCGCACTGCGCATCGTCGTCGGCACCCGGCACCGTCACGGGCAGCAGCGCCAATGCTGCCGGGGCCACCACTGCCGCCGCGATCGCCGCGCCTGCACGCAGCAGCAGCGGGCCGGGTTCCACACCCACATCGGGCTTGGCAAAGGTGCCGCGCACATAAAGCGGTGTGCGCAGCGAGAAAAACTTCCACTGCAGCGATTCGGGTTTGATATGCAGGTCCAGGCGCTCCTGCGCCATGTCAATGGTGCCGCTGGCGTCCACAATGGCCTCGTTGGTGCTGAGCTTGCCCATGCGCACGGTGGCCACGCCTTCGCGCACTGCCAAGTCGGCCACGGCGCAACGCAACAGCACCTCTTTGTCGTTGCCAAACAGCTTGGCTACCACGATGCTGCCCACGTTGAGCGCTGCGCGGTTGAGAAGTTCGCGGCTCAGGGTGCCTTCGCGCACATACAGGCGGGCTTCGCCGCTGCTGGTGCCCAGCCATTGCGCCACCGAGTTGCCCTTGCCGTTGAGTGCCATCGCGCCATCAAGCCGGCCGAGGCTTTTTTTGGTGAGTTCGACCTCGGGGAAGAGCGAGGCCAGCCGCAGGTTCTGCACGCGGGTGTCCATGTGCACGGTCAGGGGTGTGTTGCGGCTGTCCAGCACCACCTTCGATTCGATCTTGCCCTTGGCCACGCCGAAGTGCAGCGGGTCCAGGCGCAGCACCGCATCGCTGAGGATGGCGTGCACGCTGAGGTCTTCGAGCGGCAGGCTACCCTGCCGCACCACGCGCTGCCCCGCAAATTTCAGGTCCATGTCCATGGCGCTCCACCGGTCGGTGGCAAACGGGGCGTCGGGCATCACCTTGCCGCTGCGCCCCGCCTTGGAGGAGGGCGTGGAGGGCGTGGAGGCCGTGCCAAGCACGGGCCCCAGGTCTGCCAGGCGCAACTGCCGGGATGTGATGCTGCCCGAGAGCTTGCCGCGCGGCGCGCCCGACACAAAGCGCAGGTTGCCATGCAGGTCGCTCTGGCCCACGGTGCCGGTGAAGTCGCGGTAGTCCCACACCGCCCGGCCCGGTTGCAAGCTGCCTTGCAACCGGCCCTGGGTCTGGAATGCGGGCGTGTTGGGCAGCACCAGGCCGGTCAGCGCATACAGGTCGGCCATGCTGGCGCCCTTGAGCATCACCTGCAGGTCCATGCCCGACAGCGCGCCGGGGTTGGCCAGAATGCCTTGCACGGCGGTCTCCAGGCGGCCGGCTTTGGCGGTGAATTGCACCGGGTAGTTCACCTCCTTGTCGCGCAGCGTGAGCACCGGGCCTGCCTGGCCCTGGCCCTCGATGCGGGCCTTGCCCAGGGTGCCTTTCAGGTCAAAGCGCACGCCGTAGAACGGGGCGGTGGCTGGGCTGGCAGTTGGGGATGCGGAGGCCGAGGCGGGCGTTGCCGTGCTTTCTGCCGCGCGGGCTTGCGCCGTTTTGTTGATGGTGTCGATGTGTGCGCTCAGGTCCAGGTCTCTGCCCACATCCGCGTAGGTCAGTTGCCCTTGGCGCACTACCAGCTGATTGATGTCCACCGTCCAGCGCGGCGTGAGGTCGTCGGGCGCGCGCTGGGGCTCGAAGGTCCAGTTGTTGCGGCCATCGCCGAGGCGGGCCAGGGCCACGTCGGGGCCCGTGAGTTCCAGGGTGTCGATGGCCACTTCGCGCGCCAGCAGGGGCCAGAGCTTGAGCGATGCGCGTGCCATCTCGGCGCGGGCCATGGGCCGGGGTTGAGCGGCCTTGCCGGGCCGGGCAAAACCGGGTGGGTCTTGCATGACCAGCTGCGTGCCTTGCAGCGTGATGCCCGGCAAAAATCGGCGCCAGCCATTGTCCAGCGTCTGCGGCCATTGCCAGGTGGCCGAAAGATCGCCTTCCACCGCAACGTGGCGGCCGGTGGCATCGCTCAGGGTCTGGTTCAGCCAGGGTTTGGCGCGGTTCCAGTCGAACTGGGTGAGCACGATGGCGCCGATCACCACCAGCCCGACCAAGCCGCCTGCCACACCCAAGGCCCAACGCGGCCAACGGCGGCGACGCGGTGATGGGGGTGGCGCGGGCGGCAAGGGCGCCGATGCGGGCACGGTT
>LNAP01002497.1_pt1 | contig 19093 bp, 16 predicted proteins | sample 602601 | NCBI WGS metagenome assembly LNAP01 (sample SAMN02440304, study PRJNA202911) | soil metagenome | biome: Subtropical and temperate rainforests or woodlands; isolation source: soil samples (1 kg each in a 20% v/v slurry with milli Q water) were... ...
GCGCTTGATCAGATCAAGCAGAAATTCGCCGTCCTGACGCACGGTACGCGGGTGCATGTCTTCGATTTTCGCCAGCGCGCCGAGGTTGTCCGGTTGCGTGCGCGCCAACGGCCACAGGGAATGTTCACGGATGATGCGGTTGCGCGGCAGATCACGGGCGCGGGCTTCGCGCTCGCGCCAGGCACAGAGCTCACGCAATACGGCGAGTTGGGCGCGGGACAGCTTCCAGGCCAGTTTGGCATCGCGATAGACCTCATACGGGTCGACCTCGCGACGCAGGTTGGCCACCAGCTCTGCACCGTCTTCCAGGACCCAAGCGTATTTATCGTCAGAAAGCTTCGGACGCAGTTGTACGAAAACTTCCGCCAGATGCAAGGCATCTTCGGCGGCGTAGCTGATCTGGGTGTCGGACAGTGGACGTTGCAGCCAGTCGGAGCGGGTCTCGCCCTTGGGCAGGTCAATGCCGAGCACTTCCTGCACCAGCCGCGAATAGCCCATGGAAAAACCCAGGTTCAGGTAAGCGGCGGCCAGTTGGGTATCGAACAACGGCGCCGGCAGGCTGCCGGTCAGACGCAGCAGCACTTCGAGATCTTCGCTGCACGCATGCACGACTTTGACCACGGCCGGGTTTTCCAGCAACGCCGCCAGCGGCTGCCAGTTGTCGATGGTCAGCGGGTCAATCAGGTAAGCGCGTACGCCATCGCCGATCTGCAGCAGGCCTGCAATCGGGTAAAAGGTGTCGACCCGCATGAATTCGGTGTCGAGGGCAACGAATGGCAGCTGCTGCCACTCGGCGCAAAACTGACCGAGGCTATCGTTGTCGATATCGATGGCCACACGGCTCTCCCTTGAAGAATGGCGCGCAGTATATATCGCCCCCGGCAATTTCCGCGCCTCCACTGAACAAGAGCTTTAGCGAAAATACCTGCTGGATCGCAAGAATTGTCTGACAGGAGGGAGCTAGCTGGTCTTACGCAGCACGTAGACCCGCATTCGCGCGCAACCCGGCAAGAAGTCCTGATGGCTGAGCAAGCGGAACCCCGCCTGCCTGAACTCGGCCTCAAGCTCGGCCTTGCTCGCCTGTGGCTGGACGTGTGCACCTTCCACACCCGATCGGCGCCGCGTGAAATGCGCATTGACTCGCACCGCCACAATCACCGTATCGCGACTGACCCGATGGAACTCGCCCAGCAGGGCCAACCGATGCTCAGGACTGGCGATATGTTGAAACAATTGCATGCAAAAAATGCAGTCCACCGCGTTCGCCGACAAACCGATGGTGAAGGCCGAACTCTGAAAGGTCTTGACCCGCTCCAGCAGGTGCTGCGGATGGTGGGTGCGGGCGTGATCGAGCATGTCCTGAGACGGATCGCTCGCAAGAATCACTCGATTCGCATGCTCGGCCAGTATCGACCAGAAGCGCCCGACACCGCAGGCTACATCAAGAATCAATCCCGGTTCGCCAGCAACCTGAAGCGCATTACGCACCAGTTGCTCGTCGCGCCAGAACGTCAAACGCCCCGCCAGCCCACGCGGTCGCGACTGAAGGCAGACGCGGGCGTGTTCCTGATCATAGCGCCGGGCGAACTCAAGCTCGATGGCGGATGGGGGCAGCGCGGACATGTGCAAGAGCTCTTGTTGGAATATCGACTGGCGGCAGGTTAACGACTGGCGCGTGAAAAAAAGGTCGACGGACTCACTTTTTGGCCAGCACACCGTCAATCACTGCGCCGCGGCAGCCGGCAAACATGTCCAGCCCCGGGTCGTAGACCTTGCTGTTGACCTCCAGCAGGCCAAGCATGGAATGGAACAGGTTGTCCTGGCTCAAGGGTTTTTCGCGACTCAATTGCAGGCAATGAGTGTCCACCGAGAACGATTTTTGATAGCTGTCGGAGAACCACGCCAGCATCGCTACATGCTTCTGTTGTTCCGGCGCCAGCATGTAAGGCGTGCCATGAAGGAACAGGTTGTATTCGCCCAGGGATTCGCCGTGGTCCGACAGATAGAGCATGGCGGTATCAACTTTGTCCTGATTACTGCGCAACAGGTCGATCAGGGTCGACAGCACATGGTCGGTGTACACCAACGTGTTGTCGTAGCCATTGACGATACTTTCGCGGCTGCAATTGTTCAGTGCATTGCTTTCACACACCGGGGTGAAGTGTTCGTACTCTTTCGGGTAGCGCTTGAAGTATTCCGGACCGTGACTGCCCATTTGATGCAGTACCAGCACAGTGTCTTTATCCAGGGTATCGATGAAGTGCTGCAAACCTTGCAGGAGAATTTCATCGCGGCACTCGCTATTGGCACACAACGCCGGGTCTCTCAGGTTACTCACGTCGTCGACAGTGACCCGATCGCAAGTACCTTTGCAGCCCGACTGATTATCCCGCCAGATCACCTCGAGACCGGCGTGCTTGAGCACGTCCAGCAGACCTTCCTCATTCTTTGCCTTGCTGGCGTTGTAATCCTTGCGGCCCATGTTGGAGAACATGCAGGGCACCGACACGGCCGTTTCCGTGCCGCAAGAATGCACATCGGTGAAGGCAATCAGGCCGGTTTCCTTATCCAGTTGGGGGGTGGTGTCGCGGTTATAACCCAGGATGCCGAAGTTCTCGGCCCGGGCACTTTCACCCACCACCAGTACCGTCAGGGATTTACGGCCATGGGTTTTCCAGACCGGGTTTTTCTCGGCATCTTCACCGAGTTTGACAAAGGGTTGCCGGGCAGAAACGACTTGCTCGCGCAGATAACCGAGCGAGGCACCGATGTAGTTGCTAGGTACCACCATCAGGCGCAGTTCATGGTGATTGCGAAACAACGACGACAAGCCTTGATAGTTGACGAGGGCGACGCCGCCGATCACCGCAACCGATGCGACACTCACCAGCACTTTACTTAATAACTCACGGTTCCAACGTCGGTAATTAACCGGCGTCTTCCACAACAACCACGACGGTAGAACTCCGAGAAACATAATATAAACAAACAACTTCACGGACAGTAAGTCACGCACTTCTGTGGCATTGGTTTCTGCGAAGTTACGAAACATACTGGCGTCGATCAACACACCGTATTGGCTCATGAAATAGGCCACGCCGGCACTGACCAAAAAGATCAGCGTCAACACGGGTTTCATCACAGATCGAAACGCCAGCAAGGTCAGAACAATGTTGAAGGCCGCCAGGATCATTACCCCGAATGCAACACGCATGACGATGCCTTGACCGTCTGCCACGGTGATAACGAACAAGTGTTGCCAGAGCACTGAATTGAACCCAGCCAATAAAAAGGCACTGGCAATCAACGTCACCCACTCGGGGCGTACGGCTTTTAACTTCAACATGATGATCGGCTGTTCCTGAAAGAAGTGCCCGCGGTAAATGTGAAAGTTTCATTTACCGCGACAACACAAATCTTAAGCAGCCAACCATCAATTTTTCGTGAAAAAGAAGCCAACGATTAGTTGGCTCATGGCATTAGGCCCAAACTTTCAACAATGGAGGCTGGTGTCCTGTCTCACCAATACGTTCCTCTTTTGACGAGTGGCTGTTGCCGTCAGGCAAGGCGCCGCGACGAGTCATAGCCCGCTATGGCGAGGAGCGGCAACGCAGCATGACGGCAACAGACGCCGTCAAAAAGGAACAGTATTGGCGAGACAGGACACTAAATTCAGGCCTGATGCAGATACCAGCGCCAGTCCTGCTCACCGACTTCGCCCATGAACTGCCGGTATTCGGCACGTTTCACCGCCAGATACACGCCAAGAAACTCACTGCCAAATGCTTCCCGCGCCCAGTTCGATTCCTCCAGCGCTCGCAACGTGGTTAACCAGTCGGTGGGCAGCAATTCCGTAGCCTGGGCGTACCCATTGCCCTCCACGGGTGCTCCAGGGTCAAGCTGCTCGCGGATGCCGCGATGAATCCCGGCCAGGATCGCCGCAGCCGCCAGGTACGGGTTGGCGTCGGCACCACAGATGCGGTGCTCGATATGCCGGGAGAATGCCGGCCCGCCGGGCACTCGCAAACTTACGGTGCGGTTGTCCACCCCCCAGGTGGCCGCCAGTGGTGCGTAGCTGTTGGTCTGGAAACGACGGTACGAGTTGGCGTTCGGACAGAACAGCAGCAACGAATCCAGCAACGTGCTGAGCATTCCGCCGACCGCTTGTTTAAGCAGCGGCGTGCCGTCCGGGGCTTCGCTGGCGAACAGGTTATTGCCCTCCTTGTCCGCCAGACTGACGTGCATGTGCATGCCGGTGCCGGCCAGATCATCAAAAGGCTTGGCCATGAAACAGGCCGCCATCCCATGCTTGTGGGCCACGCCCTTGACCAATCGCTTGTAGCGCACCGCTTCGTCCATCGCCTGCAAAGCATCGGCGCGGTGTTCGAGGGTGATTTCCACCTGCCCCGGCGCGTATTCGGAAATCGCCGTGCGCGCCGGAATGCCCTGCAGCTTGCAGGCGCTGTAGAGGTCGGCCAGAAACGGCTCGATCTGCTCCAGCTCACGTAAGCCATAGACCTGCGTGGAGCGTGGCCGCCCACCATCGACATCCCGCGCCGGCTGCGGCCGACCGTTGCTGTCGCGCTGCTGATCCAGCAAATAGAACTCCAGCTCCGCCGCCATCACCGGGTAATAACCGTCGGCCTGCAAGCCTTCGATGACCTTGGCCAGCAGGTGCCGTGGGTCGGCGATGGTTGCGGGCATGCCCTCTTTTGGATGCATGCTGACTTGCACCGCCGCCGTAGGAATCAATCGCCACGGCATGCGCTGCAAACTGCCGCTGATCGGGTAGGCGCGGCAATCGATATCACCGACGTCCCAGACCAGACCGGAATTTTCCACATCGTCGCCATTGATGGTCAGGCCCAGAATGGTACTCGGCAGCGGCCGCCCGCTCTCGTACACCGCCAGCAGTTCATCGCGATGCAGCAACTTGCCCCGCGGCACACCGTTGTTGTCGAGGATGAACAGCTCGAACATCTCGATATCCGGATTGTGTTCAAGGAAGGACAGGGCTTCTTCTTTCGTGGCGAAGGATGTCGTGGCACAGCTCATGGGCATTCTCGTCTATCCGCGTCAGGCAAACGCACAGGCGCCGCCGGTTTGATCCCGGCGCACAGCGCGGGACCTGTCAGAACAATCAGCGGGACAGGCAGGAATCCGGCGGGCGGGCGTGGCGGCAGTGCCACAATGCCCAGAAGGCCAGTTCGGAAGGGAGTGCAGACAGGCTTGGCGCGCTGGCAGGCCTGAATGGACGACGTGGCTGAAGGCTTGAAGTGGCACCAGACGCCCCCTCGTGTTTGATGCTGATCAGCCAGACGTCCATGGAAAAGACCGCAGTAAACAGATGCAAAGCAGCGTCACACGGGCAGATAAGCCGTTAAATCCAGACTTGATGAACCTTAGTTGCAGATTGGCTAAACATTCCTCCCGGTAACCAACCTAATTTCTCGATAGTGCCAGCGACTTTTCAGTTTGCCCCTGCAGGCTTGGAGCGGCCTAATCACAACCTTGTAAATTTGGGGTTCCGTTATGGAAAACGTTCGTACTACAAGCGCCTATGCCGGATGGCTGATGGTCAGCGTGGTATTGGTGGCACTGAACCTGAGGCCTTCGATGGCCGCTGTCGGGCCGTTGTTGTCGGCCATTCGCGGGGATGTTCCATTAAGTTTCAGTACCGCGTCGCTGCTGACCATGCTGCCCGTCATGGCGATGGGCCTGGCGATGTTCCTGGGAATGCGCATTGCGCAACGGGTTGGCGAACACCGCACCATCATCCTGTCCTTGTTGATCATCGGTGTGGCCACGGTCTCGCGGCTGTATCTGGACAGCACCCTTGAGTTGATCCTGAGCGCAGTATTGGCCGGGCTGGGGATCGCCCTCATTCAGGCGGTGATGCCTGCGCTGATCAAGTCACGCTTCAGCGACAACGTTTCGCTGTTCATGGGTTTGTATGTCACTTCGATCATGGGCGGCGCAGCGATTGCGGCATCGTTCTCGCCTTTCGTCCTGGCGCAAACCGGTAGTTGGCGGATGGGCCTGGCCATCTGGGCGCTACTGACGCTGGTCGCCCTGGCCTTCTGGCTTGCCCAGCGTTCGGCAATCGCGCCATTGCCGGCGGCGCCGATGGGACGCCAGGAGTCCTTCGTCGGTAACTCTCGGGCCTGGCTGCTGGCGATTTTCTTCGGTTTGGGCACGGCCTCCTACACCTGTGTGCTGGCCTGGCTAGCCCCGTATTACATGGAAAAAGGCTGGAGTGAACAGAATGCCGGCTTATTGCTGGGGTTTCTCACGGCCATGGAAGTCGTGTCCGGGCTGATAACACCCGCGATTGCCAACCGCAGCCAGGACAAACGCCTGGTACTGGTCGTTCTGCTGGCCTTGATCATGGCCGGCTTCTGCGGCCTGATCCTCAGCCCGAAAGGCTTTAGCCTGCTATGGCCGTGCCTGTTGGGCCTGGGCATTGGCGGTCTGTTCCCGATGAGCCTGATCGTGTCCCTTGATCACCTGGATAACCCGCGTCGTGCCGGCGGCCTGACGGCCTTTGTGCAAGGCATCGGTTACCTGATCGCGGGCCTCTCACCGCTGATTGCCGGGATGATTCGCGACCAATTGGGTAGCTTCGAATGGGCCTGGTGGTCACTCACAGCGGTGATGGCGGTGATGATTGTAATGGTACTGCGCTTCAACCCAAGGCAATACGCGCAGCATATTCAATAGTCTTCGAAGGTTCTGCTTTTCGTAGGAGCCAGCGGTGCGGCACCGTTGGCTCTTACAGGTTCGATCAAGCGCAGGAAAAGGAACTCATGAAACAAGTCGGTTTTGCAGAAGCTCATTGGGGCATGCTGATCTGGGCAATGCTGATCTCATCGTCGTTCTTTGCGGCGGCAGAGGTCAGCCAATCGATAGATCCAATATTGTTGACCGGGCTGCGTTTGCTGTTTTCAGCCTTGATGTTCTTGCCACTGCTGTTATTGAAGAATACGTCACCGATCTCGGCCAGAGGCTTGCTGGCGCATGCGGTTCTTGGGCTGCTGCTGGCAACGTATTTCGGTTCGCTGTTTGAAGCGCTACGCCATACCACCGCTGTCAATACCGCGACGCTGTACACGCTGGTGCCACTGATGACGTTATTTTTTGAGGTATTGCTGCTGCCGAGCCCAAGCCTGAAGAGCCGCTTGTTGCCGATGTCGATTGCAGCGATCGGTGCCCTGCTGCTGACGCTCAAAGGGGCAGCTCCAGGCGAACTGCCTGCACTGTATCCGGTACTGGTCTTCGGCGTTGGCTGCCTGGCGATGGCGCTTTATTCGCCTCTGAGCCAGCGATTCAAGGTCAAGACCTTGAAGGGGCGTGACCCGGTGGCGATGACCTTCTGGAACATGCTTTTCGGTTCGCTGTTTCTGTTTGTGTTCTGTCTGTTTAACGGCGGTTGGCGCAGCGGCGCGCAGTTGTCGTCGAGCGATATGTTCTGGCTTGTATACCTGGCGCTGTTTGGCACCCTCGGGACATTCTGGCTGCTGCATCGGGCAATCGGGGTGATTTCACCGTCAACGGTGGTTTCCTACGTCTACCTGAACACCTTGTTTGTCACATTGTTTCACTGGTTCTGGCTCAGACAGCAACCGGTGCTGATAGAAGTCACCGGTGCCGTGCTGGTGGGTGTCGGCATGCTGGCATTGGTGATCACCAGCCGTACCGCCAAAACCGTTACAGCTTGAGATCCTTCAAAGAAGTGACTGTGTCCAACGGGGCCACCGGACTCCAGCGCTCCAGTTCGCGCTCCAGGAAATTGGCCACGGCCAACAGCCGCTCTTCCTGCCAGTGCGGGCCGACAATCTGGATGCCGATCGGCATCCCGCTGACCGGATCATGCCCGGCGCGAATGACCACCGCCGGTGAACCGGAGAGGCTGAACGGAAACACAAAGGCATAGCGATCACGATCCTGCAAAGACTCGCCATGAGCGAACGCCACGTCCGGGAATACCGGGCAGATGAACAGATCGTGCTGATTGAAAAACTTCGCCAGGTGATAGCGAAACGTATCGATCAGAATCCAGTCGCGCTTCATTTCATCCACGCTCAATTCGACCTCTTCGCTCAAGCGAATCAACCCTGAGGTGGCGGACGTACAGGTCTGTTTGTTCATGGACTGGAACAGACGCTTCCAGCCACGCCCGGCATCCGCGCCCGTGATGAAAATCCGCCAGAGCACATCGCAGGCCTCGTCGAGCATCAGCGGAGCCGTCGGTGTAACCTGCGCCACCACATTGCTCAGGCAACTCTCGACCCGTTGCAGAACCTGCTTCACCGCCGGGCTCACCCGGGTCCTGGTGGACTCCCAGGACAGTGCGACACGCAATTGGGCCAGCGGCTGGCTGGCTGCGAACGGCACATCGACGGTGTCCGGATCGTGACCGTCAGCGCCGCTGATCAATTGCCCGAGTAACGCCAGATCGTCGACATAACGCCCCATCACGCCAAACGCCGACGTCAGATGAAACAGCCCGGAGCGATCAGAGGGAAACTGGCCGGTCAATGGCACACGCCCCTGGGTCAGTTTCATGCCGCAAATACCGTTGAAATGCGCCGGGATCCGCACACTGCCGCAAGCATCCGAGGCCAGCCCGGCCGGCGAGCAACCGGCCGCGATGGCCGCTGCTTCACCGCCGCTGCTACCGCCAGCGGAGCGCCGCCCGTCATAAGGATTGAGTGTGCGGCCGTACAGCAGATTGTCGGTTTCAAACGCCATGCACAGCTCGGGAACATTGCTGATCCCAAGGATGATCGCACCCGCCTGGCGAAGCCGGGCAACGACCGTGGCATCCTCCTGACTGGCCTCGCCCAGCAACTCCTTCAGGCCTCGCGACATTCGGAAGCCGCGCACATGGCAGACGTCCTTGATGGTCAGGGGGATGCCGTGTAAAGGGCCACGAATCTTTCCGATGCGGGCCATCTCATCGGCCTCCCGGGCCTGTCGACGCAGTTCGTCGACAGACTCCAGTTGAATCAGGGCGTTGATCTGCGGATTGCGTTCATCGATACGCTGCAGGTAGAACTCCAGCAAGTTGACACTGGTCAGCACACCGCGGCGCAGCAGACCGGCCATTTCGCGCAGGGTCAGAGTATCGGGATTGAACATACTCAGCGCTTCCCTTTGCTGCGCAGCAGCTTGTTGGGGATGTGGTACATGTTTCTGACCACCAGCGAAAACGCCTTGACCGCCAGCTTCGGACGCTGGGCGATCGCCTCAAGGGCTTCTTCGGTCATCGTCAGGACATGCCGAAGCGCTTCGGGCGTGATGTTCAGCGGCGGGTAAAACCGCAGAACCGGGTGCGCGGCTTTTTCATTCATGGAATGCCCGGCATGCACGCCACGCTTGCCCAACTCCATGCTCATCAGTGCTTCGTAGACCGAACCGCGCAAGCGCAGGCCGGTCATCAGGCCGACACCGGGCACATCCTCGACAATCTGCGGATAACGCTGAGCCAGCTGTTGCAGGCCATGGCGCAGCAAACCGCCATTGATCCGTGATTGCTCGACCAGGTTGTGCTGCTCGATGTAATCGATGGCGGCCAGTGCCGCGGCGCATGCCACCGGATGCCCGCCATTGGTCCGCTGATCAGGCTCGATCTCGCTCAGAGGGTATTGCGTGGCCAGTCGCCAGCTGTACATCGCGCAGGCAAACGAGGTGTAACCGCCCGTCAGGCCTTTGGAGAGAATCATGATATCCGGCACGATGTCGTCATACTGCACGGCGAACCACTTGCCACAGCGGCCGAAACCGGTCTGGATTTCGTCGGCCACCAGCAAGGTCTCAGTGGCATCGCACAGGGCGCGGATGTTCGCCATGTAACCCACAGGCGGAACCTGTAAGTGGGCGCCCCCCAGAATCGGCTCGACATACACCGCACGCACACCCTCGCCGACCGCTCTCTGCAAGGCGGCGAAGTCACCGTACGGCACATAAGTCACTTCCGAGGCCGCGGTGCCGTAGCTGCGATGGTGCTGTTTCTGCCCAAGAATGCTCATCGCCGCGAGCGTCTTGCCGTGATAGGAATCACTCATTACCACGATTCCACGCCGGTGCGGCTTCACCTTGAGCACATAACGCATGCTCTGTTCGATGGCTTCGGCACCCGAGACCATAAACTGCACATCCCCCCAATTCCCCGGTACCAGATTCCGAAGGCGCTCGGACAATGCGCCTTGCAGCGGATGCACCCGCCCCTCCGGAATCCAGGCCATCTGGTTCAACTGGGTTTGCACCTGCTCACGCACCATCGGATTACGATGGCCGACGATGAACACCCCATAGCTGCAGGCGCAATCGATAAAGCGCTTGCCGGCATGGTCGGTGACATAGATGCCATCGGCGTCCTTTTCGACGCTGGTTTTACCCAGACGATAGAGCTTGGCCGCCGAGGCACTCCAATGCCGCTGGCAATCATCCAGCAGTTGTTCATGCGATAGAGTTAAGGACATGGCTTAAAGTCTCCTTGAGGATCCGGGATGCGCGCTGGATGTGTTCGGCTCGTGCAGTGATCGGACAACGCAGAATTAACTCGCGGCCACGGGGTGCACTGACATAGATGCCACGCTGATAAAGCTCCTCGCACAATTCGGCGGGTTTGAGATCGTCTGGCAGCGGCAGGCTGACCCAGGCACCGCAGGCGACAGCGCCGAATGAGGCGAGCGCTTGCGCCAGGATCTGCCCGTTATTGAGGCATTCTCTGGGCAAGTCGTGTGCCTGCACGTAATCCAGTGCTGCCATGGCGGCCACGCAGGCCATCGGATTGCCGGCCGTGGTGCTGCCATGTTTCGCCGGGCTGCTGCGACCATAGACTTGATAGGCCATCTGTTCGCTGCAGGTATAGGTGCCGACAGGAATCGCACTGCCGCCCAATGGGCCGCCCAACACCACAATATCCGGGGTGTTGCGATAACGCTGAAACCCAAACAGCGTGCCCAGGCTCCCCAGACAACTTTGCACGTCGACCGCGATGACCGGCACCGACGCATTGGCCGCCGCGACATACAAGTGATCGAGTAGCACCTGCTCTATCAGGCGCAAGCGACCGTTTTCATCAATCACGGTGTTGGTGTGGCAAACCGCGAAGCAATCGTTCCAGTCCACTTTATCCAGGTCGCGGACATGCCTGATCGCCACGAGCTCGAAGCCCAGGAAACGCTGCATCTGCAGATAGTTTTGCGGCGTGCTCAGGCAACGTCCGTAACTCAGCGAGCCATAGTCACCGCCCTGGACAACAACAATGGTGTTGCCCTTGGGCTTGAGGCCTTTGCACAGTTTCAAGGCGCCTTCGAATGCTTCATCGCCGGAGCTGCACACATAAGAGCTGACCAGCGGTTGCGGTAGCAGCTCGGCCAGGCGCCGGCACAAAGCGATCAATGGGTCGGACATCAGCACTCGATTGGACAGCCCCATGTTCTGCGCCTGAAGGCTGACCGCGTCGATTACCGCCGGTACCTGAAAGCCAAACCCGCCGGCCAGATCGACTATCTGGCGACCGTCACCGTCGATATACGTCTCGTACTGACCTGAAATGATTTGCCTGTTATTGGTCTTCATGAATAGGTCTCAGCGGTAGCTCAGGGCGTTGAAGATACGGCGGCGCTCATCAACGATGGCCTCACGACCGTGCATTACCCGACGGTTGTCGATCATCACCATGTCGTGGTCACGCCAGCCGACCGGGTAGGTGTATTGCGCGGAAACCTCGGCGATTTCGTGCAGGAATTCGCCGGGAATGGGCAACCCGGACGAGGTATCGATCACTGGCACTTCATAGTTGAAGGACGGCCCGAGAATACTGTTGGCAAACGCCGGACGCTGGCTGAATTCGGAGACCAGAATCGCCGGGGTACTGAAGGCGTAATGAATCGAATCATCAAACGGATCGAAGGAGATCTGTGTCTGCGGATCGTCGCCGATGATCTGCATCAGATCTTCGATCCTGACCGCCGCCGGGTCCGAGAGCGCTGGCGAATAATGGCAAACCAGCCGACGCCATTTGTCGCCGGCAACGGTGCGGCTGTAGCGAATCGGGTTGTCCTCGAAAAATGTGCGGCAGGCGGATGACAGCTTTGCCAGTACTTTCTCACCGTCGCACAAGGTGGTTTGCGAACCGGTGCGCGGCGCTTCCTGGCAATAAAACCAGGTGATGTCCGGCCAGAACGGTGAGTTACCATTTTCGCAATGCAGACCGATCGCCTGGCGGCCCGCATCCACCAACTGCGCGGCTCCACCGACCATGACACGAGCCGGGTCGAGGCTCAGTCGCGAGCTGTTCTGCTTCACATAGGCGCTGAAATCCTCAGGGTTGTGGATGCAGTTACGTAACAGAACGACGCCGTAATGCCCCAGCAAGTCGTACAGCTCGGCCTTGCCCAGGCTTGCAAAATGGCGCGGCTCAATAATGGATACATCGGGGCTTTCACAATGATAGGCAGGCGTGTTCATCAGATGCATTCCCTTGCAGATTGGCGAAAACAGTAGCGATATCGGCGCGTTTTGGACGGCCGGTGACGGTGTAGAGTTGCTCGAGCAATGGATCGTCCTTGGTCAGCAACCACAGGCGGCTCGGTCGCTCGATGTCGGAAAAGCGCCGGGCTGACCAGCTAGCCAGCTCATCGCGATCCGGTACCGACTCAACACACAACAGCGCCACCAACCCATGGGTTTCATCGAAAAACACAGCGGCATCGCGCACACCGGGGTATTCGCGGTATTCCAGCTCGACCTGTTCCGGGCTGACGTTGCGGCCATTGGGCAGGCAGATCACATTTTTCTTGCGGCCGCGAACATAAAGAAAGCCATCAGCATCCAGCTCCCCCAGATCCCCGGTGTCCATCCAGCCATCGTCGGACATCGAACAGGCGCTGGGATCTTTGCCCGAGTAGCCGCTGAACAACGAACTGCTCTTGACCTCAATGGTCTGGTCGGCGCCGATGCGCACTTGAACATGCGGCAACGGCCTGCCCACACTGCCCAGACGTTGGTGCTGCAAGGTATTCATACTGACGACCGAGGCGTTCTCGGAGAGCCCGTAACCCTGGAACACCGCAATGCCATCCTCGGCGAGGGCATGCAGGATATCGATGCTGACGGCCGCGCCGCCGCACGTGATATGCACCCCCGCATGCAGGTAACGAGACAGGCGTTCACCCTGCACGCCGCCTTCGGTCAATAACTCATGAAAGTGATTGAGCATCACCGGTGGTACCGTCAAGGCCGTCGGTTCGACCCGCAGGATCCATTCGATCAAACGCTGCGGTGACGTTCCTGGCTCCCCTAGCAGCGCCTGGCCTTCAGGCAGGAAATACACGGTCCCGCCGGCCAGCAGCGGTAAATACGCGGCGGTCACTTGTTCCAGCAGCAGGCTCAATGGCACCAGTGACAGATAGCTGCGATGGGCATCGACCGGCATCCACTGGCGCAGGGAAGTCAATACCGCCCCCACCGCCGCCGTGCTCAGGCGCACACCCTTGGGCCGACTGGTAGTCCCCGAGGTATGAATGATTTTGCAGATCCATGCACTATCGCCGTCCGGTTCTCGCAACAACGGCTGCTCCAGGGCAGGTTCACTGATACGCCTGAGACGGCTGTCGGGAAAGTCCAGCCTCCACCGCTCAGCCAGCGTCCGCTCGCCTGCGGCATCCACCAGAAACCCGTCACAACGCTCGGCAAGGTGTTCGGCCTGGGACTGACTGAATGCCAGCGGCAAAGGCAATGCGGTAATGCCGGCAAACAGGCAAGCCAGATCGGCAATCAACCAGTCACTGCTATTACGCGTCGCAATCCCCAGCACAACGTGATCGCCATGAGCGGCCGAGTCGAAGCGCCGCTGCAGTTCTGCCGCCAGATTCAGCGCCCGGGATTCCAGCTCGCCATAGGTCATGACAGCGGCGTGTTCCAGGCCGGTCGGAGCACAATCGATAGCGCAGACCTTCTGACGATTGACCTGCAATGCAAGCCGCAAGTCAGCAATGAAATGACCGCTCATGGTTGCGCCCTCGCCGGCAAATCGGTCGACAGCTGGGTAAACAGGGTACCGAGGGTCATAGCGGCGAATCGCGAACGTTTCGGGTCCACGCGGATAAAACCGGTGACAGGTAATTTCGAGTAGTAGGTACCCCAGTTCTTGCCACCATCGTCGGCCAGACGCTGAGGGTCCGCTGTGAGCAGCGGTTCGAAATCGATCTGACAGCTCTCCATCATTTGCCGGACCCGAGGTGTGACGGTGCAAAGCAAATATTGAGCCCCCATGCACCAGGCCAACAACGGAACCATGTTGACCATGATCATCCCGGCTGTCCGATGATGAGAAATCAAACTCCCTATTTCAGCAATAACTGATCGATCGATCATTTTTTCATAACGCTGGGACAGAATCGCTTCTATCGGTTGCGACAGGTATTGCTCCGAAAACAGTGTGCGATGATCCGCAAAAGTTATACCGGCGCAAGAAAGAATGCGCTCCTCACTGTCTTGGGTGACCGCAAAATACTGCGGGCTCGGCTCTACGGATGCCTTATAAGAGCTGCGAAACTTTTCTTTCACAACTTCAGTCGCCTGCATCCATAACGGCGTTTGACTTTCCGTGACGCGTACCAACACTTCGCCCTCCTATCCCTGGTCAGGGTTCTCTCTAAGTGGAACAAGAATATATTGAGGAAATCTCCTACAGACTATTTAAAAAACCAATTGCTTCCACTAATATATAAATAAACAACCTTGTCACAAAACACGACGTAACGTGACACACATGGATTTTCACCGAGATGGACCTTTATGCTTAATAGCAATCTGCTACGAAAACTGGATATGCAGGACCTTATGGTTTTCGTGGCTGTGTATGAACAAAGAAGCGTCACCGAGGTCTCTGAAACCCTCTGCGTCAGCCAGTCCACGGTAAGCTACTGCTTGAAAAAGCTTCGCACGAGTTTCGAGGACGAGCTCTTCATCAATACCCGCAATGGCATGTGGCCAACACACAAAGCCGCCACAATGTACAGCCATGTTCTCAAAATCCTGAAGAGCATAAATATATGCCATTCCGGACTACACTCATTCGACCCGGCGCAAAAAGAGATCACTTTTAATATTTGCGCACCTGAATATTTTGAACTTCTTATACTTCCAAACTTATTGAAACGCTTTATCGGCAGTAGTTTTCCGGTCATAGTAAATATCCAGAAACTCCACATAGACATCCCTAACGACGAACTTATGGATGGCCGTTTCGATCTGGCAATTTGTTTCGGGCCCAACTTTCATCACAGTGCTAGAAATTTGAAATCACAAGTGCTGCTGGAAGATGACTTGGTCTGCGTCGTCGATAAAGACTATGCGCCTCCAGAGGGCGAGTTCAGCCTGGACACCTTTGTCGCACGCCAGCATATCTTCCCGACTCCTTGGACTTCAGACACCAACATGGTGGATGGCTGGCTCAGCAAATTGGGCTACACCCGCCAAATTGTCGCACGAGCTAATAGTTACGTTGCGGCACTCAACATGATCCCCGGAACCGATTTTGTTCTCACTCTGCCTCGACGCATCCAGATGCTGATCAGCAATGAAGCCAGATTCAGCCATTGCAAACCACCGACGGGTTTACCGAACTTCACACTGGACATGTTGTGGAACGAGAAACCAGGTCAAGACAGCGCCAATAACTGGTTTCGCGAACAAATTGTCAGCGTGTGTGCGCAGGACGGATTACTGTAATAAGACTTCACTTTACTGACCGACCGCAGCCAAGTGTCTGGGCGTAACTTCAGCGCTTGGCCGGTGAGATACAGCACCTGGCACTCGATACAGGTCACCTTCGAGCAATCTGCGCTGATCCAGAAAATCCCGCCCCCCCTCAGGCCAGTGATGTGTAGGTCGTGTTACCTACACGTTGTGTCCCACATCTGACAATGAAGCTTCCTACAAGCCATTCTCCTGGCACTATCGTTCCGTTATCCTGTTGAATCGCATTCAAAACAGGACAGGGAGTTCACAGAAATGGGTCAGATGCTTAACAGCAATTTACTTAGAAAGCTCGATATGCAGGACCTCATGGTGTTCGTCGCCGTGTATGCACAAAGCAGCGTCACCGCCGTCTCCGAAACCCTTGGGGTCAGCCAGTCCACCGTCAGCTATTCGCTGAAAAAGCTGCGCACCGGCTTCGAAGATGATTTGTTCATCAACACCCGATCAGGAATGCGTCCAACCTACAAAGCCACCACTATGCACGAGCATGTGCTGAAGATTCTGGAAGGCATCAACTTCTGCCATTCCGGGGCTCAAGCCTTTGATCCGACTCTAAAAGCCGTCACCTTCAATATTTGTGCGCCGGAATACTTCGAACTGCTGGTACTGCCGCGGCTGTTGAGGAACTTCGACTTCGCCAACCTGCCGGTGATCGTCAATGTGCAAAAACTCGATACCGCTCCGCCCATCGATGAACGGCGTGACGACAGTCTCGATCTGGTGATCTGCTTCGGCCACGACTTTCAACACAGCCACACTGACTTCAAATCCCGGAGGCTGGTTGAAGACGAGCTGGTTTACGTCTTCGATAAACGCGTAACTCCGCCGCAATTACGCCCAAATTTGCGATCCATTGAACATCGTCACGTGCTCTCTCCACACAAGACCTTCGACACCCACAGTGTCGATCACAAACGACAGCTTATCGCGCAACCCGCCAGCTACAGGGCAGCCCTCAAGATGATCACCGGCACCGATCTCATCCTGACGCTACCGCGGCGCATTCAAACGCTGCTGGCCAATGACGCGGTATTCAGTCATTGCGAAGCATCAAAGGGCTTGCCAGGATTTATCCTCGACATGCAATGGAGCGAAGCCAGCGATCAGGACAGCGCCAATACGTGGCTTCGCGAGCAAGTGGTCAAAGCCTGCGCAGAACAGGGTTTGCTCTGCACCCCTGACCTGATCTGTCAGAGTCCGATGGCCGTCTTGGTGTAGGACTCGCGATCAATATCCAGAATTTCCGCACACAACTGCACTTCTACGTTGGCCGGCCATTCGCACAAGTCCTGCAACACTGCCAACAGGCTTTGTGACAACTGCTTCTTGATCTCTGCCGAACGCCCGCTCAACAGTGCCAGCTTGATATGCACAAAAGCCCGCTCGCCCAGTGCGGTGCCAACCTTGAAGCTCTCGACCTTTACTGCACGGCTCTTGATATCGAGCTCGGCCGCAAACTGACCGGAAGCCATCAACGCATTGTTGAGTCGCATCAACGCCAGATCGGCATTCAACTCGGGCAAGTTGGCGGTGTATTCCATGTGCAGGTGGGGCATAACGGGGCTCCTGAAGATTGGCAGAAAGGTCGTACATATAACACAGAGCCGCCCTACTCACTGGGACGGCGCAAGAGTCGCACGCTCACTCATGAACGCCTCCAGACGCGAGCGCAGCCAGCGCTCGGCCGGATCGCTGTCGACATGACTGAGCCAGACCATGGACAGGTCCAGGGTCGGCGTCTTGAACGGAAACGGCTCCTTGAATAGTTGGCCGGACGCGGCCATCGCTTCAGCCGTGTAATCCGGCAGGCTGGCGATCAGATCGGTGCCGGCGAGCAAGGCCGGCAACGAGCTGTACTGCGGAACGGACAGCACTACCTGGCGTGTACGACCGATCTCCGCCAGCCATTCATCGGCGTAGCCACTGACATTCGCGGTATGGGACACCAGCACGTGCGGCCGCGAGCAATATTCATCAAGGGTCAGCGGTGTGTCCGATGCGTCTGCACGCAAAATACTGGGCTGGATGTGTCGCAGCAATTTGCGCTTGGCGTTGGCTGGCAGGCCGCGGGTCTGGCTGATACCCACGGTGATATCACCAGACGCCAGCAGGTCGGGAATGCGCCAGTAGTCGACATGCTGAACCACGAACACCACCTTCGGCGCTTCCTGGCGCAAAGCACGCAGCAGCGGCGGTAACAGGCCGAACTCGACATCGTCCGACAGCCCGATGCGAAACGTCATGGTGCTGCTGAGCGGATCAAAATCATGGGTCAGGCTCAAGGCCACCGACAGGGAATCCAGCGCCGGGGACAGGTGCAGAATAATTTCCTCGGCCCGCGCCGTAGGCTCCATGCGATGGCCGACCCGAATGAACAGCGGATCATTGAACATCGTCCGCAATCGGTTCAGCGCCGCACTGATGGTCGGCTGACCGAGGAACAGCTTCTCCGCCACCCGTGTGACGTTGCGTTCGAGCATCAATGTCTCGAACACCACCATCAGATTGATGTCGGCCTTGCGCAGTTCGTTGCGATTCATCTGTTGCACCCCGATCCCAGACGGCGGACAGTTTAGGGAGGTGTTGCGATCGGCGTCTATGCAGGTTGGCAAATGACCCGATCCCTAAAAATCCAGGGCACTTATACGAGCGTTCGGAAAATAAAGAAGCTGCTCTGACTGAGCAGCTTCACCACCCTGGAGTCTATATCTCCTTGACCGGGGTCTGATCATGAGTCCCTTTGATCAAACTGATGGCATGCACGCAATCAGACTTGTTGACGTAAGCCTCCCCACTGGCAATCGTTTCATGATTCCCCGCCCGCAAACGCCAGCGCCATTGGCCCTTGCCAGTTTGTGCGATACCACGGGTTTGCCTGTAAATCTCAAAATACATTGATCGCTCCTTGCGACTGCTGATTACGACAGGTCAGTGACCTGCAGAACCAGAGTAGATGAGGAATTTTTGCGGCAATGTCTTTCAATGTGAGGGGATATTTCGAAGATAACCTCTTGATTCACGAAGTGATCAACAAATACAGGGGATGGTAATTAAAGCGACTCAGTGGAGGTACTTTTCTCGGGAACAGGCATATTTTTCTTACGCTGTTGAGCTGATTTATCCGACGCGGAAAAACTGAGGTAAATGCAGTGAAAGTGGCCGGTCGGAAAAATCCGCACAAACGAAAAAGCCCCGTAGCTTATTCAGCTACGGGGCTTTTTCTATGTAATGGCGGAGAGATAGGGATTCGAACCCTAGGTACCGGTGAAGGTACAACGGATTTCGAATCCGTCCCATTCGGCCACTCTGGCATCTC
>LNAP01002345.1_pt1 | contig 19073 bp, 19 predicted proteins | sample 602601 | NCBI WGS metagenome assembly LNAP01 (sample SAMN02440304, study PRJNA202911) | soil metagenome | biome: Subtropical and temperate rainforests or woodlands; isolation source: soil samples (1 kg each in a 20% v/v slurry with milli Q water) were... ...
CCATCGCAGCCGAAGCCGCGCAGCAAGGCCAATGGCGCCGCGCCGCCGCGCGCGGGCTATCTCGCCGTCCATAGCGTGGAGAAGAGCTTCGGCAAGCGCCAGGTCGTCCGCGGCGTCAGCATCTATGTCCGTCGCGGCGAGGCGGTGGGCCTGCTCGGTCCCAACGGCGCCGGCAAGACCACGGTGTTCTACATGATCACCGGCCTGATCAAGGCCGACCGCGGGACCATCGAGCTCGATGGCCACGACGTCACGAAACTGCCGATGTACCAGCGCGCCAGGCTGGGAATCGGCTATTTGCCGCAGGAAGCTTCGATTTTTCGCGGACTCACGGTGGAGGAGAATATCCGCGCGGTGCTCGAGGTGGTGGAGCCCAGCCGCAAGAAGCGCGAGGCCGAGCTCAACGCACTGCTGGACGAATTCAACATTCAGAAGCTCCGCAAGTCGCCGTCGATCGCGCTGTCAGGCGGCGAGCGGCGGCGTGTCGAAATCGCCCGCGCGCTGGCCACCCGCCCCAACTACATGCTGCTCGACGAGCCGTTTGCCGGCATCGATCCGATCGCGGTGGGCGACATCCAGGACCTGGTCCGGCATCTCACCAACCGCGGCATCGGGGTGCTGATTACCGACCACAATGTGCGTGAAACGCTGGGGCTGACAGACCGCGCCTATATCGTTTACGCTGGGGAAATTCTGACCGAAGGAAGTCCGGAACAGATCGTCGCCAACCCGGATGTCCGGCGTCTTTACCTTGGCGAGGAATTCCGCCTCTAGTCCAAATTTACAATTCGTCAAGCCGTGTACATTGCTCTGAAAAAGAGATAAGCAAGAAACGGACCAACTTTTGGATCGGTTTTTGTCTCCATGGCTCTGACGCAGAGACTAGAGTTCCGCCAATCCCAGTCGCTCGTAATGACGCCGCAGCTGATGCAGGCGATCAAGCTGCTGCAGCTGTCCAATCTCGATCTCGCCACCTTCGTCGAAGACGAACTTGAACGGAATCCGCTGCTGGAACGCGCGAGCGACGGCAGCGAAGCACCCGTCGCCGGCGAGCCGGCGCCAGAGCGCGAGCGTGCGGAATTTTCTGAACCGTCCGATCATGACGAGCTGGGTTCGACCTACAGCCAGGACGGCAGCGCGGACAGTTCCGATTTTTCGGATCGCGCCGGCGGCGAAGGCTTCGAGTCGCAGCAGCCCGACGAGTGGATGAATCGCGAGCTCGGCACCCGCACCGAGATCGAGCAGACTCTCGATACCGGCCTCGACAACGTGTTTTCCGAAGAGCCGGCGGAAGCCGCGGCGCGCGTCGCCCAGGACGCTGCACCCACCGCCTATACCGAATGGGGCGGCGGCGCTTCCAACGACGACAGCTACAATCTCGAGGCGTTCGTGGCGGCGGAGGAGACGCTCGGCGGGCATCTGGCCGAGCAGCTGGCGGTGGCCTTCACCGATCCCGCCAAGCGCATGATCGGCCAGTATCTGATCGATCTGGTCGACGAGGCTGGCTACCTGCCGCCCGACCTGGGTGACGTCGGCGAGCGCCTCGGCGCCTCGGTGCAGGATATCGAGTCGGTTCTCGGCGTGCTGCAGAAGTTCGACCCGCCCGGCGTGTGCGCCCGTGGCCTCAGCGAATGCCTGGCAATCCAGCTGCGCGAGCAGAACCGTTATGACCCGGCGATGCAGGCACTGGTCGAGCATCTCGATCTGCTGGCCAAGCGCGACATCGCCAGCCTGCGCAAGATCTGCGGCGTCGATGATGAGGATCTGGCCGACATGATCGGCGAGATCCGAAGGCTCGATCCGAAGCCCGGCCTGAAGTTCGGTTCGGCGCGCATGCAGACCGTTGTGCCGGATGTCTATGTGCGGCCGGGTCCCGATGGCGGCTGGCATGTGGAGCTCAACAGCGACACGCTTCCGCGTGTGCTGGTCAATCAGGTCTATTACAGCGAGCTGTCGAAGACGATCCGCAAGGACGGCGACAAATCATATTTCACAGACTGCCTGCAGAATGCCACGTGGCTGGTGCGTGCGCTCGATCAGCGCGCCCGCACGATCCTGAAGGTAGCCACGGAGATCGTGCGGCAGCAGGATGGCTTCTTCACCCAGGGCGTTGCGCATCTGCGGCCGCTGAATCTCAAGGCCGTGGCCGATGCGATCCAGATGCACGAGTCGACGGTGTCGCGGGTGACCGCCAACAAATACATGGCGACCAATCGCGGCAGTTTTGAATTGAAGTATTTCTTCACTGCCTCGATTGCCTCGGCCGACGGTGGCGAGGCGCATTCGGCGGAAGCCGTCAGACATCACATCCGGCAGTTGATCGACGGCGAGAACCCGGCAGTCATCCTGTCCGATGATACCATCGTGGAACGGTTGCGCGCCGCGGGCATTGATATTGCGCGTCGTACCGTGGCGAAATACCGCGAGTCGATGCGAATTCCGTCATCGGTGCAGCGTCGCCGCGACAAGCAGAGCATGCTCGGCAATGCACTCACAGCTCCCGCCGCATCGTCCGAAAGGACGTCGCCCGACAGATCCCGCGACATCGCACCAGCTTGATTGCACTCCGTTCAAATCGGGATACTGTCGGTTCAACTCAAGACGAATCGAGGCCTGACCATGACTCTTCGCATCTCGGGAAAAAGCATCAATGTCGGCGACGCCTTGCGCGGTCGCGTCAGTGAGCGCACCGACGAAGTCTTGCGAAAATATTTCGATGGCAATTACTCCGGCCACATCACCCTGAGTAAGGATGGTTTCGGTTTCCGTACCGACTGCGCGCTGCACCTCGATTCCGGAGTTACGCTCGAAGCGGACTCCAATGCCGCGGACGCTTATGCGAGCGCCGACCAGGCGCTGCTGCAGATCGAGAAGCGGTTGCGCCGCTACAAGAGCCGGCTCAAGGATCGCTCCGCCCGCAAGGCCCACGCGGTCGCCGAAGCGATTTCCGAACTCGAAACGCCGACCCTGGACGCGCCGAGTTACGTCATCGAGGCGATCGCCGACGAGGACGAAATCTCGGCCTACAATCCGGTGATCATCGCCGAGGCGACCACCTCGCTGAAGCGCCTGTCGGTGAGCGAGGCGGTGATGGAACTCGACTTCACCGGTGTTCCCGTGGTGGTATTCCAGCACGGCAGCAGCGGTCGGGTGAACATCATCTACCGGCGTCCCGACGGCAATGTCGGCTGGGTCGATCCGCCGGTGGTTAAAGCCTCCTGACGCCATTGACGGCCCGAAAGCCCGTCCCTATGGTCCGCCGCCTTTGACTGGCAGGGCCGGTCAAACGGATTTCGCACGGATCGGTTCCGGTGCTAGAATACGCTCGGGCGGTCTCGCCCCGGGCGTATTCTGACTGCGTTCCTTCCACCTCTTGTCCAACGCTGCCAGTCTGAATTCTCTCCACAGCTGACGGTCCAACATCCTCGGAACGGTCCATGACGATTACCGATCTGGTCGCGCCCGAAGCAATACTTCCCGCGTTGAAGGTGAACAGCAAGAAGCAGGCGCTGCAGGAGATGTCCGCGCGCGCCGCGACGCTGACCGGTCAGGTCGACCGGGTGATTTTCGAAGTGCTGATGCAGCGGGAGAAACTCGGTACCACTGCCGTCGGCTACGGCGTGGCGATCCCGCACGGCAAGCTGCCGAAGCTGGAGCGGCTGTTCGGGATGTTCGCACGGCTGGAGCGCCCGATCGATTTCGAGGCCATGGACGGCCAGCCGGTCGACCTCGTGTTCCTGCTGCTGGCCCCGGAAGGCGCCGGCGCCGATCACCTGAAGGCACTGGCGCGCATCGCCCGGCTGCTGCGCGATCAGGATGTCGCCAAGAAGCTGCGCGCCTCCAAGGATGCCCAGGCGATCTATTCAGTGCTGGCGTTGCCGCCGGCAACCGCGGCCTGAGTCTGGTCGCCGATCATTTTGGCTCCGCGGCCGAGGCCGCAGAGCTTGAAATGATTGGCATCGATGTCGGCGTCAGTGGACGCTGACGGTCTGCAGTTCCTGGCTCCATGCGTTGGCGATAGCCGCTTCGCGGCTGTCGGTCAGCATGATCGGCGTACCGTTGGCTGCGTGCAGCGCGAACAGCTTCAGTCCCGGCGCGATGCGCGGTGCCTGCGGGAACAGCCCCGGCACGTCCTCGGAACGGATCTGCTTCACATAGGCGATGTGGCCCTCGCCCAGGTTTGCCAGCGCTTCGGTGGTCACGCTGGCATTGTCATTTTCATAGGCAGCATTGAATTCACTCATGGTCTCGACTCCTTCTGTTAGACCAAGCGGTCGAGTCCGCTACTCGTTCCATCCAAAGTGCCGGATCGGTCGAAACCGCCGTCACTTTTTCGGGTCACGCATTATTCGTGCTCATTGATAGCGATTGTCTTAACGACCCTCTCAGGCTCAGGCCTGGCGAGGTCGACCGACAACAGCCCGTTCTTCAGATCCGCGCCCAGGACCAGCATGCCCTCCGCCAGCACGAAGGTGCGCTGGAAGTGGCGCGCGGCAATGCCGCGATGGATATACTGCCGGGTCTTGTCGTCCTGCTGGCGGCCCCGGATCACGAGCTGGTTTTCCTCGGTCGTCACATCGAGTTGATCGCGGGTGAAACCCGCGACCGCCAGCGTGATCCGCAGGCGTTCGGGCTGGCCGCTGTTACGGTCGCACCGCTCGATGTTGTAAGGAGGATAACCGTCGGCACCTTTGACGACGCGATCGAGCGCACGCTCGATTTCGTCGAATCCTAGAAGGAACGGACTGGACAACGAAGGAACACGAGACATTAAAACAAAGCCCTCTCGAAGCGACTTTGGTCATTCAGGGCCCTTACGGCACCCCATCTTCAACCGGTCGGCGGATTGCCGTCCGGTCAACAGCAATATGGGCATGGATGTCGGGGCGTTCAAGCACCCCTGGACTGCGGCCAGATGGCCGTAAACCTCTGAGTTGGGTCAGATATCGATCCGCGCGCGGCCGTCGGCGCGGAACAGATGGAGCTTGTCGCGCGAGGCGATGGCGCGGATCTGCTCGCCGATGGCGGGGGCAATCTGGCCGGGGACCCGAACGATCACCTCGCCCGGAGGCAGTTCGCCGGGGGTTGCGCTGACGCCCTGCGCGCCCTGCCGGGAGCCGTAGACAAAGGTTTCCGGGCCGACCCGTTCGATCGCTTCCACGGTCAATTCCAGGGTGATTCCGCCATCTGCCACCGCGTCGGTGGAAATGGCCAGGTCTTCCGGCCGCACGCCCAGAATGCCCGCCTCGGCCTTGCCGCGGCTGTCGCCGGCGAACTGGACGCCGATCTCGCCGGGCCGCATCGCGATCAGGTTCATCGGCGGCGCGCCGATGAAGGAGGCCACGAAGGTGGTGGCGGGCTTGCGGTAGATGTCGAGCGGATTGCCGATCTGCTCGACCTGGCCGCCATTCATCACCACCAGGATGTCGGCCAGCGTCATCGCTTCCAGCTGATCGTGGGTGACGTAGATCGAGGTGGTCTTGAGCCGGCGCTGCAGCTTGCGGATCTCGACCCGCATCGCCACGCGCAGCTTGGCGTCGAGATTGGACAGCGGCTCGTCGAACAGAAACACTTTTGGCTGGCGCACGATGGCGCGGCCCATGGCGACGCGCTGGCGCTGGCCGCCGGACAGCTGCCGCGGCTTGCGGTCGAGCATGGCGCCGATCTCGAGAATCTTCGCGGCCTCGCGGACGCGCGCGTCGATCTCCGGCTCTTTCATGCCGCGGTTGCGCAGCCCGTAGGCCATATTGTTGTAGACGCTCATATGCGGGTAGAGCGCGTAGTTCTGGAACACCATGGCGATGTCGCGGTCAGCCGGCTCGATCTGGTTGACGACGCGGCCGCCGATGTCGATCTCGCCCGAACTGATGGTTTCCAGTCCGGCGACCATCCGCAGCAGCGTGGACTTGCCGCAGCCGGAGGGACCGACCAGCACGCAGAACTGACCGTCGGCAATTTCGAAGTCGATGCCCTTGATGGCCTCGAATCCGCCAGCATAGGTCTTTCGCACGTTACGCAGCGAGACGTTCGACATGTTCTTCCTACTTTTCCGTCTCGACCAGGCCGCGCACAAACAGTCGCTGCATGAACACCACCACGGCGACCGGCGGCACCATCGCAAGAATGGCGGTGGCCATGGCCAGTTGCCACTCCGCGAGTTCATCGGTGGTTGTCAGCATCTTCTTGATGCCGGTGACGATGGTCTGCATCGAGTCCTGCGTGGTGACCAGCAGCGGCCACAAATACTGGTTCCAGCCGTAGATGAACTGGATCACGAACAGCGCCGCGATGGTCGTGACCGACAGCGGCAGCAGGGTATCCTTGAAAAAGCGGAACGGGCCGGCGCCGTCGATGCGCGAGGCCTCCAGCAATTCATCGGGGATGGTCATGAAAAACTGCCGGAACAGCAGCGTGCCGGTGGCCGAGGCGATCAGCGGCAGGATCAGCCCGGCATAGGTGTCGAGCATGTGCAGATCGGCGATCACCTTGTAGGTCGGATAGATGCGCACCTCGACCGGGAGCATCAGCGTGACGAAGATGATCCAGAACGCGGTCTTGCGGAACGGAAAGCGGAAATACACCACAGCATAGGCGGACAGGATCGAGATGAAGATCTTGCCGATCGCGATGCCGGCGGCCGTGATGAAGGAATTCAGCAGCATCTGACCGACCGGCTCGCGGCTGTAGCGCGACGCACCGACGAAGACGGCCCGGTAATAATTCTCCATGGCATGGCCGCCCGGCGACAGCGGCATGTTGCCGTTGACGACGGTGGCGGCGTCGTGCGTCGAGGCAATGAAGGCGATGTAGACCGGAAAGGCGACGATGAAGACGCCGAAGATCAGGATCGCGTAGGCGACGATATCGTTCCAGCGGCGATGCTCGACCATCAGTACTGCACCTTGCGCTCGACGTAGCGGAACTGGATGGCGGTCAGGGCGATCACGATCACCATCAGGACGACGGATTGCGCGGCCGAGCTGCCGAGATCGCCGCCAAGCCGGCCGTCGGCATAGACCTTGTAGACCATGGTCGTGGTCGTTCCGGCCGGGCCGCCGCCGGTCACCGCATCGATGATGCCGAAGGTGTCGAAGAAGACGTAGACGACATTCACGACCAGCAGGAAGAACGTCGTCGGCGACAGCAGTGGAAAGGTGATGGTCCAGAACCGCCGCAACGGACCGGCCCCGTCGATCGCGCCGGCTTCGAGCACGCTGCGCGGAATCGACTGCAGGCCGGCCAGGAAGAACAGGAAGTTGTAGGAGATCTGCTTCCACACTGCGGCCATGACGACGAGGGTCATGGCGTGATTGCCGTTGAGCAGCGGATTCCAGTCGAAGCCGAGCAGGCGCAGCGGCCGCGCCAGCGTTCCCAGCGTGGGATGAAACATGAAGAGCCACAGCACGCCGGCGACGGCGGGGGCGACCGCATAGGGCCAGATCATCAGCATCTTGAAGACCGGAGCCGCCTTCAGATTCTTGTCGGCCTGGGTCGCGAACAGCAGCGCGATGGTCAGCGACAGCGCCGCCACCAGCGACGAGAATACCACCGTCACGCCCATCGCCTTGTAGTATTCCGGTTGCGCGAACAGCGCCTGGTAGTTTTCCAGCCCGATGAAATCCGAACTCAGGCCGAAGGCGTCCTCGCGCAGGAAGGATTGCCAGACCGCTTGGAGTGCCGGCCAATAGAAAAATACAAAAGTAATGACCAGCTGCGGCACCAGCAGCAGATAGGGCAGCAGCTTATTCTTGAAAACGGCTGTCTTTTCCATGCAGGTCGACGGGTCCCGGAGAACGATCGAAACTCATTATGTCGTCACCCGCGAAAGCGGGTGATCCAGTAAACGCAATCGCCTGTCGGACAAACGGACGGCTGCGTCTACTGGGTCGCCCGGTCCATACGCGCAATTGCGCGTCTGGCCGGGCGGCGACAGCGCCAGATATTACTTCGCGGACTTCTCGAACGTACGCAACATCGCATTGCCGCGAGTGACCGCGGCATCGAGCGCGGCCTGCGCGGTCTTCTGCCCCGCAAGGGCCGCTTCCATTTCCTCGGCCCAGATGTCGCGCATCTGCACCATGTTGCCGAAGCGAAGGCCGCGGGAGTTTTCCGTCGGCTCCTTGTTGGTCAGTTCCTTCAGCGGCGTCTGCAGGATCGGGTTCTTCTCGTAGAAACCATCCGCCTTGGTCTTCTCATAGGCCGCCTTGGTGATCGGCAGATAGCCCGACTCCTGGTGCAGCTTGGCCTGGCGGTTGGTGTCGCTCAGGAAGGTGAAGAACTTGGCGACGCCCTTGTATTCCTCGGGCTTCTTACCGCCCATCACCCACAAGGATGCGCCGCCGATGATCGAGTTCTGCGGAGCGCCAGCGACGTCAGGGTAATAGGGCATCGGTGCGGAGGTGAAGTTGAACTTGGCGGTGCCCTTGGCGCTGGCGTAATAGCCCGACGAGGTCAGGAAGATCGGGCATTCGCCGGAGCTGAAACGGCTCTCGCTGGCATTGGCGCGGCCGGAATAATCGTAGGTCTTGTCCTTCTGCAGGTCGATCAGCGTCTGCAGGTGCTTGACGTGCAGCGGCGTGTTGAACTTCAGCTCGGTGTCGAAGCCGTCCAGTCCGTTCGCCTTGCTGCCGATCGGCACGTTATGCCAGGCCGAAAACTGTTCGATATGCGCCCAGGTGGCCCAGGCATTGGAGAAGCCGCAGGTCGTGTAGCCGGCTGCCTTGAGCTTCTTGGCGTCCTCGAACACCTCTGGCCAGGTCTTCGGGATCTCGGCGATGTTGGCCTTCTTCAGCGCATCGAGATTGATCCACATCACCATCGAGGATGAGTTGAAGGGGAACGACAGCATCTCGCCCTTGGAGGTCGAGTAGTAGCCGGTGATCGCCGGCAGATAATTGTTGGGGTCGAAGGGCTCGCCGGCGTCCTTCATCAGCTGGTAAACCGGCTTGATGGCACCCTTGGCGCTCATCATCGTGGCCGTGCCGACCTCAAACACCTGCATGATGTGCGGCGCGGTACCGGCCCGGAACGCGGCGATGCCGGCATTCATGGTGTCGGGATAGCTGCCCTTGAAGGTGGGGATGACCTTGTAGTCGGGCTGGCTAGCGTTGAAATCCTCAGCGAGCTTGTTGACGATGTCGTTGTTGCCGCCGGTCATCGCATGCCACCACTGGATCTCCGTCACCGCAAAAGCGGGCGAAGCCAGCGCCAGCGTGGAGGCGAGCAGCGCGGCAAGGCTCAAAGGTCGGCGAAGCATTCAAATTCTCCCAGGTCGTCATCATCGTTGAATGCGCCGGGTACAGGCGCTGTATGACGTGCCGATGACCTATAGTCGAGCCGGGGCCGAGGGGAAAGCGCCGACCCTGGAAAGGCCATCAATCGGGATTTTGCGTTCCCGGATGCGGTGCGGCATTGGCATGCCGCTCCGCGGATCCCGGTTGGTGATGTGCGCCGCCGAAGCGGCCGCGCACCACGCCGCCGGCGTGGTGCATCGGGTGCCCAGGGCGCCGCTAGCGCTTGCGCTCCAGGCCACTCACCGTTCCCTTGGCGACAAGATCCTCGATCTCCCCGGCGGAATAGCCGAATTCACCGAGCACCTCCGCGGCATGCTCGCTGAATTTCGGCGGCACCCGGCGCAGGCTGGCCTTGGTGCGGTCGAAACGCACAGGCGAAGCGACGCCCTTGTACCAGTCCTTTTCGATGACATCGCCGCGCGCGATGGTGTGCGGGTTGGCGAGCGCCTTGTCGATCGACTGCACCGGACCGGCGGGAAGGCCGGCGGCGAGCAGGCGCCGGCACAGCGGCTCGCCGTCCTCATCTTTCAGGATCGCCTCGAGCTCGGCGCGCAGCGCATCGCGGTTGACGACCCGGTCTCGGTTGCGCGCGAAGCGCGGATCGGTGCCCATCTCCGGCTTGCCGAGTTCCTTGCACAGCTTGCGGAACGTGGCGTCGTTGCCGACGCCCACGAAGATGTTGCCGTCGCGCGCCGCAAACACCGAATAGGGATACAGGTTGGGATGCTCGTTACCGGTCAGCGCCGGCGGCTTGCCGCCATTATAGAAGTAGTTCGCGGTGTGCGGATGCATGATGGCGAGGCCGGTCTCGTACAAAGTCGCCTCGACGAACTGGCCGAGCCCGGATTTGGCGCGTTCCGCCAGCGCCATCAGGATGCCGACGCAGGCATAGAGCCCGGTCGCCATGTCGACCAGCGCAACGCCAATGCGTGTCGGGCCGCTCTCCTGCGAGCCGGTCGCGGCCATCAGCCCCACCATCGACTGGATGATGGCGTCATAGCCGGGATGGCCGCCATGGGGACCGTCGCCGCCGAAGCCGGAAATCCTGCAATGGACCAGCTTCGGGAATTTTTCGCGCAGCACATCGTTGCCGATGCCCCATTTGTCGAGCGTGCCGGGCTTGAAATTCTCGATCATGACGTCGGCATCTTCGAGCATGCGCATCAGCACCACGCGGCCGGCCTCGGAGGCGAGGTCGAGGCCGATCGAGCGCTTGTTGCGGTTGGCGCCGATGAAGTACGCGGCGTCGTCGTCGTGGAACGGAGGGCCCCAGTCGCGGGTCTCGTCGCCCGCCGGCGGCTCCACCTTGATGACGTCGGCGCCGTGATCGGCAAGAATCTGCGTGCAATAGGGTCCACCGAGGACGCGCGACAGGTCGATCACGCGCAGACCGGCGATGGCGCCGGGAGCAATATTGGGGATCATGAGGCGTTTCTGATGCTTTTGTTGTGGTCGTCCGACCCATAAACCATCCAAAGCGCGTCTTCGCAAACGCAGGCCGCCATGCGATTTCGGTTGTTGCCCCGAAGCGGACGGCATGGCTGGCGGAAAGCTGGCCCGCCAGAGACTGGCGAGCCGGCATGGCATTCGATCAGACGATCGTGGAGCGGACGTCGATATTGCCCCGGGTGGCATTGGAATACGGGCAGATCTGGTGCGCCTTCTCCACCAGCGTCTCGGCCTCGGTGCGGGCAAGGCCCGGCAGCGACACCGCGAGTTCGACATCCAGACCGAAACCGCCGGCCGAACGCGGTCCGATGCCGACCGTTGCGGTCACCGCCACGTCGGCGGGTACCTTCGGGCCGCCCTGCGACGCGACGAACTTCATCGCGCCGATGAAGCAGGCCGCGTAGCCCGCTGCGAACAGCTGCTCAGGGTTGTTGCCGGCACCGCCGGCGCCGCCCAATTCCTTCGGGGTCGTGAGTTTGACGTCGAGCGCGCCGTCCAGGGTGGCGGCACGGCCATCGCGGCCGCCGGTGGCCTTGGCGCTGGTCTTGTAGAGGACGTTGACTGACATGTGAGCTCCTTGTGCGAATTCAACGCCATGAATATTGCGCACAACTAGATTGTGCACAATATAAAATGTCGACGCGGCAATTTAATTGTGGTCAATTGATTGTGAGGCGGCGAGGGGCCAGATTGGCGCTACGACGCATCAGATTCGGAGATGGCGATGGCAAGGAAGTCCGCAGCGCATCCGCCGCTGAAGCTCGACAACCAGATCTGTTTCGCGGTGTATTCCACCGCACATGCCTTCAACCGCATCTACAAGCCGTTGCTGGAGCGGCTGGGGCTAACCTATCCACAATATCTGGTGATGCTGGTGCTGTGGGAGCGCGATGACGTCCCGGTCAAGGACATCGGCCAGCGGCTGTTTCTGGATTCGGGCACGCTGACGCCGCTGCTAAAGCGGCTCGAGGCCGCCGGGCTGATTCGTCGCACCCGCAGTGCCGAAGACGAGCGTCAGGTGCTGATTGCGCTGACGCCGCAAGGACACGCACTGCGGGACAAGGCGAAGACCGTGCCGCAAGGCGTGCTGGCGGCCTCGGCCTGTTCGGTCGATGAGTTGGTGTCGTTGAAGAGCGAACTGGTCGCGCTGAGGGACAGACTTATTGCGGCGCTGGGGGAGTGAGCGTCAGAGGCGCTTCTTTGCGAAGGCGCGGCCGGATCCGGACTTCAGATATTGCTCGAAGGCGAAAGCCTGCCGTTCGTCGCTGAACGCGACATAGGTCTTGATTCGCCACGGGCGATATTTCGACGTGTGAGGCACTTCGCCCGCATTATGTTTCTTTAATCGTGCAGGCAGATCGTCGGCAATGCCGACGTAGAAATGCTCGGAGTCGAGGCTTTCTAGTATGTAGACATACTTCATGGCCTTGCGGATCCATGACTCGTCGTTGGCTGAGCTTGCCTGCGAGTGATCGATAAAATTTAGCTGAATATTTCCCGTCCGCCTACACCCTTCGGGCTACGGCGTGACATCCTTCGCTCGCTTCGCCCGATAGTCTGACGTGGCTTGCCGAGCCGAAGCTCGCGAAGCGAGGGGTAGTTTGGCTGAACATTTCCCGTCCGCCTACGCCCTTCGGGCTACGGCGTGACATCCTTCGCTCGCTTCGCCCGATAGTCTGACGTGGCTTGCCGAGCCGAAGCTCGCGAAGCGAGCGAAGGATGGTGGAGCCAGGCGGGATCGAACCGCCGACCTCTTGCATGCCATGCAAGCGCTCTCCCAGCTGAGCTATGGCCCCTTAACCGGCGCGGGCTTCTGGAAAGTCCCGCGCGGCGAACCCAGATCACAGATCCGGGACGATCTCAAGTCTCTTCGTCACCCGAAACGTCGCCGATGATGTCGGTGACGTCTTCGTCGCCTTCTTCTTCGTCGGCGATGAAGGTCGAATCATCATCGTCGTCGTCGTCGATGGTCTCGTCTACCTCGATATCGTCCTCGGATTCCAGTACCGCGGCCTTCTTGCCGGTATTTTCCTCGGCATCGGCTTCCTCGAGCGGCACCAACTCTTCCTCGGCCTCGGCGACTTCCGGCGCTTCGGCGGCAGATGCAGCGGCGGAGGCCGCAGCGGCACGCGAGGCTGCGTCGGCGCGGGTCCGCGGCGGCGGGATCGGCGCAATCGGCACCACCTCACCGGTATAGGGCGAGATCACCGGGGTTTTGCCCAGGTCGTAGAACTTCTTGCCCGTCGTGGGGCAAATGCGTTTGGTTCCGAGATCGGATTTGGCCACGTGAGGAGTCCTGGAAATTTTTTGAAAAACGGTGCTTCACTTGGCTAGTTGCCACGCTGCTGTCAATAGCGCTGTGCGCGAGAGCGGCTCTTGCGTGACGAGGCTGGGTCCATATGGTACGAGCCGCGCGCGCAAAGGAACACAATCTTGACTCAATCGCACAACTCTGCCGGTCAGCCGACGCCTCTTCAATCGCGCAAGAGTGCGGCGCTGTCAGGGCGTGTGCGCGTGCCCGGCGATAAATCGATCTCGCACCGTGCCCTGATTCTGGGCGCGCTGGCTGTCGGTGAAACCCGCATTACCGGCTTGCTGGAGGGCGAGGACGTTCTCAACACCGCCAAGGCAATGCAGGCGCTTGGTGCGCAGGTGGACCGTACCGGGGATTTTGCCTGGTCCGTGCGCGGTGTCGGCGTCGCCGGCTTCGCCGCGCCGCGGGCGCCGCTGGACTTCGGCAATTCCGGCACCGGCTGCCGGCTGGTGATGGGCGCCGTCGCCGGTTGTCCGATCACGGCGACCTTCGACGGCGACGCCTCGCTGCGCAGCCGGCCGATGCGGCGGATCGTTGACCCCCTCGAACTGATGGGTGCCCGCGTCCTCGCGAGCCAGGACGGCGGTCGCTTGCCGCTGACCCTGCAAGGCGCCCGCAACCCGCTGCCGATTCTGTACCGCACGCCGGTGGCGTCGGCGCAGATCAAGTCGGCGGTGCTGCTGGCCGGCCTGTCGGCCCCAGGGGTCACGACGGTGATCGAGGCCGAGGCCAGCCGCGACCACACCGAACTGATGCTGAAGCATTTTGGCGCGCAGATCGTCTCCGAAAAGGACGGCGCCCACGGCCGCAGGATTACGCTCACCGGCCAGCCGGAGCTGCGCGGCGCGGAGGTGGTGGTGCCGGCCGATCCGTCCTCCGCCGCATTCCCGATCGTCGCAGCGCTGATCGTGCCGGGGTCCGACATCGTGCTGACCGACGTGATGACCAATCCGCTGCGCACCGGGCTGTTCACCACTTTGCGCGAAATGGGCGCCTCGATCGAGGAAAGCGAGGTCCGCACTGATGCCGGGGAGCCGATGGCCCGGTTCCGCATCCGCGGCTCCGCCTTGCGCGGCGTTGAGGTGCCGCCGGAGCGGGCGCCGTCGATGATCGACGAATATCTGGTGCTGGCGGTGGCCGCGGCCTTTGCCGAAGGCACCACCATCATGCGTGGCCTCAAGGAATTGCGGGTCAAGGAATCCGACCGGCTGGAGGCCACCGCGGCGATGCTGCGGGTCAATGGCGTCAAGGTCGAGGTCTCCGGCGACGACCTGATCGTCGAGGGCATCGGCCATGTGCCAGGCGGCGGCGTGGTCGCCACCCACATGGACCACCGTATCGCCATGTCGGCGCTGGTGATGGGGCTGGCGGCGGACCGGCCGGTGACCGTCGACGACACCGCCTTCATCGCCACCAGCTTTCCGGACTTCATTCCGATGATGCGTGGGTTGGGCGCGGAGTTTGTCTGAGCCGATCCGGCGTGGATATTTGGCAGTTCGGATGCTAAGCCCGCGCGGAACTGAACGCTGACGAGTAGCCGTATACGCATGATCATCGCCATCGACGGACCGGCCGCTTCCGGAAAAGGCACGCTCGGCAAACGACTTGCGCGCCATTACGGATTTCGCCACCTCGACACGGGCGTCATCTACCGGGCTGTTGCCAAGGCGATGCTGGATGCCGGCGCCGACCTCAATGATGAAATGCTGGCGGTTTCGGCCGCTTTGGAGCTCGATCCGGAGAAATTCGGCAATCCGGCGCTGAAAACCCAGGCGGTCGGCGCCGCCGCCTCGGTGGTCTCGGCGATTCCCCAGGTCCGCAAGGTGCTGCTGAACTTCCAGCGCCGTTTTGCCGAGGATCCGCCGGGGGCGGTGCTGGACGGCCGCGACATCGGAACCGTGATCTGCCCCGATGCCGACGTGAAGATCTTCGTGGTCGCCGACCCCGTGGTGCGGGCCCGCCGCCGCACCCTGGAGGCCAAGGCGCGCGGGGAAGAGGCTGACGAGGCCGCCGTGCTGGAGGACATCCTGCGCCGCGACGAGCGCGACCAGAACCGCGCCATTGCCCCGCTCAGGCCCGCTGCAGATGCGTACTTGCTGGATAACTCCAATTTGGATATAGAAGGCGGCGTCCGGGCCGCCATCGACATTGTCGAGGCCGTCCGAGCGGGCCGGCAGCGGGTTTGAACCCCTGCCGTCATTGGAGGAAAGCCCGCTCCAGGTCTTGAGATCGATTGGCTCGATTCAGGGTTCGGACACAATCAACGTTCCATTCGTGCAGGCATGCTGCCGGCCCGTTCCCGTTTTTGCGGGGCGGTCGTTAGAGGTTGCGGACCCCTGACACTTCACGTTTGAGACGCCCTTTCACCCGAATGGCCGGCAATACCCGCATCTGGAGAACAAATGGCTTCGACCGATACTTATAATCCTTCACGCGACGATTTCGCCGCGATGCTCGACGAGTCTTTCGCAGGTGGCAACCTGCAGGAAAGCTCCGTCATCAAGGGCATTGTCGTTGCGATCGAAAAGGACATGGCCGTCATCGACGTCGGCCTGAAGACGGAAGGCCGCGTGGCGCTGCGCGAATTCGCCGTGCCCGGCCGCGAAAGCGAACTCAAGGTTGGCGACGAGGTCGAGGTGTTTCTTGACCGGATCGAAAATGCGCTCGGCGAAGCCGTGCTGTCCCGTGACAAGGCGCGTCGCGAGGAAAGCTGGGGCAAGCTCGAGAAGGCCTTCAACAACAACGAGAAGGTTCACGGCGTCATCTTCAACCAGGTCAAGGGTGGCTTCACCGTCGATCTCGACGGCGCGGTTGCCTTCCTGCCGCGCTCCCAGGTCGACATTCGCCCGATCCGCGACGTCGCGCCGCTGATGAACAACTCGCAGCCGTTCCAGATCCTCAAGATGGATCGCCGCCGCGGCAACATCGTCGTGTCGCGCCGCACCGTGCTGGAAGAGACCCGCGCCGAACAGCGTCAGGAACTGGTTCAGAACCTCGAAGAGGGCCAGGTCATTGACGGCGTCGTCAAGAACATCACCGATTACGGTGCGTTCGTGGATCTCGGCGGCATCGACGGCCTGCTGCACGTCACCGACATCGCATGGCGTCGCGTGAACCACCCGACCGAAGTGCTGACCATCGGCCAGACCGTCAAGGTCAAGATCATCAAGATCAACCACGAGACCCACCGTATCTCGCTCGGCATGAAGCAGTTGCTGGACGATCCGTGGCAGGGCATCGAGGCGAAGTACCCGCTCAATGCGCGCTTCACCGGTCGCGTCACCAACATCACGGACTACGGCGCATTCGTCGAGCTGGAGCCGGGCATCGAAGGCCTGATCCACGTTTCGGAGATGTCGTGGACCAAGAAGAACATGCACCCCGGCAAGATCGTTTCGACCTCGCAGGAAGTCGAAGTGCAGGTTCTCGAAGTCGATTCCGTCAAGCGCCGCATTTCGCTCGGTCTCAAGCAGACCATGCGCAATCCGTGGGAAGTGTTCGTCGAGAAGTATCCGGTCGGCGCCACTGTCGAAGGCGAAGTCAAGAACAAGACCGAATTCGGTCTGTTCCTCGGCCTCGACGGCGAAGTGGACGGCATGGTCCATCTCTCCGACCTCGACTGGAAGCTTCCGGGCGAGCAGGTCATCGACAACTTCAAGAAGGGCGACATGGTCAAGGCCATCGTCCTCGATGTGGATGTCGAGAAGGAGCGCATCTCGCTCGGCGTCAAGCAGCTCGAAGGCGATCCCTTCGCCGAGCCGGGCGACGTCAAGAAGGGCGCCGTGGTCACCTGCGTCGTGCTCGAAGTCAAGGAATCCGGTATCGACGTTCAGATCGTCGACACCGACTTCACGACCTTCATCAAGCGTTCGGAACTGGCGCGTGAGCGCACCGATCAGCGCGCCGAGCGTTTCGCCGTCGGCGAAAAGGTCGATGCACGGGTGATCCAGTTCGACAAGAAGGCCCGCAAGGTCCAGGTGTCGATCAAGGCACTCGAAGTCGCGGAAGAGAAGGAAGCCATCGAGCAGTACGGGTCTTCGAACTCGGGCGCGACCTTGGGCGACATTCTCGGCACCGCGCTCAAGCAGCGCACCGACAAGTAAGCCAAGCTTCGGCTTCAGCCACCACATCAGGGCCCCGGTGCAAACCGGGGCCCTTTTGTATGCGGGTACTTCGTTTTGACCTTGTTTTCTTCATATTGGGTCGCAATTGATGTAATTCAGTCACGCCAAATCAACGCTGTTCGAGCACACACTGCGAGCCGTGACCAAACGCCGACCAAATGCTTCCCGGAGACCCAAGATGTCGCTTGATTCCGATGTGATCGTCGATCGCCGCCGCATGCGGCGCAAGCTGACCTTCTGGCGCGTTAGCGCGGTCCTGGTGGCCATCGTCGCCGTGGTCGGCGTCGGACTCATCGTCAACCGTTCGGGAACCGCGCTGACGGCTGTCGGCTCGATCGCCCGAATCCATATCGACGGCCTGATCCGCAGCGACAACGACCGCATCGAGGCGCTGGAGCGGCTGGAGAAGTCCGGCGCCGCGGCAGTCGTGGTCCACATCAATTCGCCGGGCGGGACCACCGCCGGCTCCGAGCAGCTCTACGACGCGCTGACGCGCCTGAAGGCGAAGAAGCCGATGGTGGTGGTAGTTGAGGGCCTGGCGGCGTCGGGAGGCTATATTGCCGCATTGGCCTCGGACCATATCGTCGCCCAGCAGAGTTCGCTGGTCGGCTCGATCGGTGTGCTGTTCCAGTTTCCGAATTTCGGCGAGCTGATGAAGACCGTCGGTGTCAAGGTCGAGGAAGTGAAGTCGTCGCCGCTGAAGGCGGCGCCCAACGGCTTCGAGCCCACCAGCCCGGAGGCGCGCGCCGCGCTGGAATCGCTGGTGAAGGATTCCTACGCCTGGTTTCGCGGCCTGGTGCAGAGCCGGCGCAACATGGATGACGCGCTGCTCGACAAGGTCGCCGATGGGCGGGTGTTCACCGGACGCCAGGCCGTCAATCTCAAGCTGATCGATCAACTCGGCGACGAGAAGACCGCGGTCGCATGGCTGGTGTCCGAGAAGAAGGTCAAGAGCGGCCTGCCGGTGCGCGATTTCAAGCTGGCGCCGAAATTCGGCGACCTGACGTTCCTGCGCGCTGCGGCTTCCATCACCCTGGACGCGGTTGGTCTTGGCGCCGTGGCGCGGCAGGTCGAGCAGGGCGGACTCGCCCAGGCGGTCGAGCACCTCAGTCTCGACGGCATGCTTGCGCTCTGGCGGCCGGCGACTGCAAACTGAAGGGGACGGTCCGGCGTCGTCACCCGTTCCCGCATTGCGGGGCGACGCCGGAATATCTTTTTCAGCCGTTTGTCACCTGTTTTCGAACCCCTCCGATTTCATTTAGCGTCTTGACAGCTCAAGGCATTTTCACGGAAATGGTCGCTCCCACTTCAGGGTCCCAGTCTCGATGATAAAATCCGAACTCGTTCAGCGTATCGCCGAGCACAACCCGCATCTGTATCAGCGGGATGTGGAGAACATCGTGAATGCGATCCTCGACGAGATCGTCGCGGCGCTGGCGCGCGGCGACCGGGTGGAACTGCGCGGCTTCGGCGCCTTCTCTGTGAAGCACCGCCCGGCCCGCGCCGGTCGCAATCCGCGCACCGGCGCCCATGTGCCGGTGGACCAGAAGAGTGTGCCGTTCTTCAAGACCGGCAAGGAAATGCGCGAGCGGCTGAATCGCGACGCCGGGGCTCCCGAAGCGAGCGCGTGAAGCTGATCCGTCGCGCCATTGCGAGAGAGGCCGATGCGTAAATTTTTCACAGCCTTGGTGCTGATCCCGCTCGGTGTGCTGTTCATCGTGTTTGCGGTGGCCAACCGTCATCTGGTGACGGTGTCCTTCGATCCCTTCAATTCGACAGATCCGTCCATCGGACTCACCATGCCGCTGTTTGTTGCCATTATCTCGGTGGCGATCCTCGGCGTGGTAGCCGGCGGCATGGCGACCTGGTTCGGGCAGCGTCACTGGCGCCGTG
>LNAP01002347.1_pt1 | contig 19065 bp, 19 predicted proteins | sample 602601 | NCBI WGS metagenome assembly LNAP01 (sample SAMN02440304, study PRJNA202911) | soil metagenome | biome: Subtropical and temperate rainforests or woodlands; isolation source: soil samples (1 kg each in a 20% v/v slurry with milli Q water) were... ...
TGCGCCGGCTGATGCGCACGTCGTTCGAGCGCGATCTGCCCGGCCAGCTCGACGCCGAATCGGCGGCCTTCCGCGAGTGCGCCGTGACCGACGATTTCCGACTTGGCATCGACGCCTTCTTCGCGAAGAAGACGCCGGCCTTCACCGGCCGTTAGGCCTTCCCGTTTTCCACTTTGAGGAGCGAACCATGAGCATCCAGGACATCTTCGTCGTCGGCACCGCCCGCACCGCCATCGGCACCTTCGGCGGCGCGCTGAAGGACGTGCCCAACACCCAGCTGGCCACCACCGCGGTCAAGGCCGCCCTCGTGCGCAGCGGCGTCGCGCCCGACGCCGTCGGCCATGTGGTGATGGGCAACGTGATTCCCACCGACGTGAAGGACGCCTACCTCAGCCGTGTGGCCGCCATCGACGCGGGCTGCCCGATCGAGACGCCGGCCTTCAACGTCAACCGCCTGTGCGGCTCCGGCCTGCAGGCCATCGTGTCGGCGGCGCAGGCCATCGCGCTGGGCGACTGCGACATCGCCATCGGCGGAGGTTCGGAATCGATGAGCCGCGGCCCCTACTTCGACACCTCGGCGCGCTACGGCATGCGCATGGGCGACGCGGTGCTGGTCGACTACATGCTCGGCATCCTGCACGACCCGTGGGAGAAGATGCACATGGGCATCACCGCCGAGAACGTGGCGGCGCGCTACAAGATCTCGCGTGAGATGCAGGATGAGCTCGCCGTCGTGAGCCAGCAGCGTGCCGCCGCCGCCATCGCGGCCGGCCGCTTCAAGGAACAGATCGTTGCGGTCGAGGTGAAGACGCGCAAGGGCGTCGTGCTGTTCGACACCGACGAGCACGTGCGCGCCGACACCACGGTCGAATCGCTGTCGAAGATGAAGCCGGCCTTCAAGAAGGACGGCCTGGTCACCGCCGGCAATGCCTCGGGCATCAACGACGGCGCCGGGGCCGTGGTGCTGGCGAACGGCGACCGCGTGAAGGCGCTGGGCCTCAAGCCGATGGCGCGCCTGGTGGGTTATGCGCACGCAGGCGTCGAGCCGGCGTACATGGGCATCGGCCCGGTGCCGGCCACGCGCAAGGTGCTGGAGCGCACCGGGCTCAAGGTGGGCGACCTCGACGTGATCGAGTCGAACGAGGCCTTCGCGGCGCAGGCCTGCGCGGTGATCCAGGAACTGGGCTTCGACCCGGCCAAGGTGAACCCCAACGGCTCGGGCATTTCGCTGGGCCATCCGGTGGGCGCGACCGGCGCGATCATCACGACGAAGGCGATCGCCGAACTGCACCGCACGGGCGGGCGCTACGCGCTGGTGACGATGTGCATCGGCGGCGGGCAGGGCATCGCCGCGATCTTCGAGCGCGTCTGAGAGGCTCAGAGGCCGAGCGTCGGGTTCAGGCGCTCTTGCTGCGCGCGGTCTTGCGGCCCTCGGGCCGGGCCGCTGCGGGCGGCGGTGCGCTCGCATTCGCCTGCTCGATCCACGACAGCGTGTCGATGTACGACATCAGGCGGTTGAGGTAGTCGGGTGAGGCATCGCGCATCAGCGTGATCGCGCGGTGCACCAGATGCTGCGAGTTGAGCGGCCCGGCGTTCTCCGGCACCTTGGCTTGCGACTGGTTCAGCCGGCGGTCGGCGCTCAGGCGCGACCAGGTGCTGCGGAAGTAGCGCAGCGACTTGAGGTCCGAGGCGCCTGACGGTGCGCTGCCTTCGGCGGCGCCCGTCCGTTCGGCGACGTGCGCCAGCAGTTCCGCCAGCCCGCTCGCCGGGGGCGTCGCAGGCGGCGTCTTTTTCTTCGCCTCGGCGGTCTTCGCCAGATCGGCCTCGTACACGGCCAGCAGATGCGCCAGCCGCTCGTCGAGCAGGCGTCGCGCCTCGCCCTCGTGCGCCGTCGCACGCTGCGCCAGCGCTTCGATGAAACGCAGGCGCACCGGGTCGAGCCGATCCGCGCCGCGCGCGCGCCAGGCGTCGATCGTCTCGGTGACCGTGGACGCGCTGTCAGCCACGGGGCTTCGCGACGATGTCGTTCGACGGCTTCGGCGTGGGCGCCATCTCGACCCGGCGGTTCTTCGCGCGCCCTTCGGCGTCGGCGTTCGACGCCACCGCCTGCTCCGAACCGAAGGCCGCGGCGAACACCGATGAGGCGGGCATGCCTTCCTCGATCAGCGCGCGCGTCACGGTCAGCGCACGCTGCGCCGACAGCTCCCAGTTGTCGGCGAAGAGGCGGGCGTTGCCGCGCATCTGCCGATCGTCGGTGAAGCCGCTCACCATCAGGATCTCGTTGCGCTCGCGCAGGTAGGTGGCCAGCGGGCCGGCCAGGCTTCGGAGCACCTGGCGGCCTTCGGGCTGCAGGTCGGCGGAGTTGAAGGCGAAGAGCACGCTGCCGCTGATGCCGATGCGCCCATTGGCGATGGTCACGCGGCCGGCGGCGAGCGGCCCGGCAAGCGCTTCCTCGAGGGCCTGTCGGCGCTTTGCCTCGACCTGCCGCTGCTGCACTTCGGCTTCGAGCTTGCTGGCCAGGTCGAGCTGCATGCCGATGGCGTAGACCAGGATCAGCACGAAGGCGCCGACCATCCCGGCCATCAGGTCGCCGAAGACGGCCCAGACGGGGACGCCGGCCGCGACCCCGCCGTCGTCGGCATCGAGTTCTTCGCGCATCATGCGTCGCTGCCCGCCGTCTGCCTTGCGGCGATCTGCTGGAGGTCCTCGACGATCTGCTTCTGCGACATGATGCTCAGGTCGATCACCTCGCGCGCCTGTGCCACGTAGTAGGCCAGCTGCTCGTCGCTGCGCGTGATCGATTTGCCCAGCGCGCCTTCGATGCGCTGCAGGTGCGCCACCAGCTTGTCGTTCGACGCGCCGAAGCGCTCGACCGCGAAGCCGAAGGCCTCGCCCAGGCTGGCCACTTCGACCGCGCTGCCGGTGATCTGCGCGCCCACCGTGGCGAGCTTCTCGGCCTGTTCGCCGATCTGGTCGGTGAAGCGGCTGCCGACGCGCTCCATCAGGTCGGCCGACGAGGCGACCAGCGTGTCGATGGCGGCGCGCTGTTCGGTGGACGCATGGTTGACCGCGTCGAGCAGCGTGCCCAGCGTGTCGAGGATGCGGGCGCGCTCCTCCAGCATCGTGTTGTCGCGCGCCATGCTGTCCGACAGGCGGGTGCGCAGCTCGGCCACCACTTCGGCAGCGGCGCGTGGCGCTTCGGAGGCGGCCTGCAGCAGGCCCGTGACTTCGGCGATGGTGTGCGTGGCCTGCGCCTCGGTGCGCTCGGACATCTCGCGCACCGCCAGCGTCAGCGTTTCGCCGAGCTGCCGCTGTTCGCGCACCGTGTGTTCGCCGGCCTGCTGCCATTCCTGGCGCAGCGCGGCGGCCATGGCCTCCAGCGCCTGGGTCCACGCGGCCAGCCGCTGTGCGTCGCGCGATGCGATCTCGGTCTGCAGGCCGGCATGCGCCTGGTCGACGCTCTGCAGCAGGCCGGCGGCCTGCTGCACGAAGCTGTCGGCGGCGCGGGTCAGGGCCTGCTGCGTGTCGGCCGCCAGCTGCGCGCTGGTGCGCTCGTGCTGCGCGAGCGCGCCGCTCCAATGGGTCGACACCGTGCCGACGGTGTCGTCGAGGCGCGTCGAGACGCCGTCGACCAGCGCGGTCGCTCGTTCGGCAAAAGCCTCGCTGAAGCCATCGAGCGACCGGCGCAGGTCAGCGGCCATCGCCGCGTTGGTCTGGCGGTGATCGGCCAGTGCCGCCTTCCAGGTGCCGGTCACGTCGCCGGTGGCCGCGTCGAAGCGGGCCGATACGCCGTCGAGCTGCTGCTGCACCGTCTGCGCCACGGCGCCGTGCAGCGCGGTGGTTTCGCGAGCGATGCCGGCCATCGCCTCCTCGACCACCGGGCGGATGGTGGCGCCGGCCAGTCGGGCGCTTTCGACGAGGCTGTCCTTCAGCGCGCGGTCGACCGATGCGGCCAGGCCGGCGTAGGCGCCGCCGGCTTCGGTGTGGAAGCGGTCCTGCCCGGCGAGCAGCCGTTCGCTCAGCGCTTCGCTCTGGCGTGCCATCGCGGCGGTCATGGCGCTCAGCTGCGCCACCAGTTCGGGCATGCCCTGGGCCTGCCGCTCGAGCAGCTGGAACGAGGCCTCGCGCCGGTGCGCCAGCGAGAAGGGGCGCAGCGTGGTCGCGATGCGCGTGTCGAGCAACTGCCCCGCCTGCAGCCGGGCGCGGCGGCACAGGGCCGACAGCAGGCCGAGCATCGCCGAGGCCGCCACACCGGCCACCGAGGTGCCGAAGGCCAGGCCCAGGCCCTTGACGGGCGCGGAGAGCGAATCGCGGATCGAGGGCAGGTCGGTCGCGCCTTGCAGCGCGGCGCCGGTGCCGTTGAGCGTGACCACCATGCCCAGGAAGGTGCCGAGCATGCCCAGCAGCACCAGCAGGCCGGCCAGGTAGGGCGTGAGCGCCGGGCCGGGCAGGCCGACACGTTCGCCCTCGATGCGCAGACGCACCGCGTTCTGCAGCGAGGCGTCGAGCCGGTCGAGCCACGGGCCGAGGCGCTCGGGTGATTCGCGCAGGCCCTGCAGCGCGTCGTTCAGCCCGAGCGTGGCGCGGTGGTAGCGGCGCAATTCGAGCGCGCCGACGCCGTAGAAGACGGCGATCAGCACCGTGATGGCCAGCGCCAGCGGATGCTGGCCGATATAGCCGACACCGACCCAGCCGATGGCCGCCAGGCCGGCGGCGAAGACGAGGGGTTGAAGGAATCTGTTCATGAACACCTGAAGGGACGGGCCCTAATGCGATCGCAGGGCTTCGAGCAGCCCGTCGACCGGTTGAAATCGAAAGTCCAGTTCCGCGAGCAGCAGATCGCGGATGTCCTGGTGAAAGACCGGTAGCCAGGCCAGCGGCGCAGCGTCGGTCTCCGATGCGTCTGGCGCTGGCGTTGCTGCCTGGCGCAGGCGCTTGAAGCGCTTCTCGAGCAGCGCGGGCACGGTCGCCAGCAGGCTGTGCTCGCGCGCTTCCAGCGCCTGCTCCATCACGGCGTCGACCGTGGCGAGCTTGGCCATCTCAGCGGAGCGCGCCGCCAGTGCGCCACGGAGCTTGGCGCGCAACGGGCCGACGCCGGCCTCCATCGCCTGCTGCCGCGCCAGATAGCGCAGGCGGTAGGGCGCGAAGTCGATCGTTCCCGCGGCGGTCTCGTCCACGCTCGCATAGAGGCTGTCCTCGCGGATCGTCCGGGCCAGGCCGTCGCGCACCCGGGCGCACTCGTCGTCGGGCGTGCCGGCGGCGGCCTTGGCGCGTGCAGCCGGTGCGTTCAGCACCGTCGACAGCGCGATCGCATCGGTCCAGGCCAGCCACTGGCTCAGGCGTTCCGCGGTGGACGCCGCGGGCGGGCGCACCTCGGCGTCGTTCCAGCGCGCGAGCAGGCGAACCAGCGCCGAATCGGCGAAGGCAGTACGCCGGGGGACTTGCACCATACGCGAGCTTCGAAAAACCCGGCAGTCTACACCGCGACCCCCGTCGCGCCGGTAACGTTTGGTCGAGCATTCCGCCGACCTGCGCCGGGGCCGCGCTTCCCGGACAATGGCCGCATGATCCCGAGCCGCCGCCCCCTGAAGATCGACCCCGCCGAGGTCGAGATGAGCGCCATCCGCGCGCAGGGCGCGGGCGGCCAGAACGTGAACAAGGTGTCGAGCGCGGTGCACCTGCGCTACGACATCCTGGCCAGCTCGCTGCCGCCGGACGTGAAGGAGCGCCTGCTGGCCCTGCGCGACAGCCGCATCACGCAGGAAGGCGTGCTGGTGCTCAAGGCCCAGCAGCACCGCACGCAGGAGATGAACCGCAGCGACGCGCTGGCGCGGCTGCAGGCGCTGGTCGACAGCGTGGCCACGCCGCCGCGGGTGCGACGGGCCACCAAGCCGACCTACGGTTCCAAGCAGCGGCGCCTCGAAGGCAAGAGCCAGCGGGCGGAGATCAAGAGCCTGCGCGGCCGCGTCAAGGACTGATCAGGCGCCGAGCGCTGTCTGCGGGCCGCAGAAGATGCACGACTGCGGCTGCGCGGTGCCGGTCTCGGGCGCGTGGTTGCAGCAATGTTCCAGCCAGCCGCCGACCAGCCGGTACACCGACAGGTTGGTGCGGGTCGTGGGTGCACACAGGTAGTAGCCCAGCGGGCTCTCGAAGCGCCGGCCCAGCGGCTCCACCAGCGTACCGGCCTGGATCTCGTCTTCCACCAGACAGGTCGGCACGATGCCGACGCCGAAGCCCGACACCGCGGCGCGGATGATGAGCGAGTACAGGTTGAAGCCCGGCCCGAAGCGGCTGCCGCTGGTGTCGCAGCCATTCGCTTCCATCCAGTCGTGCCAGGCCAGCGGCACCTCGATGTGCTGCAGCAGCGTGGCGCGCTGCAGGTCGTCGGCGGTGCGCAGGGGCAGCGCATCGCGCAGCTGGGCGCTGCAGACGATGCTGGTTTCCTTGCCGACCAGGTAGCGCGCATTGGCGCTGGGCCAGTTGCCGTAGCCGTACTGGATGGCGGCATCGAACTCGTGCGACACCGCGAAGTCGTGCGCGTGCTGGTAGCGCACGAAGTTCAGCGACACCTGCGGCAGCGTGCGCTTGAAATGCCCGAGCCGCGGAAAGAGCCATTGCGCTGCGAAGGTGGGCGGCACCGACAGGTTCAGTGTGCCGCCGTCGCCACCGTGGGACATGAGCTGCGCGGTGGCCGATTCGAGGGCGGCCATGGCCGGCCGCGTGGCGTTCAGGTAGGTGGCGCCGGCCTCGGTCAGCTCCAGGCCCGATGCCTTCCGGATGAACAGCTTCTGGCCCAGGTAGTTCTCCAGCCCCGCGATATGGCGGCTGATGGCGCTCTGCGTCACGCACAGCTCCCGCGCCGCCGTGGTGAAGGCCTGGTGCTTGGCGGCCGAGTGGAAGGCGTTCAGTTCCGAGATGGTCGGGCAGAGGCGTCGCATGCAGAGGTATGAGTGGTAGTCATGGGCGGGTGAGATTTTAGGAGTTGTGGTTTATGCGGTCTGGCCCGATAAATGCAACCGCTGTCGATGGTGTTCTGCCTGTCGGGCATGAGTAATCCGAAGTCCTCCCGAATCCCTGAACCTTTCATGACCTCTTTGTTGATCGAGAACAGCCATGTGCTGGATGTGCATGCGCTCACCTTGCGCAGCGGCCTGTCGGTGCTCGTGCAGGACGGCCGCATCGCCGCCGTGGGCCCCGACGTGCAGGCGCCCGCCGGCACCCCGGTGATCGATGCCAGGGGCATGACGCTGATGCCCGGCCTGATCGATTGCCACGTGCACACGGTGGCCTCGTCCTTCAACCTGGGCACGGTCGCCAAGATGCCCAACGTGTTCGTGATGCTGCGCTCGCTGCCCATCATGAAGGCCATGCTGGAACGCGGCTTCACCTCGGTGCGCGACGCGGGCGGGGCCGACTGGTCGCTGGCCGAAGCGGTGCGCACCGGACTCGTGCCGGGCCCGCGCATCTTCCCGTCGGGCAAGGCGCTGTCGCAGACCGGCGGCCATGCCGACTTCCGCCAGCGCAACGACGACCTCGACGTGTGCTCGTGCGCCTACAAGCTGGGCAACATCGGCCGCGTGGTCGACGGCGTCGACGCCTGCCGCATCGCGGTGCGCGAGGAAATCCTCAAGGGCGCGACGCAGATCAAGGTGATGGCCTCGGGCGGCGTGGCGTCGCCCAACGACCCGATCGGCAACCTGGGCTACTCCGAGGCCGAACTGCGCGCGATGGTCGAGGAGGCGTCCAACGCCAACACCTACGTGATGGCCCATGCCTACACGCCGCGTGCCATCGCGCGTGCCGTGCGCTGCGGCGTGCGCACCATTGAGCACGGCAACCTGGTCGACGCCCCCACGGCCGCGCTGATGGCCGAGATGGGCGCCTTCATGGTGCCCACGCTCATCACCTACGAAGGCCTGGCCAACGAGGGCGAGCGCTATGGCCTGCCCGCCGCTTCCATCGCCAAGATCGCCTCCGTGCGCGGGCAGGGCCGCACGGCCATCGAGATCCTGGCCAAGGCCGGTGTGAAGATGGGCCTGGGCAGCGACCTGCTGGCCGAGACGCACGGCCTGCAGTCCGACGAACTGCGCCTGCGCGCCGACGTGCTGGGCAACGGCCCGGTGCTGCAGCAGGCGACGCTGATCGGCGCCGAGATCCTGGGCCAGCAGGGCCAGCTCGGCGAAGTCACGGCCGGCGCCATCGCCGACCTGCTGCTGGTCGACGGCAACCCGCTCACCGACATCGCCTGCCTGCTGAACCAGGGCGAACGCATCCGCGCCATCGTCAAGGACGGCGCGGTCTTCAAGAACACCCTCTGACTCCAACCCCTGACCGGAAGACAACCATGCAACGTAGAAACTTCGTCAAGCTCGGCGGCGCCGCTGCCGCACTGCAATGCCTGCCGACCATCGGCTTCAGCCAGCAAGGGGAGGTGCTCCGCATCGGTTCGCTCACGCCCATCACCGGCGCCGGCAGCCCCTACGGCCCGGGCATGCAGCAGGCGATCCGCCTGGCCGTGGACGAGATCAACGCCGCGGGCGGCGCCGGCGGCCGCAAGCTGGAGCTGTTCTCCGAAGACACGCAGACCAAGCCCGATGCCGCCGTGCTCGCGGCCAAGAAGCTCATCGAGGTGAACAAGGTGCAGGCGCTGCTGGGCACCTGGGCTTCGGGCGTGACGCTGGCCGTGATGCCGCTGACCGACGCGGCCGGCATCATCGAGATGAACGTCTCCGGCGCGCCGGCCATCTCCACGCTCGACACCAAGGACCTGGTGTGGCGCTTCCAGGCGACCAACGACCGCTTCGGCGCGGCCTTCGCCGAGATCTGCACCAAGCGCGGCTTCAAGCGGCCCGCCACGATGGCCTTCAACAACGCCTCGGGCCTGGGCAACGTCGAAGGCTTCACCCGCGCCTGGACGAAGCGCGGCGGCAAGGTGGTCGAGCACGTCACCTACGAACCCAACCGCCCCAGCTACCGCAGCGAGCTGCAGAAGATCCTCGCGGCCAAGCCCGACGTGATCGTGATGGGTTCGTACCTGCCCGACACCACCATCCTGCTGCGCGAGTGGTTCCAGGCCGGCGGCGACAACAAGTGGGTCATCCCCGGCTGGGCGGCCAACCCCGACCTGGTGAAAGCACTGGGCGCCGAGGTGTGCGAGGGCATCATCTCGGTGGACACCGTGTCCAACGAGAAGAGCGCGTCGTACGCGCATTTCGACGCGGCCTTCACCAAGGCCAGCGGCAAGGCCGCATCGACCAACATCTACGCCGCGATGGCCTACGACATGGTGATCTCGCTCGGCCTGGCCATGGAAGCCGCCGGTCCGCGCGCCGCGGTCGAACAGATCAACGCCAAGATCCGCGACGTGTCCAACGCACCCGGCACCGCCGTGTTCACCTTCGCCGAAGGCAAGGCGCAGCTCGCCAAGAAGGCCAAGGTCAACTACGAAGGCGCATCGAGCAAGCTGGACTTCGACAAGGCCGGCGACGCGACGCCCGACTTCGGTGTGTACATCATCGAAAAGGGCCAGCTGGTGCGCCGCGACGTGGTGTCGATCACGACCTGATGACGCAATGACCTGGATCGATTTCGCCAACCTGCTGATCAACGGATTGATCGAGGGGCTGGTGGTGGCACTGCCCGCCCTGGCCATGACGCTGGTGATGGGCGTCAACCGCTTTCCCAACGCGGCCTCGGACGACTTCCTGACCACCGGGGCCTATGCCGCCGTGGCCGTGCAGATGCTGGGCGGCTGGCCCTTGTGGGCCGCCGCGCTGGCCAGCATGGCGGTCACCGCCGTGGTGTCCGCCGGCTCGTATGCGCTGATCTTTCGCAAGCTGGCCGGGCGGCCGATGGTGTCGTCGATGCTCGCGGCCATCGGCCTGGGCTTCCTGCTGCGCAGCCTGATCTCCTTCTTCGCCGGGCACGACCAGCGCACCTTCGACCTGCCGCTGATGCGCGCCTGGAATTTCGGCGGCGTTCGCGTGCTGCCGACCGACCTGGCCATCGCCGGCATCGCAGCGGCCTGCCTGCTGGTGGTCTTCGTGCTGATCTACCGCACCAGCTTCGGGCGCCAGCTGCGCGCCGTGGCCGACAGTGCCGACCTGGCGCGGGCCAGCGGCATCCGCGCGAACGGTCTGATGCTGAGCCTGTGGCTGCTGGTCGGCGCGCTGTCCGCGGTGGGCGGCGTGCTGCTCGGGATGAAGTCCATCGTCAGCCCCGAGATGGGCTGGGAGAGCCTGATCCCCGCGTTCGCCGCCATGGTGCTGGGCGGCATCGGCAGTCCGGTGGGCGCGGTGCTGGGCGCGTTGCTGCTGTGCGTGGCGCAGGAGCTGTCGGTGCCGTTGCTGGGGCCGTCGTACAAGCTGGTGCTGTCGTTCGCGGTGCTCGCGCTGGTGCTGCTGTTGCGCCCGGCCGGCATCATGGGCCGCGTGCAGCTGGTGCGTTGAGCGAGGAGTCGACTTCATGATTGCTTATCTCTGCGCCATCGGCATCATCGCGCTCATCTACTGCCTGCTGACGCTGGGCCTGAACCTGCAGTTCGGCCTCACCCGGCTGGTGAATTTCGGCGTCGTCGCCTTCTTCGCGGTGGGTGCCTACACCTCGGGCCTGCTGTCGCTGCAGGGCGTGCCGCTGCCGCTGTGCTTCGTGGCGGCGGGGCTGCTGTCGGGCCTGCTCGCACTGCCGATCGGCCTGCTGTCGCTGCGTCTGCGCGACGACTACCTGGCCATCGTCACCCTGGGCTTCTCCGAAGCCGTGCGCATCTCGATCCAGCAGGAAGGCTGGCTCACGCACGGCGTGCAGGGCCTGCCCGGGCTGCCCAAGCTGTTCGCTGCGTGGGGCGCGGCCTCCGACATGGCGATCTTCACGACGCTGCTGGTGCTGGTCGCCGTGGTGTCCTGGGGCACGGTGCGCCTCGCGCGCAGCCCCTTCGGTCGGCTGCTCAAGGCCATCGGCGACGACGAAGCGGCGCTGTCGGCCCTCGGCAAGGACCCGGCCTGGTTCAAGGTGCAGGTGTTCATGCTGGGCGCGGCCCTGGCCGGTGTGGCGGGTGCCTTCTATGCCCACTTCATCACCTTCATCACGCCCGAGCAGTTCATCCCGCTCATCACCTTCTATGTGTGGATGGGCCTGGTGATGGGCGGCACGGGCACGGTGCGCGGCGCCGTGTTCGGCTCGCTGCTGCTGATGGTGTTCCTCGAAGGCTCGCGCTTCGCCAAGGACTGGGTGCCGGGCGTGTCCGAAGTGGGCATGGCCAGCCTGCGCCTCGCGGCGGTGGGTCTGGCGCTGATCCTGGTCACGCTGTACCGGCCGAATGGCCTGTTCGGAGGCAAGGCGAAATGATGCTCAACGTGGAAGCCGTGACACGGCAGTTCGGCGGGTTCAAGGCGGTCGACGGCGTGTCGCTGCAACTGGCCGCCAACGAGATCCTGGGCATCGCCGGCACCAACGGCGCGGGCAAGAGCACGCTGTTCGCCGCCATCGCCGGCCAGCAGCCGGCCGATGCGGGGCGGATCACCTTCGACGGGCAGGACATCACCCGGACGCCACCCTACCGGCGTGCGCGCATGGGCCTGGTGCGCACCTTCCAGATCCCGCGCGAGTTCAAGAGCCTCACGGTGCACGAGAACCTGCTGGCGGCCGCGGCCAACCCGCAGGGCGAGCGGCTGGTCAATGCCTTCTTCCAGACACGCAGCCTGCGTGCGCACGAAGCGCAACTGGCCGACAAGGCCGACGGCGTCCTGCAGTTCCTGAACCTCGCGCGGGTGCGCGACGTGAAGGCGGGCGGGCTGTCGGGCGGGCAGAAGAAGCTGGTCGAGCTGGGTCGCGTGCTCATGCTCGACCCGCGCTGCATCCTGCTGGACGAGCCCTTCGCCGGCGTGAACCCGGTGCTCATCGAGGAGATCTGCGAGCGCGTGCGCGAACTGCATGCGCGCGGCATCGCCTTCGTCGTGATCGAGCACCACCTGCAGGCGCTCAAGGCGCTGTCGAACCGGATGATCGTGATGGACCGCGGACGCATCCTCGCCGAGGGCGATCCGCGCACCGTGCTGGACGACCCGCGCGTGCAAGAGGCTTACATGGGAGGGGTCGTATGAGTGGCGCGGACAACCTGCTGCAGATCGCGCAGCTGCGCGGCGGCTATTCGGAGGTGGACATCATCCATGGCATCGACCTGGCCGTCGCGCCGGGCGAGATCGTCACCATCGCCGGCACCAACGGCGCAGGCAAGTCGACGCTGGTGAAGGCGTTGCTGGGCCTGCTGCCGCGCGTGTCGGGCACGCTCCATCTGGGCGGCCGCGACATCGCGAAGCTGTCGGCCGAAGACCGCTTCGACGCCGGCCTGGCCTACGTGCCGCAGGTGGCCAACGTGTTCCCGTCGCTCACCGTGCGCGAGAACCTGCTCGTGGTGCGGGGCGTGCCGCACGTCAGGCGCCGCATGGACGAGGTGCTGGTCGACTTCCCCGCGCTGGTGGAACGCCTGCCCCAGCCGGCCAGCGAGCTCTCGGGCGGCGAGCGCCAGCAACTGGCCTTCGCCCGCGCGCTGATGCCCTCGCCGCGCATCATGGTGCTCGACGAGCCCACCGCCGCGCTGGCGCCGTCGCTCGTGGGCAAGGTGTTCGACATGGTGCGCAAGCTGCCGGCCGCGGGCGTGGCCGTGCTCATGGTCGAACAGCGCGCGCGCCAGGCGCTGCAGATCAGCCAGCAGGGCTACATCCTCGACCAGGGGCGCTGCGTGCTGCAGGGGCCGGCGCAAGGGCTGCTGGGCGACGAGCGCATGGCCCAGCTGTACCTCGGAAACCACTGACACGCCGGTGAGCCCCGGGTGGCCGAGCTCGGGTCAGGCCGCCGCGTGTACGGCGCGCGGGTCTTGCGAGAGCGCGGCGAGGGCTTCCGCGTCGGTGCGGTAGCTGAAGAACAGCGCCCCCGGCTTGAGCAGTCCGGCGCGCTCCAGCACATGCTGGGCCGGCAGCTTGAGGCCCGACAGGTGCAGGCGCACGCCCTGCGATTCGAGCAGCCGCCGGATGTTGCCGAAGACTTCGGCGCCGGTCAGGTCGACCCGGTTGATCGGGTGGGCGAACAGGCACACGTCCGTGAGCCCGGGTCGCTCGGCCAGCGCCACGGTGATGGCGTGTTCCAGCGTGCTGGCCGACGCGAAGTCGAGCTCGGCATCCATCCGCAAGGCGTAGAGGTTCGGCGCCAGGGGCGGCAGGTGCCACAGGTGCCGGTCCCGCAGGCTGCCGTCGGCGTGCAGCCCCACTTCGATGATGCGCGGGTGCAGGTGCCGGTACATGTAGTGCGCCAGCGCCGCGAGCAGGCCGCCGAGCACGCCCCAGTAGATCGACGGTGCGGTCGCGATGGTCAGCACGAAGGTCGCGCCCGCGATGGCGGCCTCGATCGGTGAGATGCGCCACAGCGCGACGAAGGCCCTGGGCTTGAGCAGCCCCAGCGTGGCGGTGACCACCACCGACGCGAGCACGGCTTGCGGCACATGGAACAGCAGCGGCATCGCCCACAGCAGCGCGGCCGCCACGACGAGCACGCTGAACAGCGTGGACCACTGCGTCTTCGCCCCGGCATACAGCGTGATGGCCGAGCGCGAGAACGAGGAACTGGTGGGAAACGAGCCGGTGAGCCCGGAGGCGATCTTGCCGAGCCCCTGGCCGATCAGGTCCTGGTTCTCGTTCCAGAGCTTGCCGGCGCGCGCGTTGTCGACCTTGGCGCTCGACGCCGTCTCGAGAAAACTCACCAGCGTGATGAGGAAGGCCGGCAGCAGCAGGCTGCCGAACTCGGCGGCGCCCAGGCCGCCGGGCCAGTAGAACGAGGGCAGGCCCGACGGCAACGCGCCGATCACGGCGCCGCCCTTGAGCGCATAGCCCACGGCGACGCTCAGCGCCGCGCTCACGGCGACCAGTGCCATGGTGGTCGGGAAGCGCGGTGCGAGGCGCTTGCCGAACCACAGCATCGCCATGCCGCCCAGGCCGAAGGCGATCGCCAGGAAGTCGGGCGGCGGGCCCTGCAGCAACTGCGCGTAGCTGCGGCCGGTGAAGCCCAGCAGCGCGGGCAATTGCGACAGCGTGATGAGCACGGCCGCGCCTTGCGTGAAGCCCATCAGCACCGGTGAATTCACCAGCCGCAGCAGCCAGCCGAAGCGCGCCACGCCCAGCAGGAACTGCATCCCCCCCGACAGCAGCGTGAGCCAGACCGCGAGCGCCACCCATTCATGGCTGCCCGGAACGGCCAGCGGTGCCAGCGACGCGCCGACTAACAGGCTGGTGAGGGCGGTCGGCCCCACCGACAGCCGCGCCGACGAACTGAACAGCACCGCGATGAGCGCCGGGAACAGCGCCGCATACACGCCGGTGACCAGCGGCATGCCCGCGAGCGCGGCATAGGCGACGCCCTGGGGAATGACCATCAGCGCGACGGTGATGCCGGCCGAAGCCTCGTTGACGAGCAGGGCGCGGTCGGGGCGCGGCCAGGCCAGGAAAGGGAACCAGCGCAGGAGCCGGTCGCGGGTCATTGCCATGATGCCGGCACGCAGAAGTGTTCGAGATGCACCGCGCGATTATCTGGCCTTCTTGTGCTGGAACGCGGTGGGCGAGCGGCCGGTGGCGGCCTTGAACATCGCGCAGAACGCGCTGTCGGTGGCATAGCCGCTGGCGGTCGCGACCTGGCTCACGGCCATGCCGCGCGCCAGCAGGGGCAGGGCGTGGGCCATCACGGCCTGCTGGCGCCACTGCTGCCAGTTCATGCCGAGCTGGTCGCGGAACAGGCGCGCCACGGTGCGCTCGCTGGCGCCGATGGCGGTGGCGCGCTCGGCCAGCGTGGCACGGTCGGCCGGGTTGCGCAGCAGCGTCTCGCACAGCTGGCGCAGGCGCTTGTCGGCGGGCAGCGGCACGTCGATGCGGATCTGCGTGGCGCGCTCGATCTCGTCGATGAGTAGCGGCGCGATCATGCGTTCTCGGTGCGGCGCCTGCGGGTCGGCGGGCGGGCGGCCGTCGGGCGTGGTGTCGAGCGCCAGCATCAGCGCACGCATCAGCGGGCTGATCTCGAGCACCTCGCAGCGTTCCCAGGGCGGCGCCAGCCAGCTGTGGACATACACGGTGCGCAGTTCGGCGTCCTCGATCAGCGTGATGCTGTGCGGCACGTCCGCCGGCACCCACAGCGCGCGCGAGGGCGGCACGATGTAGCTGCCGTCCTGCGTGCTCAGCCGGATCACGCCGCGGGTCGAGAAGGTGAGCTGCGGCCAGGGGTGGACGTGCAGCTCGACGAAGGTGTCGGCCTGCAGGAAATGTTCCTTGGCGCGCAGCGGACGCACCGCGTCGGGCGCGTAGAGGTGGGGGGTGAGCGGCCCGACGCTGGTGATCGGCGCCGCTGGTTCGGCGGCACGCTTTCGGACGGGGCCCCGCGAAGAGGCGGGGACGGATTCGGCGCCGGGCATCTGTCTTAGACTTTCGATTGGCGGAAACACGCCATTTTGCAGAGTCCGGCGCATCCGTCGGAGGCTGCCGAACCATCGTCATCAATCAGGGAGTTTTATCGTATGTTGTCTCATTTCGTTCGCTGCACGTCGGCAGCAGTCCTCGGTGCATTGGCACTTCTGGCCTCGGTGCCGCCCGCTGCCGCCGCCGAAGACGGGTGGAAGGAAATCGCCACCACGGCTCGCAAGAAGGTGCTGCTCAAACCGTCGTCCATCCGCCGGCACGGCGAATTCGTCGAAGCATGGACGCGCTACGAATACGCCGAACTGCAGCGGGAGGTCGGCAAGGTGCCGTACCGCACGTCGAACTACCTGACCGACTATGACTGCAAGGGCGTGCGCGAGATGACGCGCCGCGTGGTCAGCCACAACGGGCCGCTGGAAGCGCACGACCTCGACCTGAGCCGCCGTCAGGAGTGGCGCCCGGTAGGGGGAGCGAAGACGGTCAGCGGCGTCGTCTTCGAGCAGGTCTGCGCCAAGGTGCCTGGCTGATTTTCGGTAGAAGTTGTCGCGGTATCGGCATTCCGACGGCCCAGTGCCGCATACGATCCACGCCATGCCTTCTGCCTCTGCCCCTTCGATCTCCTCCTCCACCTTCGGTGCAGATGCAAAGCTCATCGGCCTGGTCGGCCTGGCCCATGCGATCAGCCACTTCAGCCAGCTCATCCTGGCGCCGCTGTTCCCCTGGCTGAAGGACGCGTTCAACGTCAGCTACACCGAGCTGGGCGCGGTGCTCACGGTGTTCTTCGTCGTCTCGTGCCTGGTGCAGGCGGCCTCGGGCTTCATCGTCGACAAGCTGGGGCCGCGGCCGGTGCTGTTCGTCGGGCTCGGCATGCTCGGCCTGGCCGGTTTCGGCTATGCGATGGCGCAGAGCTACTGGATGCTGCTGGCCAGCGCGGTGGTCGGCGGCGTGGGCAACGGCGTGTTCCACCCGGTCGACTACACGCTCTTCAACCGCAAGGTCGCGCCCACGCGGCTGGGCCATGCCTACAGCGTGCACGGCATCACCGGCAGCCTGGGCTGGGCGCTGGCGCCAGCCTTCGTGGTGCCGATCGCGCTGGCGACCTCGTGGCGTGTGGCGCTCGCCGCGGCCGGTGCGCTCGCGCTGGCGGTGCTGGTGGTGCTGTGGCTGTACCGCAGCGTGCTCTCGCTCGACGTGAAGGCCGTGCAGAAGGCCACCGGGCAGGACGCGCATTTGCCCACCGCGGGCCAGTTCGACTTCCTGCGCATCCCGGCGGTGTGGATGTGCTTCGGCTTCTTCTTTTTCTACGCGATGGTCATCAGCGTGGTGCAGACCTTCGCGCCGGCCGCGGCCGGCCATCTTCACGCGGTGCCGTTGGCGCTGGTGGCGGTGTGCCTCACGGTCTACATGGTGGCCAGCGCGGCTGGCATGGTGGTCGGCGGCTTTCTCGCGTCGGACCCGTCGCGCTGCGAGCGCATCGTGGGCGCCGGCTTCGGCATCGCCGCGTCGCTGGCGCTGGTGCTGGCCTTCGCCGACTTCGCGCCGGTGCTGGTGCCGGTGCTGTTCGGCGCGATGGGTTTCGCGTCGGGCATCGCCGGCCCGTCGCGCGACCTGCTGGTGAAGAAGTCGACGCCGGCCAACGCCACCGGCCGCGTCTACGGCGTGGTCTACGCCGGGCTCGACATCGGGCAGGCCGTGGCGCCGCTGGTCTTCGGGCGCCTGATGGACAGCGGCCGCTACACGGCGGTGATCGTCGGTCTGGCGCTGGTGCAGGGCGTGCTGATCGCCAGCGCCTTCAACGTGCGCCGCGTGCGGCGCGAGGCGCTGGTGCCGGCCTCGGCCTGAGAGGCTGAGCGGCGCTTGCAACCGCTCTCGCTCTATCTGCTGGTCGCGCTCGGCGCGGCCGTGGCGGGCTTCGTGCAGGGTCTGTCGGGCTTTGCGTTCGGCCTGGTCGCGATGTCGATCTGGGCCTTGACGGTCGAGCCGAAGCTCGCCGCCGTGCTGGCCACCTTCGGCGCGCTGACCGGGCAGCTGATCGCCGCTTTTTCGCAGAAGCGAAGCTTCGACAAGCGGCTGCTGCTGCCCTTCGTCGTCGGCGGACTGGCCGGTGTGCCGCTCGGCGTCTGGCTGCTGCCGCGGCTCGATGTCGCGGTGTTCAAGGCCTGCCTCGGCGCCCTGCTGGTGATCTGGTGCCCGGCCATGCTGGCCGTCGCCTTCGCCTTGCACCTGGTCGCCGGCAACGTGGGCCTGGCGATGCTGCCGATGCTGGCCATCGTCGCTGGCTGCGTGCTGGTGCCGGTGCTGCTCGGTGCGCGGCTCTACGTCGGCATCAGCGACGTGGCCTTTCGGCAGATCGTGCTGGGGCTGCTGACGGTGTCGGGCGTGATGCTGTTGGTGTCGTCGCTGCCGACGCTGCTGCAGCGCTGAACCCGTCAGAGGGCCGGCGGCGCGTGCCAGATGCGCTGCCAGAGCGCGCCGAAGTCGCCCGTGGGCACTTTCCAGTCGCGCTGCGTCGGCGGCACCGCCTGCCAGCTGCCGTCGGCCCGGCGCGCCACCTCGAACTCGAAGCTGTAGTTCGGTGCCACGCCCATGCGCAGGTCCGACAGCACCAGCGTGCCTTCGGGCGTGGTCTGCGCGCGCATGAAGCCGCCGTTGAACCACTGCAGCCGCTGCACGGCCGGCACGTCGCGTGCGGCGGCCCGCGCCGCCACGTCGGAATCGAAACGCTCGAAGGTCATCGTGCCGGTGTCGGCCACGAGCGAGCGCTGGCCTTCGAGGTAGCCGTCGGGCGTCATGACGATGACGCGCCAGAGCAGCGTGTTGAGCGGCATCGGCGTCGAGAGCCGCGGTGCATCGGCCAGGCCCATCGCGGCCAGTGCGCGTGCGGCATCGCGGTCGACGAGGTGCTTCGCCAGCATCGACCAACCGAGGTAGGCGCTGCTGAGCAGCAGCCCGCCCACCAGCGCCCGTTGCGCCGACGCGCGTTCGGCCGCCCACGCCGCGAAGCCGCAGGCCAGCAGCAGCCACAGCGTGTAGCCCGGGTCGATGATGAAGACGGTCGACCACGACACGGGCCGCATCGGCAGCGGCCACCACAGCTGGGTGCCGTAGATCGTGAAGGCGTCGAGCAGCGGGTGCGTGAGCAGCGCCGCCTGCATCGCCCAGAACCAGCGCGTCGGCGAATCCGCCACGCGAGCGCCACGCCGCCTGAACAGCCACCAGAGCAGCCAGCCGACGAAGGGCAGCACCAGCAGCGAATGACTGAAGCTGCGGTGCACTGTCATCAGCGTCACCGGGTTGTCGGTGAAGGGCTGGATGAGAAAGGTGTCGAGGTCCGGCAGCGTGCCGAGCGCCGCACCGGCGAGCAGGGCGGCCCGGCGATGCCGTGCGGGCGCGATGGCCGCGGCGACGGTGCCGCCCAGCACGATCTGCGTCAGTGAATCCACGCGCCGATCTTGGGAAGGCGTGGTGGCGTGACCCGATCGAAGGCCTTGCCCGGTCGCAGGGCGAAAGCGCTCAACCGGCCAGCAGCGCATCGATCTGGCGCAGCCCTTCGAGCGTCTTGATGCAGGCGTCGGCCGCCTCGGTGCCCTTCACCGCGAAATGCGCGTGGAAGTAC